>Ga0255356_1000090_pt1 | contig 55700 bp, 51 predicted proteins | sample HBST100metaG_FD_189944 | JGI IMG/M metagenome (GOLD analysis project Ga0255356, IMG submission 189944) | Peat soil microbial communities from Stordalen Mire, Sweden - H.B.S.T100 | ecosystem: Environmental > Terrestrial > Soil > Wetlands > Peat | place: Sweden: Norrbotten County, Stordalen Mire...
AAATAACGCGCTCACTTCCTCGCCCGCGCGCTGCTCTACTTGCTCGATGTGGTCTCCCGCGATGGAATATACGCGGTCAATGTGTGGGCGGCAGCGCGGGCATCGCTGGCTTGCGCGAGTTTTGCTCTGGCAGTTGGTCGAGAAGGACCACATTGAGCAAAGACTTGTTCACCTGGATGCGGCCGTTGTAACTGATGAACCCGAGCTTTTGAAAGCGGTCCATAAAAAAAGTGACACGGGACGGCGTGGTGCCGATCATCTCCGCCAGCGCTTTCTGCGAAATGGGGGGGATGAGGGTGTCCCGTTCTCCTGGCTTGCCAAACTCGGCCATCAAAAGGAGAATTCGCGCCAGACGCTTTTCGCAGGAATCGAAGAGCTGATCGACGAGATCGGCCTGGGTCCGCATACTTCGGGCCAGCAGAAATTTGAAAAAGAAGTCGGCGAAGCTAGATTGCTCATGCATCACGCGGGTCATCTCTTTCCGTGTGATCTTGAGCGCAACACACGAGCTGACGGCAGAGGCCGTCGCCAGTCGCAGTCCAGGGATGGATGCCAACGACTCTTCTCCGACAAAGTCACCGGCGGAGAGATCCGTAATTGTGGCCTGCTTGCCGTTCTGCGAGATGACCGTGAGTTTTGCCTTCCCTGTCTGTAGATAGAAGACAGTGTCGGCCGAATCTCCCTGGGAGAAAAAGAGGGCCTTAGGCTCCAATTGAACGATCTTCCGGCCAAGTCCCGCGTTTGCGAGAAAGACGGCGGAGTCGAAAGGACCTTGGGTGTCTTGGTTTTTCAAAATATCTCCCCCTTCTGTACGGTTTGCCCAGTGTGGTGAATCAATACCGTTGGGTAACAGAAAATGCACGGGGATGGGAAATAAGCGTGAACGTCAGGCATAACGGCCTCCTCGCCTAGCCGCGAAAGCGGCAGGATGTTATTTTCTCCACTTATGAGCGCCAAGGCTGTTCTCTTTTAGACATGGACTCGTGGTAAATACAAATCGCTGTGTGGATCTCGTTTGGATTACCCGGACCCGCCGATGCAGAACAGACAAATTGCAATTCTGAGCAAATATGACCATCCCTGGACGCCCGATTCTGACAATCTTTCTATAGCGTGCCAGACGCCTGCAAGTCTCATGGACGACGCCAGACGTGTCTGAGAGTGGCGAAGCCGATTGGAGAAGAACTTATGACGTTATTTATGAAGTACCGCCGTGCGACACTCCTGTTTTCGGTTGCGACCGTTCTGGCAGCTCTGCCGCATATGGCACGAACGCAATCACCACCCTCTCTAGTAGATTCCCCCGGGACTGTGGCAAGCGCGTCCGCTGGCCAAGTGGATCTGACATATGTGCGTCCTTCGCAGAGAACAATGGTCCGCAACTACGCCTTCGATGCGTATGGTCCGTACCCGATTGCCAGTGCCGCGGTCACGGCTGGGATCAACCAGGAAACAAATTCCCCTCCGGAATGGAACCAGGGCGTTGAGGGGTACAGCAAGCGATTCGGGTCCGACCTTGGGATTGCGGCTGTTGGAACCACGGTGCGCTATGGGTTGTCAGAAGCCTTCAAGGAAGATGCGTTGTACTACCGCTGTGATTGCCGAGGCGTATTCCCGCGCATGGGCTACGCCATGGTCTCGACCTTGACGGCGCGCCGCGGATACGACGGCCATCGCGTCTTTTCTATCCCGGCGCTCTTGGCGCCCTATGCGGGTTCGATGACCGCAGTCTATGCTTGGTACCCCGATCGCTTCGGGCCGAAGGATGCGTTCCGTATGGGCAACTACAGCCTGCTGATATATATGGGCGGAAACATCTCTCTGGAGTTCATCTACAGTGGCCCCCACTCCCTGCTTTCACGGGTTCATCTGAACAATGCGCACGGCTCCCCAATTAAAGGACCGAACAGGTGAGCAACCACAAGCAAATTTTCGTTGCAGGCATCCATCCGCTGATTCCGGTGCAACGAACTGTGTCCATACCATCCGCACTGGATTTTGTTGGCAGGATGACCAACGGATTCTTCGAGTGGTTCGGCGAACTGGGCATCTTTTTCTGGAAGGTTCTCAGGGCTGGGTTGACGCCGCCGTATGAGTGGCGCGAGCTGATTCGACAGCTCGACGAGGTTGGATCGAAGTCTTTGCCGCTGGTTGCAGCGGCAGGCGCCGCGATTGGTGTTGTGATCTCGATGGAAGCGCGTTACACCCTAAGTCGATTCGGCGCCAAATCGATGTTTCCTACGACTCTTGTGTACTCCGTCGTCCAGATCATGGGTCCGATCATGACCGGTCTGATCGTGAGTGGGCGCGTGGGCGCGGGCATTGGCGCAGAACTGGCGTCGATGAAAGTGACCGAGCAGATCGACGCCGTCGAGGCATCGGCGATCAACCCTTACCGGCTTCTTGCGGCCACGCGAATTCTGGCTTGCATCCTGATGCTGCCGCTGCTGACTCTGGCCGGCGATGCATGCGGATTGTTGATGGGCTGGTTCGCACAGGCAATGGTTGAGCCGCTCTCGTTCCACCAGTTCGTCGAAAGCGGCTTCAAGGGCGCCAAATTGAGCGACTTCCTGCCGCCTACGTTCAAGACCGCGGTGTATGGCCTGATCATCGGGCTCATCGCTTGCTTCCAGGGAATGCGCACGCGCGGAGGAGCGGAGGGGGTGGGACGCGCAGCCACAAACTCGGTTGTCCTGGCCTCGCTCTTCGTGATCCTGGCCGACGTTGTGCTGGTGAAATTCATTCTCGTGGTCTTCTAACCCTGGATCGAGCGGATTGTGAGACGGATATGGCTGAGGTCTATAACATTACGATGAAACACACGGATGCACAGGATGAAAACTGCGCGCCGGTTGTCGCCATCGAAGATCTGCGGAAAGCCTATGGAAGTAACAAGGTTCTCGATGGGATTAGTTTGCATGTGAGCCGTGGAGAAACTCTGGCTGTGCTCGGACGCAGCGGCACAGGCAAGAGCGTACTGCTGAGGATCATCATCGGCCTCGAAACACCCGACTCAGGATCGATTCGCATCCATGGCCAGGACATCACCGGCCTGGCCATGGACCGGATGGGCGAGATCAGAATGAAGATGGGTTTTCTGTTTCAGCATGCAGCGCTCTACGATTCGCTCACCGTCGCTGAGAACGTGGCATTTCCGCTTGTACATCACCGCAGAGACATGTCCCGGTCCGAGCGCAGTGAGCGGGTAATGCAGTTGCTGGCTGAGGTGGGGATGGAAGGCAACGTCGATAAGATGCCCTCCGATATCTCGGGTGGAATGCAGAAGCGCGTGGGTTTGGCGCGTGCGCTTGCACTGGAACCGGAAATTCTACTTCTCGATGAGCCCACGGCAGGTCTCGACCCCATCAGTTCAGGGGAAATCGATGATTTGATTCTCAAGCTCCAACGGGAGCGAAAGATGGCATCCATCGTGGTGACTCACGATCTGCACAGTGCGAAGACGATTGCCAACAAACTGGCCCTGTTGGACCAGGGCAAGGTGGTGATTGAGGGTAAGTTCGAAGACCTTCAACAAAGTGATATTGGACTTGTAAAGGAATTTCTGAAGCAGTCGTAGGAGGTTATATGTCGAGAGTAGCACGGCTAGGGGCTTTTATCGTTGCAGCACTGGCAATTCTGGCCGCAGGTGTCTTCATTATTGGAAGTAAGGAGTATCTGTTCAGCTCGACCTACCAAGTGAAGGCGCTGTTCGACAATGTGGCGGGTCTGGACGCGGGGGCCGACGTGCGGGTGGGCGGAGTTCACAGCGGCACTGTGCACAGCATCTCATTGCCCCACAATCCAGGCGAAAAGGTCGCGGTTGTCATGGACCTTGACAAATCAACGCACGAGATTATCAAACACGACTCTGTGGCATCCATCGAAACCGAGGGCGTATTGGGGAGTCAGTTCGTGGCTATTTCGTTTGGATCTGCCGGACAAGTCGAGGTAAAGGATGGCGAGATTATCCAGAGCGAACCGCCGCTACAGATGTCGGACCTGTTCAAGAAGACAAGCGGCATTCTCGACAACAGTAAGCTGGCCATTGAGAACACAGTCCAGGCAACGGCGCATCTGAACGAGGTAAGCGCCAAGATCGACTCGGGCCAGGGGACCGTGGGCGCGCTGGTGAACGACAAGCAACTCTATAACAACCTGGAACAGACCACCACCACCCTGCATGACACGATGCTCCAGGCGCAGGTCGGGGTGACGGACTTTCAGGAGAATATGGAAGCCCTGAAACATAACTTCTTTTTGAGCGGGTATTTCAAGAAGCGCGGATACGAAGACTCCGCAGGTCTGGCGGCGAATAAGATTGCAGAGATCCCGCATGGTACACCTCTCAAGGCGTTTACCTATACAGCCAAACAGCTCTTCGATAGCCGCGATTCTGCCAAGCTGAAGGACCAGAAGTCTCTCAAAGACGCCGGCGACTTTCTGGCGCAGAATCCATACGGAGTCGCTGTGGTTGTTGTTTCAACAGGCATGGAGGGCGACACCCAGAAGGACCTTGTGCTCACCGAGGCAAGGGCCATGGTTATACGCGAGTACCTGGTCGAGAATTTTGGCTTTGACGACAGCCAGCTAATGACGTTGGGGTTAGGCAAGCAGGCAGGCGCGAACCTGGACGCAGATTGGGGTTCGATCCAGATTCTCGTCTTCCCGAAAGGGACCGAGATACCAGCCGGCAAACCGGTTCCGGCGGCTGTCTCATCAACAACAGATTCCGGCCGGCCGGCTCAGGTTACTGCGGCTGCTCATCAACCTTAGTGCAAGGCGCCACGAGTGGAAGCAAAAATGACGCGATGTGCGGCTTCTACCCACAGTGGTCGAAGTGATCGTCGCTCGTTTGGCGATGGTCCGCATGCGCAATCTTTTCAGATGGATGGTTCTCAATCCTAAGCCCGCATTTCCATTTTGAATCGTGGTTTTAGTCCTCGGGTCGTCGTCTGTAGTACCGCGCGTCTTCACCCACCGCCCGCAGTGGGCAAAAAATGCATCTCAATGGAGAGCAGGCGCAAGCGAAGAGTCGTTCCGCGAAACGATCGTCTGTCGCGATGCGTGTCGAACGGGCCGAACAGTGGTGAGGATGGGATTGGCATGAACAGTGGCTGGAAGAGTCAACGGGCAAGTAACAAGCTGAACCAAGGCTTGGGCCACCTGTCGGGCGTGCTGCTGCTGGCAGGTGTGCTGCTGCTCTGGTTCCTGGTTCAGGTCATCTGTGCCCATGCCTCCGTGGCGCTGCTGATGGAAGAGCCGTACGGCCACTTCGGGGCCATGAATCCGACCGGCCACTCAGCGGTCTATCTAAACCATGTGTGCGCCGCGTCGCCGATTGAGTTGCGCGCCTGCCGGCCGGGCGAGTCCGGCGTGGTGATCAGCCGCTACCACAAGATCGGCGGATTGGACTGGGTTGCAATCCCGCTGATTCCCTATCTCTACGCGGTGGAGGACGTGAGCCAGGTGCCGCAGTCGGTAGATCAGAACCAGGTGGCCGCGCTGCGCGATGCGTATCGCAGAAAGCATCTGCTGAATTTGGCGGCAAATGGCAGTCACGGAAAGACGCCGAAGGGGGAGTGGACGCAGTTGGTGGGAGAGTCCTACGACCGCACCATCCACGGCTTTGAGGTGGTGAGCACTTCCGAAGAGGACGAGCGCTTCATCGCGCTGTTTAACGACCGGAACAACACAGGGCACTTCAACATTCTCTTCCACAACTGCGCCGATTTTTCGCGCACGGTACTGAACATCTACCTGCCCGATGCGATCCATCGCAGCGTCGTGGCGGATATAGGAATGACCACGCCGAAGCAGGTGGCGCGGTCGCTGGTGCAGTACGGCAGGAAGCATCCCGAGGCGGAGATGAGTGCATTCGTGATCCCGCAGGTTCCAGGGACGATCAAGCGCAGCAAGCCCGTAGATGGCGTAGCCCAGTCGCTGGTGAAAAGCAAGAAGTACCTGATCCCCATGACCATCCTGACACCGGAGTTGACCGGTGGGCTGGTGGTGGCGTACATGGCCGAGGGCAGGATGAAGCTGCCTCCTAATGCGATGGTCTTCAACGTAAATGATAACGAGATGGAGCCGGGACAGCCCTGGCCGGTTCAGCCGGCGAACTCCAGTCCCAACAGGACGCTTCTCGCTTCGCCCGCGCCTGTTCCCACCGCCTCTCGCGCAGCTACAACCGCCGCTGCACCCGCGGCCTTGGCCACGGCTTTGCCTGCTGCATCTGCTGCACTGCCGTAACTCTTTATACCGATGTCGGGTGTTGCGTTTCGGACGAAATACGGAGGCACTCGTCCATTTATAGCTAGCCGCCGAAGAATATAGATCGCATGTTCAGCTTCTACGGTACGTGTGCTTTATAGCTCAGCTATTTGCTCATGGCCTTGAAAGAATGCATCTAACGAGAAGTGGCTGTTCTTCTCTCTCCCTAGCTCCTTGAGCTAAGGAAGACCATCGGACATGCGCCCCTAATCTGCCCGTGTAATACAAGGACAAATCAAGGGAATACTCAATGGGATCATGGTAATCCCGTAGTTTTGAGAATCCCAAAGCTATTCAGCCTCTTTGAGCACCTTTCCCGGTTTTGTGTTGGGCATTGAGAGATCGAGCCATCGAAGCCGGCGTCCGTCAACGCAACACAAGTTCAACGTAATACGGCGGAGTTCTGCCTGTAGGAGGAATCTTGAAGAACATGTTTTTGTCAGCAGTTGGATGTGTCCTCAGCCTGAGCGCGTTTGCTCAGGCATATCCGCAAGCGACGACGGTCCTCGTGCCCGCGGGTTCCGTGTCCACATACCGCGTGATCGTAACCAGTCGCTCGGTCCAGGCAATTAACTATCAACATCAGAGCGGGGCCACGGATGTGGATTTTGCCGGCACGGCTTTGCTGCCTTCAGCGAACGGTACAGCCAAGGTGCGGAGCAAGCGTGGCACCATGGAAGTCGAAGCAGAATTTGGAAAGCTGCAAAGTCCTACTACCTTCGGCGGCGAATATCTTACCTATGTCCTGTGGGCGATTAGTCCCGAGGGGCGGGCTGTCAATCTTGGAGAAGTACTGATTGGCGATAATGACCGAAGCAAGCTGACTGCGACTACTGACCTACAGGCATTCGCCCTGATCGTTACCGCGGAACCGTATTTTGCTGTCCGCCAGCCTAGCGATGTTATTGTCCTTCAGAACGTCGTTCGCGCTGATACCAAGGGAACCACAGAAGCAGTTAATGCAAAGTATGAACTGATGGAACGCGGTGGCTACATCCCCACCGGCTACAAGTTCGACCCCGTCGTTCTGAGCGCCAGCCTGCCGCTGGAGTTCTACGAGGCGCGGAATGCGCTGCGGATCGCTCAATCTGAGGGAGCGGAGCAGTATGCGGGCACAAGCTACCAACACGCCGTACAGTTGATGGACAGTGCCGATGCAAACGCCATAAACAAGCACGTTGACAGAAAACCCCTGATTGCTGTTTCTCGCGAGACGGTACAGACTGCCGAAGATGCACGAGAAATCGCAGTCAAGAAGATCGATGAGCAACGTCTTGCAAATGATCGTCAGGCTTCGAGCGATGCACAGGCAAGATCTCAGGCTCAAGCCGACAACGCTACCCGGCTGAAGGAGCAGGCCCAGTCCGATGCGGCAAAGGCACAGGCTGAAACGGCCGCGAATCAAACTGCATCGGCGGCGGCAATCTCCGCGGCCCAGGCTGATGCGGAGCAGGCTCGCATCGCAGCGGCGAGTGCTCAGCAGGGTGAGCATCAGGCGAACAGTGACAAGGCCGCGATGCGTGCGCAATTGTCCGAGCAGCTGAACAGAATCCTTGAAACGCGTGATAGTGCGCGCGGACTGATTGTAAGCATGTCCGATGTATTGTTCGACACCGGACAGTTCACCTTGAAGCCTGGCGCACGGGAAAAGCTAGCCAAGGTTGCCGGAATATTGATTGCCTATCCAGGACTGAATATCGAAGTCGGCGGCTATACCGACAATGTCGGCGGCGATGCAATGAATCAGAAGCTGTCGGAGAACCGCGCTGGAGCCGTTCGCAATTATCTGGTGGAGCAGGGCGTAACCACAGGCTCAGTGAGTTCAAAGGGCTATGGTAACACGTTGCCAGTAGCCTCAAACGATAACTCAGCGGGAAGACAGGAGAACCGCAGAGTCGAACTGGTTGTATCCGGCGACGCAATCGGCAGCCCAGCCAATACAACGGTTGGAAGTTTGCGCTGACAAGGGCATGATACCGCTGCGGTCTCGAAACGTGGCCGCAGCACACTTTAAGCAATTTCGTCTGGTTGCAGGAAAGCGAGGAGTGACAATGCTTGGAACAATATTAATTGTGGTTCTTCTTCTGGCACTTTTCGGAGCATGGCCACGGTGGCCGCATAGCAGGAATTGGGGATATTATCCCAGCGGAGGATTGGGGACGATCCTTTTGATTGTTGTTATTCTCATCGTTTTAGGCAGGATCTGACCGTGAAAGCGTGACGTAATGTCGTTTCCTGAAATGATGCATTCTGCTGATGCTACCTTGAGACTGGATCGCGGGGAGGCTTTGCACGCCGCTTTGAAGGCTAGCAGCTTCCCCTTGCCAACTCGAATAGCATTTGTTGGAAACTACCTGCCGCGCGAATGCGGAATCGCCACTTTCACTACCGACCTATGCACTGCGCTCGCGACCGAATACGGAGAGGGACGGCTGTTTGCGATTCCGATCAACGATCCCGATTGTAAGTACGATTACCCGGAACAAGTCCGTTTGGAGATTGACCAGGAAATAATCTCTTCCTACGAACAAGCTGCTGATTTTCTTAATTTCAATGGCAACGACTTAGTTTGCCTGCAACATGAATATGGCATTTATGGCGGCATAGCGGGTAGCCACATCCTGACCTTGCTGCGAAAATTGAAGATGCCCCTTGTTACCACGCTGCATACGGTGCTGCGCGAGCCGGACGCGAGTCAGCGTTCCGCGCTCGAAGAGATAGCACAGCTTTCCGATCGTCTGATTGTGATGAGCGAGTTGGCGGCCCAATTGCTGCGAGAAGTGTATGCGGTCCCAAGCGGAAAGATCGATGTAATTCCGCATGGTGTTCCAGATCTGCCCTTCATGGACCCCAACTACTTCAAAGACAAGTTTGGCACGGAGGGCAAGTTCGTGCTGCTCACGTTCGGTTTGCTGTCTCCCAACAAGGGCATTGAGAATGTCATTCGCGCGCTCCCTGCAATTCTTGCAAAACATCCGAACGTGGTCTATATCGTCTCCGGAGTGACCCATCCCCATATCCGTCGTCACGAAGGAGAGCGTTATCGTGAAGGGTTGCAGGCTCTGGCAGATCAACTTGGCGTTTCCGATCACTTGATTTTCAACAACCGTTTTGTGGGTTTAGAAGAACTTGTAGAGTACGTGGGCGCGGCCGATATTTATATCACGCCCTACCAGCATGAAGCGCAGGTCGTCTCTGGCACACTTGCGATTGCGCTTGGAGCGGGGAAAGCAATCGTCTCCACTCCATACTGGCACGCCAAGGAACTGCTCGCGGAGAAGCGGGGAGTGATTGTTCCATTTGAGAACCCCAAAGCGATTGCCGAGGCGGTTCTTGCCTTGCTGGAGAACGATGCGGAGCGTCATGCCATGCGCAAGCGCGCCTATCTGCACTCCCGCGGAACGACGTGGCCCAAGACCGCGCAGGCCTACATGGCCAGCTTTCAGCGGGCACGCTTCGAGCGCTCGTTACGGCCAAGGGCCGCCCAACAGGATGATCTTGCGATCGAACCGGTAGACCGTCTGCCGGCATTGAGCACAGATCATCTGTTGACCATGACGGACGACACGGGCATCTTGCAGCACGCCATTTTCTCTGTGCCGAACACACGCGAGGGATACACAACCGACGACAACGCTCGAGCGCTCATTGTGTCCATTCTCCTGGATGAAAGTCCTGAACGTGCAGGCGGGCGGGAATATTTAGACCTCTCCAATCGTTATTTGGCCTTCTTATGGCTTGCTTTCAATACCGATACCGGCAGGTTCAGAAACTTTCTCAGTTACGACCGCAAGTGGCTTGAAGATGTAGGGTCGGAGGATAGCCATGGACGCGCGTTGTGGTCGCTGGGAAAGGTGCTTGGACATTCACGAAATGCAGGGCTGAGAGGAGCGGCTGGAAGGCTGTTTGAAACCGCGGTCCCTGCAACACTCACATTCACCAGTCCGCGTGCATGGGCATTTTGCATTCTTGGCATGCAAGCGTATCTGGACTGGTTCCCCGGAGACAGAGCTATCCAAGGCGCTCGCAATATGCTTGCGAACCGACTTCTTGATATTTATGAAAAAAGTCATTCCGAGACGTGGAAGTGGTTTGAGAAGAGTCTCTCGTACTCGAACGCAAGGTTGTCGCAGGCACTTATTCTTGCAGGATGGCGGAGCGATAACCAAAGGATGATCGAAGTTGGCATGGATTCCCTGAAGTGGCTTGTAGCCGAGCAGCACTGCGGCAATGAGGAGATTGTCGTGCCGATTGGATCGAACGGATTCTATACAGAGGGAAAGGAGAAGGCGCGTTTCGACCAGCAGCCGGTGGAGGTCTGTGCAACCGTCTCCGCCTGCCTGGAAGTGTACAGGCTGACCGAAGAGAGCCAATGGCTCGATAGTGCGTGGCGGGCTTTCCGGTGGTTTCTAGGCAAGAACGATCTGCAGGTTACGCTTTACGACGCATCGACAGGTGGATGCCGTGACGGCCTTCATCCGGACCGCGTGAACGAAAATCAGGGAGCTGAATCCACGCTCTCGTTCCTCATGGCGCTGCTCGAGATGCAGGCGGCCAAAGTAGCAGGCGTAGACAAACTGCATCAGGAAATGAGTATCGCTCATTGAACCCAATCCATTCACTAGACGTTCCGGCGGGATCTGTTGCCCTGGAGCAATTGAATTCAGAACCATGTACTGAGCACCCCTTGTTTATCCGCAGTTCCGAAAATCCTATCCTGCGGCGTGAAGACTGGCCCTACCCGATTAACAGTGTTTTTAACGCGGGGGCGGTACGGCTTGCGGACGGAGATACCTTGCTCCTGTGCCGCATTGAAGACCGGACCGGACTGTCGCACCTTTGCGCCGCGCGTTCCGCAAATGGGGTCGATGGATGGCGAATCGATCCTAAACCGACGTTGATGGCAAGGCCCCAGGAGTATCCCGAGGAACTTTGGGGCATCGAAGATCCGCGTATTACATGGGTCCCGGAACTACAGCAATATGCGATTGTCTATACCTCCTTCGCGCGAGGAGGTCCGGGTGTTTCCCTCGCGATGACCAAGGACTTCAAGAGCTTCGAGCGATTTGGGGTCATCATGCAGCCGGAGGACAAGGACGCGGCCCTGTTGCCGAGAAGAATTGGCGGCCTCTGGGCCCTGATTCACCGCCCCATGACGGTGCTGGGAACGCATATGTGGATCTCCTATTCGCCGGACCTAACGCACTGGGGCGGTCACAAGGTGATGCTCGAAGCACGCCACGGCGGATGGTGGGATGCCAACAAGATTGGGCTCTGTTCTCCGCCGATTGAAACCGCCAAAGGCTGGCTTACGATCTACCACGGAGTCCGGCAGACTGCGTCTGGGAGCATCTATCGCCTGGGGCTTGCGCTCTTCGACCTGGAAAAACCGGCGGTCTGCCTGCAACGCGGTAATTCCTGGATATTCGGGCCTGAAGCTCCTTATGAGCGAGGCGGTGACGTCAGTGACGTCGTCTTTCCATGCGGACAGACCATCGGCACGGACGGGGACACCATTCATCTCTATTACGGTGCGGCCGATACCAGCATCGCAATGGCCACGGGCAGTGTCCGCCGGCTGCTCTCCTGGCTGGACTCGAATTTGAGTTCAGATGAGAAACACACATTTTAGTTCGCCCGATGGCCGGTCGGCGCTGTTTGCATTGCGCCCGTTCGCTGCATATTCTGTTGGCGACGGAACTCCTGAATTCCTTTGCGCGGCGCGTATGCGGGGGCAATTTGTATGAGTGCATTTGTTCAGCAGCCAGATCCATTGCCTGCGCCACGCGTGCATCCCTCGCTGATGCCGCACTGGCTCACGCACCTGGGAGCGCTGGGGCTCTTCTCCGTCGCGGTGGTCGATTCCTCGGTCATCCCTCTGCCTCTGCCGGGCAGCACGGACCTGCTGTTGCTGTGGCTGGTGGCGCATAGCGGCAATCCGTGGCTGCTGGCACTCTGTGCCATTGCAGGCAGCATCCTGGGCGGATACACCACCTGGCACATTGGCCGCAGAGGCGGCGAAGCGTCGCTGCGCATCTATGTGCCCGCGCGTCTTCTCGACAGTGTCGTCACCTGGGTCGAGCGTCATCCTGTCCTGGCGGTCTTTCTTCCCGCCGTGCTTCCTCCTCCCTTTCCGCTCCTGCCGTTTGCGCTTGCATCGGGCGCGCTGGGCGTCTCACGCAGTCGCTTCCTGGGCGTCTTCGGCGCGGCCCGCTGCCTGCGTTACTCCTTCATCGCGTGGCTCGGCGTGGCCTATGGACGCAGGATCGTCCGCATGTGGGCAGGAACTCTCCAGAGGTGGTCAACTCCGCTGCGATGCGTGTTCGTGGGTCTACTGGTTGCTGGCGCCTGTTATGTAATATGGAAGATTCGCGGGCTGCGCAAGATCGAAGCCGCTGAAGAACTTGCGTAAATGCAGTTGCTCCTTTCGGGGTGAAATCGGGGGGGTATACCCCCCTCAAAAAGTCCTAAACTATTAAGAAAAGGCATGTTAAGTCTTGACTTAGTCTGGATCAGGTCTGGATCAGGTCTGGACTTCGCGATCACGGGCTGCACCAGAATGACGAGCTAAAACAAACAAAGACCAATACGGAGATTCTGGCTGCGCCAGAATGACGACTCCTGGGGCTGCGCTCATGCTTGTGTGTACCCCCCTGGGCAAATAGCGTAAAGTATTCATAAAATGGTGGTTAATCTCGCGCTAAGCGCGTGAGATATAGTAAAGGCGAAGACGCAGTGGTAAGGGGCCAGTGGTAAGTGGTCAGTAAAGGCGAAGGTCCGACTGGTTGCGGTTGCGGCGATCATGGGGTTCCTCCTCGGTATTGCTGGGGGGATATACCCCCCTAAAAGTCATAAGATATTCAAAAGAAGATAGTTAGATCTGGACTCGATCTGGATCAGGTCTGCATGATATTCATTCCAGAGGGCTTAGATCTTTCGATCTCTGGAATCAATAACTTAGATCGTTTTCACCAATGGTGTAGAGTATCGCGCTGCGAACGAAATGCGGGGAGATGATTATGCAGTTAGCTGCGCGCTCACGCCGCAAGGCCCAAAATCGAGCGGATGCGTGGGCGTGGCGCTATGGGGCGGGCTTTCAGCCCTCGATTTTCTCCTCCCGAGCCTTCATGGGGCTGCCTGCCCCAGCGAGCAAGCTCGCCGGGGACCCCGTTCGCCCCATGCTGGTATAGGGCGCGCCGTTGGCGCTTTTGCGGCCCTGCCTGAGCATTTGCGGCCCTGCCTGAACAGACTGGATAATCATTTGCGGGAATTCTTCCCCTTCGGCAAGCTCAGGGTCAGAATGACAATCTCAACAGGCACTGTGCGCTCCGAATGACAATTTATTTCCCTCTACAGCTAGCGGTTAAATGCGAAGGCCCGGCGGCTGGCCGGGTCTGTTTGGTTTTGCTTACTGATTTAATTATACGCGTTGGAGGGAAACTACTATGCCAAGTATTTTTAAGCTTTAAGTGGTTTGGTTGGTGCGGGTTAGGTGGAAATTGGGGCGTCGAGGGTCTTGACAAGAAAACAGGGATAAGGGGTAAGAAAGAGCAAGGACGGGGATTTTGTGGGGGTCGATTTTCCCGCCCATCGCAAAGTACGCGATGGATGGGGTACCCGGTAAGGCCCCACCTTAGCCGCGATGAGACTGCGGCGAAGATGGGGCACCCGGCGATTTTTCCGGTTCGAGCTATGGGCTATGAGCTGTGTGGTATGAGGATGGAGTGTCCGGCGGTATACGCCTACGCAGACATGCGGTCCTGGGGCTCGACGATTGCGTACTGAATCGGGCTGCTGCAATGGATGCAATCTGTTTCGCGCATGAGGCCGTCAGAGTCGTCGATAGCCTGGGGAAAGCTTCTCAGGCACACCGGGCAGGAGATGGTGACGCATGTCTGCGGGGCGGAGCCGTGACCGTTGCGATGAATCCAGAGAGGCGCCGCCGAGCTGGAAGGCAGGGGAGCGAGCTGGTCTATCTGAGGCAGTGCTCCGAGAATATGCAGGAGCGATTCCATGCCGCTTCCCTTTCGATAGAAGGCGTCGGCAGAGACTCCGGAAGGCACCTCGGCGCCGAGATACGCACCGCTCATTGCGATCTTATGCATTGCGGGAAACCGTCGGCCAACCACGGAGAGCAACTCGAAGCCGGACATGCCAGGCATGTTGAGGTCGGAGAGAAGGATGTCTGGCATCTCCTGGTGGATCTCGCGCAATGCGCGGAAGCCGTCTTCGGCGGACCGCACCTGATACCCCATCTCGGCAAGGACCAGGGACATCGTCGTTCGAATCAAAGGCTCATCGTCTACAACGAGGACTTTCGCTTTAGTATTGGGCATCCAGCACCTCCAATAGCCTTCCATAGGGTATTGAGGCGAGTATCCCATTCAATGAGCTGTAATACTGTTCAATTTCGCACAGGGCTGACGGGGGGCTTCCGCCGGGGCTTGCTCTTCTCCGCGGGAAGGTCCAGGATCGGCGACTTTTCGGCATTATTGCCTGGCATATGGTCGAGCAGAACCACGTTCAGCAGCGACTTGTGAACCCGGATGCGACCGTTGTATTCGATAAAGCCGAGCTTGCGGAAGCGGTTCATGAAGAAGCTGACGCGGGAGCGGGTGGTGCCGATCATCTCCGCCAGGGTCTCCTGCGAGATCTTGGGGACGAATGGTTCCGGCACGCCCGGCTCGCCAAACTCCGACATCAACAGGAGGATTCTTGCCAGCCGCTTTTCGCTGGAGTTGAAGAGCTGATCGACCAGATCGGCCTGGATGCGCATACTGCGCTCCAGCAGAAACTTCATGAACAGGTCGGAGAAGGCATGCTCCTCGTGCATCACGCGGACCATCTCGTCGCGCGTGATCTTGAGCGCGTTACAGGCGGTGATAGCAGTGGCCGTTGCCAAACGCAGCCCAGGCACCGCAGCCAGCGACGCTTCTCCGACAAAATCGCCATCGGAGAGAAGCGTAATCGTAGCCTCCTTGCCGATTGTGGAAACAACGGTGAGCTTTGCCCGGCCATTCTGTAGATAGAAGACCGCGTCCGCAGGGTCTCCCTGCGTGAAGAAGTTCTGCTTGGGCTCCAACTGCACAATTCTTCGCCCCAGGCCGGCATTGGCCAAAAAAGCATGGACATCGAATGTGGGCTTTGCAAATTCGACCATCGGAAGGCCTTTTCCGGATACGGCCTTGGCAAACCGCCATCATGAGACGCGCGCGACCGCACCACGGTGAAAGTATACACCGGACTGTGCCGTGAGCGCCCGCGATGCACCCGCACATGCAAACGGCGGAGCTGGTTCCCTGCCGCCGATTGCGCATGCTTCTCCCGTGTGGAATGATGGAGGCGGCAAAAAACTATCATTCCCCTTGAGGTCAGCATGAGGTCGGTAAACATGGAACCGCGGTCTAGGAAGAGCAATCAATCCGCCAGCGCACCGGCGACGGTAATGGCATTCAGCGCGGAGGGGACACGATGACAACCCCATCCAACAAGCCCGTTGCCCCGTCCGCCCCGTCCGATACGCGCGCCCTGATCGCCGTCGATCTGGGCGCGGAGAGCTGCCGCGTCTGCCTGCTGCGCTGGAAGGACGGACGCCCGACGATCCAGGTGGTGCATCGCATTCCCAACAATCCGCGCGAGATTGACGGCGGCCTGCACTGGGACCTGAAAGCCATCACTGGCGGCCTGGAGGAGGGACTGCGCAAATGCGCCGCGCTCGCGCCCGAGGGCATCCGCTCCATCGCCGTGGACGGCTGGGCCGTGGACTATGTGCGCGTGGACGCCAAGGGCGCTCCGCTGGCCGATCCTTTTTGCTATCGCGACCCGCGCAACGTCGAGTCGCAGCGCCTGGCCCACCAGAAGTGCAGCCAGGAACGGATGCGCCAGCTCACCGGCGTCCAAATCCTGCCGTTCAACACCGTCTACCAGCTCTACGCCGACAAGCTCGCCGGGTTGCCCGAAGGCAAACAATGGATCAATTTCCCGGAGTATCTGCTCGCCCACTGGGGCGGCGCGCACGTCTCCGAGTACAGCAACGCCACCCACACCGGGCTGGTCGACCTCAACACCAAGCAGTGGTGCCTGGAGATATTCAGCGCCCTTGGCCTCAACCCCTCCTGCGCGCCGAAGATCGTCCCTCCCGGCACCGCGCTGGGCAAGCTCAGCGGCCCGCTGGCCAAGCTGCCCGCCTTCCGCGACACCACGCTGATCGCTCCCGCCTGCCACGACACCGCAGCGGCCATCGCCGGCATTCCCGCCACCGGAACCGACTGGGCCTACATCAGCTCGGGCACCTGGTCGCTGGTGGGAATGCTCATCGAGCGACCCTGCAACACCGCTGCCTCAACCGCCGAAAACTTCACCAACCTCGGCGCGGCCGGCGGCGGCGTCTGCTTCCACAAGAACGTCAACGGCATGTGGCTCATCAGCCAGTGCACGGCCCAGTGGGCGCTGGACGGCAGGGCTTGGCCCATCGTCGATCTGGTCGCCGCAGCCGAGAAGACGCCGTGCCCCATTGGCCTGCTCGACGTGGACGATCCCGACCTGCTGCTGCCGGAGCACATGCCGCAGCGCATCAATAACCAGAGGAAGAAAAACGGCCATGCCCCACTTGACGAGAGCCCGGCCAACGCACCCGCCTTCGCCAGCCTCATCTTCCACTCGCTGGCAGCGCGCTACGCCGCGGTGCTCGACCGCGTCGCCCTGCTCACCGGGAGCAAGCTGAAGCGGCTGTTCATCGTCGGCGGGGCCAATCAGAACGCATTCCTCAATCGCCTCACCTCCGAGGCCACCGGCCTCAAGGTCTTCCGCGGATCGCCTGAAAGCTCCACGGTGGGCAACTTTGCCGTGCAGCTCGCGACCCTCGAAGGAGACCGCGACGACGCGACCGGGGCCAATGCGGAAGCCGTCGCCCACTGGGCCGGCCTCTTCATCGAGGCCCTCGACCAGGCCTCAACCAACGCAAGCATCTAGTGTCCTGAGCCTGAAGTTCGTTGAAGAATAGGCCGGGCTTTCAGCCCTCGACTCTGTGCCTGCCCGTGTACCTGGGGCTTCGCCCCAGGCTGATATAGAGCGGGCCTTTGGCCCTTGGTTTAGTGCTGCGAATTAATGACTCACGACACTGCGGTGAAGCTCTCTAGTAGCGGGCAGTTCTGGGAATGATTCCGGCCAGTTCAATGGGAAGGACAAGCGCCTCTTCCGTATCTCCCATCGAAAACGGCTTGAGGGTAAATCGCCCGCGTGAACCCACTACATCGAACAGAAGATGGCCGGGATAGAGCAGGGACCGTATGACGGCGCTCTTGTCTGCATCTACGCCGGACTCGTTTGTGCGCTGGATCTCCATGAGAATCGGCGGCCGGTCCCGCCAGAGTGTCTCGCGAAACCCGTCCAACACATTCAACTCATAGCCCTCGACATCGATCTTGAGCAGGGAGATGGGAGGCAGACGGTTGGCGGCAAAGAAGTCGTCGCCTCGCACCACCTGGACCGGGATGGATTCGGCGGAGGCGTTGTCTGGAAGACGGTCGCCAAGCGTTCCCGTGCCCTGATTGGCACCCGTGGGCGGGTGAAAAACGCCAGTCTCATTGCGATTGCCGAGTGCGACGGGAAAGACCGTTGCGTTGCGAACCATGGCGTGGTTGAGCTTGCGCTCCATCTCCTGACGCACCACGGAGAACGGCTCAAAGCAGAAGACCCGGTCCGCGTGGCTGGACATGAAAAGCGAGTGATGCCCAATATTGGCTCCCACATCGTAGAAGTTGACCGGCTTTCCCGGAGCGCGCAACGCGTCGGCCAGCGCTGCCAGAAGATGCAGTTCGTCGACTGCGTAGGCCCCATAATAGAAGACCGTCCAGTCGATGAAGTTGTTCAGGTTGCCGGAATAGGAGAGGCCAAAAAAATCGATCTCGAAGGGCTGAGAGATATGGTGGTCGGGATCGGAAAAGTGGCGCAGCACGCGGTCGCGACCGCGAAGCCAGTACCGATGCCCAAGTGCCCGCAAAGCCCGCTGCTTCAAAGGCATCTTCATACAGGCATCATAGCCAGTCCTCTCAGCGAGCACAATTTTCCCCTTTGCAGGCCAAGCGCTCCACTCCGCCCCCTACTTGCCGGCCCCGTCCTCCACCAGCCCGCGCTGCTTCAGCATCGGTCCGGCGGTCGGCTCCGCGCCCAGCCACGCCGCGTACATCTTTCCCAAGTCCTCCGTATATCCCTTCGACAGCACCATCGAGCGGAAGCGGTCCCCGTTGGTGCGCGTCAATCCGCCATTGTTCTCGAACCACTGGTAGGCGTTATCGTCCAGCATCTCGCTCCACAGATACGCGTAGTAACCCGCCGCGTAGCCTGTGCTCCAGATGTGCGCGAAGTAGCTGGACCGGTAGCGCGGAGGAACCGTCGCCAGCGCAATCTTCTTGCGCGCGAGCGCAGCCCGCTCGAATGCATCTGGGTCCGTCACCGCATCCGTTGCCGCAATGGTGTGCCACTGCATATCCAGCTCGGCTGCCGCAAGCAGCTCGGTCAGCTCATATCCCTGATTGAACTTCTCCGCCTTGCGCAGCTTCGCGGCAAGCTCCGCCGGCATCGGTGCGCCCGTCTTATAGTGCTTGGCGAAGTGGTCGAAGACCGCCGGGTAGCTCGCCCAGTGCTCGTTGAACTGCGATGGAAACTCCACGAAGTCGCGCGGAACACTCGTCCCCGACAGCAGTGGATATTCGACATTCGAGAACATGCCATGCAGCCCGTGGCCGAATTCGTGGAACATCGTCGTCACATCGCTAAAGCTGATCAGCGCCGGCTCGCCCGCCGCGGGCTTCTGAAAGTTGGCCACGTTGTAGATCACCGGCAGCGTGCCCAGCAGCTTCGACTGGTCCACGAAGTTGCTCATCCACGCTCCGCCGCCCTTGTTGTCGCGCTTGAAGTAGTCGCAGTAGAACAACGCCAGCGGCTTGCCGCTCGCCTCGAAGACCTCGAAGACGCGCACGTCCGGGTTGTACACGGGAATGTCCTTGCGCTCCTTGAAGGTCAGCCCGTACATCTGGTTGGCCGCGTAGAAGACTCCGTTCTGCAACACATTGTTCAGCTCGAAGTACGGCCTCACCTGCGCCTCGTCGATGTCGTACTTCGCCTTGCGCACCTGCTCGGAATAGAAGTCCCAGTCCCACGGCTGCAACTGAAAGCCGCCCTTTTGTGAATCGATCAGCGCCTGAATCTCCTTGCCCTCGGCCAGCGCGTTCGCCGTCGAAGCCGGAACCAGATCATCCATAAACTTCACCGCCGCCTCGGGAGTCTTCGCCATCTGGTCTTCCAGGTTCCATGCCGCGAAGTTCGCGTAGCCCAACAGCTTCGACTTCTGGGCGCGCAGTTGCGCCAGCCGCACAATCGTCTCCCGCGTATCGTTCACGCCGCCGCGTTCCGCGCGGCTCCACGAGTCCTCGAAGACTGCCTGCCGCGTTGCGCGATCGTCCAGCGAGACCAGCACCGGCTGTTGCGTGGTGTTCTGCAGCGGCAGCACATAGCCCTCGACCTTGCGCCCCTTCGCCGCCTCCACCGCGGCCTCCAGTTGCGCATCCGTCAGCCCCTTCAGAGCGCTCTTGCCGGTCGTCGAGTAGGCGGCCGCCTTGGTCGCCGCCAGCAGCTTGGTGCGGAAGCTGTTCTCCAGCGTCGATTCCTCCTCGTTCAGCTTCTTGAGCTTCGCCTTGTCCTCCGGCGACAGGTTCGCGCCCGCATGAACGAACTTCGCGTAATAGATCTCCACCAGCCGCCGCGACTCCGCATCCAGGCCCAGCGAGTCGATCTGCTTATGGATCGCCGACACGCGCGCAAACAGCTTCTCATTCAAATAAATCGCATCGTCGAGCGCGGCCCGCTTGGGCGACTCGATCTCGTCCACCTTTTCCAGCGCCGGGTTCGAGCTTGCCTGCAACACGCCGTCGAAGACCTCCTGCACGCGGTTGTAGAGCCGACCGCTCTTCTCCAAGGCCACCAGCGTGTTCTCGAAGGTCGGCGCGGCGGGATTGTTGGCAATCGCATCCACTTCCTTGATCTGCGCGGCCATTCCGGCCTCCAGCGCAGGCTGATAGTCCGCGTCCTTGATGCGGTCGAACGGCGGCGCGTGATAGGGCAGCGTACTCTCCGCATAGAACGGGTTCCGCGGCCCAAACGCCGCCGCCTTTTCTACGGTCTGCCCCGACGCTTCCATCCCGCCTGCGCTCACCAATACCGCACCCGCCAACGTCACCATCGCCATCTTCAATAAACTCCCCATGCCCATCTCGCCCCTCAACCACATTCGTATTTCGTGCCGCCCTCAATTCTACGGCCCGCACACCGCCAACTGTCGATTCCCCTGCCACCGTAATCCACATCTCATCCAGGCACAACTCATAACTTACAACTCGCAACTATTTTCCCGTATTCTTGACGTGACATGACTGACACCATCCGCATCGGCTCGCGAGGCTCACAACTCGCGCTCTGGCAGGCCAACCACATCGCCGACGCACTGCGCGCCGCTGGTCACGCCGTGGAGATCGAGATCATCCACACCACCGGCGACCGCCTGCAATCCGACGCCAACACGGACGGCCAACCCTCGCTTGCGCCGCTGGCCGACGGCAAGGGAATCTTCATCAAGGAGATCGAGGAGGCGCTGGCCGAAGGCCGCATCGACCTCGCCGTCCACTCGCTGAAGGACTTGCCCACCGCGCTCGATCCGCGCTTCACGCTGGCCGCCATTCCGCTGCGCGCCGACCCGCGCGACGCCTACGTCTGCCCGCGCCAGAAGGCGCTGCACACGCTGCCCACCGGGGCCCTGGTCGGTACCACCAGTCCGCGCCGCCGCGCCCAACTGCTGGCGCTGCGCCCCGACCTCCGCTTCGTCGAGCTGCGCGGCAACATCGACACACGCCTGCGCAAGCTGGCCGAGGGCGAGTGCAACGCGCTGGTGTTGGCCGCCGCCGGTCTCGACCGCCTCGGCCGCACCGAGTGGCTCCGCCAACGCTTCACCATCGAAGAGATCTGCCCCGCGCCCGGCCAGGGAGCGCTCGCGCTGGAAGTTCGTGCGTCAGCCACCCGCGCCGCCAGCTTCACCGACTGCGCCGAACAAACCTCCGCCGACCCCGCCCGCGACGGCCGCATCCGCCAGGCAGTGGCCACGCTCGACCACCCCGAGACGCGCTTCTCGGTCGAGGCCGAGCGCACCGTGCTCGACGCACTCGGCGGCGGCTGCCAGCTTCCCATCGGAGTCCACTGCGCCCCCGTCTATGACGTCGCAGACCCCATCCCCAACACCGGCGCGCCCATCGCATGGCGCATTCAGGCCCAGGTCGTCGCGCCCGACGGCGAACGCATGATCTGCCTCTCTATCGAAGTCCCCGCCGGCGTCACTGCCCGCATCCTCGGCCTGCGCGCCGCCGAAGACCTGAAGTCCCGCGGCGCGCTCGAACTGCTTGAGCAATCAACCAGACCGCTCGTATCCGAAGACGAAGCGACATCGTCCACGCGCCTGTAATACGCCAGTTGAGTCATTCCAGGAGTTCGTTTCATATGCGCTCATCCAACTTTGCCACCTCTTTTCTGTTCGTCCTCGCCGCCGCTCTCACTCCGAATCTTCTCGCTCAGGCCCCGCAACATCGAGCCCTCAGCGCACAAAAACCCAGCACCCAGACCAGCGACGAGCCCTACGCCTTCGGAGCCGACGTCAGCTTCCTCCCCCAGGCCGAGCAGAGCAGCGTCGTCCTAAAGGACGACGGCGTCGCCAAGCCCGGCCTCCAGATCCTGCGCGACCACGGCTACAACTGGATTCGCATGCGCGTCTTCGTCTCGCCCGCCGCCGCGCGCACGCACCTGCCCAACGATCTCGCATACTCCATTGCGCTGGCCAAGCGCGCTAAGGCCCTCGGCTTCAAAGTTGAGGTGGGCTTCCACTACTCCGACACCTGGTCCGACCGCTTCCACCAGATGCCACCCGCCGCGTGGCAGAATCAGACCCACCAGCAACTCGTCGCCAGCGTCTTCACCTACACGCGCGACTCCATCGCCGCCTTCGCCGCCGCCGGAGCCATGCCAGATATGGTGCAGATCGGCAACGAACCCACCCTCGGCTTTCTCTGGCCCGACGGCAAGCTCCCCGAAAACTGGGACCACTACGCCGACCTGGTCCGCGCCGGAATCCGCGGCATGGACGCAGGACGAGGCAAATCTCCGCGCCCGCGCATTCTCATCCAACTCGACCTCGGCGGCGACTGGGCCGCAAGCAAGGCCTGGTGGGACAAGTTCATGACCTACCACATCCCCTTCGACGTGATGGCCCAGTCCTACTACGCGCACGACTACCACTCGTTGATGGAGCTGCGCGAGAATCTCAACAACACAGCGCGCACGTATCACAAGGACGTCATCGTCGTGGAAACCTCCTACACCTGGAAGCCAAGCAAGAACTTCCCTGACCACGACGGCCCCTTCCCCGAGACACCCGAGGGCCAGGCCGCATTCCTCGACGAGCTCAACCGCATCGTCATGGCTGTGCCCGACAACCACGGCAAGGGAGTCTTCTACTGGGAGCCCTTCTGGCCTCGCGCCGGGCAGGACCGCGGCATGGTGGACGCCGAAGGCAACACCCTGCCCGTCATCCGCGTCTACGACAAATGGACCGGCGGCGAAGCCTCCCGCACCCACAGTCCCCTCGCCACGCCGCAGCTCACCGACCCCAACTGGAAGCCCGCGCCCGCGAAGCCACCCGCTCCAGCAACACCATAGCCGGGTGCCCCATCCATCGCGGTGGTTGCGATGGGTGGGCCTGCAATCTATGCCACGCCGCTCTTGTGGCGGATGTCCGCCCCGCGCACCCAGAAGATCACGTCTTCGGCGATATTGGTCGCGTGGTCGCCCACCCGCTCCAGGTTGCGCGCAATAATCAGCGCGTTCAGGCTCTGCGGCGTCAGCTCCGGCTTTTCCTTGATCAGCGCGCTCAGCGTATCGAATGCGGCGTTGTTCATCTCGTCCACCTGGTCGTCCAGCATCAGCACCGACTGCGCCAGCTCCGCGTCCGCCTCGATGAATGCCTGCAGCGCCTTGCGCACCATCACCGAGGACAGCGACGCGAGCCGCGGAATGTCCACCGGCAGATCGATGTTGGCGAACGCACCCATCTCGCGCACGCGCACCGCGATGTTCACCGCCTGATCGCCCACCCGCTCCAGGTCCGCGTTGATGCGGATCACCGACAGGATGAAGCGCAGGTCGATGGCCATGGGCTGCTCCATCGCCAGCAGATCCAGCGCCAGTTGGTCGATCTCGCGCTCCATGCGGTTGATCGCCGGCTCCGCGCGGAAGACCAGTTCGCAGATCGAGAGGTCGCGCGCGCGGTAGGCCTCGATCGAGCGCTGGATCGCCTGCTCGGCCATGCCCGCCATCATCAGCAGCCGTTCCTTCAGGTCGTCGAGGCTTTGCTGAAACTTGATGCGCGTCGTCATCAGCCAAACCTTCCTGTGATGTAGTCCTCGGTGCGCTTGTCCGATGGCGTGGTAAATATTTTGTCCGTGGAGTTGAACTCGACCATCTTGCCGTTCAGAAAGAAGCCCGTATTCTCCGCCACGCGCGCGGCCTGCTGCATATTATGGGTCACAATCACAATCGTATACTGGCTCTTCAACTGGAAGATCAGGTCCTCGATCTTCGAGGTTGAAACCGGGTCCAGCGCCGACGCGGGCTCATCCATCAGCAGCACCTCGGGATCGACCGCCAGCGCCCGCGCGATGCACATCCGCTGCTGCTGCCCGCCGGACAGGCTCGCGCCCGACTTCTTCTTCAACTCGTCCTTCACCTCTTCCCACAGGGCCGCGGCCTTCAGGCTGCGCTCCACCGTCTCGTCCAGAATGGCCTTGTTGCGGAACCCGTTCAGCTTCAGTCCGCTGGCCACATTGTCGTAGATCGACATGGTAGGAAATGGGTTCGGCCGCTGGAAAACCATCCCCACGCGGCGACGGATGTCCACCGGCGAGGCGTCCTTGTAGATGTCCAGATCGCCCATCTTCACCACGCCGGTCGCCCGCGCGATCGGGTTGGTCTCGTGCATCCGGTTCAGGCAGCGCACAAACGTGCTCTTGCCGCAGCCCGACGGCCCAATCAGCGCCGTCGCGTGGTTGGCGGGAATGCTCAGGTTGATGTCCTGCAGCGTGTGGTTCGTCCCGTACCACGCGTTCAGGTGCTCCACATCGATGCCGACTCCCACTTAGCTTGCCCCTTTCAGTATGCCGCGGGCCGCATAGATGCGCACCAGCGAGACCGACACCATAATCATCAGGATCAGCACCAGCGCTCCCGCCCACGCCAGCCGGTGCCACTCGTCGTAGGGCGAGATGGCGTACACATAGATCTGCAACGGCAGCGCCGCAATCGGCTCATTCAGCTTGAAGCTCCAGAACTGGTTGCCGAACGCGGTAAACAGCAGCGGCGCCGTCTCGCCCGCCACGCGCGCAAACGCCAGCATACACCCGGTAATAATTCCCGGCGACGCCGTACGCAGGCTCACCGACACCACCGTCCGCCACTTCGGCACGCCGAGGCCCAGCGCGGCCTCGCGGATCGCGTGCGGCACCGTCATCAACATCTCTTCGGTCGTGCGCGTAATGGTCGGAACCATCATGATGGCCAGCGCAACCCCGCCCGAGAACGCCGAAAAATGCATCTGCCGCATCACGATCAGCGAGTAGGCAGCGAGTCCCATCACGATCGACGGAATCCCGTTCAGAACGTCCGCTGTAAACCGCACCGCCATCGCCAGCATCTTGCCGCGGCCATACTCCGCCAGATAGACGCCCGCCGCAATGCCCACCGGAATCCCCATGGAGCTTGCCAGCGCGAGAATAATGCCCGAGCCCAGCATGGCATTCGCCATGCCTCCGCCGGTCTCGCCCACCGGCGCGGGAATGTGGGTGAAGAACGCCAGGTTCAGCGAACTCGCGCCCTTGAAGATCAGGTAGCCAAGGATCGCCACCAACGGCACAATCACCAGCACCGTGCTCAGCACAGCAAGCCCCGTCACCAGATGGTTCATCCCATAGCGCCGCGCCGAGTTCAACCGCATGGCCCTGGTCCGGTAGTTGGTAGGCGTCCGCAATGGGCCGTTCCCGCCCGGCGCAGCAATCGGAGTTGGGTTCGCGCTCATCTTAGATCGACCTCGCCGGTGCGCCGCGCGTCACCGCCCAAACCAGCGCGCGCGCAATCGCGTTCACCACAATCGTCACCAGAAACAGCGCCAGCCCAATCTCGATCAGCGCGCTGATGTACATGTCGCTGGTCGCTTCGCTGAACTCGCCGGCAATCACGCTGGCCAGCGTATTGGCGGGAGCAAACAGGCTCTTCGAAATGTCCGGGTGGTTGCCGATCACCATGGTCACGGCCATGGTCTCGCCCAGGGCGCGTCCCAGCCCCAGAATCACCGCGCCCACAATGCCGATGCGCGCGTTGCGCAGCACTCCGGTGCGGATCATCTCCCAGCGCGTCGCTCCCAGAGCCAGCACCGCTTCGCGCTGCGACACTGGGACCGCCTGCATGATGTCGCGCGTGATCGATGAGATGATGGGCAGAATCATGATGGCCAGAATAATGCTCGCCGTCAGCAGCCCCACGCCGAAGTTGTACCCCTCAAAGAACCCCGTCCAGCCCAGGACTTTGTAGAGCCACGGCCCCAACTGGTCGCGCATGATCGGCACCAGCACAAAGAACGCCCACAGGCCATAGACCACGCTGGGAATCGCCGCCAGCAGCTCGGTCAGAAACGAGATGGGAGCGCGCAGCCTCGCCGGACAAAGCTCGGAGAGAAAGACCGCGACGCCCAGCGCCAGCGGCACCGCCATCGCCAGCGCCATAAGCGACGTGGCCAGCGTTCCGAAGATGAACGGAAGCGCGCCAAAGTCGCCAGACACAGGGTCCCACGCCGAACGCGTGAAGAAGCCAAACCCGAACTGCGCCAGGCTCAGCCTGGAACGCGCAATCAAAATCGTCAGGATGAAGAGAACGATCGCGAAGATGCTCAGCGCGCACACCAGCATCACCGCCGCAAAGGTACTGTCCGCCAGGGCGCCGTTGCCACGCTTGCTCAGGAACTGCCGGATCGGCGAGGGAGGCCCATTCTGGGCAACCGGCTCCGCGGCAGCAACAAAGTTGACGATGGCCGGCGCATGAAGCGGCATCGCAGCCATCTGCGTCGAAGGCGCAGTCGGCGGCGACGAAGGCTCCGGCTCTCTCTCAATGGACATGGACGATGGGGTCACGATTTATCTTCAATGGTTCAGCCGTCATTCTGAGTGCGTCTCAGAATCTCTGTATTCGCAGTTGCTTGTTCTCTCTCGCAGTGCAGCCAGGCCGAAAAACCATGCCGCGCGACCGCAAACCCATCGCGTCCGCGCGGCACTCACAGTTTACTTGATGGTCGTAATGGTGTGCTTCACCATCGTCTGCACCTGCACCGGAAGCGGCGCATAGTCCATCCCCTTGGCCTCGCTCTCGCCATGTTCCAGCATCCAGGTCAGGAAGCCCTTGACCGCCGCGCCCTTCGCGGGATCGGCAAACTTCAGCGGGATCAGCAGGTAGGTAAAGCTCGAGATCGGGTACGAGGCCGCCCCCTGCGCGTTGGTGATCGAAACCCGGTAGTCCGCCGGCATGGTCTTCGCCGCTGCCGCCGCTGCCGCCGTCACGCCGTCTGGAGATCCCTGCAGGAACTTGCCCGCGGCATTCTTCACAGCGCCGTAGGCCATCTTGTTCTGCAGCGCGTAAATCAACTCGACATATCCGAGCGATCCAGGGGTCTGCCGCACCATACCCGCCACGCCCTCATTGCCCTTGGCGCCGATGCCCGCCGGCCACTTGACAGCCGAGTTGCTACCCACCTTCGATTTCCAATCGAAGCTCACCTTCGACAGATAGTCGGTAAAGATGAACGTCGTGCCGCTGCTCTCCGAACGGTACACAGGAAGAATCGCCTTGTTCGGCAGGTTGGCGCCGGGGTTGTCCTTCAGCAGCCGCGGGTCGTTCCACTTGGTGATCTTGCCCAGGTAGATGTCCGCAATCACATCGCCGCTGAAGTTCAGGTCCCTGCTCACTCCAGGAATGTTGTAGATCGGCACAACCGCGCCCAACACGGTCGGGATATGCATGAACTTCACCTTCGCCGCCGCGATCTTGTCATCGGTCACAGGCATGTCGCTGGCCCCAAAATCCACCGTTCCCTCCGAGGTCTGGGTGATGCCGCCGCCCGACCCAATCGACTGGTAGTTGATCTTCACGTTGGGATGCAGCTGGTTGTACTCGGTGAACCACTTGTTGTAGATCGGGTACGGGAAGGTGGCCCCCGCCGCCGTAATATTCTGCGCACTCGCGCCGGTCGCAACCATCGCCATCAAACATGCCGCAACAAAGTTCAGTCTCACTGGTTTCCCCCTCGAAGTCGGAGCGCCCAGCCCGGACTTCCCTGCCGTGCAGGCCCGGACGCATCCCTAAGTACTGCAAACCAGTTTGATGCCTAATTGTTACGGGGTGATTACATCGCAATAAAATGCAAAAGAAACCCTTACGCTGTGCCAACATCCCCCGCCCAACGCCCTGTCCACTGTCTTATTCCTGGACAACCCGCTTCCTGGGAAGCCTCACCAGAAAGTTGCTCCCCGCGCCCAGTTCGCTCTCCGCGCGTATGGTCCCGCCCTGCATCTCGACCATGTGCCGCGCGATGGCCAGTCCCAGCCCGGTGCCCCCAGACTCCCGCGAGCGCGCCTTGTCCACCCGGTAGAACCGCTCGAAGATGCGCGTCAGGTGCTCCGACGCAATCCCCAACCCAAAGTCCCGCACGCTGAACTCCACTGCCGCAACCCCATCCTCGCCTGAATCCTTGTTGTCTCGAGTCCACACCTCACGCGCGCTCACCACCACCCGGCTCCGCCTGGAGTCTTTCGCCTGCCCGTAGCGGAACCCGTTCTCGATCAAATTCCCCAGCACCTGCACCATGGAGTCCGTGTCCACGAAGACCTCCGCGCCGGTCGTCTCGCCGATCTCCAACTCCGCCTCGGCGTCCAGCACCATTCCGCTCATCGCCGCCACCGCGTCGCGCACCAGCACGTCTGCGCGCATCGCCCGCGGGTGCAGTACTGCCTCCCGCGACTCCACCCGCGCCATGGTCAGCAAGTCCTCGGTCAACCGGCTCATGCGCGTCGCATTCTTCAGAATCGTCGCCAGAAACTCCCGCGCCACCGGGCTCAGCGACCCCTCATGGTCCAGCAGCGTCTCCACATATCCGCTGATCGAGGTCAACGGAGTCCGCAGCTCATGCGAGACATTGGCCACAAAGTCCCGCTGCGTCCGCTCCACCTCCTCGATCCGCGTGATGTCGTGCAGCACGGCGACCGCGCCGCCCGCCGGCATGGGCGACGCATTCACCTCGAAGATGCGTCCCGGCACCATCGAGGTCGTCCTGCGCTCGGCCACCACCCGCTCCTCCAGCGCCGCCTTCACGCACGCCAGCACCTCTGGGTCGCGCACCGTCTGCACCAGCGCATGTCCCACCCGCACGGCGCTTGCTCCTGGAATCAGCCGCTGCATCTGCTGGTTCGCCCACTGAATCCGACCCGCCGCATCCACAGCCACGACCGCGTCCTGCATCGAGTCCAGCAGCGCCTCCAGCTCGCGCCGCTCCGCCTGCGCCCCGCTCAGCACCCCCTGCAAATGCAGCGACGTACTCTCGATCGCCTGGTATATATCTCCCCACTCCGAAAAAAATGTCTTCGCCCCTGCCGCATCGAACTCAGGAAGGGTGCGCACCGCATGGCTCAGCTTCTCCATCTCTCGCCGCACTCGCCAGCGATAGAGCAGCGCAAAGACCGCCGCCAGTGAGATGCCGCAGCCCCACCCCGCCCACCAGTTCCCTGGAACGATCGCCGTCGTCAGCTCGACCGACGAAGCAATCGCCAACATCATCAGGAATATCAGGCCCGCCAACGAAGCTCGACCCACGCGCAACATACTCCTCCGTTCCAACCAAACCTACCCACGCCGTTGACGATCCACCAACAACAATCGCTCTATCAAATCTTCGGAAACATAGAAGCTGGTTGCCTGCAACGCAGCGAGTGCCTCAGGCAGCGAGAGCAATCCGCGCCGTGCCGCTTCCGCCAGGCCCCCCAGCAAGCCAATCACTGGAATTCCACGCCTCTCCGCCTCGCGCCGTGCCGCTCCATCGTCTACAATCAAACGCTTCGCGCCGTGCCGCTGGGCCAGCACAATGGCCTGCCGTTCCCCGCGATCCAATGCATCGAGGGAAGCATCTTCACCCAGAACAGATCGGTCGATCTCAAGCCATTCCGGTGGCTTTTGGACCCACGCCCAGACCTCGGCGGGCGCACTCGATACACTCAATTCGTCAAGCACTGCTTCAGGAATGGTCACGCGTCCATAGACCTTCCCGAGCACGTCCACTTGACAATCAGTACCAGATAGTTGATCGGCGAGGTATCAGCGACAACAATCATTCAACCTGCCCGCGACACTGAGTTCCATCAACCCCTTCGACCAGCAGCAGATCCTGTTCCAGATCGGCAACCGAGTAGTCCAGCGGAACTCCGTGCGCCTTCAGAAACGCATGGACTTCGATCCGCGTCTCCAGCCCCAGAAGTCGGCGAACCTGACTCTCCGTAATCCTCCGGCTGCGATAGCCCTCCAGCGCCAGCGCCTCCAGAACAGCGCGCGGCAAGTCAGGCTGGCCCAGTTCCCCGTCCGCCATGAAGATGCACGCCATATCGTCGGGAATTTGCACCTGAACATTCATGCTGCGCTCCAACTCTCATTATTGCGCTGCCCGCACCACGCTACAAGCCGCGAATCTCATCCCGCCTTGGCTTCCTTCGGCAGCTCGAACCGGTAGCCTGCTCCGCGCATCGTCTTAAGGTAGCGCGGTGCCTCGGCGTCCTCCTCTATCTTCTCGCGGATCCGCCGCACATACACGTCCACCGAGCGCGGCGTCACAAACCGCGCGTCGCCCCACACCGCATCCAGCAACTGGTCGCGGCTGAAAACCCGACCGGGATGCCGCGCCAGGTAGTCCAGCAGCCGGAACTCCGTCGCCGTCGTCGTCACCAGCTCTCCGTTGACGCGCAACTGCATGGCGTTCGCGTCGATCTCCACCGCATCGAACTTCACCAGCGAGGGAGCGGTTGGCCGCTCGAACCGCCGCAGCACCGCCTTGACCCGCGCCACCAGTTCGCGCGTCGCGAAGGGCTTCGTGATGTAATCGTCCGCGCCCAGCTCCAGCCCCATCACGCGGTCGTTCTCGGCCGCCCGCGCGGTCAGAAAGATGATCGGGACCGTGCTCAACGCGGCATTCTTCCTCAGCCTGCGGCACAGGTCCAGTCCATCCCCGCCGGGAACCATGATGTCCAGCAGAAACAACGCCGGCGGCTGCCGTTCCGCGTCCGCCACAATCTGGCCCATCGCCATGTAGGTCCGCACGGCAAACCCCGCCGCCTCCAGGTGGAACTGGACCAGCCGCAGAATGTCCGCATCGTCTTCCAGCACAACCACCGTCTGACTCAAGGTGCCATCCCTCGCTCGAACCGCTTTAAAGTCGCTGTCCTGCCAGCCGCCGCCCAAAGCCACGGGCGCGGCCCAACCCAGAATAGCCCACTCACGTCCATCCTTTTGCAAACATACGATAAATCCTTCGCTTTACTCCACGCACGCCCACCCGGCAGTCTCCGCACCCCATTCCTCCGCCCCAGCCCAAAAATCAGCGCCCCACCCCTCGGGGTATGTATACTTGCGTCGTGTCGGACAAGCACCTGTGGAGTTTTGCAAAATGCAGAATCGATTGCCTCTGGTCCTCTGCGTGGACGATGAAGCTGTCGGTCTCGGCATTCGCAAGATTCTCCTTGAGCGCGCCGGCTACCGGGTACTCACCGCGGCCGACGGCGCCTCCGGCCTGGAACTCTTCATTACCCATCCAGTCGATGCCGTCGTCCTGGACTACGCCATGCCCGGAATGCATGGCGGGCAGGTCGCCCAGAGGATGCGCCAGACCAAGCCCAAAGTCCCCATTCTCCTGCTCTCCGCCTACCTCGATCTCCCCCCCGAGGTCACCTCGCTGGTAGACGTCTACATGACCAAGGGCGAGGGAGCGCCCGCACTCCTGGACAAGCTGGGCAACCTGCTCTCCCCCTCACCTGCATCTCAACCATCAACCGGCAAGAAAGCTGCCGCGGGTTAGCCCGATAGAAGGATGAAACGGCTTGGAGTTTAAACGATTCAAACGAACCTTGCGGCAGGTTCTACTTCTCCCAATCGTTGCCTGCCTCCTGTTGGCCTGCGTCCTGGTCTGGCAGATCAGCGGGGCCAACGCCACAGTCGGCCTCATCGACGAGTCCGATACCAGAGCCGACCTCGCAACCAGAATCGAAGGCCTCGTCGTCGAGGAAGAGACCGGCCTGCGCGGATACCAGGTCACCTCCGACCCGCGCTTTCTCGCGCCCTACCGCGACGCCGAAGTCCCCATGCAACAGGCCATCGACAAACTCCAGTCCATGGCACGGCCCGAACAAAAGGATGATCTCAAGCAGTTCCTCGCCGAGCATCGGATATGGCGTCAGGCCTTCGCCGAACCGCTCATCGCAACCATTGCCGCCGGCGGCCACGCCGACGATCTCGACCTCAATCTACTCGGCAAGACCCACATGGACTCCATGCGCGTCCATCTCGACGCCATCTTCGCCGTAGCCGAGCAGAGCCGCAAGGACCGCATCGCCCTGTGGCGTCAGCAGACCCGGTATCTCCTGCTGCTCCTCATCGCGCTCGCGCTGGCCATCGGCCTCCTGGTCGGCCTCTACACCCGTGGCCGCCTGGAGTCCGCCTACACCGCCTTCCGCCTCGCCATCGACCTCCAGCGCCGACGCGCCGAAGAGCTCTTCTTCTCCGAGCAGCACCTGCGCACCACGCTTGCCTCCATCGGCGATGGAGTTATCGCATGCGACGCCGAAGGCCGCGTCCAGATGATGAACCTGGTAGCCCAGGAACTCACCGGATGGACCGAGTCCGAGGCCCGCAACCTTCCGCTCGACGAGGTCTTCCACATCGTCGACGAGACCACCCATCTGCCCATCGAAAATCCCGTTGTTAAGGTGCAGCGCCTCAATAGCATCGTCGCCATAGGCAACCACACCGTCCTGCTGCGCAAGGACGGCTCCGAACTCGCCATCGACAACAGCGGCGCTCCCATCCGCAACGCTAACGGCCAGATCACCGGCATCGTCATGGTCTTCCGCAACATCACCCTGCAGATCAAAACCCGCGCCGCCCTGCTGGCCAACGAGAAGCTGGCCGTCGCAGGACGCCTCGCCGCCACCATCGCACACGAGATCCACAACCCCCTCGACTCCGTCTCAAACCTCCTCTACCTGCTTCAGAACGACCCCACGGAAGAAGAATCCAAACAGTTTCTCCAGATGGCCCAGCGCGAACTGGCCCGCGTCACGCAGATCAGCCGCGCCATGCTCAGCCTCTACCGCGAATCCAAAGCACCCGTCGCGGTCAACCTCAAAGAGATGCTCGACGATCTGCTCCTGCTCATGCGGCACCGCTTCCAACTGCTCGGCGTCACCGTCTCCGCCGATCTCCCGTCCGAGATCGCCATCGAAGGCTTCCCCGCCGAACTCCGCCAGGTCTTCACCAACCTCATCGGCAACGCCACCGAAGCTGCTGGCCATGGCGGCAACGTCACCGTCCACATCACGTCTCAACCAGCCGAGGCCGCCTCATCTCCGGCGCACGAGGCCGGTGCCATCGTCGAAATCACCGACGATGGCCCGGGAATTCCACCGGAGAACCGCGAGTGTCTCTTCCAGCCCTTCTTCACCACCAAGGGGGAACACGGCACCGGCCTCGGCCTCTGGGTCTCGCAGGGAATCATCCACAAACACGCCGGCTCCATCGACCTCATCAGCCGCACCGATGGTCCCTCCCACGGCACCACCGCCCGCGTCTTCCTCGCCGCCAAACCCATCCTCAACCCCGGCGGCAACTAGAGCGGTTTCACCGCAGGTCTTTACAGGAGCGAAGACCGTTTGCGTGGTTTTTCCTCAAGAAAAACCACTTTAATAATTCTCGCGCGATAACAGTTGCGGTGAAACCGCTCTAACCACCGAGAGACGGATAAATCGCCGCCTATGCTGTTCGGCAGCCCAAGGCTTCAGCCTTGGGTCTCCCACCCCGCCAACGCCTCCCCAACCACCTTCGCCGCCCGCTCGCACGCCTCCCTGCTCACATCGAAGTGCGTCACAAACCGCACCGCCCGCGGCCCAATCCCGCTGGCCAGCACGCCCTTGGCACGCAACGCCGCGCAGAACGCAGCCGCGTCCCCACCCCCGCGCAACTTGAAGATCACAATATTCGTCTGCACCGTCTCCATATCGATCTCCGCAGCCGCCTGCTCCGCAACCGCCGCCGCCAGAAGCCGCGCATTGGCGTGGTCCTCGCCCAGCCGCGCCGGCATCTCCTCCAGCGCAATCAGCCCCGCCGCCGCCAGCACGCCTGCCTGACGCATCCCGCCGCCCATCGCCTTGCGGAAGAGCCGCGCCCGCGCCATCGCCTCCGCCGAACCCACCAGCATCGACCCCACCGGAGCGCCCAACCCCTTCGACAGGCAGAACATCACCGTATCGAAGCCCGCCGTCAGCTCCCGCACTCCAACCCCCAGCGCCAGCGCCGCATGGAAGATGCGCGCCCCATCCAGATGCACCGGCAGCCCCATCGCGTGCGCGCCCGCGCAGATCTCCCGCGCCGTCGCCACCGGCATCACCGTCCCGCCCGCCATATTGTGCGTGTTCTCCACGCAGATCAGCCCCGTCGAAGCATGGAACGCAACGTTGCGATAGATCGCCCCGCGCACCAACTCCCAGGTCAGGATCCCGCGCTCCGCCGCCACCGGCCGCATCGTGCAGCCGGAGAACGCCGCCGCCGTCCCCATCTCCCAGTCCAGCACATGCGCGCGCGCCTCGCACACCACCTCCTGCCCATGCTCGGTGTGCAGCCGGATCGCCACCTGGTTGCCCATCGTTCCGCTGGGCACAAACAGCCCCGCCTCGCGCCCAAAGACCTCAGCCGCTCGCGCCTCCAGCCGGTTCACCGTCGGGTCTTCGCCGTACACATCGTCGCCCACCTCGGCCGCCGCCATCGCCGCCCGCATCTTCGCCGTCGGCCGCGTCACCGTATCGCTACGCAGATCGATCATCGCCATTCCTCTCCTAGCAACTTACCACCAGCAACCTGCTGAATACCTCATTTGAAACCATACGTCCCCGCGCCGTCAGCCGCACCCAGCTCCCTTCGCGTTCCACCAGCCCCGCCTCCTCCACATCGCTCAGCGCAGCCACCGCGCCCTGCACTAACTCCTCGCCAAACTCCGCCCGTATCGCCCCCAGATCGACCCCCTGGTTCATCCGCAGCCCCAGAAACATCGCCTCCTCAAATCCCTTCTCCGCGCCGATCCGTTCCACTTCAGGGCTTCCCGCCTCGGACCTCGAACCTTGACCCTCGTATCTGCCCAGATCATCCGTATTCCCCCAGCGCACCGCGCCCTCGCCGCAGCGCAACATCGAGTGCGCGTCCAGCCCGAAGCCCACATACGGCTCGCGCCGCCAGTACTTCACATTGTGCCGCGACTCATGTCCCTTGCGCGCGAAGTTGGAGATCTCGTACTGCATCACACCGCCAGCCTCCAGCCACTCGCACGCCGCCGCGTACCGTTCCGCCGTCTCGTCCTCCGAGGCCACCGACTCCGCGCCGTATCGTGTGCCGTGCGCCAGCATCTCGCGGCCCAGCCGCGAATCCTCATCCACCTCCAGCATGTACGCGCTCACATGCGGAACGCCGCACTCAATCGCCGCCTCGACCGACTCACGCCAGCTCGCAGATGTCTGCCGCGGCAGCCCGGCAATCAGGTCAATGTTGATCTCCTCCACGCCTGCCGCGCGCATCCGCGCCAGCTCGCCGAGGCACATCTCGCGCGTGTGCATCCGCCCCACCGCGCGCGCCTCCGCATCCACAAACGACTGCACCCCGAAGCTCACCCGGTTCATCCCCAGACGCAGCAGCTCGTCGAGCGTCACGTCGCCCAACTGCCCCGGCGCGCACTCGATAGTGATCTCCGCATCCTTCGTCACCTCGAACTCGCCACGCAGCGCCGCAAAGATCCGCCGCAACTGCTCCGCACCCAACAGGCTCGGCGTTCCGCCACCGAAGTAGACCGTATCCACGCGTCCCGGCAACTCTGCCCGCGACTCCGCCGCCCGCGCCCGCGCCGAGCGAATCTCCGCGCACACCCGCTCCACATACCGCTCCATGCGGTCTGGAGCGGACACCCCGTTCATGCGCGCCCCGGCCCCAGACGCACCCGCCCCAAGAACTCCCGAAGCAAAGTTGCAGTAGCTGCACTTCGCCCGGCAGAACGGCACCGAGATGTATGCCCCCAGCAATCGCTCCAAAGCGCAACCCCTCCTGCGCGCGTCAAATTGAACGCACCGTTCCCACCACTCACTCTACAGAATGACAGCGGGCAAGGGCGAGGCGGTCAGCCTGCGGTAGCGGAGGGCTCGACGGCAAAACACTCGATCCACTTCACCTCATTCGGACGATTGGCTCAATTCCGCGCGTCGATGGTAAACCGTGATGAACGGGTAGCTCTCATCCCTCACATAATCGCGGTCGATTATGTCGAGAAACTCTTTGGGGTAGAAGGTATATTCGAAAAAATCCGCTAAGGTGCCATACGCATAGTCGGCATTCAGAAAGATCAAGGTTTGAAACCTGTGCTGTTGCCATACCTGAATGAGACGCGCCTGGTCTGCGACCGCAAAGGCGGTTCCCGGTGCCCACCACACCGGAGAGTGCTTGGGCGAGGGCAATCCAAGCACGGCGTAGTTGAAGTCCAGGCGCGGTCCGAAGAAATATGGACCGGGATTTGCTTCGGTTGCGAGCTTGATTTCTTGCTCTACCTCGATCATGGTCGAACTCACGCGCATGTTCTTCAGGTAGCCGCCTTCGATGCGATGCTGGTTGTCCTGCCACTCGAAGAACACATGCGGCCCGATCCCATTCACTCGCACACGCTCGGCCCCATAGTACAGATCGCCCGTGATCGAGCTGAAGAGGATCGCGATATAAACGCGACGAAGAAGGGGGCCATTCCAGCGCAAGCCAAAGGTCAACACCGCGCCCGCAGCTAACAGTACCGTGCAATCCACGTCCCGGTACTCACCGTTTGTAGCTAGTCCATACAACGCAATCATCAGCGCCAACGGAAAGAAAAGACAGTTGATGATCCCCTTCCAATTCCGCTCACCCGCCAGATGGAAGATTTTTGGCACAAGGCCAAGCAACGGAACCGAAAGAACGGCAATCCAGAAGAGCGCAGAGTATCTATCGAAGCCGGTAATCTGTTGAAAGCCGAACCCGTTTCGCACGCTCCCATGTTCCTTCGCCACCGAAATGTAGCTGGCCAGCATGGCAGGGATGGAGACATGGTTGAGCAGAAGCACTCCGACCGCTGCCGCCATTGCTGCCAGCGTCAATAGAACCAGTCGTATCTTCCGGTCCGTTACGAGAAAGAGCAGAACCACTCCGCCTGAGATAGTCACGCCTGCGATATTCGGTTTCATCAACGAAAGCAGCGTCAGCGAAACAACGTAAGAGACTTGCACAGACGCAGCTCGTGGCCTGCCCGCATATGCCAGACAGGAGAGAAAAAATACCGCAGCCAGTATCAGAACGCTGTCGTTGTACCACCAGAAGCAGAGCGTCAGAATCCCAGCACATTCAATCGCGAACGATATCGCCGCCGCAGCCAGCCGCCCCAGCGACAGCCGAACCATCAGCCAGTACATCCACAGGAACGTTAAACACGCAAAGATCGCGCTGAAGTAGAGGTTAGCGTCCCAGGTAACGCCGAAAAGTTGATAGGCGTACTTGATACCGAGATTGAATCCGGGAGGAGTAGTGGTTGGAAAATCGATATACGGATTCTGCCCCTGAATCTGTCGCCATCCCATCTCGATCAGGACGCTCATATCGTAGCCGCCAAACTGCCAACGTCCCGCGTGAATTAGAAACGTCCACAGAAACGCGCAAATCCCCAACAGCGCGCCGTAGCTATACCCGTTGCGCCAGCGCTGACGAAAAAAATGTACAGGGGAAGCCAGTGTGGGAACAAGGCAAAATGCCGCCAGAAAACCGCCCGCGAGGATCGAATAGAGCCGGAAGAGAAACTGATCATTTGGCGCGAGTGGACCGACCCATTTCAGAGAAGCCGGTGTAAACACAACTCCAAGCGTCGTAAGCGAAAGAACGGCCAGGGCCAACCACGGCGAAATCACATCCAATCGCGATCGTGACTTCTCTTCTGTCGCCATGTTACCGCGCGTCTTGCAGTAGTCCGCCGGCGGGGCTGGAGGCAGTGCATTCGGCGGAGGAAGAGTCGGAGGCGGCGAAGGAGTCTTCCATCGGGGCGCCTGCGGGGGTGCTGCTCTGGGCGAAGATCCGCGCGGCTTCGCTTTCGCGCATCTCGCTGGTCACCGCGGACCTCTCGCCGATTCGCGCCTTGACGGCATGCAGTCCAACAACCACCAGAATGACAATCTCCGGCTCAATCGGCTGGCGATAATCCATCAGCGAGTGCGAGATGTAGTAGGCGATGGGGAAGATGGCGATGGCAAGCAGGTAGGGCAGTGCGGCGTCGCGGTCCCTGCGCCACCAGTCGCGCGCGCCGATGAGCAGCAGCAGGGTCAGGCTGGTGCAGTAGAAGACGTTGGGCAACTGGAACGGCTCCTGCTCCCTATACTCCTGCGAGAGGCTCCAGAAGCCGGTCCAATAGTAGGCCACGCGGCGCAGCGTGATGCGGACGAAGAAGCCGGGGTGGTGGCTGACGTAGTCCCTCGCCATGACGCGCTTCTGCGCGATGTAGGCGCTCTCGCCCTGCGATTGGTAGATCTGCATCTCGACGGGATTGCTGGCCGGATGCGTCCAGGCCAGCGTGGGGTTGGAGCTGTCGCCGTTGTTGGCCGACCAGAACTCATACCAGAAGCCGTCGCGCACCGGGCACAGTATGTGCATGGTGCGATAGTTGCGCACGGTCCACGGCGTCAGCACAACAAAGAGTCCAACTGCCGCGAACAGGCCGCTGCGCAGCACGTCGCGGGAGAACAGCCCGCCGAAGAACCCGGCACCAGAAGCGCGGCGCAGCTTCCACAGCCTCCATAGCGGAAGCAGCAGCAGGACCGGGAAGAGCGAGAAGACGGCTGGGTTGCAGAGGCCGGCCAGTCCGTAGAGTGCCCCAAAGCCCAGCCAGCGCGCGGGCCGCGCATCGAGATGCAGGCTGAGAGCCAGCCAGAAGCACGTCGTCAGCAGCAGCGATGTGAGGGAATACTCCCACACGCGCCCAGCGGAGAAGTAGATGGCGAAGGGATAAATCGCCCAGCCCCATCCCGCAAACATTGCAACGCGCGCATTCACCGAGAGCCGCGTCGCCAGATAGATCGGCACGCAGGTAAGCGCGGAGAAGATGCTGTTCAGCGTCAGAATGGTCAGCGCGGACTTCACCGAGTAGATGCCGAAGACCCTGAAGATGACCGAGAGAATAAATGGATAAACCGGCGGCAGCAGCGCCGTGGGCCCAGTGAGCGTGAAGAACGGCGAGGAGAAGCCCTGATGCTGCGCGATCGAGCGCGCGATCCAGCCCACCTCGTTGCCGAACTGCTCGTAGTACCGCACCGGGTCGGCCACATCGCGGAAGACCGCGGCCACCACCACCATGCGCAACGCCCACGCCGCGGCAACCATCAGCAGAAGACGCATCCTGGATCGTCGACTGAGCCGACTGTCAGAACAGTCCATCGTTGGATCGGGAGTTGGCTGGAGTGTCGCTGTTGCCATGGTTGACAGGATTCTTTCGGGGGTCTTATGGTGCTGCTTCAGGAACAACAAGGGGAAGCACACATGCAGAACGATATATCTGTCTATATTTTACCCCTTCCGGCCATGCGAGTGGAAGCAGGATTCGGTATTTCAGCCAACGCACCCTGAATGCAACCGCTGGCTGCCTTGCGCCGAAGCAGTCCCCGGAAACGCACCCGATACAAACCGCAGTGCCTTGACACGCATTCGCAAGACAGCTTGACTTGAGAAAGCGGTTGCAGCTCAGGAAGCGGAAGGCGGCGGAGAACGATGGCGAGAGTGGTGCGATGTTCCCTGGTCCAGGCGAAGAACGTAGTCCCCGCGGACATCGACGGCGCGGGTGCGTCGCTGGCCGCAATCAAGCAGGCGATGATCGTGAAGCACGTCGCAATGGTCCGCGCGGCCGCGGCCGATGGCGCCCAGATCGTCTGCCTGCAGGAGATCTTCAACGGCCCCTACTTCTGCGCCGAGCAGACCGTGCGCTGGCACAGCTTCGCCGAGCGCGTTCCCGACGGCCCCACCGTGCAACTCATGATCTCGCTGGCCAGAGAGCTTGGCATCGCGCTCATCGTTCCCATCTATGAAGTGGAGGACGGGGAAGTGGAGGACGGGGAGGCAGAGGGCGCCAAAATCTTCTACAACTCCGCCGCCGTGATCGGCCGCGACGGCGCGTTCATCGGCAAGTATCGCAAGGCACACATTCCGAACGCCGCGCCGGGCTTTTGGGAGAAGTTCTACTTCCGCCCCGGCAACCTCGGCTTTCCCGTCTTCGATCTGGGCTTCTGCAGGATCGGCGTCTATCTCTGCTACGACCGTCACTTCCCCGAGGGCGCGCGCGCGATGGGCCTGAACGGCGCGGAGATCGTCTTCAATCCGTCGGCGGTCATCGCCGGCCCCAACGACATTCTTTGGAAGATCGAGCCGCCCGCGCTGGCCGTGGCGAATGGATATTTTGTCGCTGCCATCAATCGCGTCGGGACGGAAGCACCCTGGAACCTGGGCGAGTTTTTCGGCCAGAGCTACTTCTGTAATCCGCGCGGCAAGATTATCGCCGAAGCCTCGCGCAACCGGGACGAGATCGTCACCGCCGATCTCGACCTCGACTTGATCGCCGAGGTCCGCCGCGCATGGCCCTTCTATCGCGACCGCAGGCCGGACCTCTACGGCGATCTGGTTAAACCGTAAAGCAGCAGCGGGCAGTTCCGGCGCGACTTCGATGCGGCGTACCGCGGCTGGGAAACTTACCGGGGTTGCGAAGAAGGGGATTGTGGCCGCCGGTTCCGGTGCGGATATTCTGCTGTGGAACCCCGTTGGCGAAGTATACGATTAGGCAGCGTCCCAGAATATGCGCCCCATTTCCTCCATCTTCGAAGGCTGTAAAGTCGCCGTCAACGCGCGCCCTGCCTTCCCGCGCGGTGAACCTGTGGTCGAGGCCGGAAGCTTGATCGCAACGGCGGGACGCGCCCCGTCGCTGCATCATGAGGTTGCCGCGCGATGACCCTTTACCCCGAGGGGCCGACCAGTCTGACCGATGCCTACGGCCTGCGCGCCGACCCAACGCTCTACAACGCGGACCTTGCCCCCACCACTCCCGAGCAGCGCACCTGGGGCACATACAGCTACATCGCGCTCTGGTTCTCCATGTCGATGGGGGTGACGGCCTACATGCTTGCCTCCAGTCTCATCGCTGGAGGCATGAACTGCGCGCAGGCGCTCGCAACCATCCTGCTGGGCAATCTTGTCGTTCTGGTTCCCATGCTGCTGAACGCGCACGCGGGCGCCAAGTACGGCATCCCCTTCCCGGTCTTTGTGCGCGCCTCGTTTGGCGTGCGCGGCGCAAACATTCCCGCCATGCTGCGCGCTCTGGTGGCCTGCGGATGGTTCGGCATCCAGACCTGGATCGGCGGCCAGGCCATCTACGCAATGCTCAATGTGCTGTGGCCCGCGTCCACGGCGATGCCTTCCGTTCTCTGGGCCTGCTTTCTCGGCTTCTGGCTGCTGAACATGGCCGTGGTCTGGCGCGGAGTGGAATCGATTCGCTTTCTGCAAAGTTTTTCCGCGCCGTTTCTGCTCGTCATGTCGCTGGTGCTGCTCGGCTTCATGACGCACAAGGCGGGCGGCTTCGGCCCCATGCTCAGCGCGCCAAGCCAGTTCCACACGCATTCCAGCTTCCTGCACTTTTTCTTCCTCTCGCTCACCGGCATCGTCGGCTACTGGGCCACGCTCTCGCTCAACATTCCCGACTTCACGCGCTACGCAAAGTCGCAGGAATCGCAGATCGCCGGCCAGTCCTTCGGCCTGCCGGTTGCAATGGTCTTGTTCAGCTTTATCGGGATCGCGTGCACCTCGGCCTCCATGGTTGTCTTCGGCCACGCCATCTGGAACCCAATCACGCTGCTCGGCCTCTTCCATCAGCCCGTCGTCGCCTTCCTCGCGCTCATCAGCATTCTGATCGCCACGCTCAACCTCAACATCGGGGCCAACGTGGTCAGCCCCTCGAACGACTTCTCCCACCTCGCTCCGAAGCATATCAGCTTCCGAACCGGCGGCCTCATCACCGGCTTCCTTGGCCTTGCCATCATGCCCTGGAGGCTGATGGCCAGCCACACCGACTACATTCAATGGCTGGTCAGCTACTCGGGACTGCTCGGCCCGGTGGCTGGGATCATGATCGCCGACTACTTCCTGGTCCGCGGCACGCGGCTGGATACCGAGTCGCTCTACCGCCGCGAGGGGCAGTATGAGTACAGCAAGGGCGTCAATCCACGCGCTCTCGTCGCGCTCGCCGCCGGAGTCTTCGCCGCGCTCATCGGACTGGCCGTGCCTGAGCTGCGCTTCGTCTACGACTATGCGTGGTTCGTCGGCTTCGCCGTGGCCGCGCTCGTCTACATCGTCCTGATGGGAACGGCGCCCCGAGTGGGTGGAGCAACGCCGCTGGCCCAGCGCATCAACGTGAAGGGCCTGGACAAAGTGCTCGATCCCGCGCTCGGCAACAGCGCCGGAGCAAAAGCCCGCACCGCAGCCGCACCGGAGTGCCATGGCTGTGGTTGCCGGTAGTCGGTAATTGGTGCGATGGGGACGAGCAAAAGACAGAGGCGGTGTGAATACGCGGGAGAAAGATCGAAAGCCCTACCGCAGGAATGCGCCCAGCTCCGTCGCGGCGTTGCGCAGGTGGGGCAGAAAGCGGGTCTGCATCTCGTAGAGCGAGATTCGCGGCGCGCTTCCGCTCAGGTTGATGGTGGCCACCACGCGCCCCGTGGGCGAGTAGACGGGCACGGCAAGCGAGCGCAGCCCGACCTCGAACTCCTGGTCCACTAGCGCGTAGCCGTGGCGGCGGACGTTGCGCAGCGCAAGGCGCAACTTCTCCACGCTGCTCACCGTGCGCGCCGTGTGCGGCGTCAGCACCACGCGCGCAAGATACGGCTCCAGTTGTTCGGCGGGCATATAGGCCAGCAGCACGCGCCCGATGCTGGTGCAGTAGGCTGGCAGGCGGCTGCCGATGTGCAGGTCGTCGCTCATCACGCGAGACACGGCGGAGCGCGCGATATAGACAATCTCGTCGCCGTCCAGCGTGGCCACCGAAAAACTCTCGTGCAGCGCGGCGGACATGCGTTCCAGGATGGGCTGGGCCGCGGTCGACAGCGAGTTGCTGGTCGAGTAGCAGTTGGAGAGCGCCAGCATGTGCGGTCGCAGCGCGTAGCGCGACCCCTCCTCCGCGCCGGCAAATCCCAGCTTCGCCAATGTATACAGGCAGCGCCGTACCGCGGCGCGCGAGATGCCCGTCTTCACCGCAAGCTGCGAGATGGTCATCTGCGGCGTCTGCGGCGTGAACGCCTGGATCACAAGCAGCCCGCGCGCCAGAGAGGTCATGAAGTTGGGATCGCCGGCAAAGCCGTCCAGGGCCGAGCCGCTTGTGGATTTGGCTGCGTTCGCGGCTGTAGTCGCTGCCGCCACCGGCGCTGTGCGCGCGGATGCCAGACCTGCGGATCGCTCCTTTGTGGCAGCCGATGCATTGGCCGAAAGAGAACCGGCAGCGGGACGCCGGGAAGCAATGCTCATCGAGGTTCCTTCTCGTTCTCCGGCAATCGGATCGCCGGGCGTGCCGTGGCCCAACCTGAATCCGGGAGCGAACTGGCTCAAGGGTCAAGAGTGCGATAGCCGGACTGTCCATACGATAAACGCACAGAGTCCCCACCGCAAGATTGCTACGGAAAGGCTGAAAGTGCATCGAACCAAACAGGCCTGAAGAACATTCGCAGTTGCGCAGGCCAATCTCCTTGCCGTGAGAAAGTGCTGTGAGAAAATTGACGCCTATGGACCCCAAAGACTCAACCCGCCTGCCGCTCAACCAACGCCCCGCATGGAAGGCGCTGCAAAACCACTTTCCGTCGATTGCCACAAAGCATCTGCGCGATCTCTTCGCCGACGATCCCGCGCGCGGCCAACGATTCACCGCCGAGGCCGGCGGCCTCTTCCTCGACTACTCCAAGAACCGCGTCACCGACGAGACTCTCCGCCTGCTCGTCGCCCTCGCCGAAGAGTCCGGCCTGCGCGCCAAAATCGACGCCATGTTCACGGGCGAGAAGATCAACCTCACGGAGAACCGCGCCGTGCTGCACGTCGCGCTGCGCGCGCCCAAGAGCGAGCGCATCCTCGTCGATGGAGAAGACGTCATCCCCGGCGTCCACGCGGTGCTCGACAAGATGGCCTCCTTCGCCAACCGCATCCGCTCCGGCGAGTGGAAAGGCCACACCGGCAAGCCCATCCGCAACGTCGTCAACATCGGCATCGGCGGCTCGGACCTCGGCCCCGTCATGGCCTACGAGGCGCTCCGGCACTACTCGCAGCGCAACCTCACCTTCCGCTTCATCTCCAACGTAGACGGCACGGACTTCGCCGAAGCTGTCCGCGACCTCAGCCCCGAAGAGACGCTCTTCCTCGTCGCCTCCAAAACCTTCACCACGCAGGAGACGATGACCAACGCCAACTCCGCGCGCGCCTGGCTTCTCTCCGGTCTGGGCGGCGACCAGTCCGCCGTCGCCAAACACTTCGTCGCCATCTCAACCAACGCGGAAAAAGTCGCCGCCTTCGGCATCGACACCGAAAACATGTTCGGCTTCTGGGACTGGGTCGGCGGCCGCTACTCGATGGACTCCGCCATCGGCCTCTCCACCAGCATCGCCATCGGCCCCGACAACTTCCGCGACCTGCTCTCCGGCTTCCACGCCATGGACGTCCACTTCCGCACCGCGCCGTTTGAAAAGAATCTCCCCGTCCTGCTCGGCCTGCTCACCCTCTGGTACACCGACTTCTTCGACGCGCAATCCGTCGCCGTCCTGCCCTACGAGCAGTACCTCAAGCGCTTCCCCGCCTACCTCCAGCAGCTCACCATGGAGTCGAACGGCAAGCATGTAACGCTCGCCGGCAAACCCGTCACCGCCCAGACCGGCCCCGTCTTCTGGGGCGAGCCGGGAACCAACGGCCAGCACTCCTTCTACCAGCTCATCCACCAGGGCACGCGCCTGATTCCCTGCGATTTCATTGGCTTCTCCAAGTCCCTCAACCCGCTCGGCCGCCATCACGACATGCTCATGGCCAACGTCTTCGCCCAGGCCAAGGCGCTCGCCTTCGGCAAGTCCGCCGAGCAGGTCCGCGCCGAGGGCACGCCCGAATGGCTCGTCCCGCACCGCGTCTTCGAGGGCAACCGCCCGTCGAACATCATCCTCGCCGACGCGCTCACCCCCGAAGTCCTCGGCCAGCTCGTCGCCCTCTACGAGCACGCAGTTTTCACACAAGGCACCATCTGGAACATCGACTGCTTCGACCAGTGGGGCGTGGAACTCGGCAAGGTCCTCGCCACAAAAATCCTCGCCGAACTGGAAAGCCCCACCGAGCCCGCAATGTCGCACGACACCTCAACCACCAGCCTCATCCGCCGCTACCGCGCCAGCAAATAGCGTTGCTGTTGCCCTTTGTTTGTCATTCCCGGAGGGAATCTGCTTCTATCTCTTGTTCGTCATCTCTGGCGTAGCCTAAACTCCATGCGTAGCCCAATGTAGCGCCGAAGGCGCGATCTATACCAGCCTTGGGCGCAGCCCAAGGTTGAAGGCCCAGTCAAACCACCAAGGGCTGAAAGCCCGCGCTATAAGGCCTTGGCCATCCGCCGTATTTCCCTTTACCTGAGGCCCAACAATGGCTTAGTCTTCGACTATGGACTATTCGCAGATCATCACGATGGAGCCGGGCAAGCGGAGCGGCAAGCCGTGCATTCGCGGACTGCGCATCACCGTGGGGGATGTGCTCGGATACCTGGCGTCGGGGATGACGCACGCGGAGATACTAAGCGATTTTCCCTACCTGACGGAAGAGGACATTCGTGCGTGCCTTGCGTTCGCTGCCGACCGTGAGCGCAAGTCGGAGACTCTGGCGGCGTGAAGCTTCTGTTCGATGAGAACCTGTCGCCGCGTCTGGTAGACGCGTTGAGGGATGTATACCCGGAATCTCAGCATGTCAGCGGCGTGGGTGGGCAACCCGCATCTGCGCGTAGCCCAAGGTAGCGCCGAAGGCGCGATCTATACCAGCCTTGGGCGTAGCCCAAGGTTGAAAGCACAGTCAAACCACAAAGGGCTGAAAGCCCGCTCTATAAGACCTGGGACACTCGCCGGCCAGTATTTTGAACCGCTATGTCTACTATGTCTTCGGGTTTTGGCGCTCCAGGAAGGTGGGCGGTGTATTCCAGTATCAGGCTCCCGATTGCACTCTTTATTGCAACAAATATTTTATGCATTTGGTCATGCGTCAAAGAAATTCTTGCGTCCGCTTGGCATATACCATTAAGAACCTTGAGCTTGGCGTGTTCAGCCGCCCTCAATACTCCGCCATTATGCACAATGTGTCTCCGAAGAATCCGTAGGTCGCCGAATACATTGATTTTTACCTCGTCATTTTCTACATCCCTGATCTTTGCAATCTGCGGGCGGATTTCTTCGTCCCAATATGCGAAGATAAACACAATGATGGACCAGCACACTTGCTGCTCGTTGAATCCGGCTTCCGAATTTGCCGTGATAAATTCATCGGCACGAATGATTCGTTGATGTATTACGTCAGGAAGGGTGGGGTCTTCCAAGCTGGCCCGCATAATAATTGTCTGACCATTCTCTATACGCCGTAACACTGGGCGCGACACACGAGCAACCTGACGTTCAATGCGAACTTTGTTACCTTGGAAGCTAGAAAGACAATCACAATAGACCCCTATTTGACGGTTCACAAAATCGATAAATCCTCGAAGGACTTCTAATTCTACCAAGGCTTTTGTCATGTCCATACGATCCACCACCAGCCTCATTCGCCGCTACCGTTCCAGCATCTAGAGACAATTTATTCGATTTCTTTAGAAGCTTCGGAAACCAAGGTCTGAAGTTCTTTCTTTTTTAGGCTTTCTATAACAAGTCCCCAAATCAACATTGGAAAAAATGCATTACAATTTATTTCGCCCTCTATTATCTGCGAAAGATTGTCAGTGAGTTGCCCGACCATCGATTTGCTCTTCGCGCCTGACATAAGTTTTTCCAGCGTCCGAGTGTCGTCTTTTGGGTCTAGCAGTAATTCTTTGCAACTACCATAATCCATTTGTGCGTTGTTCAAATTGCTGTAAAAATCCTTCTCTATCCCATCTCTTATATTCTTTGGACAGGAGTGACCGAAAGAATTTTTGATCATGGCATCAATAGTTGTAGGAACCAACTCGTCATATAATTTGTTTCGCCTTTCCTGCCCAAGCTGGTCAAAAGCATACCTGTCTGTCAAGCAAAGGAAAAAGTACATAAACTCAAACAAAACTGGAATATATTTAGAGTTGAATGTTTTACTGCCTTTTCCGAACTTCTTTTCTAAATCCGGCTTCAGGGCTTCCGCACACAAAAGAGACATCTCAAAAACTTTCTTCGAGAGCTTGGACATCCCAGATTCATTTTTCTTAGAACTGTTGAACCAACTCATAGTCTTTATTGTCCTTCGTCCTCAGGAACTTGCCGACCGCTGCAATGAACAGCAATACTGCGGCGAGCATCGTCAGAACTACTTCCAAGATTTGTTCACGGTTCATGATCGTTCCCCGTTGACCGGGATTTCCATTTTGGCTTCCCCGTCGCAGCAAGTATATGCCGGGTGCCCCATTCATCGTGGTTTTATCGCGATGGGTGGGATGAAGGTACGAGAGCCGCCAGCGCTTCCATCGCGTCGCTCGGCTCGGGCCGCACGCGGAAGTCGGCATAGCCCTCGCTGAACGCAATCGTCCCATCCTGCCTCACCACGAAGACCGCGGGCAGCGGCAGCCGCCAGCTCTCTTCGCTCGCATTCGCGTATGTGCCGCCGGAGTTGACAAACGGAATGTTCACCAGAATCCCCTCGTAGTAGCTGCGGTGCTCCTCCGGTACGCTGTACGCAATGCCAAATCGTTCAGCCAGCGCTGCCCCCGCGTCCGAGAGGATGGGAAACGGCAGCCCGTGCTGCTGTAGCGTGAAGTCATTCTGGCGCAGCGTCTGCGGCGAGATCGCCACCAGGAACGCGCCCAGCGCGCGCACCTCGTCGTGCAGGTCGCGCCAGCGTTCCAGCTCGGTGACGCAGTAGGGACACCACCGCCCGCGAAAGAACTTGACCACCAGCGGCCCCAGCGCCAGCAGATCGGCGGAGCAGACGGGCTTGCCGGTCAGCGCGTCGGGCAGCGTGAACTCCGGCATCGCCGCGCCCACGCGCAGGATGCGGTCTTCAATCCCCGATTCAAAAAGTTCTTCGCTTGCATGCTCGGAGACGGCCAGCCGGTCGGCCTGCACCAGCGCGCGCGTGTTCTCGGTGATGCGGTCGAGCGCGTCCTGTAGCGGCGGCAGCGGCGGCTTGGGTGCGGTCTTCACACCTCTATTATCGCAGCCATCTCCCGTCAATTTCCTATAGCATTTTCACCAATGGTGTAGAGTGTCGCTCTACGAGCAAAATGCGGGGATTCTTCGCTTCGCTCAGAATGACAATCCTTATTCCTCAATAACAATAGTGAAAATGCGTTAATCTCACCCGCGCGAATCGCCGTCAGCGCGCATGCTCAGGCGAGAATCTCCGCCTCGTCCGTCTCCGACGCAACCGCATCGGGCAGGCCGTGCGCGGGGACCAGCAGGTCTTCCTTGCGCATCACCAGCGAAGTCGCGTTCAGCGAAGCAAGCTCGAAGCCGTGCCCATGCGTGATGGCGTCGGTCGGGCAGGCCTCCACGCAGTAGCCGCAGAAGATGCACCGGTTGTAGTCGATGTTGTACACCTTCGCGTAGCGCTCGGACGACGAGATGCGCTTCTCATCGGTGTTATCCGCCGCCTCGATGTAGATGCAGTTGGCCGGGCAGGCAGCCGCGCACAGAAAGCACGCAACGCACTTCTCCAGGCCGTTCTCGTCGCGCTGCAACTGGTGCTTGCCGCGGAAGCGCTCCTGAAACTGCGCGCCGCGCATCGGCCCCTTGCCGTCGGGATAGTTCTCCACCTCGGTCGGCTGGAAGATCTGCCCCAGGGTGATGCTCATCCCCTTGGCAATCGCAGCGGCATTTTTCACGATCGACATGGCTTGAGTATACGACGGGGCCGCTATAGGCTGAAATGCATGAAACGACCGCACGCATCCCTCTTCTGCCCGATCGCGGCCATTGCGATTGCTGCCGCAGTATTGACCATCAACCCGCTCGGTGCGTTCGCGCAGGCTGTAACGCCGATGGGCGGAATGGCCCAGCCCAAGCCCGCGGCGGTCCCATCCACCAGCCTCACGCTGACCGTCGATGGCAGGTCAACAACGTTCTCGGTGGCCGAGCTTGCCGCCATGCCACGGAAGACCGTCAAGGTCCACAACGCGCACAGCAACGCCGACGAGAGCTACTCCGGCGTCCCCCTGAGCGATCTGCTGGCCAAGGCCGGCTTCGTGGCGGACAAGACCATGCAGCAAAAGATGTTGCACAGCACCATCCGCGCCGAGGGCACCGACAAATACTGGGTCATCTATTCGCTCACCGAGGTCGAGCCCACCGAACACACCGGCGACGTGATTGTGGCACTCTCCGTGGACGGCCACAGCCTGGGCGCGGACGGCGAGCTGAAGCTCATCTCCACCGATGACAAGAAGCCCCAGCGCTGGGTGCGAAACCTCTCGGCCATCGTGCTGAAGACCGTGGAATAAGCCGCCGCCCGGCGATGCCCCTTGGCAGAACATGCCCGGATGTGATTCACTTCCACCCATGGCCAAGAACACATCTCGCCGCAACTTCCTGCGCACGGCTCCCGTAGCCGCTGCTGCCAGCATCGCCCTCACCGACAAACTGCTCTTCGCCGCACAAGCTCCCGCGACAACGCAGAGCGCCGCTCCATTTCAGGTCTTCACCGCACAGCAGCTCGCCAACGACGCCAAGGCACTAGCAGCCAAGGGGGGCAACAACAACCTGGTCGCCGCCGCCTCGGCGGGATTTACCTGCGCCATCGTGATGACCACCGAGATCGCCAAGACCGCCCCGGAGTTCGAGCAGCACGAGGGCCGCGACCACATCCTTCAGATCATCGACGGCAGCACCGTCTACGAGGTCGGCGGAACGCTGAAGAACGCGCGCACCACCAAGCCCGGAGAACAGCTCGCCCCAGCCTCCGACGGTGCAACCAAGCTGACCCTGAACAAAGGCGACATCCTCACCATCCCGCGCGGCACACCGCACCGCCGCGCCACCGCAGCCAGCGTCACCTTCTACCTCATCTCCCCCTCCGGCAAGATGTCGGCGTAGGGCCGGGAGCCTTCCTGTCAAATCAGATCGGCGGGCGAGACGGCTTTCAGACGCGGGAAATTCGGACCGAAGAAGCGGGTATCCCGGCTGAGGATGCGGTCGGCGTTAAGTTGCGCGTGAGCGGCGATGAGGAAGTCTGGCAGGATGCGCGTGCGCGTACCCCCGCGCCGCTTGTATTGCTCGAAGAACTGTCCCGCAAGAAACGCAGCATTCTGCTCAATCTTGTCCACCCTGCAAGACAGGAGGGCGAAGAACTCATCCGTTTCGTCCGTCGATGAGAAGTTGCGGGAGATTTCGGCATAGCAAACCATCGAGACGACGAGCGATCCAGACTTCTTTGCGGCGGCCAGCGCTGCGTGAGCGCCCTTAACATCCGCGAACGAGCCGGTTAGAAGATCGAGAAAGATATTTGCGTCAATGGCAGTAACCATCAGTCGCGCGTCTCATCTCTTCCGCGCATCTCATCCACATATTGGTCTACGGATTTGTAGCCCTTGGCCAGGAACTGCTTGCGCAAGGAACCGCCATACCGCTTGAGCGCCGCTTCAAAATCGGTGAGGTCATCCTTTGTTTTGAGAACGACCGTGGTGCCCTTCAACTCGAATTCGATCGCGGAGTGTTTATTAAGACCGAGATTGTCCCGGATCGCCTTGGGAATGACGACCTGGCCGCGTTCGCCGACCTTGGACTGGAATTTCATACCTCAAGTATGAATGAATCCTTCCCAATGGGCAAGCTCGAATCGCGCACACTCACTCAATCCCGAGTTTTTTCCAGATGGAGTCGATCCGTGCAACCACCCTCGGCTCCATCTTCAGCATCTGCGGCCACGGACGCGTGAACCCTTCGGCCGCCCACTTGCGCGTCGCGTCGATCCCCATCTTCGATCCGTAGTTGGGCAACCGGCTGGCGTGGTCGAGCGTGTCCACCGGCCCCAGCGTGAACTGAATGTCGCGCTCGGGGTCGATGTTGTTGGCCACGCGCAGCGTCACCTCGGCCAGGTCCTGCACGTCGCAATCCTCATCCACCACCACAACGCACTTGGTCGTCATCGCCTGCCCCATCGCCCAGATGCCGTTCATCACCTTGCGCGCGTGCCCCGCGTAAGACTTCTTGATCGCGACAATCATCAGGTTGTGGAACACAGCCTCGGGCGGCAGGCACACATCGACAATCTCCGGCAGCGTCAACTGCATCAGCGGCAGGAAGATGCGCTCCACGGCCTTGCCCATCCAGGCGTCCTCCATCGGGGGCTTGCCGACAACCGTCGCCGCGTAGATCGGATCGTTGCGGTGCGTCATGCACGTGACGTGGAAGACCGGATACTCGTCCTGCATGGTGTAGAAGCCGGTGTGGTCGCCGAACGGCCCCTCCGTCCGCAGTTCGCCGAGGTTCACGTAGCCCTCCAGCACATACTCCGCGTGCGCAGGCACCTCGAGATCGACCGTCTCGCACTTCACCAGTTCCACCGGCTTGCCGCGCAAAAATCCCGCGACCAGGTACTCCTCGACATCGGGCGGCGCGGGAACAATCGCCGCAAACGTCGTTGCCGGATCGGTGCCAATCGCCACCGCAACCTCCATCCGCTCCTCGCGCATCTTGGTCAGTGTAGTCGCCGGAATCGTCGCAGCATTCTCCGCAGCTACAGTTCCGCCCGCCGTCTGCGCCATCAACTCCACGCGCGCAGCTAAGTCGTTCCCACCGCCCTCAGTCGCCCCGCGCAGGCGGTCGCGCAGTTGTTCCGCCGCGTTTTTCTGCCGCTGCCAGTGCATCCCCGTGGTCTCGCCGTCGTACACCTGCATGCGATACATTCCCACATTGCGCTTGCTGGACTTCGCATCGCGTGTGACGACACACGGCAGCGTGATGAACGGCCCGCCGTCTTCAGGCCAGGTCGTCAGCACCGGCAGCTTCCGCAGGTCGATCCCCTGCCCGCCATCTTCCACCGTACGATGAATCACCTGCTTGCAAGCCGCGTCTTTCGCGGAGATCACCTTGGGAAAGAAGCTCCCAACCTCGGCCAGCTTCGGCAGCAGCTTCAGCTTGTCCATCCAACTGGTCGGCGTCTCGGGATGCACCAGCGTGCGAATCCGCCCCGCAATCTCGTCCAGCGAGTCCACCTCCAGCGCCAGCCTCATGCGCCGATCGGAGCCGAATTGGTTCATCAACACCTTCGCCCCAGGAAAACCCGTGACGTTCTCAAACAGCAGCGCCGGCCCGCCTGCCTTGGCCGTCCCCTTGCCCAGCTTGGCCGCGCGGCCGGCGATCTCCGCCATCTCCAGATACGGGCTCACCATTTCGCGGATGCGCCGCAGTTCACCTGCCTTGTCGAGTTGCCGGATCCAGTCGCGTAGATCGGTATAGGCCATGTGCGCGCTCCTGCCTCGGACCAGCCGAGGCGTCTTCCATGGTAACGGGTCGAGCTTAAGTTCGGGTCGAACTTAAATCATCAGATCTTCAAATCATCAGATCTTCAGAAAAATCTTCCTGCGCCACAGAACCCAGTTCGGAACAAAACAGATCGCCGTAAACGCCAGAGCAAACGCCAGCGATGTGACCTCCGTCGAGTCCCCGTGCGCGAACCCATGTTGATAGACCCACAGCCATGCGCTGATGGAACTCGCCGATGCCACGGCGTTGACCGCTGCTGTCCCAACCATCGCGCCTGCGGGCACCTTGATCCACAGCATCGCCTCCACCAGAAAGTTCGACAGCACAAACGCCGTAATCGCGTTCGACCCGAAGACCAGCCAGGGCCACAGCACTGTTCTCCCCGCCGGCCTCTCGTTCATCCGCCGAATGTCGATGAGCCAATAGCACAGCGCAAGCGGCACCAGCGACCAGCCAGCCGCGTAGAGCACATAAGAGCTGGTCCACAAATTTTTATTGATCGGAAACCAGCGACTCCAAGCCAGCCCCGCGGCAAGACCGCCAATCCCCGCGACAACCAGCCCGCTCAGGCAGCGTGCTCGCGGCTTGCTGCCAAAGACGCCAGACTCCTTCGTGTCTCCAACCCGCCGTATCCACAGCCCAGCCACCGCGCCGATCAGCGTGGTCGCAATCGCTGGCAGCGTACTCAGCAGCCCCTCCGGGTCGCACGTGCGGTTGTAGAGAGTCCCCGTGTGGATCGTCCGCTGCGTGAACGCCGTAAACCCCCGGTCGATCCACGCGGCAAGATTGCGGTCCGGATCGAGAATCGGCATTGCGTGTGTCGGCACGCCAAAGCCCGGCACGGGAACGAATCGCATCATCGCCCAGTAGCCAACCAGCAGCCCGGCGGCAATCGCGGCCAGCGCGCGTGCCCGCCGCGTGAGCAGGCAGATCAGCCCCGCCGCCAGATAGCAGACTGCAATCCGCGTCAGCACTCCGAACAGACGCAGGTGGGTCCAGTGAAAGTGCGGAAACGCGCTGAGAGCCATCTTGATCGCAAACAGCGTGGCCGCCCGACGCAGCATGTGTCCCGCCAGAGTGCGCCGCGATTCGCCCCGCGCGATGCGGCCCTCCAGCGAGAAAATAATCGACGCGCCAACCAAAAATAGAAAGTTGGGAAACACCAGGTCCGTCAGCGTAAAACCGTTCCAGGCCGCGTGGTCGAGCTGCGCATACACATGGCCCCAGTCTCCCGGATCGTTCACCAGGATCATCAACGCAATGGTCAGCCCGCGCAGTACATCGACTGACAAAACTCGCTGTGGGGCCGGCTTGGCGGTGGATTCCATAGGCCATCCATCATCGCTCATCCGCTGCCGTTCGCGCGCGAACTTTTACCGCTCGCGCGCTGGACCTTGACCCATCAAGCGCGGGAACCTTTGCCCCTGCGCGGTGTCTAGTACTACAGTTGTACTTCCTTCAGACTCTGGAAGAACGACAAAGGCCCGGGCCTGAAGGCCCTGCAAATTCGCGCTCTTTCCGGGGGCTGAAGCCCCCGGCTCCCTCCGAAATCCGCGATCTACAACTGTAGTACTAGCGAAGGGGGATGGACTCGCTTCAACCCGCCCAGTTTCCCCCCAGCAGAACTTTCGGCAAAGATAACTCAAGACAAACGAAGAGGCCCTGCATTCCGCCGGGCCTCTTCCGCTAGAACATCGTCCGTCCCCATTCAAGCCAGTGGAGACTTCTGCCCTACCGTTTGCCGCCCTTGCCGCCGGTTGTGTTGCCGCGTCCATCGCGCTCTTCGTTGCCCTTGAAGGCGTGCCCTTTGGCCGGAGGGGCATATCGATCGCCGACATTCGGCATCGCGCCCTTGTACCCATGCTGCGGATCGTACCGGTTGTTCACCGTGCCATGAAACTCGTTCGCGCCATGGAACCACGGCCCCACCCCAATGAACGCTCCCCCGTTGAAGTACTGCGGCCCGTAGTAGCCGTAAGGACTACAGCGGTATGGCGCGTAGTCGTAGTAACCATAAGGACAGGCTGGTTCGACTCCGATGCTGACACTGATCTGGGCCTGTGCCATGGGCGCCGCCGCCATAGCGATTCCTGCAACCGCGGCCAACGCAAACGATGTAATAGTACGCATAAAATTAATACCTCTACCGGGTTTGATCCATCTGCCATAGGAATCGTTGTACCGGCCCTTCACAAAGAGCGAAGGACCGCCCCACGCGTTCTCCTGCGCGCCACAACAACTTTCCTCCCCGAATTCGCGTCCTAATCGAAAGCAGTTCCAAGGAGAGCAAAACGATGAAGAAACAAATCCTCACCGCAGCCTGCGCACTCTTTCTCACTGTCGGCGTGGCCAACGCGCAGATCGTGATCCGCATCGGGCCGCCGCCTCCGCGCCCTGTCGAAGTCATCCCCGAGCCGCAACCCGTGCACCGCAACTGGGTGTGGGTTCCCGGCTATCATCGCTGGGATGGCCATGGCTATGTCTGGGTTCCCGGCGAGTACCGCCGTCCGCCGCATCGTGGAGCCGTCTGGGTCCCCGGTGAGTGGCGTGCCGAGCGCGGCGGCCACGTCTGGCACCCAGGCCGATGGCGCTAGCAGATACCGCTTGGTCCGAAAGGCACGGTTCAACGCGTGAATTTCAGATTGATTCGCAAGGGCATGGCCTCAGCCATGCCGAAGATCGCGCTCTATTTCAAAGCTCGCATCCCTTGATCGCGATGCGATCAAGGGATGCGAGCTTGTTGTGCCGCCAATCTGACCCAATACCGGAGCGATGGAAGACCCGCGGCCCGTCAAGGTATCATTCTTAATCATGACCTTATCCGCGGAAGACCGCGCCCGCCGCATCCAAGTCCTGCTCTTCGACGTCGATGGAGTCCTCACCGACGGCCAACTCTTCTTCATCCCCGAAAACGGCCTCGACGGCAAGCTGAAAGGCGTCGAAGTCAAGGGATTCACCGCGCACGATGGCCTCGGCATCACGCTTGCCCGTCTCGGCGGCCTGCGCGTCGGCCTCATCACCAAGCGCGAGTCCGCCACCGTCGCCCTGCGCGCACGCGACCTCAAGCTCGAGTTCGTCTACCAGGGCCAGTCGCACAAGCTCGCCGCCGCCCAGCAGATCGTCGCCAAGGCCGGTTGCACCCTCGCCGAACTCGCCTTCGTCGGCGACGACGTCGTCGATCTGCCCGTCATGCGCGCCTGCGGCCTGGCCATCGCCACAGCCAACGCCCGCCCCCAGGCCAAGGCCGAGGCCCACTACATC
>Ga0255356_1000091_pt1 | contig 55205 bp, 46 predicted proteins | sample HBST100metaG_FD_189944 | JGI IMG/M metagenome (GOLD analysis project Ga0255356, IMG submission 189944) | Peat soil microbial communities from Stordalen Mire, Sweden - H.B.S.T100 | ecosystem: Environmental > Terrestrial > Soil > Wetlands > Peat | place: Sweden: Norrbotten County, Stordalen Mire...
ATGCAACCTGAATCGGCGTAAAGGTGCCATAGTCAAAGTAGCTCTTGAGCTTGGCCAGCGCGGCCACCAGGCGCGGATTTCCAACCATGAAGCCGACGCGCCAGCCCGGCATGTTGTAACTCTTCGAAAGGGTAAAGAACTCCACGGCCACGTCCTTGGCGCCCGGAACTTCAAGGACGCTGGGCGGCTTGTAGCCGTCAAAGGCGATGTCGGCGTAGGCCAGATCGTGAATGAGGTGAAAGCCGTACTCCCGAGCCAGCTCAACCAGCCGGGCCAGAAAGGGCAACTCGACGCACTGGGTTGTGGGATTGGACGGGAAGTTGACGATCAGCGCCTTGGGCCGCGGCGTCATGCGCGGAATCAGGTCCTCAAGCTGGGCCAGAAACTCTTCGCAATCGTGGATGGGGACGCTGACTACATGCGCGCCGGCAATCACTGGGCCGTAAATATGAATGGGATAACTGGGGTTGGGCACCAGCACCGTGTCGCGCGAGTCGAGGATGGCCAGGCAGAGGTGGGCGATGCCCTCTTTCGATCCGATGGTGACGATGGCCTCGGTCGCGGGGTCAAGATCGACGTCGTAGCGCGTCTTGTACCAGTTGCAAATCGCCTTGCGCAGGCGCGGAATGCCTTTGGAAACCGAGTAGCGATGAGTCGCTGGCTTCCGCACCGCCTCCACCAGCTTGTCGACGATGTGTTGGGGCGTGGCTCCGTCGGGGTTGCCCATGCTGAAGTCGATGATGTCATCCCCGCGGCGGCGGGCGGCCATCTTCATCTCCCCCGTGATGTTGAAAACATAAGGTGGCAGGCGTTGAATGCGGCTGAATTCTTCCATCGATTTAGTTTAAGACAATGAGCGCCGGAGCGGCAGTGAGGGGACCGCGTCGTTTACGGGCGGCGCGGAGTTTACCGCCTTGGTGCAGCTCTGCCGATGGTTTCCCGGCTTCTTGAGGCGAATACGTTGAAGCCGGGAAGCCCAAGCGGAAATTACGCTCCCGTGGTGAGCACCACGCGGAATCGTGCCTTGCCGCTCATCATGCGGTCAAACGCCTCCGCGGCTTGCTCCAGCGGGTAGGTCTCAATCAGCGGCTTCACACCGGCGAGGGCGCTGAAATTGAGCGTATCTTCCGAGTCCATGCCAGTGCCCGAAGCCCAACCGGCAATGGTGCGGTTGCCCATGATCAGCGGAGTGGCGCTTACTTCAAACGGCTTGTCGGGCACGCCGACAATGATGAGCTTGCCGTTGGGACCCAGGCCGTTGACGGCGGAAGCAAGGGCGTCGGCGTTGGTCAGCGTGGACAGAATCACCGCGGCTCCGCCCAGTTTCTGGAGTTCAGCAGCGGGGTTCTGCGTGGTGCTGTCAATGTAGAGGTGTGCGCCGAGCTGGCGGGCAAGCAGGGCTTTGTCCTGGCCGCGGGCAATGGCCACGGTGCGGTAGCCGCTCTTGGCTGCGAACTGCACAGCCAGGTGGCCTAGCCCGCCGATGCCTAGAATCGCCACGGTGTCGCCGGGACGGGCTCCGCTGTTGCGCAGGCTGTTGTAGGTAGTAACGCCGGCGCACATCAGTGGCGCGGCGTCCACGTCGGCCAAGTCCTCCGGAATCAGCGCCAGCGCATTCGCCGGAGCAATCACGTAATCGGAATAGCCGCCGTCGAAGCTGATGCCGGAGATCTGCTGGTTTTCGCAAAGAATGAAGTCGCCGCGGCGGCAGGGCGCGCAGTAGTTGCAGTGGCCACCATGCCAACCCAAACCCACCCGCTGGCCAACTTTGAATAGCGGCACATCTGGCGCCACGGCATCCAGCACTCCGGCAACCTCGTGGCCGGGCACGCGGGGATAGGCAATGCCGGGAAAGGCGCCAAACTTGGTTATCGCATCGCTATGACAAACGCCGCAGGCCTGCACGCGGATGCGCACATGCCCCAGGCCAGGCTCGGGAAACTGTTTTTGAACCACTTCAAAGGTTCCGCCCGCGGTGGGAATCTGTACGGCACGGCCAGTTACTGAAGGCATCGTTTGTACTCTCCAGTACCTTGGATGAAGGCAGTGGAGTGCAAGTTGCAGGAGAAAAGCGGTTGGAATAAACGCGCGCTCCAGAAACGCCCTGGCCGGCGAACTTTATACTTGAATTGATATGTCAGAATTTCTACCCGTCGATGAACAGATGGACCTGCTTCAGAAGGGCGCCTCGGAGATCATCCGCGTCGCCGACCTGCGCGAGCGCCTCGAAGAGAGCCGCAAAACCGGCCGCCCGCTGCGCATCAAAGCCGGCTTTGACCCCACCGCGCCCGACCTGCACCTCGGCCATACAGTCTTGATGCGCAAGCTGCGCCACTTCCAGCAGCTTGGCCACCAAGTCATCTTCCTCGTGGGCGACTTTACGGCGCTCATCGGCGATCCCACGGGCCGCAACGTGACCCGCAAGCCGCTCACCGTCGAGCAGATCGGCCAGAATGCCAAAACCTATCTGGCGCAGGTCTTCAAAATTCTCGATCAAAGCGCGACCGAGGTCCGCTACAACTCCGAGTGGCTCGGCAAACTGGGCTACGAGCAAACCATCCGGCTGACGGCGCACTTCACCGTCTCGCAGATGCTGGAGCGGGACGACTTCAGCAAGCGTTTCCAGGCCGAGCTGCCCATCAGCCTCCACGAACTGCTCTATCCGGTCATGCAGGGCTACGACTCGGTGGCGCTGGAGTGCGATGTGGAGTTGGGCGGAACGGATCAGAAGTTCAACCTGCTCTGCGGGCGCGAGTTGCAGCGCCACTACGGCCAGAAGCCGCAGATCGTGCTCATGACGCCGATTCTCGAGGGCTTGGACGGCGTGCAGAAAATGTCCAAATCGCTCGGCAACGCCATCGGCATCAACGAGCCGCCGGCCGAGATGTACGGCAAGCTGATGAGCATCAGCGACGAGCTGATGTGGAAGTATTGGGTCCTCTTGACCGACCTCAAGCAATCGGAAGTAGGCGCGCTCGAATCCGAGGTAGCAGCGGGCGTGCTGCATCCGATGGAGGCCAAGAAGCAGTTGGCGCGGACCATCACCGCCGGCTTCCATGGCGAAGCCGCCGCCGCGAGCGCCGATGAAAATTGGGCGCGCATGTTCCAGCAGAAGGAAACAGCGGAGGACCTCGAAGAGGTTTTGATCCGTTATGCGGATGTTGCCGGTTCAGAGCCAAATCAGATTCGCCTGCCCAAGCTGCTGGTGCATCTGGGCCTGGCCGCCAGCAACGCCGAGGCCAACCGCAAGATCGCCGAAAAGGCCGTCAAGCTCGACGGAGAAGGTGCCGCGAGCAATCTTATTTCTGTTGCCGCCCTGCCCGCGCGCCTCGTCGTCCGCCTGGGCAAGCGCGCCAAAGTCGCGGTCATCGAGTAGACTGTTGTCCAAAATCATCTGGTGCGGATGTTTCGGTAAGTCGGTAAGCGGGGGTTGGTGGGTTCCCAGGTCTAATAAATCGAGACCTGGGGCTCACGGCTCCTGGGTTCTGAGCCATCCGCTGCGCGGCATCACATAGGGTAAGAAGTCTGTCTCCTGAAAAAACAAGAAACACTACGACGCTTTTAGAAATAAAACAAAATCAAATAAAATTCAATTCGAAATATATTGACTCACAATTATTTCCCGCATATGGTTGCTGCTAAAATTCAGATAATTGATATAAGTTAATTATTTAGAATAAGTTATAAAACTAGGCATGAGGATGGATCGCTGTTCAAGCTCACAGAGCCTAAGCTACGTTTGACAGTATTGAACCTAGTGGAGTATGTTTTCATTATTTTTAGGAAAGGTCCTCATTTGGGAGGGCAAAAACCGAAATGAAAACGTACTCAGTTAGGACGCTTGTCGCCATTCTCGTGGCGATCTGTTCATATGCGGTTCTTGCCAGAACCCAGGACTTTGCCTGCCAGGTAGGGGGGAACCGGAACCCAATGCGACGCTGATTGAGAACCGGCTCGTTGTCAAGACAATGGTGCCCTCTACCGACTGCATCCCGGTGTACAACCCCTCTGGCGTTTGCCATTTTATTGCAGCCGCTGGCGGGTCAACTGCGTAAGGCAGGCAAGCGCCTGAACAAGAGGGCCGTGCTGTTTTTGTTGCTAGTCGCTGGCATTACCGCAACGGCCGTCTGATCAGATACGGCGGGGCACGTAGGCCTCCCGATAACTACAACATCACGGTGACGGGCGCCTCCGGTGCTTTGAGCCATTCCACAAATTTTTTTCTTACCGTGGAATAAATCAGTAGTCTGCAAGGGTTTTTCAATCCAGAAAACCACCTTGAGGAGAGTCGATTTTATGAAAATGAATTTTGTGAGGCTGCTCGCTGTTGTTGCAGCATTTTGCGCCTTGGCCACTCTGGCAAGCGCTCAGGATCTCATCTACAACGGCAACGGTTTTGGTCAGATACCGATCTTCGAAAACCAGGTAAATGTAAAGAGCGCAGTCATCGACACGTATTTTGGCATGATTGCAAATGACTGGGGCTATGGCGGCATCCAGATGAATGACACTACATCGACGCGAAGGGTGATCTTTTCCATCTGGGACCAGACCACTTCGACAGGCGCCGAAGAAAGCACAACCATCGCTTACAACTCCGCCTTGGATATTTATCGGGTGGGCCGCTTCGGCGGTGAGGGGACAGGCGCCCAGTTCCTCGCAAATTACCCCTGGGCCTATGGCACAAACTACCGGGTCGCATACCGGATGTTTGCCGAGCCGGATGGAGCGCATATGCGCTTCAATGGTTTCTTCTACGACGCGAGTCTGGGCACATGGACCTACTGCGTAACCCACAGAGCGAACACCGGCGGAAAGCTCATGAACACGGGCTGGATCTATTCGTTTAACGAGAACTACGGCGGAACATACGGAGTTCGAGATGCAACCATGAGCAACGCCTGGGTGTACAACACGGGAGCCGGCTGGGGAGAAATAACCAACGGCTATGTGTCCAACATCCCGCACGGTCCGAACGATTACGGCACGGTCAACACCAGTACAAATGGCTTCGAGTATTACTCCAGCCCAACCCCAACGGACCCCGTGATGGCCGTGGGCACGCCCGTCAGCTACAGTCCCTCATCTTCGGAAGCGCCCATCGTGATCCCCTACAACATCAGCGTTGGCAACCCGAACGCGGCCGTCCCCACCAACGGCAATGCGGCCAACACTTGGGAGCCGGATAACTACTGGAACGACGTTGCGGGAGACTCGCAGGTGTCTTCCACCCTTACGGCCGTCAACACGTCGCTGATCACCAACCCCGCTCCGCCAACCGTCTATCAGAGTATGCGCAGCGGCAGCGACTTCCAGTACAAGCTGATTGGATTTCAGCCGAATACGAGTTACGCCGTCACGCTTCAGTTCGTGGAGACCACCGCCAGCGCTTCCGGCCAGCGCTTGATCAACGTCACGGCCAACGGTAACCCAGGCTTGACCAACTTCGACATCTTCGCGACCGCCGGCGGACAGTACAAAGCAGTTTCGAAGAGCTTCAACGCCACCTCCGATGCCACCGGACAAATCGTCCTCGAATTTACCGCGGTTTCGGGAGGATATCCGGCGGTTGTCAGCGCCATAAGCACCACCGGGAGTGACTTCACCCTGACAACCGCTCAGAACACGGTCAATGTTGCACAAGGCGCCAGCGCATCCACTACGGTGACGGTCACTAGCGTTGACAGCTTCAATGCTCCCACTGCGCTCAGTGTCGTCGGACTGCCTGCTGGAGTTACTGCGTCGTTCTCGGCCGCCTCCGTAACTCCACAGGCCAATGGTTCCGCGACCTCCACACTCACCTTCTCCACGTCCTCTTCGGCGTCCGTCGGATCCTCCACGGTAACCGTGGTTGGCACTTCCGGTTCGCTGGTCAGCGGAACAGCCATCACCTTGAACATCCAGAACGCAAATGGAATCAACTTCGTGCAGGTGAATGCAAATGACACCTCCACGGTAACCGCATTGTTGAATCCCGTGGAAGTCGCCTACACCGAAGCACAGATCGCAGGCGATCTGAACATCATAGCCATCGCAACGGAAGACACCACCTCCACGATTTCCTCCGTCGTCGACTCCAACGGAAACACCTACAAGTTGGCTGTAGGGCCGACTATCTCCACGGACGTTGGTGGTACCCAATCCATCTACTACGCCAGCAACATTAGAGGAGCGGCTCCGTTCGGCAACATCGTCACGGTTACTTTCAATCAACAAGCATCGTATCCAGATGTCCGGATCGCCGAGTACAGCGGTGTCGGCGTCCTCGACGCAGTGGCTACCGCTACCGGTGTCACTTCGGATGGCAACATTCTCCTCGACAGCGGTCCCGCCACCACTGTGACCGGCTATGAACTGCTGTTCGGCGCATCCAATGTGCCGTACTGGACCGACGGTCCTGGTGCCGGATATGCTGCGCGCCTGACTTCTGACTGGGGCAACATAGTCGAAGATAAGGTCGTATACACCACCGGCACCTACGATGCCACCGCAACACAATCTGCCACCCCGTACGGATGGATTATGCAGACGGCCACCTTCGGACCGCAGAGCAACTTCTCGATCTCGGCCTCGCCAGTCAACGTGGCCGTCTCTTCGGGCGGCTCAGGCAGCGCCACCATAACGCTCACCAACCTGAACAAAACCGCGTCGTTCCCCATCACTTTGAGCATCTCTTCATTGCCCAGCAATGTAACCGCGTCGTTCTCACCCACCTCGGTGACTCTGCCAGCAAACGGCACTGCGACCTCAACCCTGACGCTGACCGCTACCAAAACAGCAAGCGCGGGCTTTCTCTCTCCCTCGCTGTGGTTGCCAGGGCTGATGCTCTTCGTGCTCTCGCTGATTCCCTTGGGCCGCAGGCGTCACTCGTTCTGCGCCAAAGTGCTTCCGCTGGTCGTCTGCACTCTCTTCCTGGTGCTGGGCGTCGTCGGTTGCAACGGCGGCGGGGCTGGAACCACTCCCGCCACACCGTATACGGTCACCGTTACGGCTACCTCCGGCACGGTCTCTCAATCGTCTAGCTTTGTGTTGTTGATCAACAATTAGATTTCCTCGATATAAGAGGAAGCAGTAATAAAGGCGGGTTTCCCAGGTCTCGCTTCCGAGACCTGGGAAATCACTCCCTTTGCCTTCCACCCTTTGCGGAAAAATCCCCTCCCCCAGCGCACAATTGGAATAGAGAGCAAGAGCGGAGAAACCACCGAGGATCGCGGCAACAGGTCTTCGTTGCCGCAGAGGAAACAACGACCAGGATCGTCAGCTCCGCCACGCCATCCTGCTCTAAAAATCTGTCCACAAATCGAGCGTCACAGAGTTTTTTGAGGATTGCAGAAAATTTCCCCTCTTGGATGCACACTGATAAGTGGCAGAGTTATGGGCCACACGAGAGCAAGTGCTTGGACCGTCCCGTAACTCCTTTTGTTGGAAGATTTTGCGCGTAAGTCGTTTGCTGAGAGGATTTTACAGCGCAACCATGCCCGTAACCTCAAGAAAACAAGGGATTTGTTTACAAAATAGGGGTGGGGGTACCCGATCATCCAGGGTACGCCCCAGTTTGCCTGGTACGACAGATTTCGCTTCTGAGTGTCAGTTCCAGGAGATGGTTTACAGAATGTCTCTGGACATCCTTTACACATTCGAGGGATGTTTTTATCCTTCGGCGCTAAGGCGCTCGACGATCATCGAGCGCCTTAGCGCCGGGTCAAGCTCGCGAACCAGGGTTGCGCAAGAGTAGACCAGAAACCGCTCTTCCACCGGAGAAGTCCAGAGCGGCACACCCCGCCAGCCCCACTCTCTCCGCAGTCTCCGCTAACTCCGCGAACCCCGCTTTTTTACGTTTTTTGCCCGTGAAGCTGTGGAACCAGTCTTAACCCCAAGCAGAATCAACGGCTTCCGCAGCCGCACTTCACGGAAGCACAAAACCACACATTCCGTGAAGCCGTGAGGTCCTAACTAACAAAAGCAGAATCAACAATATACGCTGCTCTGTCTCACGGAAACACAAAAATGCGTGAATCTGTGTAACTGACGACCGTTACTCGCCCAGCGCAAACTTCCGCGCCGACTCCAGCACCTTGGCGACCGACTCCTTCGAGCACGACTCGCTGTAGATGCGCAGCAGCGGTTCGGTCCCGCTGGCGCGCAGCAGCAGCCAGGTTTCGGCGGCATTCGGCTTGGTCGCCGCTTCCGGGTTGTCCAGGAAGAACTTCACGCCATCCATGGTCTGCTGGCGCAGAATGGGCATTCCTGCGAAGACCGCATCGCCCAACTTGAGCGCCCGAGCGCTGGCAATGGCGCGGTTCTTGATCTCTTCGGGAATGTGCAAGTCGATGCGGCCGTACTGGTGTTCGCCGTACTCAGCTTGCAGATCGGCGACCAGTTCGCCCAGTGGCTTGTGTTCGTCGGCCATCACGTTGGCCAGCAGCAGCGCGTTGAGCAGGCCATCGCGCTCCGGCAGATGGCGCTGGAAGCCGATGCCGCCCGACTCCTCGCCGCCCATCAGAATCACGCGCTCCAGCATATAGTCGCAGACATACTTGAAGCCGACGCCGTGCTCGATCAGCTCGCGGCCATGCTTGGCGCAGATTCGATCCAGCATTTTCGTGGTGTTGATGGCGCGGGTAACAGCCCCCGGCCAGTCGTTATGGCGCTTGAGCACCCAACTGAGCAGGACGGAGTAAATCTTGTGTGGATCGACGAACTCGCCGTGCTCATCGGTAGCGCCAATGCGGTCGGCGTCGCCGTCGGTACACAGGCCGGCGACGCAGCCGTTGGCCGCCGTCGCCTCGCCCAGCGCGCGAATGTGCGGCTCGATGGGCTCGGGGTGGATGCCGCCAAAGAGCGGATCAGGATTGGCGCGAATCTGCACGTGATCGACGCCGATGCGGGTGAAGATGTCGGAAATATAGGTTCCCCCGGCGCCGTACATCGAGTCAATGCAGAACTTCATGCCCGATTTTGCGATCAAATCCAGATCGGCAAAGCTTTCGATGGCCTTGAGATACGTGGGCAGGAAATCGACCTCTGTAATGGGAGCGGGCTGCACTGGCTTGGCCACGGGCTGGCCCAGGTACGACTCGATCTCCGCCATGATGGAGGGCTTGCCGGAGCCGCCGTACCACGCCTTGTACTTGACGCCGTTCCACTGCGCCGGGTTGTGCGAGCTGGTAATCATGATGCCGCCAGCCGCGCCGCGCTCGCGAACGCCGAAACTGAGCGCCGGAGTGGGCGTAACGGCGTTGGCCAGCATCACCGGGATGCCGGTGGCGGCTGCGACCTCGGCGCAGGCGCGCGCAAAGGCCTTGGAGCCGAAACGGGTGTCATAGCCGATGCACAAACCCTTCTTGGGGTCTTCCTTGGCGTGAATGTAGGCGGCAATGGCCTCGGCTGCGATGCGGACATTGGCGAAGGTGAAGTCGTCGGCTATCACCGCGCGCCAGCCGTCGGTGCCGAACTTGATTTGAGGATGTGGCATGATGAGTTCTCTTACTCCCTGAATCTTAGGGTAAAGGATGCAATCGGCGGGCTGGGATCTCCCGCCAGATTGTACAAATCATAAGAAACTATAACTGTAAATACCCCAGGTCAGGCGCGATGAAACCGTGCCGAACCTGGGGCACCTGGCTTCAGGTCCACTGAAGCCTCAGATCAGCTCCGTGCGGCCGGCAATACCCAGTTCCTTGACGATCTTGCCCACATCCTGGGAGTGGTCGCGGTTTGCAATCAGCAGAGCGTCCTTGGTTTCCACAATGACCAAGTTCTCCACGCCCACCAGGGCCACAAACTTGTGTGGGCTGTAAATGTAATTGCTACCCGAGTCGAGAGCCATGTGGCCATTGGTGTCGGTCACATTGCCTTCGCTGTCTCCAAGTAGGCGGGTCTCTAGTTGGTACTCGTAGAGCGAGGCCCAGGAGCCAAGGTCGTTCCAGGAAAAATCGGCCCGGATGCAGTAGAGATGAGAGAGATGCTCGCCCTTGGCCGAGCGCGGCTCCAGGACGGCGTAATCCACGGAGATGTTCTCGCACTTGGGATAGGCGGCGTGGAAGACCTCATCGAACTGAGGCGTGCCGTAAGCGGCTGCGATGGCCTCCAGCAGCGGAGCGGTCTCCGGCAGGTGCTCGCGGACGGCGTTGGCCAGGGTGCGCGCCGACCACAGGAAGATGCCCGAGTTCCAGTAGTAGTTGCCAGCGGTGATGAACTCGTCGGCGCGATTCTGGTTGGGCTTCTCAATAAAGCGGCGGACGTGAAGGGCGGCGTCGTCGTGAGTAAAGTCGGTAGTCTCGATGTAGCCGTAGCCGGTCTCGGCGCGGGTGGGCTCAATGCCCAGCACCACCATGTTGTCGCCGGAGGCGGCCACGGCGATGCCCTGTTGCAGCGCCTTCAGGAAGCGCGGCTCGTCGGCGATCACGTGGTCAGAAGGAAAGATACCCAGCACAGCGTCAGGGTTCTGACGCTCGATGATGAAGGCGGCTAGTCCGCAGGCAGGGGCGGTGTTGCGGCCTACCGGCTCCTGGATGATCTGCCCGACGGGCACGCCCTTCAACTGGTCAGTGATCTCATGGGCCAGGTACTCGTTGGTAATGACCCACGTTTCGTCCAACCCGGCCAGCGGCTTGAGCCGCTCAACGGTCTGCTGGATCATGGATCGCTCGCCGTCCAGCGCCAGAACCTGCTTGGAGTGGGCGCGGCGGGAGCGGGGCCAGAAGCGGGTTCCGCTGCCTCCGGCAAGAATCACAGGGCGAAAATCAATAGGCTTCGACATTGAAGACACATCCTACCCGACAAACGATACGTTTGCACAGTGGCGAATCGTACTTTTTCTTGAAGAAATCTCCAGCAGCGCCGCACAGCCCTTACAGGAGACGGATTTACGCCATCCCATATTGCAAAACGGCGCGTGCGCAGTTGGCAGGTTAAATGGCCCTGGCTAAGCCAGTTTGGCCAGAAATTCTCCGATCCGGCGGGTTCCCTCGTCGATGTTCTGCTTGGTCACCGGATAGGAGAGGCGGATATGCTCAGCGGTGCCAAAAGCCTCGCCGGGCACGGTGACAACGTGGGCCTCATGAAGCAGGCGCGTAGCCAGCTCCGTCGAGGTCTTGACGCCGCCCTTGCCCAGAAAGGCGCTAATGTTCGGATAAACGTAGAAGGCGCCCTCGGGCTTGGTACAGGTGACGCCTGGGATTTCGGCCAGCTTGGCCAGCATATGGTCGCGCAGGTCGATAAACTCGGCGCGGAACTCGCTGACGCACTCCTGAGAGCTGGTCAGCGCGGCGATGGCGCCCTTCTGCACAAAGCTGGTAGCATTCGAGGTGCTTTGCGACTGTAGCTTGCTCAGATTGGCCACCACCTGCTTCGAGGCCAGCGCAAAGCCGGCACGCCAGCCGGTCATCGCGTAAGTCTTGGAGAGTGAGCCGAGCACCACCATGTGCTCCTTGGCCCAGGTGAACGAACCGCCGGAGACCGGCTTGCCGGCATAGTTCAAGTAGACATAACACTCATCCAGCAGTAGGAAAATCTTGCGCTCATGGGCCAGGTGAACGATGCGCTCCAGATCCTCGGCCGACACAACCGAACCAGCCGGGTTCGAGGGCGAGTTGAGGATGATGGCCTTGGTTTTGGGCGTAATGGCCTTCTCGATGGCGTCGGCCGTGATGCGGAAGTTCTCAGCCTCCCTGGTTTCGAGGAAGATCACCTTGCCGCCGGCGTACTGAATGATGTCCTTGAAGCTGACCCAGTAGGGGACGGGCAGGATGACCTCGTCGCCGTGGTCCACCAGGATTTGCAGGGTGTTGAACAGGGCCTGCTTGCCGCCGGTTGTGAAAATGGCCTCGTCCAGCCCGTAGTCGGAGCCGAAGTCGGCGGCGTGGCGCTCGACGATGGCCTTGCGCACGTCGGGAATGCCCGGAACGACGGTATAGCGGGTAAAGTTAGCATCAATGGCGGCAATCGCCGCATCCTTGATGTGCCGCGGGGTGGCGAAATGCGGCTCGCCAGCGCCGAAATCCACCAGGTTGGCGCCCTGCGCGCGAAGTTTAGCGGCCTCGGCGGCCACGGCCATCGTGGCGGAAACCTCGATCCGGCCGATGCGGTCGGCAAAGACTTGCGAAGATGTGGAGATTGTCATGGCAGTTCCTATCTTTACAGATTTCGCGGGCACGCGTAAAACCGCAGCTCTTGCTCATGACCAGCTTGGCGGGTCTCAGGAACGAGAGCTGGAGCACCCGGCGTTACGTCACCGCCGATGGCCGTGTTCCCACTCTGGACCCTCTGCGCCGAACAAGTCTTTCAAGAGCGCACGCGCCTCGGCCTCGCAGGCTTGAAGCACCTGAATCCTATAAACGGGATTGATAATCGGCGTGACCCCAAAGCCGATGCGCCCCTCATCGGGTACCACGAATTGAATTCCGGCCTCTTCGAGTGCGGATTTAGCGATGTCGAGTTCAATTGGATTGGCGCTCTCGAAGGCGACAACCAATTCTTGATTTGGGTCTGAACCTTTCATTTTGTCCTTCTTTCTTCCCGGCCCGTCTTTGAAGGCCGCCCTTGACCGATGCCTAATACTGTTGTCAGACCGTTCAGATGCGCAAGCTACCCCAGGTCTCGCGCCTGAGCTGGGGATTCCGCCCCGCTTGTCCCGATGCGCCCGCGCAGGCGTTTGAGCACGTTGGGCGGGACCAGCCCCGACACATCGCCACCGAAGGCGAAGACCTCCTTCAGCATCCGCGAACTGACAAACGAATAGCGGCCTGCTGGTTGCAGAAACACGGTCTCGATCTCCGGAGCGAGACGCCGGTTCATAAGCGCCATCTGAAACTCGTACTCGTAGTCGGAGATGGCGCGAATGCCGCGCAATACCGCCGCGGCTCCCTGTTGGCGCGCAAAGTCGACCATCAGCCCGTCGAAGGTGGCCACCGACACGTTTTCCATCGCAACGGTCGATTCCTTCAGCATCTCCACCCGTTCTTCGACGGTGAAGATGGGATCTTTCCCTGGATTGTTGAGTACGGCAACGATCAGGTGGTCAAAGAGTTTGGCTCCGCGCTGGATCAGGTCGATATGACCGTTGGTCGGCGGATCAAAGGTACCGGGATAAAGGGCGCTCACGCTCATGGATTCTGCTCCATGTGGATTCTAGCAGCGGACGGCGCAGGCAGGCTGCACGTTGCGGAACAGCGCCAGTTCAGCCGCATTGAAATCACACTTTGAAGCCTGCCTGCCGTCCGTAAAGGCCGTTGTACTCACACAACTTCATCCCGGCCACGCGGGTTGCGCTGCGGACGCCTCTGGACGTAGCATTGGCACGGCTTGGCGAGCGGAGCTGCATCGTCTTCTAAGGCGCGGATAGCCCTCTGTACGATGAAAATCCTCTGTTTGACCCTGCCCAACTCGCCGCCCTCGCGACGAACGACTTTGGCAATGGCTGGAAAGATTTGCCTGGTCACTGGAGTTATTTTGAATGTCTAGCAAAATCATCATTGAACCTTTTCGCATCAAGAGCGTTGAACCCATCCGCTGGACCACCCGTGCCCAGCGTGAGGAGTTACTGCGCGCCGCGCACTACAACCAATTTCTGCTTCCGGCCGACGATGTTCTGATCGATCTGCTCACCGACTCCGGCACTGGCGCAATGTCCACCCACCAGTGGGCGGCGATCATGGAGGGCGATGAGAGCTACGCCGGCAGCCGGAGCTTCGATCGCTTCAGAAATTCTGTTCAGGACATCACCGGCTATGCCCACGTCATTCCCACTCACCAGGGACGGGCCGCTGAACGCATCCTGTTCAATGTGATGTGCAAAAAAGGCGACATCGTGCCCAACAATTCTCATTTCGACACCACCCGTGCGAATGTCGAGGCCGTTGGAGCCGAGGCCGTGGACCTCCTACTTCCCGAGGAGCGGGAGCCAAGCACGCGTCTTCCTTTCAAGGGCAACATGGATGTGACGGCGCTGGAAGCGCTGATTGCGCGGGTTGGACGCAACCATATCCCGCTGGTGATGCTGACCGTGACGAACAACTCTGGCGGCGGGCAGCCGGTCTCGATGGAAAATGTGCGGGCTGTGGCCGCAGTCTGCCACAAGCATGAGATTCCGCTGTACTTCGATGCCTGCCGATTTGCCGAGAATGCGTATTTCATCAAGCTGCGCGAGCCGGGCTATGCTGACAAAACGCCCAAGCAGATTGCGCAGGAGATGTTCGCGCTGGGCGACGGCTGCACCATGTCGGCCAAGAAAGACGGCATGGCCAACATCGGCGGCTTTCTCTGCACCAATGACGACCTCCTCGCGCGCCAGGAGAAGGATCTGCTGATTCTGACCGAGGGCTATCCCACCTACGGCGGACTCGCCGGCCGCGACCTGGAAGCGATTGCGGTGGGCTTGCAGGAGGCGCTGGAAGAGGACTACCTGCGCTATCGGATTGCATCGACGGCTTACCTGGGCGACCACATCTCCGAGCATGGCGTGCCGATTGTGCAGCCGCCTGGCGGCCACGCAATCTATATCGACGCCAAAGCTTTTCTGCCGCACATTCCCGTGGATCAGTTTCCCGGCGTTGCGCTGGCCGCCGAACTGTATCTGGAAGGCGGCATTCGGTCGATTGAGATTGGCAGCCTGATGTTCGCCGCCGCCGCGCAGATGGAACTGGTGCGGCTGGCCATTCCGCGGCGCGTCTACACGCAGAGCCACATCGATTACGTGGTCGAAGTGATTCTGAAGGTCTTCGAGCGGCGCGCCCAAATCAAGGGACTGCGGCTGACGTACGAGGCCCCGTTCCTGCGCCACTTTACCGCGCATCTGGAGCCAATCGACTGAACAGGCCGAAGATCACTATTCAGAATCTGGGAATTTCTGCACTTTGAAGGGGCGCGGCTTGAGCCGCGCCCCTTTCGTTACCGCTGCAGCAGGTCAATCGACTGTGTAAAGTCGGTGACGCGGATGTGCCGGGCTAAGGCCGGGTGCTGTCGCTTGAGGCTCAGGAACATCTCCCAGGCCACGCGGCGGTAGCTGAAGTGACCGGCGGGACCAGAGCGCAGTTCGATAATGTATTGGGCTTCGGCAAAGTCCATCTTGAACAAGCTCCGAATGCGCGTGGCCAACGGCAAGAGATAAAGGGCGGATTGGGCTGCTTCCGGCGCCTGGCTGGCCCCAATCTGCGTGCTGGACCGGTGGGCTTGCTCTACGGCTGCATGGTAATCGGCTAGAATGCCAGCCTCGGCGAGGATCTTCACATCCGGGCCAAGGTCGCCGGAGTTGGGCGTCTCGTAGCCGTGCAGCGCGGTGATCGGCTGGATGATCTGTGTACAGCGGCGATGGCGGTGAAGGTCGCGGAAGCCGCCGATGTCCATGAGGAGATCGAAGCGCAGAGCCGCTCCGGCGTGGAAGGCGCGCAGGGCTTCGTCGTGCTGGCCGCGGTGACGGAAGCCTAGCTCGGCAATCTCATTCACGCGGGCTTCGGGCAATTGGGCAACCAGGTCGCGAATCTGCCGATAGGGGTGGTGGCTGGCTGAGTAAAGGAGCGTCGTAGCCACTTCGACTTCAAGGGATTCGGTGTACTCCACCAGATCCACCAGGGGGGCGTCGGCGATAGGCAGACCCTTCAAAAGCTCAGCGGCGGCTTGCGCCAGTTCAGCATGGCTCTGGGGTTCGTAGCCGTTGGGCTGGGTGTACTTGACCAGCGTGGGAGCGGTGCGGACCTCGCGGGTGAGGAGGTTGGCGGCTTCCTGGGCCAGGTCGGGGTCGGCTGCCGTGAGCTTTTCAACAAACGCGGCGGCGGCCTGGGAGTTGACGTTCCAGGCGGGGCCGGTGGCGGCTTCGCGAAGCTTGACCCCTAAATCGCGAATTTCGGCTGCGGGGTGGGCAAGCAGGCGCGAAACCTGGGTTTCCAGGGTGCGCGCATTCACAATCTGGCCCAGCGAGGTATTGGTGGCCAGCGGAAGCAGGTAGCGGGCCACGTCAAAGGCGCGCGCCTTGAGGGTGCGTTCGTAAGCCTCTGGCTTCATGCCCTCGGGGCACGGAACGCGCCGGCGCAAGGCTTCAAGAACCGCCGCGGTGGTGCGCTGGTAGGCGGAAAATAGGTTGGTAATGGCCTCGGAATAAAGCTGCGCTGAACCGGAATCCTCGCCGAAATCCGGGAAGAACCAGCCGGATTTGAGAAAATTCTGGTAGCGTGTTGAGCGTTCCTGTCCATCCCAGCGCTGCTCGTCAACCAGGACGACGGCGGCCAGCAGGCTCAGCCTCTCGACCGAGAAGGCGATGTGGGCCAGGTCGGCGATGGAGCGGTGGCCGTACTGGAAGTAGAAGGTCGAGAGAAACTGCTCGGCGCGCTGGCTGCTGATCTCGGCCAGCGACTCGCGCATGGAGAGCGCGGAGCGGGAGTACTTGGCCATGGCGTAGGCCAGGACCTCTGGGTCGGCGCCGTGAATGGCGAAAACTTCGGTTTGGTTGCGGGCAACGGGTGACGCGAAAGATTCACTGGACATTGTTCAGAGCTCGCGAACAGAATACGTCATTGGGCCAGATTGATGTGTGCACCCGCAAGGCCGCTCAAGGTGTCTACTAGACTATAGCGGTTCTCCAATTGGTCTAGAGGGGAAGCAAAATCGCTGAGTGGCTTTTTCCTTAAAGAAAAGCCACCTTGCACAAAACCGGAAACGCCTCAGGAATTGGAGAACCGCGCTGGAACAGGCGAAGCGAGAATGACAGGGCAGAACAGGAGCAACCCGGCAATGCTGGAGTATCTGGTACGCACATCGCGCAAGCCACGGCCCGTGCCGCCGGGCCGCTGGCTGATGAGGCAGCGCTGGAACGACCTGCTTTTTGCGCATTGGCCGGTCCCGGCCTCGTCACTTGCGCCGCTGGTGCCTGAGGGCTTGCAGGTTGACACCTTCCAGGGCTCCGCCTGGCTGGGAATCATGCCTTTCTGGATGGACAGGCTCAAGGTTCGCGGCGTACCGTCGCTTCCTGGTATGCGCAGCTTTCCCGATCTCAGTTTGCGCACCTATGTCCGCGAAGAGGCGACGAGGACGCCCGGCGTGTATTTCCTCTCGCTGGATGCCAGCAGTCTGCTGGCCGTGGCGGCGGGGCGCGCTTTCTATCGCCTACCCTATCACTGGGCCCAGATGCATCTGGAGCAGCGGACGGAGCGGGAGTTTTCGTTCTTTAGCCGGAGGCGGTTTGCCGGCCGGCCGGTGGTCTTCAATGCGCGCTACCGCGGGTTGGGTCCATCTCAACGCTTGGCGGAGAGCCAACCCGGCACACTGGAGTATTTCCTCTTCGAGCGCTACTGTATGTTTTCGAGCACCCAGGATGGGCGCCCCATCCGAGCCAACCTGCACCACCTCTCCTGGCCGCTCGAAGAGGCCGAAGCGCAGATCGAGCGGAACGATCTGGCCGAGGCGCTCGGGATTCAACTGCCCGACCAGAAGCCCGTATTGCACTACTCGCGGCGGCTGGCGATTTATGTCTGGCCGGCGGAGCTGGTGCGGCCGGCGCTGGTGGCGCGACCTGTAACGGCAGTCGCAACGCCTTCAGGATAGAAATAGCCTCCAGATTTTATGTCCCGGCTCTTTCTGGTCGGCTGACGACTGGAAGCTGAAAGCCCAGAAGCTGGCGTCAGGCGGGCAAGACGCTGACTCTCCCCCATTTATAATTTGGATGAAAGGGCGCGGAAACGTGCGCGCGGGGGGTCAATAAGAAATATGGCGGATTTGCAAGGAAGAATTGCGCTGGTAACCGGAGCGGCGCAGGGCATCGGACGCGCGATTGCGCTGGAACTGACCAAAGCCGGAGCGACTGTGGCCGTGGCCGACATCAACGAAGTCAAGCTGGCCCTGGTTGCCAAGGAGATTGAGGCGCTCGGCGGCACAGCAGCCGCGTTCCGGCTGGATGTCTCCAGCGAAGAGTCCATTCACGCCGGCGCTAAGGCAGTGCTGGATCGCTTTGGCAAGGTCGAGATTCTGGTCAACAATGCCGGCATCACCCGCGACGCGCTGATGATGGCCATGAAACGCTCCGATTGGGATCTCGTTCTGGCCATCAACCTGACCGGACCATTTCTGCTGACCCAGGCCCTATTGCGGCCCATGATCAAGAACCGTTGGGGACGGATCGTGAACATGGCCAGCGTGGTGGGCCGCGCCGGGCAGGCAGGCCAGGTGAACTACTCGGCCTCCAAGGCCGGGCTGATCGGGCTGACAAAGTCGCTGGCGCGCGAAGTGGCCTCGCGGGGGATTACCGTGAATGCCGTAGCGCCGGGCTTCATTGAGACGCCGATGACGGCAGTGCTGGACGAAAAGCAGACCTCAACCATGTTGGCGCAGATTCCGCTGGGCCGGCGGGGAACCGACCAGGATATTGCCCGCGCGGTCAAGTTCCTGGCCTCGGAGGAAGCGTCTTACATCACCGGACACGTGCTCGACGTGAACGGCGGTATGTTCATGGGAGGATAGGCGTTCCGCCGGAAATCTTGCGGAAAGCTTAAGCCAGTCTTCGGAGTTTCCTCTGGCAGAGCGCAGGCCCATCATGGGCCTGCGCTCTCGTCTGCGGCAACAAAATGTTCTTTCGGGCAGAGCCGAGATTTATTTGGGCTCCGAGGCTGGCGCGCCATTAGGCGGAACGGCTGGCATTCCCCCCGGAGGCATACCCATCACGTTGACTAACGTGGCCACAAAAATTCCATCCTTCACCGCGCCTTCGACCCTCACCATATCGCCTACCTGGAGATCAGCCAGGGTCATATATTCGCGGCGCTTGCGGAAGCCCGTGTCCTCATTGGCCACGAAGATGTGTGCGGCTTTGTCCACCGTGCCTTGGAGCGTAATCTTGGTTTCGTTGATGGCCGTCACCTTGCCCATCAGCCAGGTCTTGCCGTAGTTGGCCCGCATCTCGCGCATCTGCTTGGCGCGCTCCGGATCAATCTGCAACACCATCATCGCGCCCACGGACTTGGCTGCGGCATCCACTTCACCAACGGCGGCCACCACATCCCCCACCTTGATGTCGGCGGGGTTGAGCTTTTGCGGAGCGGCGGGTTCGCTATTGCCACCCTCTCCGCCCTCGCCCCGATGCTGGACTGTCTGTTTCAGGATGTGGGTGTTGGCGCTGAAGTGAACCGTATAGGTTTCGCCCGTATCGGTTTTGATGGTGTAGTGGTCAGCGGCGACTTCGGTCACGGTCCCGGTCATGCCGTTTCCGCCGCCCATGGGACCGCCCCATCCGCCAGGGCCGACGTGCTGGCCCTGGCCCTGAGCAGAAGCTGCACCGAGCGACAGTCCCAGTACTACCGCAAATAATAAACGAACTTTCATGATTACTCCTGGGGTCGAAAAGATCACCCTATTCATATAGACGGTAAAAGCACCTCGATAGTCGACAAGACCCCTATCTCATACCCCCTCTTCCGGCTTGGGCGGCTGCCCTTGATCTTGCTTTTCCGTGGCGGGGTAATAGAGCCAGCGCAGCAAGCCATAGGCAATCAGCAAGAGAAACACAGAGGTAAGCAATTCGGAGAGCACTAACTTGAATGGAAAGGCTGGAAGGGCAGATTTAGAGAGAGTCAGTTCCCAAAGCTCCCGCTCGGCTATCCAGTGCCTGACGGGTTCAATAAAGATGCCCACGAAGTGCAGAATTCCCTGGGCAAATAGGTATCCCAGGGCTATGGCGCCCACAAAGCTATCGACAAGAGCGGTCTTCAGTCGTTTAAGCATCTGTCTTCCTCGAAAGTTTGTCTCGGTAAGTGCTCAAGCTGCGGAGCGGGCCTGTGCCATAAATCCATCGGAAAATTAGCCAGGCGGCGGACAAGTTGGCCAGTGCCAAAAGAATGTTGGAAAGAACGGTTAGTAAATAATGGCGAGTTAAGGGATCAAGAGTACGAGAGATGTAGGGAATATCACGGATGGTCACCGCGGTAATCAAGAATAAGACAGCCCCCAACGCAGGCTCCCACAGAGCGAAGACTGCTTTTGCGACGAAATCGAGAGAAAAGAAGATCAGGACCGCGATGGCAACAGCCGCGACGTAAGAATCAATCAGGACTTTGCGCAGAGAGGCTTGCACGGTTTCTCCCGTTCGATGCCATTATTGCACTATTTCCTTCTTCAACTTAACCGATTCAGTTGCCAAAATATGTAGATACCTCCTGACAGTTTTGGCCCCGGAAGAACTGCTGTCACCGTATATTTTGAGATAAGATCGTTCGCACAGCACTTCGCATACGGTAATCTAGCTCTGAGACAACCTTCGAGACAATGGCAAACGCGCAGAACGAATCCGGTCGTGGCAACAGCAGGTTTTTCGTCCGCCTCTGGCTGCGGATCAATGCCCTGTATGACCTGTTCTTTTCCGAGACCAACAAAGCGATCCTCCGCCAGTTGGTCATCCAACTGAGCATCGCCGGTTTCGCAATTCATGTGTCGCTGATTTTTCTTGCCCGCACGCTCGCGCATCCTCCGCTGCTGATCGCCGAGGTCGGGCAAAACTACCTCACCGCAATCTCCACGCCGTTCAACTTCATCCTGTTTTATGAGGTGTTGATTCTCATTGCGTCGCTCTCCGCCTCGACGACGCGCTCGCTCGCCAATCAGTTCGAGATTGTTTCGCTGATCTTCATCCGCGATGTCTTCAAAGACATTGCCACGGCCAGCGATCTGGTGAACGGACACCGGTTGACCTTGGAAGCGCTTCCCGCCTTCGTCGATATGTGGGGCGGATTCCTGATGTTTTTCCTGGTTGGCGTCTTTCGCTACGTGGCCTCGCAACGAGTACGGCCCTCGGGAACAGCGCTCCCATCACCCGGAGCGGCGCTGTTCATAGCCCAAAAGAAGGTAGTTGCCATAGGGCTTGCCACGCTGCTGCTTGGGATGGCCATTTACAACATCGGCCTTCTTGGCATCGCCATCCGTAGTCTCCTCCTGACTGGACACGGATCCATCGAGTCGGCAACCACGTTTTATAACGACTTGTTCACCGTGATGATCTTCACCGATGTTCTGGTCCTGATCCTGTCGTTGGAGGTCTCCGGACTCTATGAACTGGTCTTTCGCAATGCCGCGTTCGTGGTCTCCACCATCTTGATCCGCCTCTCGCTGGCCGAAGGTTACCCTTTCGGAGCGCCCCTGGCGCTGATGGCCATGGTCTTTGGAGTCCTTACCCTGCTGGTCTTCAACTACCATCTGCGCGTGAACAAACCAGCGGCAGGGTGAGACGTTGCTCCCGGTTCGGAATATCTCCTTGGCTCCGGCATTTTCCCTCTCCGCTCGTTGCCGGGAATAACCTTCCACCGGCGCACAATAGAAATGATCCATGGAACGGATCTTTACTGATTACCTTCCTCCCCCCTATTTACCGTGACACTATGAGACTGTGAGAAAACTGTCCCCTCTTCCACCGCCGAAACTTCCTTCGCCGGAACAAGATTGATCTACATTTTGTGAGATTGATTCGGAGCGAACGAAAACGGATCACGGTCGCTGGGCGCAGGCGACGCGGGGAATGCCTTGCAGGTCGGGGACGAATTCAGTCTGCTTAAAGCCAGAGCGCGCAAGCAGCGCTTCGACAGCCGTCGATTGGCCATAGCCGATTTCCAGCGCCACAAAACCGCCGGGAGTGAGCGCATCGAAGGCGGCGGGAATGAGACGGCGATAGACATCAAGGCCGTCGCCGCCGGCAAACAGCGCCAGCGCAGGCTCATACTCGCGCACTTCGACGGAGAGCGTGGCGCGGTCGGTCGTGGGCACATACGGCGGATTGGAGACGATGATCTCGAATCTCTCTTCAGCCACCGGCGCGAGCAGGTCGCCCAACAGAAATCGCACGGCCACTTCGTTGCGTTTTGCGTTTTCCTCGGCGATTGCCAGGGCGCGCGAAGAAATATCAGTTGCCGCGATCTGTATGTGGGGCAGTTCGTGGGCCAGCGCGACGGCGATGGCGCCCGAGCCTGTGCCCACATCCACAATGCACGGCTGCTCGAAGCGGCCCGCCAGCGAAAGAACCTTCTCGACCAGATGCTCGGTCTCCGGGCGCGGAATCAGCACATCGGGCGTGACGCGAAACGGCAGGCCGTAAAACTCGGCTTCGCCCGTGATGTATTGAATGGGTTCGCCCTTATGCCGGATGCTGACGAGTGTAGTATAAGCTGCCGCCTGGCTGCTGGAGAGTTCTTCCTCCACATGAGCGATCAGCCAGGCGCGGCTTCTATCCAGCGCGTGCATCAGTAACATCTCCGCGTCCCGGCGCGCTCTCTCAGGATGTGGGCCATCCTTCAGCGCAGCGTCCCCAAGATCGAGATGATGGCGCAGTGAGGCCATGGAATACCTCAGGCTGTCTGACTGCTGTCGGCCTTCAACTGCTCGGCCTGATAGTGAGCAATCAGCGCATCGACAATGGGCTGCAAGCGGCCCTCCATCACCAGGTCAAGCTGGTGGAGCGTCAGGCCAATGCGGTGGTCGGTCATCCGGTTCTGCGGGAAGTTGTATGTGCGGACCTTCTCGCTGCGGTCGCCGGTTCCCACCTGCTGCTTGCGCTCCTTGGCCAACTCCGCATTCTGCTTATCCATCTCTTGCTCGTACAACCGCGAACGAAGAACGCGCATTCCCTTTTCGCGGTTCTTGATCTGCGATTTCTCATCCTGGCAACTGACCACCGTGTTCGTGGGCAGGTGGGTGATTCTCACGGCGGAGTATGTGGTGTTCACCGACTGGCCGCCGGGGCCCGACGAACAGAAGGTGTCAATGCGAATGTCCTTGGCTTCGATCTTCACATCCACTTCCTCGGCCTCGGGCAGCACGGCCACGGTAACGGCGGAGGTATGGACGCGGCCCTGCGTCTCGGTGGCCGGAACACGCTGCACGCGATGCACGCCGCTCTCCCACTTCATCTGCGAATAAACGTGATCGCCCTCGATGATGGCAATCACTTCCTTGTAGCCGCCCACGCCCGACTCGGACATTGATAGCATCTCGATCTTCCAGTGGTGCTGCTCGGCGAAGCGGGTGTACATACGAAAGATCTCCGCGGCAAAGAGCGACGCCTCGTCGCCGCCGGTGCCGGCGCGGATTTCGAGGATGACGTTCTTTTCGTCGTTGGGATCCTTGGGCAATAGCAGCACTTTGATCTCTTCTTCCAGAGCGGCCTCGCGCGGAATAAGAGCGGCGATCTCCTCCTCGGCCATCTCCTTCATCTCCGGGTCGGCCAGCATCGCGCTGGATTCGGCCAGACTCTGCTGCACCTGCTTCAGCTCGCGGAACTTCATCACCGGAGTTTCCAGGTCGCTGAGCGCCTTTCCGGCCTTCTGAAATTTTTCGCGGTCGTTGACCACCTCGGGCAGCGAGAGCTGGGCGGAGAGCTCCTCATAACGCTGCTCCATCTGTTGCAAACGATCAATCATGGGAAAACCTCATGGGCACGGCTAAAACTCAATTTGCCTGTGCAGGGGCGCGGTTGCTTGGGCATCGGGGATAAATCAGAAAATGGGCAAAAAACAAGTGTAGGCGGCGGGCGCCGCTAGAGCAGGACCGGGATTGGATGATGGAGGCTCACTTCGCTTTCTATTCTAGCGCAAGCGGGGAATGAAGCGAAGACTTCGCTCAGAAGCACTCGCCAGGTTCACACGCATTCATCACCGGCACCAGCAACGATGAGTCGTGCCCTGGGCCGGAGTAGACGGTGATGGTCGCCGGTTGGTAGGCGGAGGGTTGGGCGGTCATGATGTTGGGCACGAAGGTCTGGGGATTGCGGTCATAGAGCGGAAACCATGTGCTCTGAACCTCGATCATCACCGTGTGGCCGGCCTTGAAGACGTGGTCCACGTCATGGAGCGAAAACTTGTACTCGCGCACTGAACCCACCTGCAACGCAATTGGTTTCTCAAAACTGTCGAGATACCGTCCACGGAAGATTTCAGCGTTAGTCATCAACTGGTAGCCGCGCATCTTTGCCTCGGGATCGTCGCCGGGGTACTGGTCGATAAGCTTTACCACCAGGTCGCAGTCCGTGCCGGTGGTGGCAGCGTAGATGTCGGCAACCACCTCGCCGGTGAGAACCAGATCCTTCTTGAGCACAGGAAGCTTCCACACGGCCACGTCCTTGCGGCCGGTAACAAAGCGCTGGTCTTCCGTAAGCCAGTTGCCCCACTGCGAGCCTTCGCCGTAAGTCTCCTGGACTGGCCGATGGCGATAAGGAACGGGGTTGGCGGGATTGCTCACATAAGCGTTTGTGGCCTGCGTAGTTGAGCCGCTCCAACCGAGCAATCCCCCACCTTGCAGATGCAGGCTGGTGGGTTTGGATTCCTTGGGCGGGAAGTGGGCGTAGTGCTTCCACGTGTTCGAGCCGGTTTGATAGCTGGCTGTGTCTTCCAGGTCGAATCCCGATGGATTCTCGCCGGGCGCGTCTTTCAGATAGTGCGCGAAAAACTTTGCCTCGATCTGGGCGCGGAACTCCTTGCCAACAGGCTCGGGAAAGTTGAGATTTCCAAGATGGCGCGAAGTGGACGACCAAGAACCATGTTTCCAGGGGCCGAGGACGAGAAAGTTCTGATGGTTCCGGTCATTGGGTTCGAGCGTGGAGTACTCGATCTGTGAGCCGAACATATCTTCCTGGTCGTAAGTGCCGCCCACGGTAAGGGTGGGAACAGTGACCGCCGAGAGCAAGTGTTGGACACCGCGGAAGCGCCAGACGTTGTCATAGGCAGGATGCGAAAGGAAGAGCTTCCAGGTGGGCAGGGTTTTGGAACCAGATTGCTTCACGTCCTGGGCAAAGTTCCCGCGCTCCAGGAAGAAATCGTAGCCGTCGCGGGGGGTGCCATCCTTGTCCTTGCCGTAATTGGGGATGATCTCTTCCTTGCTGGACTCCATTCTGAGGACGTAGTCGTAACCGTAGCTCTGGCGGAAAGCGCCGTTGTGAAAGAAGTCGTCGCCCATCCAGGCGTCGATCATGGGCGCTTGCGGCGAGATGGCCTTGACGGCGGGATGAGGGTCGATACCGGCCATCATAGCCAGAAGGCCCGGATAGCTGGTGCCTATAAAGCCCGCGCGGCCGTTGTTCCCGGAGACATTGGCCAGCAGCCAGGCGACGGTATCGGACGCGTCGGTGCTCTCGTCGATGGCTTTGGGGTCTTTATGGTCGGCCAGCGGATGGCTCATGATGAACTGGCCTTCGCTCTTGTAGCGTCCGCGAATGTCCTCGGCAACGTAGATGTAGCCATCGCGGGCCAACTCAGGCCGGCCAGCGAAGAACGAGGCGCGGCTGGTTCCGTCCACTCCATACGGCGTGCGCTGGATGAGAAATGGGAGCGGCGCGCTGATGTCGCTGGGCTTCAGAATCACGGCGTGCAACTTGACGCCATCACGCATGGGGATCATGGCTTCGGAACGCAGGTAATTGTGAAAGAGATGGTGGACGGGCCGACCGGTGCGGCGATAGGGGTAGCTGGGCGCATCTGCAAGAACCACGCTGGCGCCATGGCCGGCATCATTCAGCGTGAAATAGTAGATGTCCCTTGATCCAGAAAGGCTAAATTCGACTGCGGAGAGAGGCTTGAGTTCGGAGGGAACTAAGTCTTCGGATTCGACAACGAGCTTGCCGTTTTGCACATGGAAGCTCAGCGGCGTGTCGGGTTCATGTGGGCCGGTATACTCGCCCGCGAGGGCTTCAAGCTGGATGGCTGTCGGCGATGCGGCCTCGGCTTGTGCCGGGCTCTGGCCGGAATGGGACGTCCCAGCCATACCGGGCGCAGCAGAAAACAGGACAAAGCACAGAGCAGCAAAAGCAAGACGAAAACGGGACAAGGAAAGAGCCTCCTTAGGCGGAATCAATGCGTGTGGCCGAGGTGGTGTTCATGGCTCTGGCCATTAGCCATCTCTTCCATCGGCACCACGCAGCCTTCGAGCTGATCGCAGCCCATGTACTCGAACTGGATGGTGACATGGCTGATGTAAAACTGTTCCTTAAGTACGTGGTTGAGTCTGACCAGGATGCAGGCGCTCGCCGACGGTGGAATGTCAGCGATGGTGACGTGACAGGCCAGAGCGCTGGAGTCCGAGCCTAGGCTCCAGACGTGCAGGTCGTGGACATTGACCACTCCCTCGACTGCCTCCATGCCAGAGCGAATCGCAGTGAGCGAGATGCCGCGTGGCGTGCCTTCGAGCAGGATGTTGAAGGTCTCGCGGAGAATGCCCACGCTGGTCCAGAGGATGAGCGCGGCAATCAGCAATGAGAGAACGGGGTCAATCCAGTTCTGGCCGGTGATGAGGATGCCTGCGCCACCGGCGATGACGGCGGCTGTCGAAAGCGTGTCGCCGGCCATATGCAGGAAGGCCGAGCGCAGATTCACGTCACGGGCCACGCCCCAGAGCAGGGCCGCGATGACGCCATTCATCACCACGCCGGCGGTGGCCACGATGATCATCAGCCGGGGCTGCACAGTAACCGGAGCCGAGAGCCGATGGACAGCCTCAATGCCGATCCAAAGAGAAATGGCGATGAGCGTCGCCGCGTTGATAAAGGCCGCCAGCACTCCGGCCCGCTGGTAGCCGAAGGTCTTCGAGTGGTCGGCGGGGCGGGATTGGAAGTAGACGGCGGTAAAGCTGAGCAGCAGAGCCAGAAAGTCGGAGACATTGTGGCCAGCCTCTGAGAGCAGGGCCAGCGAGTGGGCGCGCAACCCGGCCACGAAGGTAACCACCACGTAAGCCAGCGTGGCTGCCAGCGAGAAGCGCAGCACGGATTGAGTTCGGTTTGCGCCGGAACCGGAAGGCGGCACGTGAAGATGCATAGCGATAGTGTACCGGGGGTGGGTATCCAAAGCCAATCGTTGCGGAGCAATTGGCAGCTCCAGGCTCTGCCGCAATTACTCGTTGGCCTCGATGCGCCGTCCGTGCGCTTCCTGCAACCCGCGGGTGTTCATCCTGAAGAGCGCCGCGAAAGCGCGCAACTGGTCGCGGCTCAGACTCAGTTCCTGCTCCAGAACAAACCACCGCACTCCCTCAGTGCAGGGCGGGGTGGTCAGCGAACCGGCGTATGTCCAATAGCCGCGGTCGGCGGGCAGCAAGCCGCCCGCACTCACCATCTCCTGAACCTTTTCGGTCGCTCCGGTAGTTAAGGGAAGGTGCGGCCACAGCGCGGCCAGCACTGCGTTGGGGTTGCCAAGGTCCTCCATCAGCCGCACGGCCACCACGGCCAACTTGCCGTCGGCGCTCCGGTGCAGAAGATGCACGTCCATGTCGCTCAGCTTGCCCCTCACCGCCTGCTCGCCGGGGTGGTGGAAGTCGAACTCGACCAGTTCATAGCGCACGCCGCCAGCCACAATGTAGCTGCCGGGGTTCACATGCGCCACGATGGTGTGGCCGTCGTTTTTGAGCGTTACCTGCCCGGCGATGTAGTGAAACTCGATTGAGCCGAGCGCCTTGTTCAGGTGGGCGCCGCGAATGTCCAAGGGCGACTGCTCGCGCCCCTTCGAGCAGGCCTGATATGCCGGGTCCAGCTTTCCCCAAACCAGCGGGCCGGTCTTGCCCTGGTAACTCCAATTCGTAGCTTGCGCGACAATTTGCGTGGCAGACAGCGCGGCCACGCCCAGTGCAAGAGCGGCAATTGCAATAAAACGCATGAAGGTATCCTCGGTCGAGACAGCGGTTTACTGCTTCGCAAACATTCTATTCGATGGATGCGCCGGAGGGGAAAAAGAATGTCCCAGCCTCGGTGTGTTTTTATTCAAATGAAATGCCGCAAATTAGAAAAATCTGATAACATAGTGGAAAATTTGATTACATGTGCCTTCTGAAATTAGACTTAGGCTGCTTCCCTTCAACCGATCTACATTTCCCAGAAGGTTGCCAGAAGATTGTCAGTAACGTTCCTTGACAATCTCAATCTCCTGCTCGGCCAGCTTGCGAAGGTATTCGTGTGCCTGCCGAGGTGTTCGTCCGGCGTGCCGATGGCAAAAGCCATCGACCCAAAACCCAAAAGCAGTTCCACAATTTCCAAGGAGGATTCATGCGCACGAATGTATTGATTGCATTGGGGTGCCTCGCGGTGTCGCTGGCCATTCCGGCGGTTCTGCGGGCTGATAGCTGCACTTCGGCTAGCAACCTGGTGCAAAACTGCAGCTTTGGCACTGGCGACACCACTAATTGGACTGTAACGTCCGCCGCCAGTAGTTCGGATTTTGGTGTCGATTCAAATGGCTACAACGGCGACAACGAGGCTAGTTTTGGCGCAGAGGGTAACGAATACGACATCATTTCGCAGACACTGAGCACCACCTCAGGCGGCGCCTACACCGTGAGCTTTTGGCTGGAAGACGGTAAAGGAAATGGAGCCGGCAGCAATACGGACTTTCAGGCATTGTGGAATGGCGTCTCGCTTCTGGACCAATATACGGACGAAGATTGGACTCAATACACCTTCACCGTAACCGGAACCGGCTCTGACACGCTGACCCTCGAGGGGTATAACAGTCCGAGCTACTATAACCTAAGCGATGTCTCAGTCACCCCAGCCACTTCAGCAACTCCGGAACCATCGAGCCTCCTGCTGCTGGGCACCGGCCTGGCCGGATTGGCCGGGATGCTCCGCCGCCGCTTCGTCTAGCTCTTTTCCTTCTTTCATACAACCTCCAAAAACAACTGAAGCCGCCCTCGCCGGGCGGCTTCGCTGTTTTATATTCTGTTTGATCTACTTGGCCGCAGCTGCCTTCAATCCTGCCTGCTCTGCCAGGGTGGCTGCCTTGTCGGTGGCCTCCCAGGTGAAATCAGGATCGTTGCGGCCGAAGTGGCCGTAAGCGGCGGTCTTCTGGTAGATGGGCCGGCGCAGGTCCAAGCTCTCGATGATTTTCTTGGGAGTCAGTTCGAAGTTCTTGCGCACCAGCTCGGTCAGCTTGGACTCGCTGATCTTGCCTGTGCCGAAGGTGTCAATCAGCACACTCACCGGCTCAGCCACGCCAATGGCGTAGGCCAACTGCACCTCGGCGCGCTCGGCCAGCCCCGCCGCCACAATGTTCTTGGCGATGTAACGGGCCATGTACGCCGCTGAGCGATCAACCTTCGTCGGGTCCTTGCCGCTGAAGGCGCCGCCACCGTGACGGCCCATGCCGCCGTAAGTGTCCACGATAATCTTGCGGCCGGTCAGGCCGGTATCACCCATCGGTCCGCCAATCACGAATCTTCCCGTCGGATTGATGTGGTACTTGGTGCGCTCGTCCAGCCACTTGGCTGGCAGCACGGCCTGGATCACGTACTTGAGAATGTCGGCGTGCAATTCTTCGTTGGAGATGTTCTCGGAGTGCTGGCTGCTGATGACCACGGCGTCGATGCGGGCGGGTTTGCCGTTCTCGTCATACTCGACCGTGACCTGGCTCTTGCCATCGGGGCGCAGATAGGGCAGCTTGCCGCTCTTGCGCACCGCCGTTAACTGGCGGCAGAGCTTGTGGGCCAGCGAGATGGGGGCCGGCATCAGCTCAGGGGTTTCATTCGAGGCATAGCCGAACATCATGCCCTGGTCGCCGGCGCCGCCGGTGTCTACGCCTTGCGCGATGTCTCCGGATTGCTTGTTGATGGCCGAAATGACGGCACAGGTGTTGGAGTCGAAGCCATAGAGGGCGTTGTCGTAGCCGATTGAGGCAATAACGCCGCGCACCAAGCCCTGGAGATCGACGTAGGCTTTGGTGGTGATCTCACCGGCAACGACCACCAGGCCGGTGGCCGTGAGGGTCTCGGCAGCGACGCGGCTGTATGGGTCCTGCTCCAGGCAGGCGTCCAGAATGGCGTCGGAAATCTGGTCGGCTATCTTGTCCGGATGGCCTTCGGTAACGGATTCAGAGGTAAACAAGAAACGGTCGCTCAACTTCGGATTCCTCCTTCGGATTCCTCCCCTTAATGGGGATTACAGTTGGTGGCCTGCCGCGGTGACTGTTTCACTCTGGATGATCCGGCAAGAAAAGGAAAAAGAACTTCCTCTCCTCGCATCAGCCACTCTCCCGCATCAAGACACGCCCACACCACCAAGCCTGCGCCCGGGGTGCATAGTTCCATGGTAATCGTCCCTGGCAGCCAAGGGCAAAGACTTGCATTGAACGGGGAGCAGGGCGCACTCAAAGGGGATGTATGCAAGGTGAACCGCAACAGGCGGCTTCGGCGCGTGCATTGTGGAGCGCGCCTTGAAAAAGCAGCTCGAAGGCCGTCTTCAGAGATCGATCCGAAAGAGAACGCGGGACAAAAGAGCGTGGACCGTGGGCTGGTGCATGGGCCACAGCGTGGGCCACCAACCGGCGCGCAGGCCATAGTAGCGCACGGCCAGCCAAGCGCCCGCGGCCAACACCAGCAATAGCAGGATCGCTCCGATCCAGCGCAAGCGCCTCTCCGCCGCGTCGTGGCGCTGGATGCGAGCCTTGCCCACATTCGACGCAAACTCCAGCCAACTGCGGTCCTCGTCGATCCCCTGGCCGCTGGCAACAGAAGCCTGGAGAAAACGCTCCGTCCAGTAGCGCTGGTTCAGTCCGACGGCGCTCGCGTAGCCGCGCACAATTCCCTTGCTCAAAATCCCGCCAGGAAGCTGGGCAAACTTCTCCTGCTCCAGCGCCTCAAGGTGCTGGCGGCTGATCTTGGTCACCGCCGTGATGTCTTCCAGCGCGATGCCGCGAGACAACCGCTCCATGCGCAGGTCTTTTCCGAAACTGCCCATCGCCTACCAAAAAACGGTACCAATACCCAGTGAGATTTACCCCTTCACAATAAACCTGGCTGTGCCCCTGGTCAAACCTGACGGCGGCTTTTCTCAAAGGAAATTCATAGCATTTTCCATTTATTTTCATAAGTTTACAGGTCGTCCCTGACAGAATGGGTAGTAACTGTCCATTCCTTATCGCCCAGCCCCACCAGCCCTGGGCTGTTACCCTAAAAGCGAGGGTATTTCAAGCAATCTGCTGCCTCACGGAGCCATCGCCGGGAATGAATAAGCTCATCTTTGCCAATCTGCTGCACCGACCTGTCCGCTCAATCATCAGCGTGCTGGCGGTGGCCATTGAAGTGGTTATGATCTTGTCGATCGTGGGCATCTTCATGGGTATGCTGAACGACCAGAAGCAGCGCACCAACGGCATCGGCGCGGATTTGGTTGTGCGCCCTTCCAACACCAGCTTCATGAACGGCGTCGGCGGCGCTCCCATGCCCATTAAAACCGCCGAGATCTTCCGCCGTATGCCCCATGTAGCCGTGGCCGCGCCGGTGATGACCAACTTTTCGATGGGCAGTTCGATCGAGATTCTCTATGGCATCGATTACCCCAGCTACAACGCGCTGAAGCCCTTCACCTGGCTCTCCGGCGGGCCATTCCAGGGGCCTCGCGACGTGATTGTCGACGATGTTTTTGCGCGCACCGGCAAGGGCCATCATGTGGGAGAAACAATTGAAATCCTCAACCATCCATTCCGCATCTGCGGCATCGTAGAGAACGGCAAGGGCGGGCGCAGGTTGGTGCCAATCCAGACGCTGGGCGAACTGATCGGCTCCGACGACAAGGCTTCGGTCCTTTACCTCAAAAGCGACAAAGCTGCCAATGAGGATGCGATCCGGCAGGAGATCGCCGCAACCAAGGGGCTTGAAGGCTACAACGTGCAAACCATGGACGACTTGATCTCTCTCTACACGCCGTCGCGGTTTCCGGGCTTCGACCTGGCGTTGAACGTGGTCATCACGATTGCCGTCATCGTGGGCTTCTTGGTGATCTTTCAAACCATGTACACCGCGGTGCTCGAGCGGACGCGGGAGATCGGAATTCTCAAGTCGATGGGCGCTTCCAAGTCGGCCATTGTCGGCATGGTGCTGCGCGAGTGCTGCGCGCTGGCCATTGCCGGTGTGCTGGTGGGCATTGCAGCCACCTATGGCGTCCGGACGCTACTGAGTGTAAGGTTCCCCTCTTTCAGCTTCGAGCTGACAGCAGCTTGGATCGCCAAGGGAGCGGCCATCGCTTTTGCGGGAGCCGTCTGCGGCGCTCTTTACCCGGCTTGGATGGCCGCCCGCAAGGACCCCATCGACGCTCTGGCCTACGAGTAGGATTTGGTCTGGGAGCAGGCCCCGGGAAATCGGGCCTGCTTTCCCCCGATGGAGTCTGCCCCGCCGCCGTCGTACACTGGAGTGCTTTACTCCGCAATGCGGAAGTTCACCTGGCGGCAATGCCAGGCTTGGATTGAAACCATGAAGAAGCTTGCCATCGGCCTCTACGTCGCCATGACCGTCGCCCTCATGGTCTGGGGCTTTTACCAGGCCATCTACGTTGCCCCCGACGAACAGACCATGCACGAAGTGCAGCGCATCTTCTACTACCACGTGCCCTCGGCCATGGTCGCCTTCCTCTTCTTCGCCATCAGCCTGGCTGGTTCCATCGGTTTCCTCGCCTTCCGCCGCAACCGTCCAGAGTGGGCGCAGGCCTCCGACGCCTGGGCGCTGGCCGGCGCCGAAGTGGGCGTCGTCTTCTGCACCGTGGTCCTCATCACCGGACCGCTCTGGGGGCGCCGCGCCTGGGGCATCTGGTGGACCTGGGATGCCCGGCTCACCACCACCCTCGTTCTTTGGCTCATCTACGTCAGTTACCTGCTACTGCGCCGTTTTGCCGCTGGGCCGCAGGTGCAGACACTGGCCGCCGTCCTCGGCATCTTCGGTGCCCTCGATGTGCCTATCGTCTATATGTCCAACCGCTGGTGGCGCACCCAGCACCCCGCGCCCGTCTTCGGCGGCGGCCAGGACTCCGGCATCACGGACCCCGCCATGCTCCACGCCTTTGCCTGGAACGTCCTCGCCTGGCTGGCTTGGGGCCTGCTCATCCTCGCCCTGCGCTACCACGTCGAGCGCCAGCAGCAGAAATTCGCTGCCCAGGAAGCGCAGGAAGCCCTGAACGCCTGAATCTACTTCACGACGAAAAATGCGGAGAAAATAATGGACCCAAGAGCGATTCTCGACCACCAATTCACCGTCGCCGCCTACTCCGTCACCTGGGCCATCCAACTGGGCTACCTGGCCTGGCTCGGCCTGCGCTGGCGCGCGCAAAAGCGCAATGCCGTCCACTCATCTCGCAACTCCCGCTGAATCATCTCAACACCCCGCCCCGGCAACAACCCTGGCATCCTCCGGCCCCGTCTGTCGGCCCTCCCGCTCACTCTTTGCCCCCCAGTTTCTCCTTCGATTTCATCGGTAGCGAAAGACGCGGAACGTCTGTTTCCGGCCCTCGATCTTCTTCCTTCTTAAGATTCTCCTAATTCCGCCGATGCCCCGGATGGAAACCAGTGTGCTGGGGAAACTACATCTGGCCTCTCGAATCTCCGACCCGGTGAATGCGCCAGAAGACGGGTTGTTCCTCTGTGCAAATTTGACCAGCCTTGGGAATCGCAATTCTGAAAATATTTCTCAAGGTGTAATGAAACGCCAGATACATCTCTTTGCAACGCGAGATGTGTCTGGAAGCAGCATTTGATGACTTCGGCCTTTGCTGGAAGAACAGAGAGGCTGAGGATGTACCCATTCCTATCCACCTGCCCGGCGAACCGGGAGAACGGAAATCAATATGCCTGCCGATTTTGGTGAAATCGCCGCCTATCACCACATGGAAGCCGCCCGGCATTACGCACTCGCTCAGGCCGCGCGAGAACGGGAAAGCTTTGGTGAAGCCGAGTATCAGGCTGGACTCGCTGCGCGCTGGGACGAAGCCGCGCGAGAGCAAACCATTGAGATGCAGCGGGAACCCACCCGGCGCATGGCAAATTAACGGCTGCGCCGCTGGACCCCAGAGCCGGAGCGCATTCCCCCTGCCGTCGCTTGTTTGGTGGCCGTTCAGCACAGAGCCCAACGCATTACTACAGCAATCCACCAATCTCTGGCCAAGCGGAATGCTCCCTCCCACGATTTATCGCTCCGCTGATAGCGGCCAAAGCCCCGCAAAAATTGCTGGGTATTCCGGGCTGTCTGTTCTCGCGACCGGAACTTATTCTTATCGTTGTAAATCGAAGATTATAGAGGAAGCAGGAGGTTTCACCGGAGGGAGCAGCGGACTTTACAGGCTGCGGAAAAACTCGATTCGGAGGGAGGCGCGGGTTTTAGCCTCGGAGGGGCACCTTCCGCTAATTTCACCCGAAATCCCGAGTTTTTCCGCAGCCTGTTTAGCCCCTGAGAAACATTCCTCGCTGGCTGGAGCGCATTCATACGCCAGTTCGAGTCTTACGGCAGTTTGAAGGACTTGACGGCAATGGCGTTGGGAGCGCGGCCGGCGGGAAGCAGGGTAAAGAGTGAGCGCGAGGCGGTGCGAACCACGGCTACGTCGCCCGAGCGTGCATCGACGACAAAGAGCAGCAGGCCGGAGTTGGAAAACGCCATTGCCGATGAACCGTCGCCTACGTGGATCGAGCCGATGCGCTTGCCTTCGTCAATCGCGTAAACGGTCACGTACTGGGAACTGAAGTTGGCTACATAGAGCAAGGAGTTGTCAGTCGAGACCAGACCGCGGACGGGATTGTCTCCGATTGTGGTTGCGCCGCTGACGTCGTCGGTGTTGGTGATGATTTCGGAGATGGAGTGGGAAAGCGAGTTCAAGGCGAACACTTCGCCGCCGTCAGGCTTCAGAGCCAATTGCAACGGCGCCTGCCCCACGTCGAGCAGAGCCTCCAGGCGGTCAGGCTGAGCGGGAATGAACTGCGGTGCATGGCCGGGTTGAGCCGGGTGGGTTTCGGAGTGAGCCAGGACGATGGCCATGATCTGGTGGCCGGCCGAGCAGGCCACAAAAGCTTTAAAGGAATCAGGAAGGATCACGACGTCGGATGCGCCGGGGCAGCCATCGAAGGCCTGGCGAACGCGGCGGCCGGCCAAATCAATGAGGCTGACGGAGTTGGCCTTGCGGTTGGCAACGACCAAGGTCTTGCCGTCTGGGGAAAGACGAGCCGCGACTGGCTCCTCGCCGGCGCCGATGGCCGCGATTTCGCGGCGCGCCTTCAGATCCAGGATAGAGATGGTGTTGGAGCCGGAGTTGACCACATAGGCCAGGTCGCCCTTGGGATCGATCTCGATGGAGACCGGCTGGCGATGAACATTGATCGTGGCTGCAACGGTGTTGTTTTCCGCGTTGATCACCGTGACCGATCCCTGCCCTTCCGCGGTGCCGGAGTTGACCACGTAGACTTCGTTGCGGGCGGGGCTGGCAGCCACGGCTACGGGCTTCTGTCCGACCGCAATCTCGCGGTCGAGACGAACATTCACCACGTCGAAAACACTCACCGTGCCGCTGTCCCCATTGGTGACATAAGCGTATTCGCGATAGTTGGCCGGGTACTGCGGGAAATCGTGAGAGCGGCAACCGGTGAGGGTCAGAGCCAGCACGGCGAAGATCATGAGGCGAACTGGCGGCATCTTTGACAGGTTCATGGAATGAGTCCAGCGTTCTAACGTAGCCCGAAAGGTCTTGCCCGACGGGGTGGTCATGCGTTCACGCTCTGGCGGCTTCGGTGTGAATGCCGCGAGGCAGCTTGCGGCCCACAACTCGAGCGATCTGTTCCAGTTCGTTCATCATGCTGGCAAACTGGCCGGGATAGATGGACTGGGGGCCGTCGGAAAGAGCTTTTTCGGGATGGTCGTGAACCTCGACAAGGATGCCGTCGGCGCCCGCGGCCACCGCAGCCCGCGCCATGGGCAGCACGCTGTCGCGTTTGCCGGTCCCGTGGCTTGGATCGACCAGGATGGGCAGGTGGCTGACGCGCTGCACGGCCGGGATGATGCTCAGGTCGAGAGTGTTGCGGGTATGGTCGGTAAAGGTGCGTACGCCGCGCTCGCAGAGGATAACTTCATAATTCCCCTCACTCATCACGTACTCGGCGGACATCAAAAACTCTTCCAGAGTAGCTGAGAGGCCGCGCTTGATCAGCACCGGTTTGCGCAGTTGGCCGGCGCGCTTGAGCAGGGAGTAGTTCTGCATATTGCGGGCGCCGATCTGCACCACGTCGGCCCATTCGGCCACCAGATCCAGGCTCTCGTTGTCGATTGCTTCGGTGACAATGCGCAACCCGTAGCGCTCGCGAACCTCAGCCATGATGCGTAGCGCTTCCACGCCGAGGCCTTGAAATGCGTAAGGCGATGTGCGGGGCTTGTACGCGCCGCCGCGAAAGAACTGCGCGCCCGAGGCGGCTACCTGCTCGGCAATGGCGAAGGCCTGCTCGCGGCTTTCGATGGAACAGGGCCCGGCAATGATGGCCAGATCCTGGCCGCCGATGCTGGCATCGGTCCCCGCGAACCGGATGACGGTGTCTTCCTGCTTCACGTCCCGGCTGGCCAGCTTGTAGGGCTTGGAAACACGGATTACTTCGGCTACGCCGGAGAGCTCTTCGAGGTCTCCGCGGTCCACTTCGCCCTGGTTGCCGGTGATGCCAATCGCCGTTCGCTGGGCCCCGGGAAGTGGGTGAGCGCGGAAGCCCAACTGCTCAATGTGTTCGCAGACCGCCTGGATTTCCTCCTGCGTTGCCTGCGCCTTCATGACAACCAACATGACTGGACCCCTCGAATCCTCAGTCTAACGGCTGGGACGGCGAAGGGCAATTGCCTTGAGGACACAGGCTATGCCAATGGCGATTGAGTCGCAGCGCGGTTAGGATCGCAGTCTGCCAGCAGTTGGAGAAGCCGGGGTCCACAATTGCTGTAAGAATCGGCGCCCGGGCCGCCGTGCTCACGGCTGAGCTTTATAGCGCAGAATCCAGTCCTCCTGTTCCTGCGTTTGAGGCACCAGAACGCCGCGGGCCGCTTGAATAGCCACCAGAGCTGTCTCTGCTTTCCATCCCAGATGGATCAGCGCGCAGGCTGCCGTGACGGTGGACCGGCCGATGCTGCCCCGGCAATGCACGCCAATCGCTTCCCCGGCGCGGAGGCGGTCCGCCAGCCCGGATACGAAACTTCGGAAGGCGGCCGTGTCCGGCGGAAGATGTGTGTCTGGAATCGGGTAAGAGAGACACTCCAATCCAATACGCACGGCTGCGGGACCTTCGTCCGCCAGGTCAAGCAGGATGGCCTCCTCCTCTTCCAGCAGCGAAACCAGGGTTTGAATGCCTTTCTGTTGGATGCGGAGCAGTTCGTCCTCAAGCCTCTTGCCGCCGCGCGGGCAAAGAACAATGGCCAGCCGGACGGGCGGATTGCCTTTAATCCAGAAAACGCCGTTCATGACTCTCAGACTCTCACAACCCTTTCGATGCGGTCTCGAACGCTGAGGATGCCGAGGCCCAGCGTGGCGCCGTCTTCGATCAACGGAATCAGCTTGTCCAAATCCGGGCCAGAGTGGGCGCCGGTGAGGGCAGTGCGGACGCGCGGAATCGGAGTGGTCATATCAGTTCTGATGATAGTCGGTAAGCAGGCGAGGAGAACGCGGCAACCTTGAACCAGAATCTACGAGAAATGCTCCCATCCGTGCGCTTCGAGCGGTTGCGGTCCCTCCGGCATAAGCAGAGTCATGGTGGACTGGCCTGTGCGGGGTTTTGCGACGCGGCCGATTCTGGTGATTTTGACACCCGCAATCGAGCGGGGAACGCGGGCTGAAGGCGGAGCCGTAAAGAGCAGTTCGTAGTCCTCGCCGCCGTGGAGGGCCTGATCGAGTGTTGCTTCCGGGTGGATGGGCAGAAGGGCCGCCTCGACCTCGGCAACCACGCCGGACTCCGCGCAGAGATGTGCCAGGTCCGTCGAGAGGCCGTCGCTCAAGTCGAGGGCGGCTGAGGCCAGCCCGTGGCGTTGCAGCCAGAGTCCCTGCTTGATGCGCGGCTGAGGATAGAGGTGCGCGGCGAGTTGCGCTTCCAGCTTCCTGGGAATTCGTGGAGGGTTGGAGCGGCTGGGTTGGGCTTCGGCCAGTTCGCCAAGGCGGGCCAGACCGGCAGCCGCTCCGCCCAGAGCGCCTGTGACATAGAGCAGATGGCCAGGGCGGGCGCCAGAGCGCAGCAGAGCCCGGCCTCGGGGAACGGCGCCCACCAGGACGATGTCGGCCACGGCCACGGGGGATTCGGCCAGATCACCGCCGGCGAGCGGGGTGTTGTTGGCCTCGGCCAGGGCAAGTAAGCCGTTGAGAAAGCGCTGGACCCAGGCAGGACGATGGCCGGTCGCCATGGTCAGTTGGCGCGGTAAACCCAATGAAAGAAAGGCAGCTACGGGGCGGGCGCCCATGGCGGCCAGATCGCTCAAACCGCGCGCCAATGCCCGATGGCCGACGACTTCCGGCTGGTGCCAGTCGAGGCAGAAGTGACGGCCAGCGATCGATAAATCCGTCGTAACCGCCAGTTCCTCACCCCTGCGCGGGGCCAGAAGGGCGCAATCGTCACCGATGCCCAAGCTGAGTTCGCGGTTGGCAGCGTGTGCTGCCCGTTGGCGAATCTCGCCGAGCAGGGCGAGTTCACCTCGTCCGCGGGCGGTTCCAAAATGGACCTGTTTCATTCGCATCTCTTGAGAATAAGGTAAACCGCTTGGATTCTGGCCGATGAACCTTATGAAATAGCAGTTTTGCACCAACTTTTCAACAAGATGGAGATCTTCCCGGAATCAAATTCGTTGACCCGCGGAGAGCGGTTTGTTAACCTTGATGAATGCTTTGAAATGTACGCCCACCAGGGTGTATACGTCGTTTGGGAGCCAGAGGGCTCCGTTGCCTAGGGTTTTTCTTGAGTATTCAGCGGATTGCGGCCCTGTGGGTTGCAGGGATGAAGGGCGAAAATGCTGCGCAAGCGCTATTACATTTTATTTGTCGCCAGAGATGACGATGGTCGAATTCGCAAGATTCCCCTACCGCTTCAGTATGTGTATGGATTTGTTGCCGCCGCGCTGATTGGTACATTCACCATCGTGGGACTGGCCGGTTCTTACACACGTATGTTGCTCAAGACAGAAAGCTACAACCAGCTCCGCCAGGATAAAGAAAACCTGAGCAAGAACTACAAGCAGATGGAGCAGATTGCGCATGACCGCAATGTGCAGGTTGCCTCGTTGGGAGCCTTGGCAAATGAAGTAACGGCGATCTACGGATTGCGTCAGAACAGGCTGGCCAGGTCTGCGGCAGCAGCAAGCGCAGCGGCCGAGCCTACGCCCACCAGCATTGCCCTGACCGACGAGCCGGACCAGCAGCAGGTGAAGCTCTCCATCGACCAGTTTTATACGCTGCGGACCCAGGCAATGTCGGGCCGAGTCTCTCGCGCCTTGGAAGGCGGCCTGTCATCCGGCTTTGCAGGCGACTGGACAACTCTGGCCGACGCGCCTTCGCTCTGGCCGCTGGAAGGCAGAGTGGGATCAGGCTTCGGTTCGCGCCAGGATCCGATCAACGGCGAAGGCGCCTTCCATTCCGGCATTGACATTGAAGCGCCCTATGGGTCGCCAGTTCGTGCCGCGGCCGATGGCGAAGTCACCGGCGCCATGATGGGAGCTGGATACGGCCGCCAGATCGTGCTCGGCCATGGCCACGATGTAGTTACTCTTTACGGACATCTTTCCGCGATGGCGGTTGTGCCCGGCCAGCATGTGATGCGCGGCCAGGTAATCGGCTACGTGGGCCAGTCGGGACGTGCCACCGGTCCGCACCTGCACTATGAGGTGCGTGTCCATAATGTTCCGGTCAATCCGCACAAATATCTGCGCATGACCTACGGGCAGATGGCCTTCAACGACCCCGGCGATGCCGTTCCGCATACCAGAAAATAAGAGATCTGCAGCATTGAATTCAGGATCGGCTCCCGCACCATGGGAGCCGATCTTGTTTTGGAGCGGAGTTACAGCAAAACCAGGGTAGCTGTATCCTGAGGGAATGCCGTCAAGTGGCTTTTTTCTCAAGAAAAAGCCGCCTCGTAAACTCTCAAGAAGGGCATATTGACTCTGGTTTTGCTCTAGAGCGGCGCTTACTTGGAATTGCCCGGCGCGTTCCCGGCCGGACCGCTGGACAGGGAGGGAGAGAGCGTGGCTGTAATCACCACCCGGTCGTGCTTCTGAGTAATCTCGGCGGTCCTTAGCAGCTCTTTCAGACCGCTATTGGCGGCATTGTCGGCCAAGGATGCGGTAACGCCGCGAACCACGATCAGCAGCAGGTTGAGCGCGTCGGTCTGGCTGGCGGCTTTACTGATGCTGGGCGCGATCTCCATCACTTTGATATTCAGCGAGCCTCCCAGCGACAACGCTGGAGTAATACTGGCGACGATGGTCGTATCGGCTTCCAGCGGCAGCGCGAATCCAAGGATTTTGATCGCCCCGCCGCGTTCGTCGGCGAGCGGCAGGCCGATCTGACCCACGCCCCAAGCCACCGAGAGCAGCGGTACCTCGTGGTAGTGGTGTCTCAGCAGCGTGGAGCCGGCAAACGGCCAGGCTGCGGTCGCGTGCCGGTCGAGAATCGAGTGAATCTGCTCCGGGGTGGGAGTGTTGGAGACGGCCACCATGTCGTAGCCAATCTGCGCCACCCTCACAGTGCGCCCCTCGGAGGGAATCGAGTAGATGGTGTGGCCGGCATAGGATTCGCGGCCCGTAGCGTGGGCGTCGAGCCAAGCGTTGAACCGCTGGCCGGTAATCTTGCCCACCAGCACCATCGAATACGCCACCGGCCCGTTCGGTCCGCTGGGGTCCGCCATGCGGTGCAGAGCGATGGCCGCCTCGTCCAGGTCGCGCTCCGGGTCGATTCCAATCGCGTGAATGAACTGCTGGTACTCCGGCACGCGCTCAGGCGGCTTCAGGTCCTTGTGGAAGAAGGTGCGCACCGGATTGAGGTTGATGTAGAGAATGCCGTCGGACTCAGGTAGCAGGCGCGCGGCCTCCGGCGGAGCCTTCGAGCGCAGGAAGACCGCCGCGGCCAGCAAAAGCAGGACCGCGGCCACAACCCAGAGCGTTCTGCGTGTGCGTCTGTTCATCTGGAGCCGTCAGAAATAAAGGTATCACTTTGGCTTCAGTCGCTCTCTATTTCGTTAATCCTTGCCGAAATCGAAGACGCTGTAACCGCTGGCGCCTGATACGCTGATAAATCCGTATTCTCCTAGAGACAGCGGTGCTTTCAGCGTGACTTTGTACACTCCAGGCCTCAACTTCGTGTAGGTAAAACCAGTTACGGCCTTATCTTCGGTCCCATTGCCAGAGCTGCCAAACGCGTTCGCCGAGAACTTGACAACCTCCCTTGTATCCCCCTTTATGTCGAACTTTAGTAGCACGAACTCAATCGGCACTCTCGCGCTGCCTAATGAGGGGCCTAATGTGGTCGATGCATGATTATTCCAAATTGCCTCCGCATCCTCGAAATAGAAGTAGAAATTCGGCTGAGAGTCATTGATCCGCACGCTTGCGTGCGCGCCGCGGACCACGTCTTTATTTTTGACCTTCGTGAGGCCATAGGTCATTCCAGAAAGTACGCCGCCGCTCGCGATCTTCGGCGTATAGGACGAGGGTCTCAGCATGACCATTTTCGACCCCACAGGAGCGCTCCCGCTGTAGATGTAAATGCCAGGATCGTGTGGCGCCGCTGGATCGTCCGGATCAGTTGCGGCAGGCGCTGGAGCAACAGCGCTCGGCGCGGGAGCGGAGGCTTTCGTGACGATCGCAGCGACAACCTTGTCGCTGACGCCGGCAGTTTTGAGAGCTATGATCCCATCCGCAGATGTGTTATAGGTCCCAGCAGAAGCGTTGATGGTCGAGACAATCAGTTCATCCGAAAGACCGGCCTTGACCAGCTTGATGACGGAATCGTTGTTAAGTGACTGCTGGGCAAAGAGCACGGGACAGATTGCCAGAAATAGAATTGCGAAAATATTTTTGCGCACGAGTTCTCTCCTTCCAATTCAAAAGCACCAAGACTCTAGAAATTTGACACCCAGAATTATCAGGCCCGCCTCTGCGATACGCAAGAGTCATCCGGGAATGCAAAAACTCCGCTTAAAAAGAATGCGCCCCCAAGTCTCAGAATCGGGACTTGGGGGCGTCCAAACTGATTAGGATTTCCGGCGGATTTCTTTACCGCCCAACAACCAGCACAACAAAGCTGCCGGGGACCAGAGCGGGGCGCGGGCGAGGATTCTCAGGTGTGGGCGTGGGCCGCGGGCCAAACTCGGCGGTGACCAGGTAGATGCGGTCGGCGGCGGAGTCGTAGGCCATGGTTCGCGCGCCGCGCTGGGTGGCGAGTTCCTCCAGAACCGCATAGCCGGGAGCTTTGGCATCAATGACGGTGAGCGTGCCGCTGCCGCCGTTGGAAGAAAAAGCCAGCTTGTCTTTGGCGTCCCAACCGGCTGCGTCGGGACCATCGCCAATGGCAGGATTGGCGAGCACCTTGCCGTTCTTCGCGTCGGTCACAGCCATCTTCTTGCCGTCGCAGACACTGAAGAGCCGTCCACCAGAAACATCCAAGGCCAGACCGGAGGGCGATTCGCATTCCGTGAGCGGCCACTCGGCGGTGAGCTTGTTGCTCTTGGCATCGAGACGGACGATCTCGTTCTTGTCTTCGATATTGACGTAGACCGTGCCCTGGCCATCGACGGCGGCAAACTCCGGTTTGCCGGGCAGAGGAATGGTGGCGACGACCTTGCGCGTTGCGGCGTCGATCACTGTGGCGTCTTTGCTGCGGCCGTTGAAGGCCCAGACAGTCTCGGTGGACGGCTCAAAGACAATAGCGTCGGGGTTGGTTCCCGCAGAAATAGTGGCCATGACAGCCAGCGTGACGCGATCAAAGACGACCACCGCATTCCCGCCGCCATCGGAGATGTAGCCGAATTTGCCGACTTCATCGAGGGCGATGCCGTGGGTACCATGAAGCCCGGTGATGCTGCCAACTAGCTTGCCGTTTTGCGTGTCGGCCACATCGACACGCGCGCCGCGGGTCAAAAAAAGTCGATGGGCCGGAGGATCGGCAAGCAGGTAATCCCAACCGCCCTCGCCGCCCAGCTTCCAATGGTCAAGGATTTTATACGGCTGCTGGGGCTGCTGCGCGGCGAGAAAGGCCGGGGCAGCAAGCAGGCCGCAGAGCGTGAGTGCAGCAAGGAGGACTGAGTTCAGAAGGCGGAGAGTACGTTGCACGGGCATGAAAAGGCTCCTGGGACAACGCGGCAAGAATACCACCTCCCGGCTGCGGCTGAATCAGTGAGGCCGGTCAACCCGGCCCCAATACATTACCCTCATAGATGCGGCCATAATCCGCCTTGGGGATAGATACTTTGCGCATTGTTCTTTCGAATATTGGCACCTACGGCGACACCAATCCGCTGATCGCGATTGCACTGGAACTGAGGCGGCGCGGACACACGCCGGTGATGGCGCTACCGGCGGTTTACGAGCCGAAGATTCGGCCTCTGGGCCTGGAATTCCACGCCATCCGGCCAGACATCGACCCTTCCAACACCTCCCTGGTGGAGATGATCTACGACATCAAGAACGGCACGGAGCATGGGCTGAGGGATTTCCTCTTCCCCGTCCTGCGCCAGACCTATGGCGATCTGCTGGACGCGGCCACCAAGCCGGAGCGCGCCGACCTGCTGCTGCTGGGCGAGCTGAACTACGCCGGGCCGCTGGTCGCCGAGGTGACCGGAATTCCGTGGGCCAGCTATGTGCTGGCGCCGCTCTCATTCTTCTCCGCCTTCGACCCGCCCGCGCTGCCCGGCTACCCATGGCTGGCGCGAGCCGACGAGGTGATTCCGGGTTTCGGGCGAGTCATCAAGCGGGTGTCGCGGCTTGTGAGCCGCAAGTGGCCGGAACCAATCTATGCACTGCGCCGCGAGCTGGGCTTGCCCAGGGGCACGAATCCGCTCTTCGACGCCAAGCATTCGCCCAATTTGGTGCTGGCCTTGTTTTCCCGCGCGCTGGGTGTGGAGCAAAAGGACTGGCCCGCCCACACGCTGATTACCGGCTTCTGCTACTACGATGCGGAATCCGGCAACCCGGCGCTACCGGCGAATCTGGAAGCGTTTCTCGCCGCGGGCCCGCCCCCAGTGGTCTTCACCTTGGGGTCGGCTGCGGTGCTTACCGCGGGAGACTTCTATGAGGTTTCTGCGCAGGCCGCCATCCATCTTGGAATTCGTGCGGTGCTATTAATTGGAACTGATCCGCGCAACCAATTGACAGCCCCACTGCCGCCATCCATATGCGTGGCGGAGTACGCGCCATACTCTCAGCTCTTCAGCTGCTCGGCGATGGTGGTGCACCAGGGCGGTGTGGGAACCACGGCGCAATGCCTGCGCGCGGGCAAGCCCATGCTTATCGTGCCATTCTCACACGATCAGCCCGACAATGGCCGACGGATGCGCTTGCTGAGAGTGGGACAAGTGATGCAGCGTGGCAACTATACACCCAAGCGCGTAGCCCGGCGGCTGGAAGCAATGTTGGCCGCGCCGCAGCTTGCCCAGCGCGCTAAAACCGTGGCGCAGCAGCTCAGCAAAGAAAACGGCGTGCGTACAGCCTGTGATACGTTGGAAGAGTTATATGCCCGTACACACCAGAGCGAGTTGTAGCGTCTGTCTTCCCGGTCTGGAGCAAAGGCTAATATTGAGATAGCGGCATCGATGATAAGTGCGCCATGAAGGATGCGGCCGGCCATCAAACAAGTATTTTTGTTCGCTAGGCATCAAGTTTTGAAAAGGGAAAATACGATGAAACCGTTGGCTGGAATTTGCCTTGTAGTCCTCGGTTTTTGTTTCACGCCGATCAACGCCAAAGCACAGCAGCAGCAACCCTGGCAACTGCGTGCCCCGTCCACTCCAATCGTCGTGCACGACCCTTACTTCAGCATCTGGTCGTCAGCGGATCGGCTTACCGATAGCTCTACCCAGCACTGGACCGGCTATCAACAATCCCTGAACGGCATTGTGAGAGTCGACGGTAAGAGTTATCGCTACCTTGGCGATGAGGATGGCAAAATTCCACCACTCAACGAGGTTCATCGTCAGATCACCGCAACCCGCACGATAGTCGCTTTGCAAAGCCCTGAGATCGAGCTGCGCATTGAGTTTCTTACGCCGGCATTTCCCGACGATCTGAAAGCCATGGCCCGCCCTGTCACTTATGTGACCTGGGACGTGAAGTCTCGCGATGGCGGAACGCATGATGTTTCTCTCTATCTGGACGCGGATGGAGCGATTGCAACCAATAACACCGACGAGCCGGTGGTCTGGTCGCGCGCGGAGATAGACGGCCTTCATCTGCTGCGAGTCGGAACTTCGAAGCAGCCCATGCTGGAGCAGTTTGGCGACAACCTGCGCATTAACTGGGGATACTTCTATATAGCTATTCCCAAGAGCGAAGGCCAAGCCGTGATTGCCGCTGGCAACGGTGCTTATCGCAGCTGCTTTACTGCCACCGGCAGCATTCCCGACCAGGACGATCTGGCCCAGCCGCGCGTGCCGCAGAGCCATTATCCAGCGCCGCCGGAGCTCAACGCGGTTTTGCCGTTCGGCGCCGTTGGAGCCGCTTCTGTATCACGCCACATGCTCCTGGCCTACGATGACATCTACTCCGTCGAATATATGCACCAGAAACTGCTGCCTTATTGGCGTACCCAGTTTGCAGATTTCACCGCATTGCTGGAGGGCGCTGAGCAGGACTATCCGCGGCTCCGAAAGCGGTCCGAGCAGTTCGATGCGGATCTTCAAGCCGACTTGGCGCGCATTGGGGGCTCTGAATACGCGGCGATTGCAACGCTCGCCTTTCGTCAGTCCATTGGCGCCCATAAACTTGTGCAAGACGCGAATGGCATTCCCTTCCTCATGCCCAAAGAAAATTTCAGCAATGGATCGATCTCAACTGTCGATGTGATTTATCCTTCCTCGCCGATCTTTCTTCTTCTGAATCCCAAGCTGGTTGAGGCACAGATGGAGCCGGTCATGCGCTATGCCCAGACAGCGCACTGGAAGTTTCCTTTCGCGCCGCACGACCTTGGCGTCTATCCTCTAGCAAACGGGCAACTCTATGGCGGAGGCGAACTTTCGGAAGACGATCAAATGCCGGTGGAAGAGTCTGGAAACATGATTCTTATGGTTGCGGCGGTTACGCGCGCGGAGCATAACACCGAGTTTGCCGCGCGTTACTGGCCGCTACTGACCAAGTGGGCTGAATATCTTCTGGCAAAGGGATTCGATCCTGAAAATCAACTCAGCACAGATGACTTCGCAGGGCATCTGGCGCACAACACCAATCTCTCCATCAAGGCGATTGAAGCATTGGCCGCCTATGCGCAACTGGCGGAAAAGCTGGGCGACCACAAATCTGCCCAGCAGTACGGATCAGCAGCCAGTACAATGGCTGCCAAATGGGGACCAATGGCCGCTGAAGGCGATCATTACCGCCTGGCCTTCGATAAGTCTAATACATGGAGTCAGAAGTACAATCTTGTATGGGATAACATCCTCGATCTGCACATATTCCCCTCCGAAATAGCTGACCGTGAGGTCGCGTTTTATAAGTCCCACCTGAACGCTTTCGGATTGCCTCTGGATAATCGCGCGAGTTATACAAAACTGGACTGGACGGTATGGTCGGCGACCTTGGCTCGCAATCCGGAAGACTTCAAAACCATCATTCATCCGGTTTTTCAGTTTCTCAATCAAACGCCCGACCGGGTGCCGATGACAGATTGGTATGACACGATGACATCGCGTGAAGTCGCCTTCCAGGCGCGCTCAGTCGTTGGTGGCGTGTACATCAAAATGCTGGCCGACCCTCAGGTCTGGAGCAAGTGGGTCGCGCGCGCTCAGGCATCGGCGCAAGAAAAGTAACCCGGCACAGTTAGCTGCAAAAAGACGGGCTCAATTGCCACAATCTCCATAAGATTCATTGGTAGATTGCGGCAATTGAGCCCGTCTTGTGTTTCTTCCGTGGCGGCTGTTGTGGCCAGTTACACCTTCGGTCTCCAGCGCAGGATGGGCTTGCGGGCCGCTTGCACTTCGTCCAGGCGCGAGACGCGGGTCGAGTGCGGCGCTGTCTTCACCAGCTCCGGGGTTTCGTCCACTTCGCGAGCAATGGCGCGCATGGCGTCGATGAACATATCCAACTCTTCCAGCGACTCACTCTCGGTAGGTTCGATCATCAGCGCGCCGTGGACGATCATCGGGAAGCTGACCGTGTAAGGGTGGAAGCCGTAGTCAATCAGCCGTTTGGCGATGTCTCCGGTCTTCACGCCCTTGGCCGCCTGATGCTTGTCGCTGAAGACCACCTCGTGCATCGACGCGGTTTTGTAAGGCAGCTCATAGAGGTCTTGCAGTTTGGCGCGGATGTAGTTGGCGTTGAGTACTGCGTCTTCCGTGGTCTGGCGCAGGCCGTCGGGGCCGTTGGCCAGGATGTAAGCCAGGGCGCGGATGAAGATGCCCACGTTGCCGTAGAAGGTGCGAACCCGGCCTACGGACTGCGGCCGATCATAATTCCAGTGCTTCGTACCGTCCTTGTCCTGGGCGAGCACCGGAACAGGAAGGAACGGCTCCAGAAACGCCTTGCACGCCACCGGGCCGGAGCCGGGACCGCCGCCGCCGTGAGGCGTCGAGAAGGTCTTGTGCAGGTTCAGGTGCATCACGTCCACGCCGAAGTCGCCCGGACGCGCCTTGCCCACCAGCGCGTTCATGTTGGCGCCGTCCATGTAAAGCAGCGCGCCCGTGGCGTGCAGAATTTCGGCAATCTTTTCGATCTGGCTCTCGAAAACTCCAATCGTCGACGGGTTAGTCAACATCAGCGCGGCGGTCTCTTCATCCACTTGCCGTCTGAGGGCTTCCAGGTCGATGCCGCCCTCGGCATTCGACTTGAGGGTTTCCACCGTATAGCCGCAGATAGCCGCTGAAGCCGGGTTGGTCCCGTGCGCCGAGTCGGGAATGAGGATTTTCTTGCGCGCGTTGCCCTGCGACTCGTGCCATGCGCGAATCAGCAAAATTCCGGTAAATTCGCCGTGCGCGCCGGCCGCCGGCTGGAGAGTAATCGCGTCCATGCCGGTGATTTCGATCAGGCAGTGTTGCAGCAAATCGATAACTTCCAGCGACCCTTGCGCCAAAGAGTCGGGGCGATAAGGATGCGCCTCGGCGAGACCCTCAATGCGGGCCACCAGCTCGTTCACTCTCGGGTTGTACTTCATGGTGCAGGAACCCAGCGGATACATCCCCAGATCGATGGCGTAGTTCCACGTCGAGAGCCGCGTGAAGTGGCGGATAATCTCGATCTCGCTCAGTTCAGGCAGTTCACCGGGCACCTTGCGGTATGCGGAGCCAAGAAAAGCCTCGGCATTCACGACAGGCACATCGAGCGGGGGCAGCTTGTAGGCGCGCTTGCCCGGCGAGGACTTCTCGAAGAGCAGCGCCTCGTTCTGCGTCGGGTGGGGACGGACTTTCTTGATGGTGCTTCCTGCTGAAACTTCAGATGTTGCCATTTTTCATTCCTCGCTGCAAACTCTTTGAGCCTATTCAGGCTAACTTTCCTTGATCGAATTCCGTTGCTTCCCGGCGCCTGAAAAGCGCCTTTCGTTCACATACCATATGCACCGCGCCCAAACGTATCCCGCTATAGGACCAGCTATCAGCGCGCTCGCCACAAGTGGCCAATCCAGCTTCCTGTGACGGGAAAGAACATTCGTGATCGTGGTCAGAATACACATGATCACGCCCCACTTCAGCACTCCCCGGTACAGAATGAATGATCGTCTGCCATTCTTCCGCTTCTTCTCCCATTTAAGGCGTTGCCTGTTGAACACCGCGGATCTGAAGCTCTGAAACATCTACTCATCCTTATTCGCGAATGCAAAACCGGGCCACGCCAGCCACGATCACTTCATCGCTGCCTTTACCTGCCTGCCAACGCGTTGGCCGCGGCGTCGATCTGCGCGCGAGTAACAATTTCGGTGGCGCACCACAGCGTGCAATGGCTCAGTTCGGGATACCAGCGGCTCAAGTCAATGCCGCCGACAATCTTTGCATCCAGAAGGCGCTGGCTCCATTGCGCTGGAGATTCCTCGGTTTGTAATACAAATTCGTTGAAGCGAGGCGCGCCGCTAAACAGCAGCTTCGCACCGGGTTGGGCAGAAAGGGTCTTGGCTGCGTAATCCGCCTTGGCCAGGTTGTGCTCGGCCAGTTCGCGGATTCCTTCTTTGCCGTAGACGCTCAGGAAGATGGTGGCCATCAGCGCGACCAGTGCCTGGTTCGTGCAGATGTTCGAGGTGGCTTTTTCCCGCCGGATGTGCTGCTCGCGGGTTGAAAGCGTAAGGACGAAGCCGCGGTAACCGGAGCCATCGACGGTTTGCCCTACGAGGCGTCCGGGCATCTGGCGGACGAACTGCTCTTTGGCCGCAAGAACGCCGCAGAACGGGCCGCCGTAGCTCAGCGCGACGCCGAAGGATTGCGCCTCCATGCTGACAATGTCGGCCTCAACCGGCGGGCGGACAACTCCCAGCGAAATTGCTTCGGCGATGGAAACAATGAGCAAAGCGCCTTTGGCGTGGACAAGCTCCGCAATGGTTGGAATGTCCTCGATCACGCCGAAGAAGTTGGGGCTTTGTACCAGGACGGCTGCGGTTTCCTCCGTGACGCTGGCCTTGAGCGCGGCCAGATCGATCCGGCCAGTCTTGCGGTCGTAGCCCACCAGCGTCATGGGCAACCCCTGGTGCTTGCCGTAGGTGTCCATCACCTCGCGGTACTCGGGATGAACCGTCGTGGCCACCACATACTTCTCTCGTCCGGTCACGCGCATGGCCATCCTGACCGCTTCGGCTGCGCCCGTCGAGCCGTCGTACATGCTCGCGTTCGCCACGTCCATGCCGGTCAGTTCGGCGATCATGGTCTGAAACTCGAAGATAGCTTGCAGCGTCCCTTGAGCGATCTCCGCCTGGTAGGGCGTGTAACTCGTCAGAAACTCGCCGCGCTGGATCAGCGAGTCGATAATAACCGGGCGATAGTGGCGATATGCCCCCGCGCCGAGAAAGCTGGCGTAATCGGTGGCGTTTTTCGCGCCCGCCGCGCGGAAGTAGTCGATGATTTCGCTCTCGGCGTGCTGCCGCGGGACGTCAAGGTCGCGGTTCAGGCGATGCTCGGCAGGAATAACGGCGAACAAATCGTCAATGGCGGCCGCGCCGATGGCGGCCAGCATCTTTTCACGTTCAGCGGGAGAATTGGGCAGGTAGCGCATGGTGTCCTTTGGGTAAAACAGTTCAGTACAAGGGATGAGCGGGTAGGAATTAAAAATACCGCTTTGGCTTGGAAATCCCGGACATTAGACAAACGACCGTGCCCCACCCTTGCGATTTCTTTCCGTCGCAAGGATGGGAATCGATGAGCTACTCTGCGGTTTTCCTAATCCCTGTTCCCTAATCCCTATTCCGTCTCTTCCGAGATGAAGGCCTCGTAAGCGGCGACGTCAAGCAGGGCGTTGACCTGCGTGGGGTCGGCAAGCTCGACCTTGATGATCCAGGTCTCGTGGGGCTTTTCGTTGATCTTGTCGGGGGCGTCCTTCAGTTCCTCGTTGATCGCGGTCACCGTGCCGGTGACGGGCGAGTAGAGGTCGCTGACCGCCTTTACGCTTTCAACGGAGCCGAAGGTGGCGTTGGCGGTCACCGCGTCGCCCACCTTGGGCAGTTCCACGTAGACGATATCGCCGAGTGAATTCTGGGCGTAATCGGTAATGCCGATGGCGCCGATGGAGCCCGTGAGCTCAATCCATTCATGCTCGCGGGTGTAACGAAAGTTTGCGGGATAGGCCATGACGATTCCACTCCTCAAAAAAGTGAAGACCCAGTGTACGACCTGGGGGGGGTGCAGGGAAACAGTACGCGCGCGGGAAGAAAACCGGGCGCCTCAAGCGGGCGAGCCTATTGTGCCGGACCGAAGGCCGGATAGGGCTGAAGGGGCACAAGCGCCACAATTTCCAGCATTCCAGCCTGATTGATAGGAAGGCTCCCCAGGGCGGCGCGGACCTCGGCTTCGCTGGCGGCTTCCCAGAGCATGACGGCTCCGGGGATGTCGCCACGGCGCCAGATTTGGCGCAGAATGCCAGCGGCATACATTTCTTTGACGCGCGTGCTCTCGCGGGCAGCCAACTCTGGGGTAAAGGCTTCAGGCGGAAAGGCGTCGATACGACGGCGGGAAAGGGATAAAAATTGCATGGAACGATTGTAAAGGCAGGAAACAGGGAATAGGAATCCGGGATGAGGAAACAGCGCATTGGCTTTGCAGCTAGCTGCATTCGCAGCCACTCTCTACAGGCCGTCGAGGGGTTCGCGGGGAAAGTCCGGAGGCAACTCGTCACCACAGCGTCGCTTGAGTTCCAGCAACAGCCGCGGTCGGTCCGCCAGAAAGCGAGAGTGAACGATCTTCGTGCCATCCGCACCGGTAATCGTCACTAGGAGGTCCTTTGGGCCGCTCTCAATTTCCACAATGTCCATCCAGCAAATGCGCTTGTTTCTCCGCAACCAGTAGATTTGTTCCACGCCGTCGTCCGAGACCACCACGGTTCCTGGAAGGGAGAAGAGGAACGACAGCGCCATGAATCCAATGCAAGCTGGGATGAGAAAGTCCCATGGATTCCCGTGGCTTTTCATGATCGTTCTCACGGCCAACCAGGCCATATAAGCGATAATCAACAACCATCCCCATAGGGCGATCTGGTCCTGGGAGAATTCAACCCGGTCGTCGCTGAAGACTTTTGCGGATCCTCTCTTGCCCGCTCTACCGAGAACCATCCATGCAAGCAAAATCCCCAAAAGGAGACGGGCAATCCCGGGAAGTAGCTTCCAGATCATAGACAAATGTTAATCCTGTATAGTTGACGCTTCTTAAAGAAGATGGCCTGCCGCATCCTGTTCCCTGTTCCCTGTTCCCTACTTTCCAAAGAACCTTCCCCGTCCGCCCTTGGCCCACGGATCGTAATGGGCGGCAAAATTGGCGCGGGTTTGGACGCTGGGGTGGTTGTACTCCCAGAACTCGATGAAAGGGCTGGGATTGGGGTCTTCAAGCCAGGCTTCTCCTAGATGATTGAAGGCGGAGACGGTGGTTTTCTGCGGGTCGGCGACAATGCCGTGGATGGCTTCCTGGCCATAGACATCGGCTTCGTGTTCGAAGTGGCGGCTGAAGGTGTTGCCTGCCGGTTGCAGAATAAAACCGGCGATGGAGAGTGCGAAGATCAGCACTACGAAGCCCTGGCGGCTGGCAAGCGCGGTCGTCCCATCCATACCGCCCAACCCCCAGCGGTCACCAAAGCGGCGCGCCAGCCATCCTGCAAACGCGGCGCAGCCCCAGAAGACAAAGAACAGGCCAACAGCCGAACCTGCAAGCTCCTCGGGAATGTGATTGAGAACGTAATGGCCGCTCTCGTGGCCGAAGATGAAGAGGACTTCGTCGTCGGGCAGACGATCGGTTGCGGTGTCCCACATAACGAATCGCTTGGTGGCGCCAATGCCCGTGACGTAGGCGTTCAGGCCAGTGCTCTTTTCGCTGGCCTTCATCAGGAACATCCGGTCGGGGGCGATGCGGGTTCCGGTACGGGCAACGACAGTTTCCAGCTTATCCACCAGCGCGGCGTGATTCTTGGCGAGGGGTTCGAACTTGTTGAAGATGGGATCGAGCAGCGGAGATGCGAAGGTGGTGAGCAAAATGAGTGGCAGCGCGGCCAGCCAGATCCAAAGCCAGTAGCGGCGCGGCGAGACGCTTGCAATCCAGTTGAAAAACAGCAGAACGGGAACCCCAAAGAGCAGCGAGAGTCCCAGGCTTTTGGCCAGATCGCCCAGCCAACCGCCCCAGCCCTGAACGCTGATGCCGTAATGGCGGCTGACCATGTGACCGATTACATCCAGGGGCAGACCGGCCAGGCTGGTGACAACCAGAAATACAGCAAAGAAGAGCAGTCCCTGCAACCAGCGGCGGCGCAGGAGCCGCTCAGCCCATGCGGCCAGTCCGGCGGCCCAGCGCGAAGCCAGCAAGAGCCAGAGGACGGCAAGACCCCAGAGCGAGTCGGCAATGTCCAGGGCTGTGCGAATGTGGCTGAGGGCAATCGCCTTGGCCAGCTTGTCGGGGGGCAGGGAGTAGGCCTGCGTGCTGGCGGGTTGCGATGAGGCCGATAGCGCGGCTGGACCTGGCTGGGTGGGCACTGCCTGGCCTCGGCAAATCTGTGCATCGAGGCCGGTGAGCAGGAAGGCAAGGCAAAGCGTCAGCAATATTCGGCGCACAAACATCATGGATAGTTTCCTTTATCGCAGCTTACTCTGAGACAATTCCGTGTGAAGATGTTTTACTGGATTTTTCAGCCTATGACAGAGATTTCTTTTTCCTTCGGAAGACGGGCGGTCACCAGGGCCGGTATCCGTGCGGTTTTTGCTCTTTTGGCGCTGACTTTGCCCGTGGCTGCCGGAGCGCAGCAGCAAGCCGCGCCTGCGCCTCATCCAGCGAGCGAGGCCCAACCAGCGGGAACCCCCGTGCTCCTGGACGCAATGACGGCCGAACTCAATCGCGCCTTTACATCGCTCGGCAAGCAGGAATCGGACAAGCAGTTGCCGCCTTACTTCCTCAGTTATGCGGCGAGCGATGCCAGCATGGTGGCGATTCGTGCACAATTTGGGGCGCTGTTGGACAGCTCAGCCACTCACATCCGGGTCGCCGACGTGCAGGTGCGGCTGGGCAACCCCAAGCTGGATAACACACACGGCGCCCATCGCGGTTCCGCGGTGACCAGCACCGAGCTGCCGTTGAGCGACGACCGGGAAGCTCTGGCGCGGTCGCTGTGGCTGGCCACCAACACCGGCTACGGAAATGCGCTGGACAACTATATGCGCGTAAAGACCGAGGCCGAGGTGCGTGCCAAGGAAGAGGACAACTCGCCGGACTTTAGCCAGGAATCGCCGCAAGTGCATATCGGCACGCCGGCCCCGCCCGTAAAAATAGACCGCGCTGCGTGGGAGCAGCGGATAAAGGCGCTCTCGCGGGTCTTCCGCGAGTTCCCGGATGTGAACCTGAACATGGTGATGTTGACGGCGCAGAACGAAACCGACTACTTTGCCTCGTCGGAGGGTTCAAGGGTGGTGGCGCCGCACCAGCAGGCGCGTGTGGTGGCGTTTGCCGTCACCAGGGCCGAGGACGGGATGGACCTCTTCCGGGCGCAGACCTTCGAGGCCGAGACGGTAGAAGGTTTGCCCACGCAGGTGGAGATGGAAGCAGCAATTCGCGAACTGGGCAATAGCCTGGAAGCGTTGCGCAAGGCGCCGGTGACCGAGCCCTTCGACGGACCGGCGATTCTCTCCGGCCGCGCGGCTGCGGTCTTCTTCCACGAAGTGCTGGGCCACCGGCTTGAAGGCCAGCGCCAGCGCGGCGACGAGGAAGGCCAGACCTTTACCAAGGAAGTGGGCAAGGAGGTGCTGCCCACGTTCCTGTCCGTAGCCGACGATCCCACACTGACAACATTTGGGAATACATGGCTCAGCGGCAACTACCAATATGATGACGAGGGCCAGAAGGCGCGGCGCGTGGAGTTGATTCAAGATGGCGTCTTGCAGACCTTCCTGATGTCGCGTCTGCCCATTGCCAGCTTCAGCGCCTCCAACGGCCATGGCCGCGCGCAGACCGGCAAAATGCCCACCGGCCGCCAGGGCAACCTGATTGTGACTTCGACCAAAAGCGTTTCTGATGCCAAGCTGCGCAAGCAGTTGATCGAGGTAGCCAAAAAACAGGGCAAGCCGTACGGGCTTTACTTCGAGGACATTTCTTCAGGCTTTGCCGTCACCCAGCGCAATTCGCCGCAGGCTTTTCAGGTCATTCCTCTAGTGGTTTGGCGAGTCTATGTGGACGGCCGGCCGGATGAGCTGGTCCGCGGCGTCAGCATTGTGGGAACGCCGCTGGCAGCCATGAAACGCATCCTGGCCACCAGCGACAAGAGCGAAGTCTTCAACGGCGAGTGCGGCGCGGAGTCGGGCACTATTCCGGTCAGCGCCGTGGCCCCGGCCATGCTCGTCAGCGAGATGGAGACCCAGCGTCAGCCGCAAGGCACGGCCAGGCCGCCGATTCTGCCGATTCCCGGAACGAAACAATAGCAAGATTCAGAGGACAGAAGCGCCATGAACTCAATTCGACCGATTGCAATCTTCGCTGGAGCAGGATTCCTTGCAGCTATTCTTGGCGGCGTCTGCCTGAGCGCGGCTGGGCAGGCAGACGCCCGCCAAACCCGCGCCCAAGCCGAAAAAGACCCCATGTTGAAGGCCATGCTCGAAGAGCTGGACCGCAGCAAGAGCCAGTTGCAGTTGAAGGGATTTGAAAAGCCATTCTTTATCCAATACCGCA
>Ga0255356_1000094_pt1 | contig 53999 bp, 68 predicted proteins | sample HBST100metaG_FD_189944 | JGI IMG/M metagenome (GOLD analysis project Ga0255356, IMG submission 189944) | Peat soil microbial communities from Stordalen Mire, Sweden - H.B.S.T100 | ecosystem: Environmental > Terrestrial > Soil > Wetlands > Peat | place: Sweden: Norrbotten County, Stordalen Mire...
AAACGACCGGAAAGTTCCTCAAGCGTCCCTTCGCCTTGATCGTAGGCGGAAAGCAGTTTACGGCGCAGATCATCCCCAAGGGGTTTTCCCATGTCCTTATTCGCCGCAGAGTCTCGCCAGAAACAGTGTGGCTGCAGAAATTCCGTTACAGTGAAAACAGGCGTTCGATTACAGTACCACTGTAAAAGAATTCCTGTATTCCATTTTTCATAGATTCCAAAGGCTGCCCGAGTCGACCCTCCATGCCCTCCCAAATTTCCTGCGCTCGTCAGAACGCCAGATGCCTCGATAAATTCAGCCGTAGTTATCCCCAGCCAAGCTACTGCCGAGCCGCTAAGATATGGCGTTTACGACGACCGTCGCAGCGACAATTTGCTGGCCGAGAGTCACCCCAGTCCAAGTGATACCCGGCATCGAACGAGTTCCTGCTGCTAGGTTCGCTCCCTGAATCACAACAATCGGATGTGAGGTTCCCTGTCCAAGAAAAGTGAGTAAAGTAAAGTCCGTTTGTGCCGCAGCGCTCGTGGCGCCATCCGCCTCAAATCCCGCAAATACCAATGCGGGGCCGCCCGAAAACGACTGAGCCAAAGGAGCAAAGGATGTCGCTCCTGTGTTGCTTGGCTGCCCTAGACTCACGGCCAAAGCACTCACATAGCCAGCATTTTCGATCTCTACCGCGAATACATTGAGCACGTCACCGCTCGGCGTGAAACTCCAAGATTGGCCATCTCCAGAGACTACCGGCTTTAGATAGACGCCAATTTCTTCGTTAGTCACCATGACCGCGGAGAACAGACTTACGCCGTCAGGAGGCGTAACGTTGTTCGCCCAGCCGCCCACGATAAACAGGAGCAAATTCCCAGGGGTTGGAGTGCTTGGAAAAGTGACATTCACGGGGGAACCGCTATTAGATGCTTGCGCTGACTGCACTACGGTAGGAGCTATGCCTCCGCTGCCCCCACTTCCTCCGCTGGGCGCAACCCAGGATGGAGACGCTGTCGATCCGTTTGATTGGAGCACCTGGCCGCTGGTGCCGGGAGCGAGTCGCGTCGGAGCTCCTGATGCGCCGCCAACGATAAGATCACCTTCGGTGGTCATGGGGTTCGTCATGCCCCCGCCAGAGCCCCCACCAACCGCTGAGATCACGCCATCATCAATTGTGATCGTCGTGCCGTCAGGCTGGACAATGCCCGGCGCGGAAGTAGTCGCGATCGGCGTCGAGGGAGGCACATACCAAGTGCCGTCCGCTTTCAGCACTTTGCCCGCAGCGGCATCGCCAGCGGCTGGCGCGGGCACAACGCCCATGCTTCCGCCAGCGCCGGTGTCGCCCGTGAATTTCGGCACGTAGGCCGAGACATTCCTAGCTATCGTGGAATCGAGAGACGGGGCGTCTGCCTGCCATTCGACATTCAAGGTACCGGCGGGAGCTGCGGGAGTCGAGTTATTGAGATTGATGATCTGCGTTGGCATGTTAGCTCCCGTTGATTGTCCAGCCGCCGCCGCCTTCGCCTGTGCTGGCCCAGACAGTAACTGGGGCTGAACCGGATGCGGTTACATCCGCCACACTTGTGGCGGCGATGGTGTGCGATCCAGCCGCATTCGGTGCCGTATAAAGCCCGGCGGCGCTGATCGTGCCCACAGTTACATTGCCGCCCACGATGCCATCCACGCTCCAGGTCACGTTGGGGTTGGCGTTATTCGCCACGGTGGCGGCGAACTGCTGCGTCGTACCCGTCATGATGCTCGCGGAGGCCGGGGTCACCGTGACCAAAGTCAGCGCGGCAGTCGTGGGAGTGCAATAGATGCCAAGGACATCTGCGGTTCCAGGCCAGGTGTCGCCTGAGCCATCCTGGAAGGAGATATGGACGACATTGTCGGCATCCAGATAACACGAACCGACACCCTGCGCGTGCTGAGTGTTGGCCTCGGGCTGTCCGTTGCTCGATCCGATCAGGACTTCAAGGGTAGCTCCGTCACCCGCAGCGTCAGGCAATGCGAGCGTCGCGCCGTTCGCCATACTCTTTGCGCAGCCAGCGCCGAAGACGATGCCATTCGCAAGCGGAATCTCCATCCAGTTACCGCCGCTGAGGGCTTGCGTGGTGACGGTGCCCATGTTGTTTTTCCACGCGAAGACAAGCACCGAGGCGTTTCCGTGCCAAAGGTTGCCGCTGCCGTCGGTGATGTCAAAGTGGACGACCAGGTCCGCATCGACATAAGCGCCCATCATATGCGCTACGTTGTTGCCGGACGTCGGCCCATCGTGCATTTCCGCGACGGCGAAGCTTTGCGCGGCTGTATAACCTGGCGGCAGAACGATAGAGGCTCCATCCGCCAGAACGCCGTTGCCGAAGAGGATGGTTTCGCCGCCGGGAAGAGTTAGCTCAAGCCAAGTGAGGCCATTGCTCGATGTGGTTGTATCTGGGCTGAGCCAGCTCAAAGCCGCATAGTTCACGTCACCGTTCCATACGAAGCCTTCCCAGTCGGAGTAATTGAGTGTGAGAAGCCGCGTGGCACTCGCCGCGCATAACACAATTGCGCTCGCGGAATGATCGTTTCCCGGCACGTTCGCGCCCGCGGCCGAGGCCCAGGCGAGCAGGTTTGCAGCCGGGAAGCCTGACGACGGCAGTTGAAAGGGCTGGCCGCTAGGTAACTGGCCGCTGAAGAACACGAAGGTGCCACCATTCGCGAGCGGGATGCTGGTATAACTGGCATCGTTGCCGGAATCGCTGCCCGGCACGCTGGGCCAGCCAGCCTGGGTCGGGTCGCTGGTGTCGTATAGGATCGCTTCGTTATACGGTCCTAGCGTGAACTCGATTTCGCCCGAATTCTCGTCGGGCTTGAGGGCAATTTCTCCTCCCGTGCCGGCGGCATGGCAGGTTGGCGGATAAACAGTGCGATCGAGTACTTCGTACTCGCCGGCATATTGAAAGTTTGTAGTGTCATCGAGAGTGGTGTGATCGCCCGGTTCCACAGCACAGGCCAGGTTCCCAAAGACGTCCTTTGCAAACATGCTGGTGCGCAGCTTGACGCTGGGCGGAGTGACATAGGGCGCCGTGGGCTGACCATCAGGGCCGGTCGGATCAATCCCCAGCAGCCGATCACGCTCGTAGCAAGTGAGGCGGCTGGCCTGATCCCAGGTCATAGTGGCGAAGTCGAGCTCCTGTTTTACCTTGTTGCGCTGCCGTGCAAGGCCAAGGCCCACGACGCCGCGGGCCAGCATATTGGCCTTGTGCCAGAACTCCGGCGCGCGTTCCTTGAAGCGCGAATAGAGCAGCCCGCATCCACCCACCGCGCCCACGCTGGCGGGATAATTTGAGCCTTTTGGCACAAGAACAAAAGTCGTCGGATCGATCTCGGTTGATGTGCCTGGATTGATGACGTCGGGCACGCTGTAGACTTGCCACTGACCATCGTAGGTTGTACTGGTTCCGCCGATGGCGATCCAATCCTGTGCCTCGAAGGGATGCGGCTCTTTGGTAGTAACCGTGGGCCGTACACCCGCGCCGCCGACAATCGAGGCGATCTGGCTGCATTCCGGCACCAGCAGGTCGCGGAATTTGGCGATGTAGCGATTTGCGCTTTTGTGCAGCGACTGATCGCTTGCATTCCACGAGCCGGGCAGAATATGGGCGCGGCTGAAGGTAAAAACGCTCGACCGGGGCATATCGCACTTGAGGCCGATCTTCCCGGCGTACTCGGTTGAGAAACTGCGGCAGCAGAGCAGAATTTGCTCCAGTACGGCTTGCAGCGTGGTCTGGGTACTGAACGAATAGTTGCCCGAAAAGCGCGGCCGGCCGTTCGCGAGAAATTCATCGAAGTATTGCGCGGCCGTGTAGATCGATCCCCAGTCAAAGCGGTTCTGCACCGCTGCGGTCAAAGCGTCCGGGCCAACGTTGAGCGTCAGGCCATAATCGGGCATGATCTTGCGGCGCAGTAACACGTCCACGAAGTGCCAAGCAGGATTCGTTGTGAAGGCATAGCCAGTCTGATTGCCTTCGTCGTCAAAGAGGCGGCAGCGCAATGCGCGCCAGAGGCCGATGGGCGCGATGTCGGTCCACTGGCTGGGGTCGTTGCCATTGTTGCTCGTCTGATTGACCACAGGCTGTTTGCGCATCAGCGCGTAGTAGGCGATGCGCGAGTAAGCCAGCGGCTGGATCGCTGGCGGAAAGAGCGGCCACAGCAGATCGACGTTCTGATCCGGGCCGGTGGAGCTGGGCGTGAGCGATGCGCCAAGCGGAGTGTCGCAACCGGAGTGGAAATTGAAGACGAAGCCTTCAACGTTGTCGAGAGCGGCCAGCCAATTATATCCGTAGTTGCGGATGACCTTAGCCGCGGGTGCATTTCCGCCCATCCAGACCAGCAGATCGTTGATCCACAGCTCGCTGCACCCATCCCACTCGCCATGACCGAGCAGCCATATCCCCAGGCGGGTGTACATATTGACGGAATCTCCGGTGTTCTGGAGCATGTAGTATTCAGCGCGCTTTCCCGTCGCCCAGGCATAGCCGTAGGTCAGCGGAATCGGCTGGCCGGTGGTCTCGCTGGCGCTGCTGGTCTGGGTTGTGGCGGCGTTCGCCATTAGATGGTCCTCCGCCGGTTGATCACGTTCAGCGCGGTGTTGGCAGCGGCTTCGCCGTAATTCTTCTCGTAATTGTTCATCGCTACCATGATCCGGCTGAGCGACTGGCAGCTCTGGTAGCTGTAATTGCACTCGGTGGCTTGCGTTGAACCGCAGCGCGCTCCGCCCCACTGGAGCTGGCACGTTTCGCAGTAGATTTCAAGCGGGGTATCGTCTTGCGACGGGTTGAGGAGTTGTGCGCCCTTCAAGATCGCGGTGTCCACGCCGATCGGGTCGAGGGTCAGTGTGCCATGGACCTCAAGCCATGAGTCCTGGGCGTCAGCTTGGTAGCAGCGATAGACGAACATCGCGCCCTCAAGCGTGGAGCGGCGCACGATCTTCTCGAAGTCGCGGCTGAGCGTGTCGCCGCTGAGATTCTGGATCACGAACGCGCCCACGTCGGTCTGGAGCGAACGATGAAAGCTGAACTGCGGGACGCCGACGAGCCAGGGAAGATAAGGGCCTCCGCCGTAGGTTTCACCGGCGTAATTTTGGCCTCCAGAATAGCTCACACCGGGCAAAGAATAGACAACACACATGTAGCCCTTCAGGTCGAAATCAATCAAGCCCGGTCCTTCGTCGGGATAATAGCCGACGTATGCGATGAAACTAAAGACTCCACTTCCATCCGATGTCGCGACAAGATTCTCTGACCAGAGGGTTCCGGAAAATGAGCCTGTCGGCTGAGTCATTCCAGGTGCGCTGATGACGAAGCCACCGCAGCCAGTGCATGCTACCTTTCCGGTAATGACCGCATAAACAGCGGAGATCACAGCGCCTTTGGGAAGGACGGGGGCCTCCAATGTCTCATTTTTGTTGGTCGCATAGAATTGCGATGAATTGGAAGATTTCTTTAAAGAAATAGGGCCAGTCCAAACCGCAATTCCGCCTCCTGCGCCGCTTCCCGCGCCTCGGGGAACAATAAGATCAGCCGGAGCGCTCGTGATCACGTTCGGTGCGTTGCTGGGCCGATCCGACCAGTAGTGAAGATTGCCGTTGGTATCCTGCACGTCGAGCAGGTTCACCGGCGCGATGCCCGTGTGCGCACCGCCAACAGCCAAGAGACGCGACGAATAGTTGGTCACCGCATCACCTCCAGCGCGTACCAGCTCACCGCGATGCCACCCGGTGTGCCCGGCGTTGTGTCGGTCAGATTCGAACCCACGATGGCATCGAGAAGCGTGCCCGCAAATGTCATCGCGGTACCACCAGCGATGGTGGCCGTGATACCGTAGCCGCCCGCATTGATCGTCACCGCCAGGTTGGCGAGTGTATCCGTGCTTCCAGCCGTGCCCAGAGGCAGATTCGTAACCGTGCCTGTCGCGTTGGTGATGGCCAGCGAGCCGCCGAGCACATCTTGCGATTGAGCCACTGCAAGCGTCCCGGCCAGAGAAGCCAGAACCGGAGCCGCGTTGACGACCGGAGGAACCCGCCAGGAATAGGTACCGTCGCAGACCACCTGGACACGATGAATATCGAGCGGAAGATTCTGGTACGAGGCCACGATCTGCGGCCCTTGATCCGTGGCCGCAAAGAGGCTGAGCGTCTCCACCAGCACGCCATCAATATACAGATCCGCGTTGCCGAACTCCGGACCTTTCAGTATGTAGAGCCGGAAGCCGTAGCCGCGATATTCGTAGCAGGCCCAGTCGCCAGCCGTGCCCGCATCGTCCATCGTGGTGTAGGCCGTGCCCGCGGCGAGAGGGACGTGCTCTGTGCCCTGGCTGCCGGCGATGGCCGTGCGCGCTGTTTGTGTCCATGCGCCGCTGGTGGCCAGCTTCTGATCGCCAGAATCGTTTGCTGCGAAGAATGCAATCGCGTCACCGGCCCAGTCGCTGGGGTACACCAGCATCTGCTGCTGCGGGATCTCCTCGAAGGTCACGTTCTGTACGTCCCACATGCCGTTGCCCGTTTCGACGGGCACAACCTCAGTGGTGAACCTGCCGACGTACTGACGGCCTCCGCCATCCCAGTCGATGATGGTAAAGAAGCCGTCTTCGTACTGCTCGCCATACCTCTTCAGCCGCTGTACGCAAGCCCAAGTGCGCGCCAACCACGAAAAATTGAAGCTATGTCCGGTGTTCTGCGTTTCTCTCGTCCAGGGTGTGCCCCCGACAGCCTTTTTGTTCAGCTTGGTACTGACCCGCTTGCGCGTGAAGCCGTAGTTGGGCGTCATCGAATCCTGGATGTCTTCTTCCCAGATCGTCGTCGGGTTAAGAATGTCGCTGGCTGGCATCAGAGACCTCCTCCCGAGTTCTCGGCATAGCTGTCATTCACGGCGGAGCGGATGTTGTGCTTGTACTGGTCGAGGAAGCCCGCTACGCCCTTCGCGTCAATGGCGTGGACGTGCAGATGCACATCGCCCATCGAGGCAGGCTGAACAGGCATTTGCCCGCGATTTCCCTCCGTGACGGCCTTCACGATGTCACTGTTCTGAACCCCTGAAAAGATGCGCTCACCCGCGTGGTTCAAGTTGAGGCCAGTTTCCTGCACATAGGGATTGCCGGACGCGTAAGACGCGCCGCTGGCCGTGTACATGCTGCGCCCAGCCTTTTGCTCCGCGGTAATCTTCTCCATGAACTGCAGCAGTTCGGGTTTGATCGTGTTCTGGTAATAGCGACCATCGGCTGGCCCCATTTTGGTCGTCGTTTTGGCCGCCTCCATCTGAAGACTTTGCCCGTCTGAATAAGCGCCGAGATAATCCATCGAGCCGGAATGGTAGGCTTCCAGGTCCGCCGTGATCCGCGGGCGCACGGTCTTCAGGTCGTATTTCCGCGCTTCTTGGCCGCTGCCAACGGCTCCTATGATCGCCCCGGCCGCCGCGCCGATCACCATACCCATCGGACCGCCGATCATGAGGCCGAGCTGCGCGCCGCTGGCCGCGCCTTTCAGTGCTCCGCCAGCTCCGCCGCCTCCCCGCTCCGCCGCATACAAGCCCACCACATCTTGCCCGGCGGTGATCCCTTCAGATACGTCTTGCCGCGCTCCCGAGCCTCGAGAAGTTCCGGTGCCAGAATTCTTCTGGTCGAGTGCTTGATTCGCGGTCTTATTCAGCGATTCGGCTGAATCGAGGAATCCGGCAGCGGTCGAGCCTGGCGCTTTGCTGGTGTCCGGCATATGCGTGGTTTGATCGCGGTCGGTCGCAGCGCGCGGGCCAGCGGTGGCCGCACCGCCAAAAGAGCCGGAGTCTACGGCAGATCCCGTACCCGGCTCGGTGTCCGCCCCCGCTCCCACACCGATAGAGGAGGAGCCACGAGCGAATCCGGCGTTGGCGTCGTTCAACTGATTGCCGGTACCCGCTGTTGTCGAGCCCTGATGATGGAAGAGATGTTTTAGCAGGTAATCGCTCTGTTGCTGCTGCTGACGGGGGTGCTGGAACACGCCTTTCATCTCTTTGGCGAGAGGGAATTCTTCATAAAGATCGTTTTCCATGCCCTTCCAGAAACCACCTTTCCCTGGAGGTGCATCGGAAGTGACCGTGCCAACAGAAGCTTTATTGCCGAGCTGATACAGGCTGGAGATCGATCCGAGATATCCGGCAGCGGTTGATCCGGGCGCTTTGCTTATGTCCGGCATATGCGTGCTTTGATTTCGGCCATCCGCCGTGCGCATACCAGCAGTAGCTGCGCCGCCGAAGGAACCTGCATCAGCGTCGGGGGCTAAATGAACCCCGGCTTCTGCCCCGGCTCCCGAGCCCACGCCCCCAGTGGTTGAGCCTTTGGCGCTCCACGCCGGCCCTCCCACCGCAGTCGAAGTGCTGCCCGTGCCCAAGGCCGCATTGCCGGCGGCTGTGGAAGCCGTGCCCGTGCCAGTTCCTGTGCTGACACCACCCGCGCCTGAAATCGTTGCACTGCCAACATGGATGGTGGCGGAAGCGATGGAAAGCATCTTGCTCGACTCGGCGCTCATGCCGGCTGCGCCGTGCATCTTGCCGCCCTTGCCGCCGTTGAACACATCACTGAAGATGCCGCTGTCGGGCGTCCGATCCGCAGCCTTTCCGGTGCCTTGGAAGTGCTGCACTAGCGAAGCGGCCGCATTGCCCGCGGTCTTGTCGCCCAACTTTTCAAGGTATTTGAGGGGGTGATTCATGCCCTCGAAGAGCTGATCAAATTCGCCAGCCATCTTCTTGTGCGCGTCTTGATTGGCCTCCACCATCTCAGCGTTGGCTTCCGCCTGCGCAGCGGCCGCGCGGCGCGCGTATTGCACGTCTGCATCCGCCTGCCCGGCCAGTTCCTCTTTGTATCGCTGGAGCTTCTCATCGAGTTCCGCTTGAATCGATGCTGTTTTCTGCTTCTCCGCGCTCAGCGATTTCACCCGCGCCTGGGCCTCAATATGCTCGGTTTCTTCGATGGACCGCTGATGCTTTGCAGCCAGTTCGTCGGCGGCTTTCTTCCTCTCCTCGGCATCTGTTTTGTCCTGTGCATGAACTTGCTGATCGGTTTGCTGCCCGATTTCATGTTCCATGGCCAGGCGTTCGCCAGGCGCCAGATCCGGGCTGAGGTTTTTGATGCGGTTCTCGCCTTCCTGCTTGATTCGCGCCGTTCCGGTGAGGCCCATCAATTGAGTCTCCTGGCGCATATGTTCGAGTTCCGCCTGCTGTGTGCGGAGCCGGTTCATCTCCTCGTTATGGAATTTGGTGTGGACGTCTTCAACGGCCTGGGAGCTGGAGATGCCTCTGCGCTTCAGATCCTCGATAGCGGCCGCTTCCTGCGCGTGATAGAGCGCGGAGCCGCGCAGACCGGATTCCAGCGCCTGCTCGTGGATGCGCGCCAGTTCCTGCGCCTGAGATTTTGCATCGCCTGTTCCGCCGCCTCCCGTTCCGGCGAGATCTGCGAGAGACTTGTCGGCTTTAGCGTCCGCGAGCAAGTCCTTCGTCCCCTGAGTGCTCGAAATAGGCGCTCCGGTGCCGAAAACCTCGGTCATTTGACCCTTAGAAAATAAAGCCATCCCTCGATGCGGAGTGCCGACAGAGTTTCCGTAACGCCCCTCTACTTCGGATGTATGCCTGGAATCTTCCGCGTCGATCTCGTGCTGTTTCCGCCTTTCTTCGGTGATCTCCTTTTCCTTGCTCAGTCTCCAGTCGTAGGCGTGTTCCAGCTCGATCGTATCGAGTTTTTGTTCGTGGCGTTGCTCGATAAGGTTCTCTTTGTTCAGCTTGTCGAGTTGTTCCTGAGCCTCCATCTGTTTGACTTGTGCATCGTGCGCCCACCAGGTGTCGTGGATTGATACAAGCGCGTTTCCGCCAGGTATCGCCGCAAAGAGAGGATTTGTCGCGGCGCTGGCTGCTCTTCGTTTCAGTTCTTCAACTTCGGCCTCGTATTGCTTCACTGAGGCAGTGGCCTCGTTGATGCGCAGTCTGGTCGTCTCGATTGATTGCGTGTTGCCAAAGTCATCCTGTTTTGTCTTCGCAACCTTCGCGTTGTAATCCTCTACCGCCTGATTCACATTGAGGACGTTATGCCACAGCTTCTCCGCTCCTCGAACCGCCGCCTCGAAGACCATGCCGCCGATCTGTATCGCGCCCAGGGCGATCATCGCTCCGCTGACAGCGCCGATGGCGCCCATCACCGCCGGGCACTTCGAGATCACCGACTGCATGGCGCGCGGGATGCGCACGCCGAATTCTTCAGTTAGGAGGCGCACCTTCTCGTGTGCCGAGAGCGCCCCCGCGCCCACCTGGCCCAACCCTGCGCCCACCTTTGGGCCGACGCTTGCGCCCGCCGCGCCCAGCTTGGTCAGGTTCTGCTCAACGCCCGCGAGCACCTGGCTGGAGGTGTTGTCAACGACATTGACCGAGATTTGGACGGCGGAAGTCTCTACAGCCACGATTTACTCCTTGCGGCGCTGGAACTTGGCCCCACAGCCAGGACATTCCCTGCCAAAGCGATTCTGTTGCCGCGTCCCGCAAGAGCCGCACGCCGGGTGGTGGCTCTCGAATGCAGCACGAGCGCGACCAAGAGCCAAAATCCCTTCTGCCTCGAAGCCAGCGAGGTCCCGGACCTGGAAGCCGATGCCCGCACGTTGGAGGGCATCAAGATGGAGCAGATACTCGCCAAAACGGTAATAGCCCCACGCCAGCGTGCGCGGCGGAATCTGGCGCTCCATCCTCTCGACGGTTTCGGGGCTGGCTCCAGAGGCCTCGCGCTGGATGCGGCTGCGCACGAAGTCGCTCTCGAAGATCTCTTCGAGGGCCATCCGCACGCCTTCCGCATCGCGCCAAACATCAATTGCCATCCTCTTCGACCTTTGCAGCCGCGGGAGCGAAGAGCGTGTCCACGGCCGCGACCTTGTGGTAGGTGTCCATGAACTCGACAACGGCTTCGCGGTCCGGAGTCGTGCCGTCCACCGTGTAGCCTTCGACGCTCACGATCAGCTCGTCATACAGTTCGGCGAGCGTGGCCTGCGCGCCCAGCCATTGCGTCTTTCCGTTGCGGCTTCCTCCCACCACGCGTGAGCGGCTGCTATCGCGAGAGAAGCGCCGCTGCTGGTCAGCCGTGGGCGTCTTGAAGTTGTGGCAGAGACCATGGAACTTCCGCATGATGCCGTCGTCTCCGGCGCTCCAGACCGCGTCGAGGAAGACCGACTCCTGGCCGAGCGCAATCGGATCGTCGTCGGCCGGATCGCTTGCCGAGACGGAGATGATGGCGTTGGCCACGCCCAGGCGATGCGAGAGAGGCAGCAAGGCTTTCCAACCCTCGACCTGGTCGATACTGGTTTTGTCTGCGGGCAGTGCATAGCCGTTGGCTGTGATGAGGCATTGTTCCACCAGGTCTAGCCGCGCGGCGCTGGAGTCGAAGCTGTCAACCCGCTTGCCGTTCTGGTTTTCGCTGGTGGAGAGGATGGCTTCGAAATAGCGCAGCCATAGCTTTTTCGTGATGCGCGCGAGGGTGAAGGCATACTGCTTGCCGCGATCTTCGATGGTGATGATGCGCGGCGCTTTCAGTTCGATTGATGCAGACATAGGTCCTTCTTTCGTTTGGGAGTTGAGATTTTGTACAACAGCCAGGTGAAGGACCCGGTCTTTCTTGAAGCTCCGCGCAGGTCATGCGAGGCTTCGACCGCGGCGAAGGGATGCCACGGATGGTACGGAAGTTGGTTGCCGGGGCGGGACTCGAACCCGCATCATTCAGGTTATGAGCCTGCCGCTGGAACCATTCCAGCTCACCCGGCGGTAAAAAAAGGGGCGCGCCTCCCCGTTCCAACGCGCCCCCAGGAGAAACTTTAAGCGCCCGGAGCCGCCAGATAGGAAGCGACGGAGTTGGTCACCCCGATGGTGATGGGAGGAACTCCAGCCGCCTGGTAGTTGGTGGTTTCGTCGTTTTCGACCTGCCACACGACCATGTCGCCGTCGAAGCCGAGCTTGGTCGTCTTCAGGTGCATCTGGGGCACGGAAATCGTCAACTGCGCGGCCGCCCCGGAATTGACAGCCAGCTCGTAATCGCAAGGGGTGTCGTTATCGAAGCGCGCGTAGACGTCGTCGGTGTCCTTGGCCGCGAAGACCGTCGAGAGCGAGAACTTGGGGTTGCCCTTGCGCACGAAGATTCCGTAGAGGCCGCCGCCGGGCGCTCTGTGAACCATGAGCTGATTCTCCAGCTTGAGCGTGGTGCTCATGTGGCGTCCGACGAGAGATGCGGGGGCGCCGACCGGGCCAAAGTTCAATACCGCGTCAGACCCCAAAAGATACGTCTCGGCTGGCGCGACGGGCAATGGAGCAGCCATCGATCCGAGGATCTGGATACCGGTGCCAGTCATGCCCAACTCCAACATGATGGCGCCGATCTCACTGATGGTGAGCGTGAGATCGCCGATGCACATGTCCGGGCACTTGTAATGGACGTCCTCGGTATCTTCCATGTAGATCGTCGTGGGCACCGCGGTGCGCGTCGATTCATCAAAAGTGAAGGTGTGCGTATACGGCGCGGCCACTCCGACCACCGTGTCAGTACCCATCAGAAAAGCACACGCCCAGCCAGCCAGCCAGCTCGACAGCTCAAACTTGGCTCCGCTCAGAGCGGTGTCATAGGCCGTGATCTGGCCGTTGGTGGCGAAAGCCGTGCCCTTGCCGGCGTAGGCAATATCGGAGCGCCGCGTGATTTTACGTTCAAGCACCGCGGCCCCATCGAATCGCTGGCGCTGCGTGAGCGCCGCATCGGCCAGGGCGGTATTCCAGGCAAGCTGCGAGTTCACGCTGAGCATCAGGTTTCGGGCTGTTTTCCATTGCGAAAGAAAATTGAAAGGACCGGCCATCTGAATCACCTCGGGTTGTGCGGCCATGGGCCGCCAAGCTTATTTCGTCGTTGTGGATGCCACCGCATCCGTGTGGCTGGCGGCCACGGTCACCGTCCGTTTACTTGCCGCGTTGGCCGTGGCCGAGATTTCAGCCGTGGCCGAAGTCTCGGAAATGACCTGGAGAATGGCCGCGCCTTGATAAGTTTTGAGCGAAAGCACGCGCCGCCATTCGCTGGTGAGCACGCGAACCGGCGTGGTTGCCGTGAAGGCATAAAAAAAATGCGCGGTTGCGATGCGCACCATTCCACCGGCCCCCGCGAACTTCACGCCCGCCGCACTCAACTGCACCTGAACAAAATCGGAAGCTGCTGAAGCCGTCATACGAGTCCTCCATTCGGGCCGTTGAATTGGGCAATGCCCTCGACAGAAATCGTGATCGCATAGAGTTGATCCACGGGACCGCCATCGTCGGGAATGACCAGGGAGACGCGCTTGAGCGCGATGGGCATGGACCGTGTGCCATCGGCCAGTGTCAGTCTCGCACCCGCGAGCTGATTGTGCACGACCGCGACCAGGACAAGCGATTGCAGCCGCTCATCGGCTTTCGAGCGCAGACTCGACTCGAAGCAGAGCACATCGAAAAGCATCCCGTTTTGGTAGGTCAGCCGCTGATTGTCGCGGAGATCGGCGAAGTTCGCATCGCCGAACTGCACGCGGATCGACGGCGGCTTGAGCGCGAGCTGCCCCTGGGCGTTGAAATCCTTGCTGTTGACCGAGTTGATGTCCACCAGAACCGGCGCATCCACCGTGCCATAAGCCGTGGGCATCACGGTTTTGAGAAGCGTGATCAGTGCGCCTTCGACGTAATCGATCCGGAACTGCGAGGGAGCGCCCATCATTGGCCTCCCAGTCCGGCCGCGGCAATGGCGCGGCGGCAATAGGAGTTGACCAGGCTCTGAATGCGGCGCGGATCTTCTGGCCGGAAGACCATGTAGGGCCGCGCGGGAATGTTCTGATGGCGCGTGTGGGCCGAAACTATCCCATGAACCTGATCGCGCGGTCCGCGAACATTGCGCACTCGGTTTCCCAAGCGGCCTTTGCCTAAAGATGCCGAGAGGCGCGCAAAGCCGTGCTGCGCAACATTGACCACGGATTCCTGCATCGCCTTGGTGCGCGGGCCGAGGCCTACGCCGCCGCGATCACGCGAGCCGAACTGATGCACGGCCGCGTACTTGAGATTGGTTCCAAGCACGACGCTGCCTGGCTCGGTGTGGAAGCCGATGGAATTGAGCAGTGTGCCCTTGTCGATCAGGAGCTGGTGACCGGCGCCGTACTTTTTGGGATTGCTTGCGATGGTCGAAGGAGCCAGCGGCATCCAGGATTTGGCCGGAGAGCCTTGCTCGCGGAAGGTGCGCCGAATCGACACCAGCATGGCCGCGCCGATCTCAAACATCAGATCGTCCTTCTGAGCGAGCGAGAGGCGGAACTTCCCCAGGGCGACTCTCACGGTGCTGTCGTCGATCTGGATAACTTCCGCGCTCATACAAAACCCTCGATATGTTTGTCGCTGAAGCGCAGGTGATGATCTTTGCTGGAGATCGTTGGGCCGCCCAGCGAGGTCTGCGGCTGGAGAGCCGTGGATGGCTGATCGAGCGAGGCCTTGGCCGCTGCGATGTCTTTGAGAAAGGCAATCGCCTGGTCAAAGCGCTGCTGCACCGTCTCGCCAATGGCCGTCTCGCGCCGCCGGCTAAAAAGCAGGTAGACAGCGATGTCCAGGGTGAGCGCCTTCACGTCGTCTGATTGCTGGAGCGGCGTGACATAGCGCATCCGGCAGTAGCTTTCCACGCGGCCCGATGCCTCTTCCAGCGCCGCCGTGACCGTCGTGGCGCAGATCTCGCCAGTATTGTCGTCGTCGGTCAGCTCAGTCAGATCCTTCGCCGTCATGCGAAGGGGGACGAGATCGGCTTGGGTTGCGTAGGCCATGCGGCTAATTCTTTTCCTGGACTTCCTTGATGACGCCGCGCTCGATCAGAGTTTTGGCCTCGGCTTCGGTGAACGGCTGCTCGGAGTTTGCAGTGACCACGCGATGACCGAAAAGGAAGCTGCTGAGCGCTTTGTAAGATTTCTGTTTCTTGGCTGCCATGCGATTTCTCCTGGCGATTTGCTGACTTGCATAGGGCGCGCGCTGGTAGCGCGCGCCCTATGCGGTTGACTGCTGGTTAGCCTTCTACGTCGCCGGGGATCGCGCCCATGGTGGGAGCGACGCTCAGCGCGTTGAGCAGGGGGATACCCGTTTCCTGCGCGGTGGCGCGCAGGTCGTAGTACCAATCCACGCTCTGCCAATACTTCTTTTTGGCCAGGTGTGGATCGATCCATTCGAGAACGCCGTATCCGTCCACGGTCGAGGGCGGAGCGGCAATGGTGGCGCCGTTGCCATCGGTTCCGCCCGTCCAGACGAAGGTCTTGGCGCAGGACACATCGTCTTGCGTGGGCGCGGCTTGCGCGTAGCCCAGGAAGGCGTTGCTGCCCCAAACCCAAGAGGCCACATTCTGCCGGTTGAGCAGGATGGCGCTGCCCTGGATGCACTTCACGCGGAAGACCTGCGAGAGCTGATCCAGGGAGATGGAGCCGGGCGTGGTGTATTTGAAGCGGTTGATGATGTCCGGATGGTTCTGCAGGGCGACCACAACCGGGTCGCTCAGGAGCAGACCCATATCGGCATCCTGGACCCCCGCTTGGCGCAGAATCGCCTTGGCCGCCTCGACCTGCACGATCGGGTGAGAGCCATCGGTTCCCTCGCCGGGAACCGCGGGATACTTGTCCCACTGGTTATTCAATCCCGCACTCAGATCGATGTAATTGGGGAAGTTGGTCTCGCTCAGCAGCAGCTTGGCAGTCGCTACCTCCCTGTCGAGGTTGATCTGCTTGATGAGCTGTGCGGTGAGCTGCTTCCGCGTGGAGAATCCCAGGCCGAGGCCGTAACTCTCGCTCTCGAAAGGTACTTCGCCCTGGAGGGCGTGAGACGTCGCCATGTAGGGAGCGGTGGAATAGCTGCGCCGCACCGTCTGCGGCTCGTCGCCTGGAGCGCGGAGCGTGGAGCCGGGCAGCTTGAAGTCGTCGCGATTCCATACGACGTACTGGAAAGACTGCCGCGCCACAGGTACGCGCGGGGCAAAGATTTCGCCAACTAAGGCGTTGTTGCGGAACTCCTTGGCGAAGTTCGACAACGCCACATTCAGAGCCCCAGCCGGCATCGTTCCAACATAGCCGCCCATTTACATCCTCCTGCCGCTTGCGCGGGTCGATTTCGGTTTCAGTGCGTTGCCAGGCGCTTAGCTCATCGCCGAACGCCTGGCGAAAAAGTTAGTTAGGCGATTGCCGCCACCAGGCCGAAGAGTCCGGGAACGAAAACGCAGATATAATCCCCCGCGTTGGGCGCTGTTTCCAAGGCGATTGCCACCACAGTCTGGCCGACGGTAGCCGGTACAAGCTGCCCCGTGGCGTTGTTGGTGAGGGCCAGCGGCGCGGAAGCAATGGCGGCGCCAACCTGGGCCACCGCCTGGCCATGCTCGATCACCGAGATTGCCTCGGTGGTAGAGACAGCACCTTCTTCGATGATGCCGATGCAAGCGGAGTTGGCGACGCTGGCCACGGCGGCATGATTGACATCCGTGCCATAGACAACGGCCAGTCCGCGAGTAAAGCCGGACGAGCCGCCGGGGATCAGGCTTTCCTTGATCTGGACGCCCTTCGGCCCCTTCGTTTCAGTGTTGATGTTTGCCATTTGCGCCCTCCTGGGCCGTTTGAAGTGTGCCGAGCGAATAGCGGCCGCTCAGCCATTTTCCAGATGCCGCTCCATCCTTGCCGTGGTTGAGACCGAACGCCTAGACTTGGCCGCCCGTAGAACCGCCGGCCACCGTCAACTCGGGATGCTCTTCCGCGACCTCCGACAGCGCTTCACTGAAGGAGATCTTCTTTTCCTTCTCCCGCGCGCGTGCCGCATTGGTCAGCGGATCGCCGCTTGAGGTCTGCCCACGCCCAGCCGGAGCGCCGTCAATGAGCCGTCCGCCAGGAACGATCTTCGGCAGACCTTCCAGAAAGAGCACCAGCGTCTCCAGCGGGGAGACCGTCTTCTTCTCCACGCCTTCGCCAAACTCAACGGTCGCGCTGGACTTGGCCAGCTCCTCGAAGACCGGGCCGAGGCCCTGTTTGTCGAAGGCTGGAATCCACTTGCCCGCATTCTTGAGTTTGGCAATGGCCGCGACGGCGCGCTGTTTCACTTCGCCGCCAGCAATGGCTGTTTCGCGCTCCGCGAATTTCTTGGTTTGGTCCTTCAGCTCGGTTTCCAGAGCGGTAACTTTCGCCTGGAGCGGAGCCGCGGCCGCGGTGGCAGCCTCGGTGGCGATGCGCCTGGCATCGTCTTCGCTGAAAGTCTTTGGCTGGGCGTTTCCGCTAAAAATTTCGGCGAAATATGCCTTGATCTGCTCGGCTACGGTTTTCGGTTCTGCCACTGTGTCATCCTCCCCGAAGTCCACCTCGATGAACTTCGATCCGTGATCGTTGAATGCAACGTCTTGCAATCCCTTAATTTCAGGGATGCCTGCTCCCAGCCAGGCGAGATGCCGCAGGCCGGTAACCTGGCCGGCATCGTCGCAATAAAATGCAGCCGAGCGCTTCTTGAATTTGCCAGCTCTGCGCGCCTCGTCAAACTTGGGATCGACCTCTTTTTCCCTGGCCAGCAGTGTGTCGCCGTCGAGCGTCAATGCATCGATCCATCCGTAAGCAGGCTGATCGTCTGCACGATGGCCGAGCGTCTCGGGAGCTTCGTGATAAGTGGGATCGTAATTGCGCACCACGCGGCTCAGATCGGCTGCTGTGATGACTCCCTTGCCGGCCTTGGAGTAATCGCCAGCGCGGAAGATCTCAATCCAGGGCCGCGGCGCTTCGCCGTGTTCCACGCTGGAGAGATAGGTCTGGCGGAAATCGGTTGTGTCCAGGCCCGCATCCTTCGCCTTCGCAGCGATTTTGCGGGCAGTGGCTGCCTTGGCGGCGGCCGGCACATGCTTCTCGTGGCCGAAGAGTTTCAGCGCTGATTCGATGTGATCCTTGTCGATGGGCAAATGCCAGCTCTCGATCTCCGCTGGATCTCCGACGTAGGCAAATTGATCCGCCTCGAGCGGCTTGCCATCTACTGTCTTCGTGAGCGCGTTCGCCATGAAGCCACCTTATCGGGCCGCATCGCCGGCCCGTGCGATAACTGTGAGAGCTGTGCAACCTGGATTACTTACACTCCAGACAGCGTGTGGAAGCCCGGCTCGGGTACTCCCAGCCGCGCCAATAACGGCAATCTTTCCATGCCGCCTTCGTCACTTCCCTCAGGCGCATCCTCGGGAAGTATGGGGATCACCGAGCAGCGGCAGTTGAAACCGCTGGGCGGATAAATCTTGAGCCATACCGGATCGATGGCGCGCGCGCAGAAGCCGTCGAGAGACGCGTGCGCGGGTCTCACGCGCAGATCTCCGACCGTCCAGTATTGCCAGTAAGGGAGATCCTCCATCAGCCCTGGGTCTTTCATCTGCTCCAGCCGGCCTGCGCTGTAGGCTTTGCCCGCGTTGGTCTGGAAGACGGTGTCCAGTTCGAAGGCCGCCAGTTTCTCTACGCCGGCCTCAGTCGTCATTCCCTCCACAGCTTTGTGGAACTCGGCCGCCGTTCCACCCTTGGCCAGCGTCTCGGCCAGGGTGTCGCGGATCTTCGTAATCAACCGCTGATCGCTGACCCCTGCCACCGTGATGGCATCATTGCGGTACTGGCTCGTCAGGCCGTCGAAGAGATTGCGCGTCACCGGCGTCAGGTTGCGCAGATACTCGACAGCGCCGACCGGAGGCAGCTCGAAGCTGAAGCCGACATTCAGGGTGTCGCCCTGGGCGTCATCTTCCGCAAAGTTCTTCAGCCGCGAGTTGGTGGCCAGGCGTATGGGACGGCCCAGTTTGACCAGGCCGACCTTGGCGACGTGCAGCCGCCCCAGCAGGTTTGCCGCGGCCAGGTGTGTGGCAAGAAGATCGCCGAGGCGCACTTGCTCCGCGTTTTGAGAGTGCAGCGTCATAACCCAGCTTTCGGCGGCACGGCCGTCGCGGCGATCTCGCGCACGCGCTGGGCGAAGATACCTTTGGCTTCGCCCTGCAACTGCGCGAAGAGCTTGTCGTATTGCGCCATCTCCTCATGCAACTGCGCTTCTGCCTGGCGCTCCGCAAACTGGATCACGTTCTGTTTCGCGCTCATCAATCGCGGAGTGGATGCTTCTGCCCACGCAAGAAGATTCCCGGAGGGCTTTGCGGCCAATGCCCTTGATCTCCGGCGGCTTGCAGACCAATCTGCTTGCCTCGCGGGATTCTCCGCAAAGGTTGCGCTGGAACGATCCGTGAGCGCCACGGACGGCGCGGCCGCGTTCGGCACCAGCTCCTGATCTTCCGTCTCGCCCGGAGTCAGAGGCCGGTCGTAACGGTCGGAGACGTAGCCGACGGTGAACTTCTTGCCCATGCGCATCAGGCCGGAGTCCACGGTGAGCGCGAGCTCAAGATCCTCAGCCTCTTCCAGATCAAATTGCCAAATCGGCATCGGGGCCTTGGGGCCGAAGTTCCACAGCACCAGAGGCTTGATGAGTTGATCGTTGATGACGCTCTGGAGACTGCGGCACAGCTCCACGCTGCGTTTATCCAGCGTATCGGCGTGCGTCTCGCCCTGGGCTTTGGAGCCTCCCCCGCCCTCGTTGCCGAAGCTGGTCAGCGTTTCGCCCATCACCCGGCGGGCGATGGAATACTGCATGGCCTTGAAATAGTTTTCGTGGACCTTGGGGTCCTGGGCGCGTGCAATCTTCAAGAGTTCCGCCTCAAACTCAAAACCCTTGGGAACGGCGACGGCGACATTGTCCACGAGAGCCTGGGCAATATCGACAGCCATCTGGCGTTCCGAGGCGTTGTCCGCGTCGTTGTAATGCACCACGGCGGTGCCCGGCCCTTTTTCGGCGTACTGCATCCAGAGACGCTGAATGTTCCGCTTGAACCAGCTTGGCCAAAAGACCGCCTTGAGCAACGGACGGCCCATCCGGTTGCGGCTGCGCTTGCGGTAGCTGAAGATCAGAAACTTTTGTTCGGGCATCTGGGTGCCCGTGGATGCCCAAGGATTGTCGAGCAATTGCAGGTTACCCACCTGCGGATAGAAACGGTCGCCGAAGAGGAAGAGTTCCTGCGGGCAGTCGTTGATGTCCAACAGCTCCGCCTGGCCCTCCGAGGAGTCGAAGATCATCTCCTGTACGGAAAAACCATAGCCCGGCGCATCCAGGATGCAGTCCAGCACGGCGTGAAAGTCGAGCCGGCCGAGCTGCTCCTCAACAAACTCCTTAACGTCCTGGGCTTGCGAAGATTCGTCGCGCGGCGCGGGAAGCACGCTGCGATCCCGTTCCAGAACGCTGAGTTTGAGCGTGTCCAGGCAGTTGGCCACGTCCTCGTCTTTGTCTTCCAGCTCGCGATAGTAGGCCATCGTCTCCGGCTGGTTATAGGTCATGGCCGCCCAGATCGATGTGGGGTTGCGCGTGCCGCCGAAGGCCAGCGTATTGCGGTAGAGCGAGATCTGCTGGAGGTAAAGGCTGGTGGACGAGATCATCTCGCCCTTGGGCGGAAGCGGTGGAACGGCAGGAATCTTTGCGTCGGCCATCAGAGGTATCCCTTCATTTGCGAGTAAGAAGTTGGGTTTGCCGGCGTCTGGACGCCGGTCAGCACGCATGAGCCGCCGTCCCCTGCCAGATCCGCGAGAGCTTTGGCCCAGAATGCGTCAGAGTGGACTCCAACTTTCTTCTTTTCGCCGCCGGCGACTGCCGTGTCCACCTCGATGCGCGGCGCGTCAAATGTGACGCCACTCGATGTAGCGTGGCGCTTGATCGCCTGCAGCTCGGCGCGGATCTGGGTGTCAAACGGGATTCGCACCCGTCCCTGTTCGAAGCGCGTCTTGATGCGGATCGCCAGGTCTATCTTCATGCGAACGCCATCATCGTTTGTGCCGCCAAAGTTCACACCCATCATGCGACCGGCGTTAGTCTCATTGAGCATGTCGTAGAGTCCGGAGCCCATGCCGGTCTTATCGATCGCGACGCGCTGGCACATACGGGCTATCGGATTCAGAATTCTGTACTGATTGGGGAACGTGATGCCATGCAGCCAGAAGACGCCGCGTGTCCAGGCCACGTCACCGATCTTTTCATCCAGCCAGGCGCAGGTGGCGTCGTGATCGCGGCCCACATCGATGCCTAGTGATAACGGTCCGCGCGGCTGGAAGCCTTCGAGATCGATTTGAGTCCCAGCGTTTGGATCGAGATGGATAAGCTTAGCTTCGGTGCGAGTGTCTTCGCAGGCGGCGATCAACGGCAGAACAAGCCACGAGCCAGTGGACTTGAGGAATACGCAGCAAAACTCCTGATTCCAGGTGTCGTCGTCGTTCAGACCTCTCTGCATCGTCTCGATGTCGATCGGACAGCCTTCAGCGACGGCCTTGTGAACGTCAATCCAATGTCCAGACCAGCCATCCTTTTGGACTGGAAGATCCGAAGGCGGAACGCCCATCTCAAGTCCGAGGTTGCGAGCGATATCGAAAAACTTGCCCTGCTCCCCATTTGCAGTGGAGAAGACTTCGAGCGAGTTACCCAACGCGACCTGGCGGAAGACGGCTGCGTAGATCGCATAGCTGTCTTCATGGTGCGCGAACTCGTCGAGCACCGCGTCGCCCGGATAGCCGCGGGCCGTGCGCGGATTGGCCGGCAGAGCAATGATGCGGCTTCCGTTCGGGAAAGTGACTCTGCTCTGAATCGCCTCTATACGGCCAAGCGAGTCGATGAAGTCTTCATTCGCGAAGTGCTGGGCCGTGCCCCCCATGAGCTGGCAGAGTTTTGCGCAGGTCTCTACGAACTCTACCGATTGCGCCTTCGATGCTGAGAGGACGGTTGTTGTGCGCCCCGGTATCCTCATGGCGATTTCATCTCGCCGGTACCCGGTGGCGAAGGAAATGCCGATGCGTGCGCACTTCACCATGAACTTGAAGCGCGCGTCGTCGTCTATCCACCGCTGCTGATACGGCCGCATCTGCAGAACGGCCGGCAACTTGATCTCGTGATCTAGGACCTCAATCATGAGCGATCACCAGTGGCGGCAAACCAAAGGTGCGCTCGCGGAGGAGGTTGATGTCCTCGATAGAGAACTGCCCGGTGCCTTTCTTTGCGGCGGACTGAGTAGCTTGGTCAACCCTTTTCCGCGCGGCCTTTTCCCGATCTTCCAGCAGCTTCAATTTGCGAGTGTCAACCTCGACCCGCTTCGCCTGTAGATCCACGCGCTGCAATCGTGAAAGCGTCAGCGAGAGCACATTCAAGCCGTCCAGAAACTTTGCCTGGTCGCCGGGGCCTACCTTCTGCATCAAGGTAAAGACCTGGTCGCGCATGGCGTTCATGACAGCGGCGTTCGACTCCGGCAGATCGTTGCCGGCGAAGGCTTGCGCCCACTCCCGCGCCTTGGCGCTTTCGGCCAGCACCTGGGCGCGCACCTGGCTCACGCGCAAATCAAACCATCTCTGCAAACTCGACTTGGCCAGGCGCAGACCTGGAAAAAGCTCCAGGGCCTCCCTGTCGACCAGGACCCAATCGATAAAACCGCCGCCATCATTCTCCCATTCGGAGCTATAGGGCTTCGCCGATTGCTCGGCGATCTCCACCCAGGTACGGCCGCGGTCGTAGAGCTGCTTGATCGCGTCCTGCGCGCTCTGCGGCAGACGGTCGATCTTGAGCGGCTGTCGTACTACCCGCTTTTCGCCGGTTTTTGGTCTGGGCTTGGTCATCGATTCAGCTTTCAGCTAACAGCTTGCAGTTGGTGAATTGCGCGGGCCGGACTCGATACCGGTTATGTACCACATTCAGACCATGCAAGAGCGGGTTATTGCCAGTTCTGCCGCCTTTTAGCTCTACCACCAAACATCTGGAGTTCTGCCTTTGCGGATGGACCCGATTGAAAATGGTATTGGCCTCTCACTCTGTTTCAGCTACGCATTGTGCCGTTGTCAGCGTGTCCTTCCACGCCGCCACGCAAACTCAGTTGAAGAGCACGTCGTCATTGCTCTGGCGGCGCGTGTAAAAACGCAGGCCCGCCGCGGTAAGCACAATCTGACTCAGCTCCACGCGCCCGGTTTCTTCGTCGCAGGACGTTTTGAAGTCGATGTAATCGAGCACCTGGAGATCCTGAAGTAGCGTCACCACCTGCTGGCGCCCGACCGCCTGCCCCATCTTGAGGAAGACCGCCCAGACTTCGAAGTCGTCCATCCGCGAGAGTTGGTTCTCATGGCCCTCGCGCACCAGTTTGAGAATGATGCCCCGCCGCCGCCGCGCTTGAATCTCCCTACGCTCCGCTTCCATCGCGTTCCTCCAACTTTCTGTCCTTGCGATCCAATGCCGCTTTTTCATTCCCAAGCAACGTATGCAGCCCCTTCATGCCGCGCTGCAGTTCCTGTAAAACTTCATCCTGCTGATCCAGGCGCTGATAGACGCCGGGGAACTCCTGAGCCGCGTAGACAGCCAGGCGCTCCACCTGCTCAAACTCGCGCGTGCCCTGATCCGCCAGCCGGGTCAGCGCATCGGCCGTCCGGCCGTTCGCCTGGGCGCCGGATTGAACGCTACTGGCTACCACATTGAAACTTTCGCGAACCGTCGCGTTCAATCCTTCGAGAAAGCGGCCCGAGACATACAGCGCGAAAAGCGCGATCAGGAAGGCCGGTCCCCAGCCCTGCAACAGCGCAAAAGATTGTTGCGGCTCGGCTCTCAGAACCTCGTAGCCGCCCACCACCACGGCCGCCCCGCTCGCCCCGCTGATTGCCAGGCCCAGGTGCTTGAGCCAACCGGCTCGGATGCCCCCCGGTATCTCTGCCATCGGTCCCACTCCCGCGCCCAAACCCAATGTCGTCACTGTGGCCAATTCCCCTCTCAACTTTTGCGTAAGAACTTTTTCCAGTACCTTTCGCGCCTCTCGGCATAAGCCGTTCGAGCTTTCTCCCGGTCGCCACCGCGTAGAACCCATCGGTTTCCTGCCTTTTCCCATCGCGACTCCGGCGGGGTGTCGATCCGCGCCCAGTCCGGCTCGAACATTGCTTCAAGATCTGCGAGATTCCGGCAGTTCTTCTGGCGCATCGCGCTTTCGATCAGCCATTCCACCTTTTCTTCTGGCAAATCCAAGCGAGAAGCAATTTCTCTTGCATCAGCCCCACGCCCGACCCAGACCGAAACCTCATACTCCAACGGGGTCAACCGGGCAGCGTCGCCGGCCCGGTCAATTCGGGGCTGAGGTTTGCGATTTTTTGAGCCTTTCGGCCTACCCTTGTTTTCCACCATTCGCCTCATCTCCCTGAACGGGTACGACAGGCACCTTGCAGCCCCGTGGGGCCATCCTTTCCGTTTTTAGGTACCGAGCGGCCAACCTGCCTCCGCCGACGCCTTCTAGCCCCATTTCTGGCATTCGGGTTACTTTGGTCACTTTCTGCCCTACTTCGGCAGCCGGGTGAGCGCGTAGGCGTAGTCACCGAAACTCGCCATCCACGAGGCCAGGGCAAAGCCCAAGGCCAGATAAATCCATCCTCGAATTCGATTTGTCATAGCGCCTCCACCAGGCCGCGAATTCTGCTCTCCACAAACGCCTCCGATTTCCACCAGGGTCGCTTTGTGCAGGTCATGGTCAGCTTTTGCTCGTCCTCGCAATAAACCCACTCGTAGGTCAGGGTGCCATCGCTCGCCGAGCCGGTATCGCCCAGGACACTCGTCTTCACGGCCTGCGCCCGGATGCGGGCTCTGATGGCCTTGAACTTGAGCCGCGAGATCCCGTGGAACGTAACCGACATCGAGGATGCCATCTGTTGCCTCGCTTTTGTTGCCGCCGCCAGGCTTGGTTGGTCCCGACGGCGGCAGTTGGTTGGTGCTCTCTTTCAGTGTTCTCGTTAGCTCGGCGTCCCGAAGCTGATGCCGAGGCTGGCCGTGCGTCCCGTGGGCGGCGGAGGCGCGGTGACCGTCACCGTGTTGGTCCCGCTAAACGTGCCCACCACGCCGTCGCTGTCGGTGACCGTGGCGCTGACACCCACAGTGACCGAGCCAGGTGCGATGGCCGTCAAAGTCACTGTGCCGTCGGCGTTCAAGGTTGAAGTGACGACCGTCAGATCGCTGACCGACCAGGATTCGTTCGACACGAGTGCGCCGGGGGTTGGGGTTACGCCGTCCGCTTCAAGCGGTACAGCCTTCGCGGCCAGAGACTGGCCGACAAGCATCGTTGCTGAATCCATGGTTCCTCCGATTACGACCTTCAAGTTCGTCGTGCGTTGAGGTTGCGGGCGCTGTTTCCAGCAGCCAGATAAGTTACGCCAGAAGCGGCGGCGCAGCCAGCAGAGGAGCCAGAAGAAGACCCAGCGTTTTTCTCGTCCGATAGGCTGCTCCATCTCACCCGCCTCCGTTAAAGCTTTGCCTTGATGGCCGCTTCGAGAGCCAGCAGCCTGGTTTCGATGGTTGTTTCCAGGCTCTTGATGGCCGTCCCGATCTTGCCGGAGAAGACCACGCCCACTCCTACGCCGGCCACTGCCGCGATGCAAACCCACAAAATAACCATTACTTTTCTCCCTCTTGCTGTTGTGCGGGCGGATCACCTCCGCCACGGTTTTTCCAGGCATCCGCGAACTTATTCACGCCGTACAGCGACGTGCAAATGCCGCCGACATACATCCCGAGCTGCCCCACAAACGCCGTCAGTTCCGGTACCGTCACCGGCCCCCGAACCTTCATCAGCAGCGCCGTCATCCACCCCGTCGCGAAGCCGATCACGATCACCACGCAAATGCGGGCATTGCTGATCGTGCCGTCCGGCTCGCTCAGCCAGGAGTGGACAAAAGCTAGTGGTTTCACGACGCCCTTCCAATCAAAATTCCTACCCAAGCAGAATCCAAAGCGAGATAAACGGCCAACATCCCCCAAAAGAGCAGCCCCAGGCCGATGTCCCCGTCGTCCGAGTCGCTAGAGATGATGCGGCGGTAGAAGACTCCCGCGGTGAAGACCTGTAACACCAATGCGATCAAAAGATCTTTCATGCGTTCGTCTCCCCTACTTATGCGCTGCATACCCGGCAACAGCGCCCACAGCTCCGCCGATCACAATCCACTTTGCGGCCGTCACCGTCTTATGCAGCCAATTGCCGCCCTTGGCCGCCGTCTTCCACTCGTCGCGCTGCGCCGACGTCGCCTGCAGCTCGGTCGCTGTGTCCGCAGCCGTCCGGTTGCAGGAAGCCAGCTTGGCAGAGTCCTCCTGGCAGTCGATTTCGGCGTTCTGTATCGCGGCGAAATCGACTGCCGGAATCACAATTTGCTGTTGCGGAACTTTGGCCAGGTCCGCCGCTCCCGGCTGCGCGGGTCCGTTGCCCACCGCCGGTTGGGGCGCTGTCTGAATCGTGATCGGCTGGGGCAACCCTGGAATCAGCTTCGAGGTCTCAGCCACAATGCGCTGCGCCGTTGCGGGCTGCTGCCGCTGAGCTTCCAGCGATTTCAGTTGAGCGGCGAGCTGCTGCCCGACAGCCCGCGCGTCGCTCTTGGCCTGGTCGATGGTCTTCTGCTGCGCCGCCGTTTGCGTCTCAGCTTTGAGCCGCGCCGCGCGCTCCTGGAGCCACTCATAACCGCCCAGGGCGGCCAACGCCACTAAGACCGCAATGCCGATGAAGAGAGGCCAGGACAGAGGTGTCGGTAGCACCGGAGTAGAAGATGTCGTTGGAGTTTGTACTGGAGTCGTCATGCTGCCTCCTCGCCGCGCCACAGGGCCGCTTCCGCTTCGCGCCGGGACTTTAGGCCGTCGTTGACCTCGCCGCCGGTGTGATCCCAGAGCTGTAACTGTTCAACCGCATCGTCGTAGCGGCCGGCGTTCAAATCTTTGAGCAGCGTGGAGCCGGCGAGACGCGCCGCGCCCAGGTTGAAGACGAAGTCCACCAGCGCATCGAACTGCCCCTGGGAAAGCTGAACCTTGACCAGGCGCTCAACGGCACCTTTGGCATCATTCACGTCGCTTTCCAGCATTGCGTCCGCCGTGCTCTCGGTAACGCCATTGGGAAACGACTCCGCAGGCCGGAGTCTGTGACCATAGCCGATGGTCGGGAGGCCTGCGACGTCGAGGTAGACATGGCTGCGAAATCCCTCTGACCGCTTGAGCAATGCGTATCCCGCCGCACTAAGTTCCATTTGCCCTCACTCGGGAGGCCCGGCGGCGTTGCATTCAGCGGAAGGCAATACGCTGAATCCAACACCGCACGGACGCTCGCTCTGGTGCCCCACATACTCCTTTCGCCGGAGATGATGGGGTGTTCAGGTCACAGAATAGGGCGCAGTCCTGCTGATCAGTGGGATAGCGGGTGAAGCTGAGACAGTTGGTTTACTTCGCGTCGCGGAGTGTGGCGCGAAGTGGGGTGATTGCGAAATTAAAGCAACTTGAGAATATGATCTGGGCGCGTCTGCAACCAATTTCGGCACTGCGAGCGTAGAGCCTCGGATACGGGGCGTCCAATCGGTTTACGTGGAGGAACGTCGAAATCCATGATGGGCAAAACCGAGCATCCACACATCCAGCCGTTTGGTGGAAAGATGTCTTCCCAAATTGGGTCATCAGGGCGAGCGATATATTGATCAAGTGAAGAATGCTTCTTGCAGTATCGGGACATACAGTCAAGCTGCCAATAAGGAAAATCCTCGTTCGATGACTCTCTGATCTGGTTATATCGATGATACGCGTAGATGTCCAAAACGACGCTAGTGAAGAGGATCTCTGGCCATTTTCTGGAATCGGAGTGTGGCAGTGCGAATTCATGCCAAGCGGACACGCAATATGGCGCTTCGTCCGAACCGCACCAACGCCTGAAATCTCGTTCCGTTTCACCCCTTTTAGCGCTTTCAAGGATGCGCTGAGCAATTATCGGAACTGCATCGGCGCGATAAATTCCATCCCAACGGAGGACTTGTTCCACCATCGACACTGCGTGCTGCCCCATGTCATAGTTGGTTTTTAAGTTGAAACTAAATCCTGCCATCACGTTCTCACTTTCGGAAACCTGACATCGCTTTCTCTGCTTTTGCTGCTGCCTGATCGGCTATGCCCGCGCGAAGGACAGAAGTTTCAATAGAGTGCGAACTCACTAAGCTTTCAAGCGAGGAGAGCCATTCACGTAGTGCCTTCGCGGCTTGTGCTTCGGCTAGATTGAGTGATTCCGAATCAAGAGCGTCCAGACAGCCGCGCGCGGCCAGATCAGCCTCAGGAAATGCCCCATTCTGATAATAATCTTCTGCTGTGGAAACGGAAGAATAGGCGATTTGGAGCTGCCTGCGAATTTGCCGATGATGATAATTGTTCGCGAACAGACTGCCCCCAGCGAGCAAAACAATGGCTGCGACTAGAATTGCGCTCTTTCGCATCATGCCCTCACTTTCCGGTTCGACGGGGAGAGGGCTTCATTGACCAGCCGTTCGACAAAAGCGTCGTTTCGCTCTCCAGATTGTCGCCATTCATCGTAGACCCTAGAGATGATCCCAGCGCGGATTTTTGTAGAGAAATAGCCACCGGCCCGATTCATTGCAGTTTCGACAGCTTCTAGCACACTTGCCAACAGTTCCGGGTCCGTCGCCTTTCCCTCTTTCCGTTCAGCGCGGACCTCTTGAATCAGACGCCCAGTTTTGAGTCTTTCCGCAAATCGCGGGCCAGCCTGTTCATACCACCATGTCGCATCATCGTCGATTCGACCAATCGCCATCAACGCCATCGGAGTCGGCGGATGGGTACCTTTTTCCCATTCCGAAACAGATCCCTGGCTTACCCCAAGGTGTTCAGCGAAAAGGGCTTGACTCATACCTAGCCGTTTCCTTAAGAGCCGGACTTTGGCGGGAATAGAATCAGCCTCTATCGATACTCGATTATTTTTCTTGACAGAACTATCGACCATCGATATATTTCCCCCCATGGTTCTTTCTCGGCACCAATCGCAGCGTACCACGAACCGCGGAGTGCATCGCGCCCTTGTTTACAGAGGGGTCATTTCACGGGTTGCCGGTCGCTTGGGTATCAGTCCCTCCTTCGTGAGTCGAGTCGCGCGCGGGGTCGGTTCTTCGTCACGGGTTCACGCTGCGCTAGAAGCGGAAACCGCTCGTGTGGAGCGGTCTTTGCGGGAGCGGGCGGCATGACCCAGAGACCGAAACGCATCGAGCAATTGTGCGCACCAATTATCGCCATGATCTCCGTGATCCTGAACTGGTTGAGAGGAAAGCGGATTTCAGAAACTCCACAAAGGTCCACTCCTTTCCTATCGCACCAAGAGCCCCGACTTGAACCCGCGAATATATGGTCTCCGAAGAAGTGCGAGGAGCAGGCAGCCAAAAGTAGAAATATGTGGGCTGACCCCAAGCTGCGCCAAAAGATCATTCGATCAATGCATGAGGCTTCGCTACGCCGCAAAGCAAAAAAGGCTGTGAAGCCGGAATGTATTCTCGCCGTCACCCCCCTCAATAACTCTTCGGTTTGCGTTCCGTTTAGGAACCCTTTTCAGCAGGCACATAGTGTGAGGGGTCTTATCGCCGACGTAGCCAGGCTGGAGGGCCTTTCGCATGAGCATGTCCGGCAGGTGGCATTGGGGCATCGCACAAGTCGACGGGTGGCCAAGGCATTGACCGCTGAGCTGCGCAAGCGCGAGAGGCAAGAGCAACGGGAGAAGACGGCATGAACTCATCACGCGTTCACTCTCCCGCATCCCCTCATTCCGTGTCACGGGAGAAGATTGCAGAAAGTTTTCGCCCCGAGCAGATGGACCTTTACGCCGACCAGGCGCCCCTCCCAGGCAGCCTCAACGACGAAAGCGTCGTTCGCGGCGTCGTCACGGAAGCCATCCGCCACAGCACCAAAAGCAGGGAAGAGATAGCCGAACAGATGTCCGGCCTTTCCGGCGATCACATCACCGTTCGGATGCTCAATTCCTACACCAGCGAAGCCGCCGAGCAGCATCGCTGGCCAGCCCAGTACACACGGGCCTTTTGCCAAGTCATTGGTGATTGGGGACTTCTTCGCTGCATATCGGAGCGCTCCGGTTTCCACTTGATCAACGACGACGAGGTTCTTCTCCTCGATCTCGGTCGCCAGTTTCTGGTTCGCAAGCGGGCCGACGAGAAGATTGCTCTTCTCGAAGCACAGCTCCATGGGAAGGAAACGCTATGAGCGCACAGCTCGCGTTGACCCTCCCCCTTCCGATGCCCGTTGCATCCCCGCAGCGCGTGCTGCTTCCTGATCCAGACGATCAGGCTCAAGCCGAATCCCGCCTCGCCACACTGCAGATGCTCTTCGATTACCGGCGCGATCCCGCTCGATTCGGCAGGCTATGCCTCAACGATGGCACGCCGGTGACCAGCTCCAGCCGCATGGTTGCCTACATGGCTGAGTCAGCGGGCGTGAGCGAAGGCACGATCTGGCTCTGGTTGCGTCGCTTTCAGCACGGCGGCCTCGCGGAGCTGGCTGACCACAAACGCAAAGACAAGAATCAGTCGCGCTTCTTCGCAGCCTATCCCAAGGCCGCCTGGCTCGCAGCCTACCTCTTCCTCACTTGCAAACAGAGTTGCATGGTGGCCTACGAGGCCATCGTCCGCGACCCGGCGATGGTCGAAGTTCCGCCCGAGGATCTGCCCAGCTACGAGACGGTGAGACGCTGGCTTGCCTCAATGCCGCCCTCACTCACTGTCTACGCGCGGAACGGCCGCAAGGCCTACCAGGAGCGCATGAGTCCCTATCTCACGCGCGGCTTCACGGATGTCTATTCCAACGCCGTCTGGGTGGGCGACCACATGATCCACGATGTGGAGTGCTTCAACGATACGTTTGGAAACGTGGAGTGGGGCGCGCCGATCCGCATCCGGCTTACCGGATGGCTGGACTATCGCTCGCGGATGCCCATGGGCGCGAGCTGGTGCTGGGAAGGCAGCTCGCGTTCAATCGCCGCGGCTCTGCGGCGCGGCGTCACCACATACGGCCCTCCCGAGTGCGTCTACGTTGACAACGGTAAAGACTACCGCAAAGTGGGCAAGGGCGCGCTTCCCGGCTACATGATGGAGTCGCCTCTGGCGCCAAAGAATTGGTGGAAGTCTGAGATAGATTCCATCGCCGCCACCGGCTTTCTGGCGCGTCTCGGCATCGCACTCACTCACTGCGCGCCTTATCACGGGCAAGCAAAGCACATCGAGCGATTCTGGGGATCGGTCCACGAACACTTCGATAAATGCTTTCCGACATACACCAGCGGCAACCCTTTCACGCGCCCCGATGCCACCTCCGCAGCCATGATGGAGCACCGCAAGCTGGCGCGCCATGGTCATGTCGCTGACTCGAACCATCCGAAGGCCAGCCTCTTCATTGCCGCCTGTCTGGCGTGGATGGAGGAATATGCTGACACGCCGCACACGGGCGAAGGAATGGACGGTGGCACCCCGCGCCAGGTCTTCGAGGCCAATCTTAATCCCCGGCAAAAACCTACGCCGGATGCGGCCACGCTCGCACTGCTGATGGCCGAGCACGAAAAGCGCCTGGTGCAGGAGTGCGCAATCCACCTGAATAAGCGCCGGTACACGCCCATCGACCAGCCTGGTTGGATCGCTCTCCACAATCTCAATTCGTGCGAAGTGCTGATCGCCTATGAACCAGGCGCGCCGGAAGACGCGGCCGCTTTGGATCTGGATGGAAACTTTATCTGCGCTCTGCGGACTGAGGAACTCGTCAGGTTCGCACCTGGTGATCCGCACACCAAATCCCTGGTGCAAGAAAGTATGCGCCAGCGCCGGCACCTCGAAAAGCAAACGCGCGAGGCGCTGCAAACCATCTCCCTCGTCGCCCGCCAGAACGGCGCTCAGTCGCCGCTGGAAGCCATGGCCAGCAGGCTGCAACTGCCCGCCGATACCAACATCTCCGACCTCGTTACGCAGCGCAAACCACGCTTCGGACCGGACAAACAGGCCGTCGCGCCCAAAAGCGCCTCGGAAATAGCCAGCAGTTTTTTGGAGGAACTCAAATGAACGGAAAGGCAAGCAGAAAGATGGCACTCGAAGACGAACGGGAATTTGATACCGCCGCCCGCCTACGCATCCACGATTATCTTGCGCGCACCGGGCTCTCGCAGCCCGACTTCGCGCGCCGGATCAATTACTCGTACGACACGCTGCGGCTGTTTCTCACGGATCGCTATTACCGGATCGGCGCATCGGCGCGCAACGTGATCGCAGCCGCCGACGGCTATATGCAGGAGCATCCCATCGGCACCAGCGCGCGCATCCTGGGCGAACTCTACGACACCAGGAACGTGCAGATCATTCGCGACACCATCGAGCAGCTCCTGCGCCGGCCCGTTGCCTACATGCTCTACGGCGCGCCGGGAAATCAGAAGTCATTCGCTCTGGAACATGAGGTTGCGCAACTGAACCTGCGCGAGCTGGCCGCAAGCGACAAGGGTCGCCAGGCCTTTTATGTCTACGTGCGGAAAAATATCCGCCCACGGGACATCATCCGCCGCATCGCGGTCGAGTGCGGATGCCGAGTCAACGCACAGATTGAATCGATGATTTCAGAGCTGCGCTTCCGTTTCGACGGCCGCCGCGTGGTGTTGATCTTCGACGAGGCGCAGCGGCTCTCGATCGAATGCCTGGAAACCATTCAGGAATTGCTTGATCGGCCGCCGTATTTTTCAATCCTCCTCGCGGGCTCGCAGGATCTGAAGACGAAGCTGGATGAATTCTCCGCGACGCTGGAGCAGTGGAACAGCCGCATCATTGCCAGGGTGCTGCTGCCCGGACTCGAAAAGCAAGAAGCCCGCGGCATCATCGAGCGCGAGATCGGGATGTTATTGCTCCAGCGCACTTCCGACGATGCCAACCATCTCATTGACAAGCTCATCGCGGGGGCAACCGTGCCGGATGCCTTTAACGGAAACCGGACCTACATCAACATCCGCACCTTGACCAACGCGCTCGATCAGATTAAGGCCACGGCTCCTCCTCCGACTGATCCCGAACCGGCCGGCGAGAAAGTTGAGGCGATCTCATGATTGAGGTGCATATCCACGTATCCGATATAGACAGAGAGTCGATGAACCGCTTTATGCGTGAGAATTCCGGAGCCATCCGAAGGGCCGTGAATGCTCACTTTCAGCAGAACTTCGACTCTAAGTTTCATTTTGTCGCCGACGAACCTCCATCTACTTTTAGCTCTTCCATGCGCCAGAAGTTTCGGACGCTCTTGCACCGCCGCTGGACCCCTACTGACGCCCAATTGCGCCGCATCACCGAGCTGATCTTCCGCTCGGAATCTGTCTGTGATCTCTGCCTAAAAGTTGTGACCATCGCCATCGCAATCTATCTCGCCGTTGAGATTGGTGCGGCTTTCCTGCCCGGTGGCGCCGTCGAGCGGGTACTCGGAGGAGGAGCAAAATGACAACTTGCGGAACTTACTTTCCTGAGGACGCTACCTATTTGTTGCTCGGTGCGAATGCAATCAAAGATGTCACCATCGAGCGCATAACCCCATATCTCTTTCTGCTCAATTATCGGGGCTCGTGCATTTGTGTCTCTGAGGCTTGGATCAATCGCGTCGGAATCAATGGACTTGAGCGAAAAGCATTTGCCTGGCGCCGTTATATACGCCGGTCAGCCAGACTCAACGCAAAAGTCTGCTGGGCCGACAAACCCGGTGCTTTTTCTGGCGATGCCGGAGGTGCGCGGTGAGAGATACCAAAGCACTCGACAAGTTTCTGATTCAGGCAACAAACCGCACTCTCGACCTCCAGACCCAAATGGAGCGGCTGATGCGGATGGACCTGAACGCTGGCAACACCGTGGCGGGCGTGGCTTACGAACTTGGAAAAGCCCGTGGCATCAATCTCACAATCGCCGGTTTTCTCGATCAGGCAATGCAAGAAATCGACAAACTCGCAAAGCTCGACCTTGCCAAGATCGGAGGCCACAAGTGATCGAGCGTTATATCCAAGTTCGCTGCGACGTTTGCCTGAACATCTCCGACTGCGAAGATGCGGCCCATATTACCGAGGCGCAATTGCGGCGCGATCTCAAAACCCGAGGCTGGAAATTTGAAAGAGCCTCTCGGCTCCACGACAAATCCGACCGCTGCCCTGGTTGCGCGAAGGGAGGCTCAGAGTGAGCGCGAAGCGCAAGCGGAAACCCGTCGAGGCGGGAGATGGGAGTTACGGCGGCACAGTGCTGGCGGCATTTGACCAGCAGAGACACCTTGTCTACACAGATCAGCACGGAAAGGCGCAATGCGTCAACGCCGCGGCCCTCGTAGAACTGCCCTCTGGATTTGTCGCTACGCTGTTGACTCTCTCTGTGGATCTGGAGCTGGCGATTGATTGCCTCCATATCTTCGGCGGCGTGCCCGTTCCCGTGGCCAAGGCCATCCTCCGCAATATCGAACCCGCGCGCGCCGCCATCGATATGGCCGTGCGCGGCTCTCAGCCGAAAGCTCAGGTGAATTGATGGCCTACGAATATGTGAAGGCGACCTACTGCGTTCCTGTTGAGGTCGGGCAGCGAGTCACCATGAAAGACCATCTCGGCACTGTAAGAACAGGTGTTGTCGTCCGCAAGCGTTCCTATGACCACTGTGTTCATGTTCGCTTCGATGGGCGGAAGTTCAACGTGCCTGTTCACCCGCTTGACCTCATTTATCACAACGGAAAGGTGGCTCCTTGATGGAAAAAACTGTCATTTCCTGCAACGTCTGCAGCCGCATGAAGCAAGAGGCCAACCACTGGTTTGTTGCGATCACCCCGAAGGACGCCTCCGAAAAGCGCAGAGGCATAGCCTTCGGTCCCTCGGAGGTCGTGATCGACGAGGAGGATGACAGTTTGATCCTCGAAGACATCTGCGGCCAGGAGTGCCTCCACAAACGGCTCTCCCGCTGGATTGAATCTCTCAACCCCACAACCAAAGCACCCAACCAAGAAAACGAGGCACTATGACCACCGCAACCGTTAATTTCTGCACCACCGAGCAGCTCTCCAACGAAGTCGTCGTGGCAAGACCCACCCCCGAGCAGATCGACGACTTGGCCGTGCGCCACGTCCACGCAATGTTTGCCAAAGCCGAAGCGGCCGCGCAGCTCGAAGCGCTGGAAGCCGAAGCCATCCAGATGGTGATGAACTTCGGCATTGTTCCGCCGCATGCCGAGAAGAGCCGCCGCCTGGCCGGCAAGCTCTCGGAGTTCACCGTCACCAAGTCCGACACGCTCACCATCGTGGACGACCGCGTGGAGACGCTACGCGAAGCGCTGGAAGCCAACGGCTTCGGCGAGTACTTTAAGAAGCTCTTCACGCTGCGCTCAAAATATGAAGTCGTCGAGGGCGCCGAAGCCGCGCTCAAGTCCGAGTCGCTGCCCAAGCGGCTGAGCGAGAAGGTCCTGAATCTGTGGGGCCGTTGCGTCACCGTCAAGCCCAAAAAGCCATCGCTCAAAGTCGTCCTCGCTGATCCAGCCAAGCCCGCGAAGAGGGCCAAGAAAGGCGGCGCGCAGTGAGTCCCATCGTTGAAACGATCACCCCTCAGATGCTCGGAAGCCTGGTGATCCTGGCCCTGATTGCTTATGTGCTGGGGTTGTGGCTGATCAAACGGCGCGAGCGCGAAGAAGATGAAGCGGATCGCGCCGAAGCCGAAGAGCAGCGGCGGATCAAGCTGGCCGCGCTGCGCAACGCCAACACACCGCTCAACCAGCGCGACTGAAAGGAACAGAGGATGGTCCGGATACGACTGAATCTCGAATGCGATCAATGCGGCGATCCCTTTCCTCACTGCGATGTGAACCCTGCGCCCGTGGATGGAGCGATTATTCCGGCTCCGATATTGAGACAGGAAGCAAAGAAGTATGGCTGGACGCGACGCAAGGTGGGTGCGGATTTCCGCGACCTTTGTCCGCGCTGCGCAACGCCAACACGCCACTCAACCGGCGCGAATGAAAGGGGAGCATGATGACTCAATCCGTCCACGCTCGGCTTGTCGAAATCGAAAATCTGCTGCGCGCAGCTCACTGCTCCGTATCGCGCCTTGACTCTCTCGATGGCGCTCGCAACCCCTTTGATTCGCTGGCAGAAAACGCGAGCCTCCACGACTGGCTCAAACGCGCAATTGCACAAGCCGACAAGCTCACTGCGCACTTCAGCAACCAGGCGACGCGGAAAGGCCCGCGCTCATGATCTCCCAAGTCACCACTGTGGCCCCGCGCGGAAAGCGCTGTTCGCGCTGTCTCTGCTGTGACGCTGTGATCGTCTTCGACGGCGAAGCGCTCTGCGCCGCCTGCGATGCCGGCACGCACCCACCGCTGCCCGACGACACCCTTTCGAATTTCCGCTGTTCGGTAGTCCCAGTTCTGAGGGGGTCTAAGCTGGCGCAATCCCTCCTCCTCAACATCCAGCAACCAATCGAGGAGAAATCTATGAAAGTTACCCCGGAGATGAAACAAGCAATCCGCGACGCCGATCCCAGAGAATCCTGCAGAAGTATCGGGCAACGCCTGGGCCTAAGCGGTTCAGCAGTTGATTACCACCGCGGGCTGCTTGGCAAAGTGGCAAAGAGCAAGAAACCCGCGAAGGCGAAGGATAAGGATAAGAAGCCCGCGAAGGCAACAGACACCAGCGCATCACGCATCGGCCCTGGACACGCTCTGGCCAACACCGCGCAAGCCACCTTCATCGTTACGGACGCAATCGTCGACGCCTGGTGGAAAGGCCTCACGCTCGGCGACAAGGCCGCGCTCTTCGCCCGCAACTATGTAATCCGTGTGGAAGGGAGCATCCAGTGACTCTCAGCTCCGCTCATATCAACGTGTTTCGCAAGCTTGACGCGCTGAACGATGCCTGGGCAGAACATCCGGATGCGCCGGTCGATCCAGAAATCGCCCTGAGCCTGGCTGATTCGCTCGATTCGTGGGCTGGCTGTCTCATTTCCGCCATCGCGCTGTTGCGCCACCAGGCCCAGATGGAGATCGAAGCGCGCAAAGGAGTAGGTCGATGAAAGCCGCAGCCGCGACGAACAGCGTCATCTGGATACAGGCTCGCGTCCCGCATCGTTGCGACGAATGCGATGCGGAGATCCTGCCCGGTGATCGCATGGCTGTCTGGTATGAAGTTTGTCACGAGGGCATCTTTAAGAAGTACCACCTCAAGCGCCGCTATTGCGAACGCGATGGTCACTTCCTCAAAGACTCACTCACCACAACGGAGGCGCTATGACTGAGCAATCTCTATTTCCTGAATCGATCGAGGAGCGCCGGCAGACCATCGACGCGCAGATCGAGTGGCTGCTCTTCGGCAAGCCTGGAGGCCCGCTCGGACTCACGCTCTCCAACGACGAAAAGCGTGTACTCACCGCCATTCGTTACCGTCGCGGCGCTGTCAACGCCATCTCCATCGCCGACATGCGCGAGGCTATGGGACGCACCGCGGCCGGCGCGCTCACGGACCGTGAAGTCAAGAAGATCGTCCGCTCGCTGCGCGTTCAATTTCATCTGCCGATCGGCTCCAGTAAATTCGGCTCGAATGGTGGCTATTTCGTGATGCTGACCGACAAAGATCACGCCATTCTGCATAGCCAAGTGCTCGACCAGGTGCGCGCTGAACTCGAAGTGCTGAAAGCCGTTGACGGCCCGCGCGCCGCGCTGGAGCTGCTCGGCCAACTGCAACTTGAAGTGGGAGTGACCGCACAATGACGAGAGCCCAGGAGCCACGCGCGCGCAAGGCGGCCGATCCACGGCATACGCCCATCAAGGAGATGCTCGGCGAATATTGGCAGCGCGAAAATCCGATGGTTCCTGCCCTCCCTTGGAACGGCGCCGATGCCGGCGCCCTGGCCAGCTTTCTGCGCGCCAACCCCACCATCACGCCTGAGATCGTTGCGCTCTGCCTGGAGCATCGTTTGCGCGGCGAAGACCACGCGCCCGGCGAGCGCGCCTTCCGTTGGATCGGCGATCTGCTGCGCTACGCCAGCGGGCCGCTCAATCGCTTCAAGCAGCCCATGCGCACGTCGCCACTGGCCGCGCAAGCATCGTTGGGCACTTATCACCCCGGAGAGCGCTACGGGCCAGAGGATGAGCCGCAGAGGCCATTGCGCGACGTGATGAGCGCGGATTGGCAGCGGCGAACCATCCGGCGTCTGCGCGAAGTTCCCAACGGATTGAGCGACCTGGAACGTGACTTTTTGAAGGAGGAAAAACTGCTATGACTGAAGTGATGATACTAGCCCATAAGATCGCGCTGGAAGCGGCGAAAGAGAGACTCGTTTGCGAAACTGTCTCTCGCAAACTAGACGGCGTAACATGGCGCGACGTGGATACCCAGCTTGATGGCGTCCCGCTCGGCATCGCGCTCAAGAGTGAGTTGCGCTACCTGACTTTGCGTGGTGCTCTTGTGTGGAATCCGCTGAAACCGAGCCTGGTGCGCATCGTCGAGGTGGACCAATGAAGATTTACGTGGCAAGCAGTTGGCGATGTGAATTCCAACCTATCGCCGTGCAAAGACTTCGCGCTCTTGGGCATGAGGTCTATGACTTTCGGGGAAAGGGATCAGGGTGGGGGGATGAAGTTACTTGCGAAGACTGCAAGAGGGCCAAGGATAGAGCATATCCGAACTATGGAGCGGCAGGAGGATACTTTGCCGATTGCCCGCGCCATCGTGGAGAAGGTGGATTCCATTGGTCCGCAGTCGATCCTGGTTGGCAGAACTGGCCCAACGATGTGCCCCGTTTCCTTCGCGGCCTAAACCATCCTCGCGCCATCGTAGGATTCAACCGAGACATGGATGCCCTCAGAATGGCTGATACTTGCATCCTCGTCAATCCGTGCGGGAAAAGCGCCCATGCGGAACTCGGTTGGGCGGCTGGCGCGGGAAAGCTAACCGCAGCCTGGTGTCCAGAGATTCGAGAACCCGATCTAATGCTCAAGATGGCAGGTTACATCACCAACAGTTGGGATTCTATTGAGCTTTGGCTGAGGATTCCGCTCGAACTTTAGGAAAAGGGACTTATGAAAATCACCTTGCTTGGCGATTTAGCTCCGGTGGACGACTTGGTATTTGATTTCCTTCAAAGTTATGAACAGAAAAGTACATTAAAGGAGATAGCGGGAAATGCAGTATCGACGCCAGTGTCAAAAAATGGGGTGCACGCAATTGCTCAGCGCAAAACAGATGCGGGCGAGGGCGAGATTCTGCTCAGATGCCTGCCGGCAGAAAGATGGCCGGGAGATGCGGAAGAACAAACCTCCTGTCCTCTGTGCCCGCTGTAGGCGGGAGTTACACCAGAAGGATTGAGTTATGCAGATCACGCAAAGACAACTCGGACGGCTCCAGACTCTCTACGGGCAGTTTGCCCGGCATGAGATAGGTGTGGACGCCGCGAGCCGCGACGAGCGGATTGCTTGGGCTTCCGCGCGGCTGCGCAAGCCGCTTTCGAGCTTCAAGGATTTGACCTTCGAGGATGCCGGCTGGCTGATTGACCAGCTCCAGACGCACCTGGGCGTGAAAGCCCCCGCCAAGCCCCACAATCGCCTCGACCGCGACCAGGCGCGCCGCGCAGGCCTCGACGGCCGCAAGGATGGCCAGGAGTTCGCCAGCGCCCCGCAGATGGCCTCCGCGGCCGATCTGGCAACCATTGAAGACTATTACTCGCGCCTGGGTTGGGGCCGCGCGCAATTCGATGCGTGGTTGCGCTCGCCGCGCTCGCCGCTCAAGCATAAGGCCGCGCCGACCATCGCCACGCTCGCCGATGCAAACCGCGTCCGCTGGGCACTCAAAGGGATGCTTCAATACGCGGGTAAGTGGGAAGAGAGGCCAGCACGATGAAATTTCGTATCGGTGTCCAGTTGCTTCTCCCTTGGAGTCCGCAGTATGATATCTCCACCTCGCACGCGGCGGAGATCCTTGATGTATCCCCGCAGACGATCACGCGCATGATTGAAGATGGAACACTGAAGGCTTACAAGGTGCGCGACAAGATAAATAGCCCTTGGCGTATTAACTACGACTGCTTTGTGGCTTACATCGAAGGTATGCACAAGCGCAACGGCCTCGACCCCAGATTTTGAAGGAGAAAAAATATGGTCTATGTAATCAAAGTTGAAGGATTAAGGATAGGAGCTTTCTGATCATGAGAGATAGACATGACGTCAGAGAAGTGTGTCCAAGTGCAACGCTTGTCTCCTTTGATAGCTTTAATAGGGGTTCAGGGCATTTGTGGAGTCCTTTCTGGGCTGTACGCGTAGGGTTGATAGGTCCTCTCTTGGGCGACATTTGCGCTACTCGGAGGGCGGCTTGGCTCAATGTAGCTGACCGCTTCCGTCAAATGGGAAAAGTTTAGCTTGGAATCTTCTGCGGTTTTGAAGGAGAAAAGATGCTCTGTCCTACTTGTTCTTGGGCGTCGATGGAAGTACAGGATGAATGCTTGCTTTGTCCCTCGTGTGGGACTAAGGTTTTGAATGTCTGGATCAATAGCAAGCCTATTGATCTGGAGAGGGCAAATCAGCTCGATGGCCTCCAGTTTGTGTCACAACCTGAAGGAATCCGCAACGGCCTCGACCTGAGGTTTTGAAGGAGGATTATGACACCCAACGAGCATTTAGATTACCAACGCAAGCTGAACAAAGAAACTCAGACCCTCACGTTGTCAACTCCCCCTGACACAGATAAGCTCCCGCTCGCTGAACGCCTTCATATATTTCTTGCCGTGTTCGAGAGTGGATGCTCTATTACACAGCCTCCTATCGGCAACGGCAAAGCGGAGGAGTGCCCCGAGTGCGTCCGCGCCTTCGTTGACGTTGTGAAGGGATCTGTCGATGATGCAATCGCCGCTGAGCCATTGAAGGCTATGCGTGAGCTGACCACATGGGCTGCCGGGGAAGATTCCGACGCTGGTCCAGCGAACAGCAAAGAGGGCTTACCTGCGACTGTCTTCACTGCCGACGAGTGCCAGGCGTTGCTTGATCTCTTTGACCTCATGGCAAATCGCGTCGATGCAAGAGGACACGCGCTTCTAGATAGGTGCGGATGTACAGATGAGGAACGAACTTCTTATGAAAAGCTCAAGTCCGCTGGTGCCTTCTATGTTCCGAATTAGACTAAATCAGTCAGCGGTTCTGAGGGTATCTCAGGGTTTAAGTCGTCGCATAAATTCGATAAGATAGAGTTATTCCGTTGTCTAGCTTACAGGTTGACTCATTTGGGGGGCCAGAAATCAGTCTTTCTGGCCGTTTTTTGGTCAGGATTTAACCCGCTAAAGCGCCGCCCTTCTGGTAGGTCTACCATTTTTCATAGTTTTGGCGATTTAGGCTTAACGGAGACGATCTGAGATGTTTTTGGTGGGTCAGAAAGGTAGTTGAATCCGCCACTGGAGCGGCTTTTGTGAGTTTTCCACATTTCGTATGTCGCGGGCGTTTTCACCTCTTCGCGCCGCGCGTGAGCGCCGAACGAAGAATCAACAACTTACAGGTCAAAACGAGGCGGAATCGCCTGACCACTATAATTTAAATCCTGTATTCGATTCCCGCCGCCGCGCAGTGGAAAAGTGCCTTTCGCCCGCGCCAATCCCGCACACTCCCGCGCCACCCTTCTGCGGACCGCCACTACAATACAATTCCTGTACTCACAAACAGTCTACACTATTTGAGAAAACGCTCTAGCCGCAGGAACGCACCGAATCCAGATCCGGACCAGTCCCGACACCTCCAACGCGCCGGTGCAAGTACGGCTCAATTGGTACACTCCCGAGCAACGCAAGGCCGACCACGAGACTGCCATCGCTGCCGCGAAAAACGCCAAGATAGCGGTAGTATTTGTCTGGGCGCGCCTCAACCCGGTCTTCGGCTTGCCCGGAGAACAGGACAAGCTCGTTGAGGAGGTGGCTGCTGCCAACTCCAACACCATCGTGGTCCTCAACACCAGCCAACCCGTGGCTTTGCCTTGGATCGACAAGGTAAAGGCAGTCCTTGAAATGTGGTGGCCGGGTGATGAGGGGGGCTGGTCCACAGCCAACCTGCTTCTGGGCAAGAGCAGTCCCGCTGGGCGTCTGCCCGTGACCTGGGGCAAGCGGCTTGAAGACTACGCCGCCACTGATCCCAGACACCCCGAGCGTTCACGCAAGGGCATGGATGGCAAAACGATCTATAGCGAAGGCGTGAATGTGGGCTACCGCTGGTTCGATCAGGAAAAGATCAATCCGCTCTTCGCCTTCGGCCACGGCCTGAGCTATACAGCCTTCGAATATTCGGGGTTGAAGATCGAAAAGGCCTCCGATGGCGGACTTGACGTCAAGGTCAATATTAAGAACACGGGAAGCGTAGAGAGCGATGAGGTTCCCCAAGTCTACCTGGGCAAGCCAAGTGAGATTCCCGCCGGCGTGCAGTTCCCCGTGCGCAGCTTGGTTGCATTCGACCGCATTCACTTGGCCATTGGTGAGACCAAAACGGTTACGCTGCACGTGCCGCTGCGCCAGTTGCAGTACTGGTCCACAACAAGCAGCAAGTGGGTCACTGCCACGGGCAAACGAACAGTGAGCGTCGGCGCCTCCTCTCGTGACCTGCGTGTGGAGCAAAGCATCGACTAAAAGGAGAGGAGATCCCCCGGCTCTGCCCTTTCAATTACCCACGAGTTTTGCAGAGCGACTGATGGGGACAGGGGTAGTCATCATCCTCCATAGCAGATGTTTCCGGTAGCCAAACGATAGATTATCTTTGATGCACAGTGATGCTGCGTGCTCATGTTGCGCGGGCGCTGTTCCATTGGGTAGTCTCTTCACGTGATTTTCAAAGCTGGAGTACAACCATGAAGGCTTTTGTGAAAAGTAGAGCCGAAAGAATATCTAGCTGAAAGAGATTGCCGAGCCGGTTCGTGACCGCTCCGCCTTGCTGCCTGACGAGGAATGCTCTGCTTTTCCCGATGCTAATTCCGGTCGTATCCCCTTAAGCCGAATCAGTGGTTGAGATTTCCGGGAAATTGCGCAAAAAAAAAGGACAAGATCAAGATAAGGAAAGGAAAAACCGTCCGGAGGGGCCGATCCTTGAAATTTCTTCCGGAAAATCGGGCGGCTCAACCGACATAAGACTAGCTGAGCTATGGACGATGCTGACATCTGCGTTTCATCCGCCCAAGCCGACCAGGAGGCCGCAACGACTGCGTGCCTGACGACGGCTGAGCGGGTTGCTGCGCTCTACGAGGCTCATCGGGAGAGGATTTACCGCTTTTTGATGGGGCAGGGGCTTGAGTCGTCCAATGCCCAGGACTTGGCGCAGGATGTTTTTATCAAGCTGTTTGTTGCGATGACGAAAGGCACCGAAATCGCATCAGAACAGGCGTGGCTATATGGGGTAGCGTCAAACCTGGCTGTGGACTACTGGCGTCGCGAGGGTCGTCCAATGTGGGTCGAACTCGACTCTTTTCCGGCGATGGCCGATGGTCTGCAGTCCAAGGAGCCGACACCTGACGTTGCCGCGGCGCATAAGGATCGCCTGCAGCGAATTGCTATAGCGATGGCCCGTTTACCAAAAGAGCAAAGGTTGGGCATCCATTTGAGAATGCAGGGATTACGTTACCGTGACATCGCCAAAGTCCTTGGCGTGAGCGTGTCTACAACTGCCGAGTGGCTTTCTCTCGCAGTCGAGCGCCTACGGAGTGCTGCCAATGAATAACCATTTAACTTCCCGACAAATGCTTGCCTATCTCGACGGAGAACTATCCCGATCCGAGATGCACTATGCCAAGGATCATCTGCATTCCTGCTGGACTTGCCGCAGCGAGGTTGAGCGCCTTAAAGCTGATATCGCCACGATTCTCGATGCACAGAACGAGATCTTTTCTCCAGCGCTTCCGTCTCCGCCCAGCCCCTGGCCCTCTTTCAATATGCTTCTGGCACGTAACGTTCCCCCTCACCCAATCCCCCTTTGGGCGCGGATTTTCGCATACGCGAATTCGCTTCTCAGCCCGGCGCGAGTGATGGTGGCGTCCGCGGCCGTCGTCGTCTTGGTCATCCTCGCCTATTCCGCCTTTCGAATGACGCCGGTTTCCGCAAAAGAAGTTCTGCGCCGGGTACTGATCGCGGATACAAGCCGAACCACCATAACAAAGGACCAGGTAATTCGAGAACGGGTCCATATCCGCAAAACCATGCGTGGCGAGAGTCACTCACAATCGATGCAGGTCGATACCTGGAAGTCTACGGCAGCAGCGTATTGGAATGCCCCAAACCGCGATTCTGTTGCCGCCGATCTGGAAGCGCAGTACAAGGCCCACGACATTCCCATCGGTTTGCCTCTCTCCGCCGCATCGGCCGCCTCATGGGGCAGGGTTGCCGGAGGGAGCCCCACCGTTTCCCAGCAAGGTTCGGATGTCGATTTGAGCTTCACCGGGACCGTTGACGGTGCCACAGGGGCGGTAGAGCGCGTCAATCTTCTGATTCAGATGGAAACCTGGCAAGTGAAGCAGATGACGCTTGAATTCGCTGATGCTTCCTTTGAAGTAACAGAGGATGATTTTTCGATTGTGCCGGTGAGCGCCGTACCGCTGGAGTTGCTGGCGCACCTTGAGCCCGAAGCAATACCGCAAATGTTGGCGCAGTATGTTGCGCATCCGCTTTCTGGAGTGGCAGCCAGCCTTATTCACCTGCCAGCAGTGAATCTGGATCATGCCGAGCTGGACGTGTTTGCGACTCTGCACCGACTGCACGCTGACCTTGGCGAGCCAGTGACGGTCACCCGTTCCAGCCATTCCGTGCAGGTCGGTCTGTGGCAACTGCCTCCAGACAGACAGAGTGAACTTCGCTCCGCGCTCGAACCCCAGCCAGGAGTGGAGGTAGAACTTGTGGCTCCCAAAAGGAGCGGCGCGATCTCAAAGTCAGCCATCGCCCCTCTCATAACGGTGGCCAGTGGTCCACTGTATATCCCTGCGGAATCTGGCGGCAACAACCAACGCCTTCTCAAGCTTTTCGGGAGTATAGAGAAGGAACAAGAGTTTACAGACCAAGCGCTTGCCACCAGCACGGCCATCCTCTCGCATCTCTATGCGCTGCGGAACCTGCAAGGACAGTTTCCGCCAGAGAAAGAGCAGCCTCTGCCACCAGAGGAGCGCGCGCAACTCATTGCTCTTGTGAGAGACCATACGGCGGCGGTCGCAACAAGTCTCAACGCATTAAAAGCGCAACTGGCTCCGCTCTACACAACTTTCCATGTCTCAGCAAGCAAATCAGTGATTCCGCCGGCTACTACCAACTGGCAATCAGGTGCGCTCAAAGCCCTGGAAACCGCCCGCAACGGAGATCACCTGTTGCGTTCCATGCTGACAACCAGCCAAACGCCCATCACGCCCGACATAGCCCTCCCCAAAATCGAACATGAATTGTCGCGCTTGAGTGCAGAACTCAATAATTTCAATGGGATAGCGCATTAACGAGATTTTCACCGGAAAAAGGAGGAGCCCAACCGACATAGAGACAACGGGGAGTCAAAATCCACCGAACCGCAAAGGACACCATGAAGCGCATCAGCTATTTCCTGCTGTTTTTCTGTCTCTATCCCCTTGCCATGTACGCGCAAACCGCTGAAGTTGGAGGCACTGTCCAAGACCCTACCGGTGCCGTCATTCCGAAGGCTTCCGTGGAATACCGCAATCAAGACACCGGCGTTCGTCGACAGACCACCACGAATAGCGATGGCGTTTACCATATTGTAGGAATCGATCCTGGCAAGTATGACGCTACAGTCCAGGCAAGTGGGTTCAAGACTCTGACTCGTGAGAACATCGTCTTTCAAGTCGCAGGCAAATCCCAGATCGACTTCAAATTGGAAGTCGGACAAGAAGCGCAGACCATCACCGTTGACGGCAGCGGCCAACAAATCAATACAACGGATGCGTCCGTCAGCACGGTAATTGACCAGAAGTTCGTTGAAAATATTCCTTTAAATGGGCAGAGCTTTCAATCACTGGAAACGCTGATGCCCGGGACTTTGCTTGTTCCCTCAAAAGGTGTTGGGGTTGGCGGCGAAATCTCAGTTAATGGCCAGCGTACTGAATCGAACTATTTCACGGTGGATGGTGTAAGCGCCAACACAGGCACAAGCGGTGTCTACAGTGCGGGCGGCGGAAGCGGGCTTAGTGGTTCTGCACCAGGCGAGACAGCTTTAGGTACCACGCAGAGCCTAGTTTCAATTGATGCGCTTCAGGAGTTCCGTGCAATAACATCAACATACTCAGCAGAATACGGCAGAACCCCGGGAGGGGAGTACTCATTTGTGACTCGCTCCGGGAGCAATCAGTTCCACGGTACATTAGACGATTATTTACGCAACGATGCTTTAGATGCCAACAACTGGTTCAACAACCACACCGTCCCGATTACGCCAAAGACTGCGGAAAAACAGAACGACTTTGGAGGCACATTTGGAGGACCGGTCTGGATTCCCGGACTATACAAGGGAACAGGGAAGACGTTCTTTTTCTTCTCGTATGAGGGGTTACGCCTAACCGTCCCGTATCCAGCGGTCGTGACAAACGTTCCTGATCTAACGCTGAGGCAGAACGTTCCAGCAGCAATTCAACCCGCGTTGAATGCATTTCCTCTTCCGAATGGCGCAGAACTTGGCAATGGCTTGGCCACTTTCCAAAAAGCGTATTCAGCGCCAAGCAACCTGAATTCCACTAGCCTGCGGCTGGATCACAGTTTCGGAACAAACTCACATATATTCGCACGTTATGGTTATTCCCCGTCCCGCAGTTTCACCCGATATGTAGGGAACCTAGCGGAGACCCAGTCCACAGTATTTGACTCACAGCCACTTACTCTAGGAGCGGATAATAGCTTCGGCAAGCATGCTGGAAACGAGTTTCGTATAAACGAATCAAAATTACAAGGCGACTTACAAATGGGTTTCACTTCGTTCGGCGGAGCCGTCCCTTTTCAACTGTCAACTATACCGGGCCCGGGTGGCGAAACCCTTCCCCCTCATTTTTCAATCCTGTTCGCTATCTACTACGGAGGACAGCCAAGCATCAATTACACTCCGTTCCCAAGTGGGCAAAAGCAGTGGAACGTAAAAGATACTTTCAACGTACAATCAAGGAAACATTTTATAAAGGCTGGATTCGATTATCGACGGATAGCAACAGATGTCTATCCATACTCTTTCAATGAAACGGTAATGTATCGCAGCGAGAGCCAATTGCTCTCCAACGAAGCACAAACAGCGTACGTTAAAACCCAAGCTGCGCTTCCGGCGGAGCCGATCTACACAAATCTCTCACTGTTCGTCCAGGATGAATGGAAAGCTACGTCCCGCTTAAGCGCATCGATCGGTCTACGCTGGGAGCTCAATCCTCCTCCCGGAGACGCTTATGGAAACATTCCTTATACTCTCAACGAGACCAGCAACCTGGCAACGGCCGCCGTGGCTCCAAAGGGAACGCCACTATGGAATACGACGCACTACAACTTTGCTCCTCGTGCTGGACTAGCCTATCAGGTGCGCCAGCGGCCAGGGTATGAAACCGTCATTAGAGTCGGCGGAGGCATATTTTACGACACAGGCAACCAACTCGGATCACAGGGACTTTCCGGTCTAGGTTATGCGGCAATGAATGTACTCTCCAATGTGGGCTTTCCACTGTCTGCTTCCCAGACGACACTGCCAGTTGCCAGCATAGCCGCGCCATATAATGCGCCAGTATACGCCTTTTCGCCCAATCTCAAGCTTCCATATACCATGGAATGGAGCGCGGCCATAGAGCAGTCACTCGGGAAGAAACAAACACTTGTCTTGACCTACTTAGGTTCGGGTGCCAGACGGTTGTTATATGATTCTCTGAATTATCCTGGTAAAATCGGAAACACAAACTTCACTTGTTCGGGGGCGCTGTACCTCACTCAAAATCAAGCCGCATCTTCCTTCAATTCTTTTCAAGCGCAGTTCAAGCGTCAAATGTCTTTGGGCTTGCAAGCGCTTGTATCGTATTCTTTGGCACATTCTATCGACAACGATTCAGGGAACTCCGGCACTTATGAAGGGCTAATACGTGGAAATTCCGATTTTGATATACGAAATAACTTTCAGGCAGCTATCTCCTGGGAAATTCCATCGGGAAGCTTTAAGAAACCGAGTCCAGTAAAGCTCGCAACTGAAGACTGGGGAATTGATTCGCGGATATCAGCGAGGTCCGCGCTGCCCGTCGATGTGTACAGCGGTTATGTCGTATTGCCCGGGGGCGCGTCTGAATACGCTCGTGCTAACCTTGTTTCCGGAGTCCCTGTTTATGAGTATCTAGTAGGTGCCCCGGGTGGCCGAATTATCAATATCAATGCATTCACAGCACCAGCGTCGGGAACAATTGGCGATGAGCCAAGAAATTTTGTTCGTGAATTAGATGTGTGGCAGGCCGACTTGGCCATTCGACGCCAATTCCATGTTATAAACAAAACTTATCTACTGTTTCGAGCTGAGGCCTTCAACATCACCAATCATCCGTCCTTCGGGGCAGTCTATAACAACCTATCGTCTCCGAGTCAGTTTGGATACGCTTACAATACGCTCAATAGTCAGTTGGGAGGATTGAACTCACTTTATCAGATGGGCGGGCCGCGTTCTTTGCAAGTGTCGCTGAAGTATAAGTTCTGAAGTTGTTTCTAAACGAGGCAAGATGTCAAGTGTTCGAAGCAACAGGTGTCGATTTGTTAAAAATGCAAAAGAATCACGACCGTAATCGTGATCCTTGCGCTAAAACCACCAGAAAGGAATATCGAACATGAGGCAGCAAATTGCTACGTTCAGTCAGGTGAACAGCGTCGTCAAGATGATGATTTGTACGCTTCTTTTATGCGGCTCGACGTGGGGCATCTGTGAGGCGCTCCCTGTTACCTCAAGAGATTGTGTTAGCGTGAAATACGTTACGGGGGGTGATCTGAGAGGTCCCATTACCTTAAACTCGCAAGGAACTCGCGTTCTCTATGAAGTGAAAATTCCCGAACTGGTCGATAATCGCAACATGTTCGATGTGTATGTGAAGGAGATCGGGCTGGGGATGAGCCGGGATAACGGAACACTGGTTGCGAGCGGCGAAAATGTTGTTGGTCTGCGCTGGCTGAAAGATGGCATCAATTTCCTCGTGCTTGCTCGTGACGGACCCAACGTAGCTGTGGTAAAGGTTAATGCAATTACTAAAGCAAGAAGCGTACTTATCCGAGCGGAATCGAGCATTCTAGACTATAGCATCGATCGCGATGAAAGCATTATCGTTTATAGCACGGTAGCTAAGGACGGATCGCAACAAGAGCCAGCCAAACACAAGACCAGCGCCACCACTTTCAGCCGGCGTGTCACTCTCGATACAGACTTCGGTGATGTGGCAGGAGTGATTCGCGCCCTTTATATTACACGCCTCGGAAATGATGGGATGTGGAGCAAGGCGGAAAGAGTGAGCATCGAGGATCCATTCAGCCACGAAGTTCTGCATAGTTTATATGGGCTAAATCATTTGAGTCTATCTCCGGATGGGAAGCGGCTATTATTTGAATACCGTGCCGCGCAAGTCCCAAAGAATTGGGCAACTCACCCCTTCATTAATTATGTGATCACAAAAGGCGCAGACAATTCTCTTGCAATCACTGTGTTGTACGACATCCAGTCCGGAAAAATAAGTGTACAACTAAATACTATCTTTGTGGGTACCATTCCTTTTTGGGCTAACGACAGTCGTAGTTTTATTGTTGCTGCACCAGCGCCAATCGATACTATATGGGAGAAGCGGGATATCCAAAAACATCGGACTATGGGTTTGGATGCGGACCTGTTTTGGGTCGATGCTATATCAGGAAGAATAGAGGAAGTCATGGAGATGGTTCCGTCTCATCACCAACCACCCCTGGCGTGGACTGCGGATGGAGGACTTGTTGTCAAGACATATGCAGGGACGATCTCCATATTCCGGCATACGGGTGAACGGTGGATAAAGGCCTCAGTTGTATCTATCCCTTTCGCGCGGCCATATCCGTTTTCTAGCATTGCGAGCGATGGTAAGACTGTGGTGGGTGTCTATGAATCAACGACAACTCCTCCAGATCTATTTTCAATGGATATTAAGTCAGGCGAGGCTAGGCTCATCACGAAACTGAACCCGCAGCTCGATAATGTGACCTTAGCAAATGCAGAGGCTGTCAAATGGACAACTTCGGATGGGCTCGCGGTTCGCGGGTTGCTTTTCAAGCCGCTCGATTACGTTTCGGGCAAGCGATACCCGCTTGTCATTCAAACAAAGGGACAGCAGGATCAGAGTTCGTTCGTCTGCGATTCAGGCGTGAACCATGATCCTGCATTTGCCCCTCAACCTATTGCCGCAGCGGGAATGATGTATCTCATCCGTACATTCCCAGAAGACGTTAATCAGGCCGATGAGATAGCGAAGATACCGAATGGATATCCGGGGAACATTGGCGAGACTGTGCAGCAAATGAATATATGGGAAAGTGCTGTTAGATATCTGAGTGATCAAGGACTCGTTGATCCAGATAAAGTTGGGATCATCGGGTTTAGCCGCACCGGGTGGGACGTAGAATATCTGCTTACACACGGAACGACACATTTTGCCGCCGCGAGCGTGGCCGACAATGTTGAGTACAGCCTTGGCGAATACTGGCTATTGACGGCTGGATCAACTGAGTTTGATAAAATGTATGGTGGTTCGCCGTATGGGCCAGCGCTTTCAAATTGGATCAAATACTCTATTTCGTTCAATCTCGACAAAATGCATACTCCACTCCTTATGGAACTGATGGGGCATGGAGTCAGCAACGATGTAGCTGGGCAGATTCCCCCAGGGCTTGCCGCGAGATACGAAACATTTGTCGGCCTAAAAAAATTGCAGAATCCTGTTGAGCTTTACTACTTTCCTAATCAGGGACATCAACCTGATGCGCCGCAAGCGAGAATCGAATCATTGCAGCAAAATGTTGATTGGTTCAGCTTTTGGCTGCAAGGGTATGAGCGCCCCAATCCAGAAGATCCAGATCAATACAAGCGCTGGGAGAAGATGCGTGATGTTTGGCAGGCGAGACAATCTCATCACGACGTAGAGCAAGGTGCACCCAATTCAGCAAAGTAGGTTGACTCGACTAAGGGGACAGTGTGCATCAGATATTTGGCTTACGACGCTTTCGCATCGCAGAGAGAGTCTGTTTTGTTCTACTAATTTTCGGAGGAGGATGCGCTGCGGCGTCTGCTCAAACGATGTCTTCGGAATCGGCGACGACGCCAGCCGCGACGCGCTTTGCGAGCCAGCCTCCGAAACGCGCGGTAGGCTATTTGCATGGCTCGGAGCCAAACTTTCTGTTGCTTCTTCCACCATATCCGGCACTCGGTACAGAGCAGGACAATATCGATGTTGCAACGCTTCACCAAATGCAAGTGCCTGATCAATCATCTCGCTGGAAACTGGCGAAGGCCGATGACCAGATGACCTATGCCAGGTTCTATGAGGTGCTGGGCGTCGATCTCGATGCAGCCAAGTTCCCCATTGTGATGCATCTTCTGAAGCGCATGGAGCGGGATGTTCTGGACACTACTTTTGATGCCAAACCTTACTTCGACCGCCCACGGCCGTTTCAGCGTTTTGCTGTCAAGCACGTATGCGGTTTCGATTCGCCTCCTAAGCCGGAGCCTCATCCAAAGGGAGGCTCTTCAGCCTCCTCTTATCCCTCTGGACACAGTGCATTTGGGTGGGGACTTGCCCTCACCTTGGCGGAGATAGCGCCGGAGCGCGCTCAGTCAATTCTGTCTCGCGGACGCGAATATGGTGAAAGTAGGGTGGTATGCGCAGTCCATTTTCCCAGCGATGTTGCAGCTGGTGAGATCGTTGCAACAGCGGTAGTCGAACGCCTGCACACCGTCCCCGAATTCACGCGCGATTTGGATTGCGCGAAACAGGAATACCGGGCTGCGGTCCAGCCAAGTCTGCAGATCAGCCCGGAGTGCAGTGCCATGGAAAAGTCGTTAAACAACGTCCAGAACGCTGAATGACCTGTGAAGTAGAGAGCAACATCTGCAGGACAAAATTCTAGAAGCTGTTTCATAACCTGATTCGGAATCAAGGGAGGTACTTGGCTCTGTGGTTTTCATGGGCGATAAGGTGGCAGGAGGAATTCATCATGCCACGAGGCGGTTCGATGCTGACCGACAAGCAGTGGAAAAAGATCGCGCCCTGCTGCCTCGGTTGCCCAAGAGCAAGCGCGGAGGTCGTCCCTGGGCCGATAGCCGCCGCATGCTGGAAGGGATTCTGTGGATTGCTCTCAGTGGGGCGACGTGGCAGGATCTGCCTGCCGAGTATCCTTCACCGGCCACGTGTTGGTGGCGATTGCACAACTGGGAACAACGCGGAGTATGGCTGACGATCTGGCGAACCTTCCTGGGAGAGTTGAATCGGAAGGGATAGCTGGACTGGAGCGAGGCGTTTATCGATGGCAGTTTCGCGCCTGCGAAAAAAGGGGCGCCGGGATCGGAAAGACCAAGTGGGGCAACGGTACAAAGTGGATGGTGGTGGTCGATGACCAGGGTATTCCTTTGGGAAAGCGCCTGGGATCGGCCTCGCCAGCGGAAGTCAAACTCGCGGAAATCACGCTTGCCTCGATCCGCGCCCCCAGTCGCAGCCGGCGTGGTCGCCCGCGGCAGAAACCGCAAAGGTTGATTGGCGACAAGGCCTATGACAGCGATCCGCTATGGAGGCGATTGAAGAAACAGGGATCGAATTGATCGCTCCCCATAAGGTGAACCGAGTGCGCAAGCCGACTCAGGATGGGCGCGCTCTGAGACGTTATCGCAAACGCGGGAAGATTGAGCGAACCAACGCTTGGCTGGGCAACTTCCGCCACCTTGTCTGTGATTGGTGGCCGGGTCCCCACAAGTGGACTTGAACCATCAATTCTTTGGCACCTTAGTAAACACCCTCGCTGTTCTTCACTCAATCCTAAACGGCGCAAATGCCCCCACTTCAACGTATGCGTCGGAGCCAAGTTTTTGCCGAGTCTGAGCTGCAACCTTGTTTTGTGTTGTCCGAGACGAGATCCCGAAAGGACGGCTTGAAGCGTCGTTTGACGGGGGCGCCGGGAACTACGAACAAGTCCAATGCGGGTTCAAGCGGCGCAATCGAGGACCAGCACACGCGACATACTGTTCAGCACCCTTTTGAGCACCCTCAATTGCATTAAACCTTAGAAGTTTGGCAAATACCTCTGCCGTGCAACAGCAAAGATCAGATTGACTAGTTCTGATATGTCACCAAGCACAATGGAATCTGTCCGATGCGCCTTAAGCGACAGAATGACTTGCCGCTACGGCGTTTGAAGCAGATCGCTGCACACAAGCTTTTCTCAGAGATGCAGCCCAATTTCCTCGATGATGGCTTCCGCGATGGAAGGTTCTGCAATACCGAGATTAGTCGTTTCCGCAAGAGACTTCGATAGCGTTTCGGCCGCAGCGGGACTCTGCGCAAGGTCTACCTGGAGCGACTGAGACGCATCGGAGGTGTAAACGGACAGCTCGCGGATGCCGGAATTCAAGCGTGCCAGATCGTTTTCGAGACCGGCAAGCTGTGGGGCTTCGCCTGTCAGAATCACCCGGTCGGCTGCAAGATTCCTCGCAGACTCGACGGCATAGCCATAGTCGATATGGCGAGCCGCCTCCAGATCGAGATCGACGGTCTTGCCACTGTCGAGCCGAACGGAAAGATCAGGTTCGGTCCGCTCCACGGTGGCGAAATCGCCGGTGCGGATGTGATTGTCTTTCTCTGGCGCGGTAAACCTGATGCGCTCGCCCACGGCCATCTCCCGTGACTCTTCCTCATAAACTTTGCTCTGGTTGGTCTGGCTCCGGAGCCGGGCGGGGTTGTAGGTGACCTGCCCGCCGTCTGCCGTCTCGATAGTCAACGTGTTGCTGTTTGTATCGACTTCGAGAATACGTGCTCGGCTGTTATGCGGAATGCCTTCGAGCGTAGGACTGCCAGTACGGAAATGGATTTCATCGCCGGGGT
>Ga0255356_1000104_pt1 | contig 52049 bp, 27 predicted proteins | sample HBST100metaG_FD_189944 | JGI IMG/M metagenome (GOLD analysis project Ga0255356, IMG submission 189944) | Peat soil microbial communities from Stordalen Mire, Sweden - H.B.S.T100 | ecosystem: Environmental > Terrestrial > Soil > Wetlands > Peat | place: Sweden: Norrbotten County, Stordalen Mire...
GGCGAGGGCGGGCTCACGCAGGCGGAGGACGACGAGGGCGACGAACTCCAGCAGGAGGGAGGCACCGTAGAGGACGAGATCGATGGAGATGAGGCGCTCGAAGGAGAGGCCAAGCGCCAGGGCCCAGGCGGCTGCGCAGACCAGGACCGAGGTCCATGGGACCGGTGCGCGGTTGAGACGGGCAGAGGAGGTGCGGGTGAGGAAGCGTGGAAGCAGGCCGTCTTTGGCGAGGGCGTAGGGCACGCGCGCGTAGCTGAGCATGAGGGCGTTGAACATACCCGCGCCGCTGAGCATTCCTCCGAAGACGACGGCGAGGGCGAGGATGGTTCCGAGGAAACCGGGGCCGGCGATGGCGCGCGCGGCGTCGGTCCAAGCGCCGGTGGTGAACTGGCTTGCAGGGACGCCGCTGATGCCGACTGCGGCGAGCGGGACGATATATGTTGCGGCAACCAGCGCAGCGGAGATCAGCATGGCACGCGGGTAGTTGCGCTGGGGAGATTCCACCTCCTGGGCGACGGTGGAGGCGTTGTCCCATCCCATGTAGTTCCATAAAGCAATGGAGACGGCACCGGCGAGCGAGGGCGCGGCGACTGGAGCGTGGAGCAAGGTGAGCGAGTTGCGGAGGTGGTCTGTTAAAGAAAGGAGGCCGGTGGCGTGAGCGAAGAGTCCCTTCCAGAGGCCGGCGGCGACCAGGACGACGAAGGGGGCGAGCAGAACGGTGAAGAAGGCAATGGAGCCCTCGCCGACGGACTTGGCGCCTCGCAGGTTCCAGGCGGCGCAGGCGAGGACGACGGCCAGCTCCCAGAGCGTGGCGCGGGACCCAGAGGTGAGGCTGGGCGCGACGCGGGAGAGATAGAGGACGAAGATGACGGGGTAGATGGCCATGTCGAAGACGCTGGCGGCGAGCGAGAGCCATGCCTCCTGAAATCCCCAGAAGGGGCCGAGGGCGCGGCGCACCCAGCAGTAGTAGCCGCCCTCCTGTGGCAGGGCAGAGGCCAGCTCGCCGACCATGAGCGCGGTGGGCAGGCTCCAGACCAGCGGGATGAGGAGCAGGAGGAGGAGTGCCCGTCCGTAGCCGACATCTCCGAGGATGTCTTCCAGGCCGTAGGGGCCACCGGCTACCATGAAGTAGGTGGCTGCGACGAGCGGGAGCAGACGCATCTTGCTGTTTGGTTTGCGCACGCGCCGGCCTCCGGGGAAGATTTGCTGTTGAGGAGAATTTACCTGAAGCAGGAGGAAAAGCGCAGGCAGGTCAATGGCGTGGGTGAGATTCCGATGGAAAGAAAACTGGACGGGAGGCTTGCTTCATGACGCGGGAGCGGGGAAACTGTTTATAATCGGGAGATCCCGGCACACGCTCAAGAGCGAGTTGCGGGGAGGGTTGGAGAGATGGCCGAGTGGCTGAAGGCGGCGGTTTGCTAAACCGTTGTAGGACCAAAAGTTCTACCGGGGGTTCGAATCCCCCTCTCTCCGCCATGTAGTCTTAAGTTGTTTATCTCCTCCAGTTTATATCGAAGAAATCGCGCATTGTCGGGCAATTTCTGCGAGCTTGTTCCAGCAGAGAAATACAATTGCTGCTGGAATGTCGCCCGAGATACGGCCTTTTCTCTGATTGGTCTCCCCGAGGTCCGGTTCTTGCAATTTACCTCAAAACACAGACAGCGCCTTGCTAGGGCAAGGTGCATCGGGTGACGAAAGTTGCGCTCTGTTCAAGCGCGCGGCGGAGCAGAAGGCCCGTAAACTGGCGCGCCAACGAGCCAAGGTATCCGATCGAAGATGCCACCTGGTACCCAACCGATGCGTACAAAAATGTTGATTTCTGTCAAAGGCCGCACTATCCGGCCCTGCCATAGGATTCGCGAGACAGGAAAAAACAGATTGAGCAACTGAAGGCCTGTCTGGATGCGCTCAGACGGGAAGCTATCGCAACATTGCAACCACGGCATCGCGCGCGGGGACGTTCATGGTGAACTGTCGTCCGGCCTGCGTGATGCGCGCATCTCCCCAGACGTCGACCGCGGATTGAAATTGACCAGTGGCTGTAGCCAGCGTGATGGTACCCTGCTTCGCATCCCGTGTCGGGTTCGTCACCCAGATGTGGGTCCCGCCCGCTCCCTGATGCAGACGCGCCTGCAAGGCGGGATTGTCGATGGCGATCTGTTGGGTCAGTCCGGCGAGTTTCAGAAAGCCCGCAAATAACTCCCTGGTCGGCGCACCATGATGCAGGGTGTATCCCGCGCCGGGAAAGGAGCCTATGAGCAACGTCCGCCCCTGGCCGAGGGTATTCTCGACGGCGGCGGTGTTGCCATTGGAATATTGCCCCGCAGCCTTGCCGCCGAGCAGATCGTAGTCCTGGCGGAAGTAGCGGCCGTAGATTTTGCTTCCCTTCACTTCAAACATCAGCTGATCGGAGAGGTCGGGATCGAACTCGACGACCTTCTCCCGCGCGCCGAACAACTCGTCGAGGCCGAAGTTCGGCTGAATCGTCCCGGCATGGCCGTGGTCGCCGAAGTAAGCTGGCAGCCCTTCGCAGATCAGTGTCCCGCCCTGCTGCACATATTGCTTCAGGCGGCCGGCGGTCTCGCGTTTCAACATGACTGGATAGGCCAGATAGATGAGCTTGTACTCGTCGATATTCTCCAGCGCCACAAAGTCGGCCAGAATATTCTGGTCGAAGAACGCCTGATACGCTCCTTTTATCGACTGGGCGTAGTATTCGGTGCTGCCCTGCTGCACATAGTTGAAGAGTTCAGACTCAGGAATGAAGACCAGGCCTACATCGCCCTTGACCGGATGCGACTGCCAAACCTCGGCGTGCGAGTTCGCCCACTTTGCCACCTTGCCCGTCATCTCGGCCCGCGGGGTGACAGAGCCATCCATCCCGAACGCTCCAAACGCGCCAAAGAGCGGACCGTCGAGCAGCGGTCTCCACCGTGGATAGAGGATCCCTCGCGCTCCGCTCGCGCAGGAGATCAGGTTCCAGATGCGCACATCCTCCGCGTCGGGCTGGCGACCGTCTTCTCGCGGCCTCCCAATCACCTGCGATTGCATCCACAGTGGACCAGCCTCTGCCTCCGCGTGCCAGAACGGTTTGCCGCGCGCGCCTGCCCGCGCCAGGTCCATCGCCTGATACTGCAACCACGGCGCATTTCCATGTCGCGACGCCACCCACGTCAGCCCCCACACATCCATCATTGCGGCGGAGCGCCATTCGTTGTGCGCCGACGAAGGCAGCGTCTCCAGCGTGCCCGCAACGCCGTGCGCGCAGACCAGGTGGTGTGGATCGAGCTTGCGAAACAACTTCACCCGCCAATCGAGCAAGCGAAACGCGTCGTCGATGCGAAACTGCAACCAGTCCAGGCCCTCCGCATATCCGTTCAGGTTCTCCGGAGGGTCTACATCATCCCACGTCTCATAGCTGTACCGGCCCCATGCTTTGCCCAGCGCAGGCAGCGATCCGTAGCGCGTCCGCAACCATTCGCGCAGCCTCTGCCTGGTGCCCTCGCAGTAGCAGTTCATCTTGCGCGCGCCGCCACCGGGGTAGGTGTTCTCGTTCCAAAGATCGTACCCAAGCAGTGCAGGATGGCTTCTGTAACGCTCAATCAGCGCCGTCAGAAATCTCTCGGCTGCCGCCTGCGCCTCTGGATTGTCCAGACACAATCCCGGGAAGCCGCCCACAGCCGTGCTCTCGCCAATCTCGCTGTTCTGAGCGGAGCCGTCGCTCGATTTGTAACGCGCGGAGGCGTACCTGCGAAATGCCCACTCCGGTGCATTGGTCGTGAACTCCGCGATGATCACCTTCAGACCATTGGCCGCGGCAAGGTCCATCATGCGGTCATAGTCGGCCCAGTCGAATTTTCCCGGAGCTACTTCGATTGCGCCCCACAGGAACCAGTGGCGAAAGGTGTTCATGCCCACGTGCGCGGCGGTCTGATGGTCGCGCGCCCAATCTTCAGCAGGCGGATTCGACTTGCGGAAATACACCGCGCCGTAGGGAAAGACTGGTCCCATCGCAACTTCCTTCGGCTGTTGCGGTTGCTGCGCGCGCGCTTCTGCGCTCACCTCGATGGCTTGCAGACCGAGCGCGGTGGACGCGCTTAGCAGCGCCGCCGTGCGCATAAAGTCCCGTCGCGTAACTTCCAGGTCCACCTTCATTTCATATTCCTAACGTCACTGAAGATTGGAACCCATCCACTTTACGGCGTCATCCAGTGTATTGTTGGGCAGGCGGTTGTAGTCCCATGGCTCGCTGATTGCCAGCTTGTCTCCCGCGCCATAGAGAGAGTAAACCTGCTTCGCCAGGGAAACCGAGGACGCGACGTCCGCGGGAGTCGCGTCGCGGTCCAGTTGCGGCTCGACCACCAGCACGGGACGCGGCGCAATCATGCCCAGCAGGTCCTGATAGTCATAGGGAATCTGCGACTCGTGCCCGACAAAGAATCCCAGCTTCGGAATCAGATCGCGCTCCTGGCTGTAGCGAGCGATGCCGCCATCGCCATGGGCCGCCGTATCTGTGCGCATCGGCGTAAAGCCCGCGATGGAAACAACTCCCTTTACCCGCGAATCAAGCGCCGCTTCATAGATGGCGACCGTGCCGCCAAGCGAATACCCAAACAGGTAGATCCGATTCGCATCGACCGATTGATCGTTGGCGAGTGCGTCGACGGCGGAGTGCGCATCCTCCACCAGTTTTCCCATGTGCGACCACTTCGGATAGCGGTCATAGAACGTGCCTGTCTCCGACAAGCGACTGCCAAAGCCGCTCTGGTCATAAGCCAGCACCGCGTAGCCTGCATGCACCAGCGCCAGAATTGGGTGCAGGTCCGAGTGGTACACCCACATGTAACCCAATGGGTAGCTATATCCATGCAGCCAGATCACCGTCGGCAGCTTCTTGCCGGCAGGCGTGTCCTTCGGATAATAGAGGTCTCCCCCGATACCACCGAAGTTGATATGCCGGGAGGCTGCTTCGCTCTTCTCCGGTTCCAGCCAGCCGTAGGAGTTTCCACCATTGCTAATGACCCACAAGGGAACGTTCGGCGCGAGCTGCCCAGGACTTGGCGCCTGACCTCCGACACCTACATAAGTCGAGGGGACATTTGCTACTGGAGCGCTTGCCGCACCTCCAAAGCCCAACCGCCCTGCACCTGGACCCGCCGCGCCCGGCCTGGCTGCTGGTGCAGCCGCTCCTGGCCCCGTTGCCGCTCCCGGAGTGCCCGGCGCCGGTGCGCCTGCCGTGCCTGCGCCTACAGTCCCTGCCGCCGCACCCGGTCCACCCGGAGCCGCACCGGCTGCCGGCCGCGCAACCGCACCTCCACCTGGAGCAGCGCCGAAGAACCCTCCCCTCCCGGAGTCCGCACTGGACAGTCTCGGCGGCTCATTGCCCAGCATCGAGAGCACCGACTTGCGGAGGTCCGCCGACTTCTTCTCCCAGTCAGATGGCGAAGCGATCGCGCCGCCTGTTGCGGACTTCAGAATCTCATCCGTTGCCTGCTTCGGATACTTGCTCAGGTCCAGCGAAGTCTTCGTGTTCACGCGCCATGTGTCCCAGTTCCACTGGAAGATCAGGTTGCTCGTCCACTTCTTCGTGGAGCGCCCAAACTGCTGGTCCAGCCAGTCCAGGTCAGCCTCTTCGTCGTTCGCGCCGTGAAAGCCGGGAACGCGCAGCGTGCCGATGCGGTCGGGAACGCCGAGCAGCTTATAGACCTTTAGCGCGGAGTAGTACGTCTGCTCGACGCCCCAGGTGTTCGACACCTGATCGTTGTTACCCCACTCCATCAGGATGGAGCGCGGCGCGATCATCGCGGCCAGCAGGTTGCCATCCACGGGGAGCCGGTCTTCACGCCCGGCGAAGAAGCGCAACTGCGGAGCGAACCATGTTGGGAAGGAGCGCGTGGTGCTCTCAATTCCTTCCCCGAAACCGCGCTCGCCGGACGCACGCCATGGCAATACGCCGCCAACGCCCGTGCTTCCTGCAATCACCGCGGTGATGCGCGGGTCCAGTGCTCCGGCGAGCGCCGCTATCTTTCCATCGCGCGAGTAACCAAAGATCGCGATGTGCTTCATGTCCACCTGGGACAGCGTCGCCAGGTAGTCCACCACCAGGCCCGCGGCCCATCCGCGCCGCGGCAACAGCGCAAAGTCATAGTCCGGATAGAGCTGGGCCAGCGCGGCGGCATCGTCCATCGAGTCGTTGCCCGCGAATCCCGCCGAGATGTACCCGCGCCGGATCAGTGAAGCCGCCCAGCCTGACAGGCTGGAGTTGATCAACACCGGGAACGGCCCGCCGCCGTCGGGAATATACACGCGCACGCGCATCGTCCCTTTGTCGCCCGGCCCGAACTCCAGCCGAACATTGCGCACCGTGTAGCCGTCCGCGTGCTTCTCGTCGAGGACGACGGCGTGATCGATCTTCGGCCTTGGCGGTACCGTGCCCCACACATACTTCTGCGATAGCTTCGAAATCTCCTCCCGCCGGGCAGACCACTGGGCGGCTGTGGTCACGCTGCGCCCATTGAGAAACGTCAGTGGATCGGGAAGGCTATTGTGCCTCGGGAGCGAGTTGAAGTCCGGTGGGAGGGCGTTTGTCTTCTTCAGCCACGCGTCGAAGGACGGATCAGGCGGCAGAATCTGTAGCAGCTTGTCGCGGTACTGCTCGCGGTCCCCAACCGACATGGGTGACTGCGATTGGGCATGGGCGACCGTGCCAAGAATGATTGCCGACAGCGCTGCGCCGATAAGAATGCGATTTTCAAATGCCATGAGTATTCCGACCTTTCCTTCAGCCCAACACTGTTCTATACATCCTGAGAAATCCCTGTGGCTGCGGGCATCGACAGGGACCCGCTAAAGCAATTACTTCCGATCCAGTGTGTCGCAAATATATGCATCCCGGACAGCCAATCCTCCTCTGTCAAAGAAGGCCCAAGGACCAATCGCTACTCCCCAACGAAGAATAGAGACGAAACCGAAGCTAGCTTCAGCCGCACCGTGGTAATTGGTTGACCATTTGCATCGCCGGGCGTGATCTCCGCCGGCTCTTGCGCGCCGGTGTGCGGGTTCCAGATCGTCAGCGTCTTGTGGCCTGGTAGAACGACCTTGGTGTCAATATCTTTCGGAGATGAGTTGGCGAAGAAGTAGATGTCGCGGTCATCCTTCACCTTGTGGATGTAGGTCAGGGCGCCCTCATACTCCGCCCCGTAACGCAACTCGCCCAGCGGCTCCTGAATATTCACGTCGCGCACGGGAAGCGCCAGATTCAGGATATTGTCCAGCAGCCATGGATGGGTGTTGGGCAGATAGTAGGCCTGTCCTCCCGCGTTGTTCTTCTTGACGTAATACCAGAAGACATAGTAGTTCTGGCGGTCTTGCGCTCTCTTGACGTCCGCCTTCAAGGGCTCGTCCTTAGCCACGCCAAAGATGTCCGCCATGGCCTGCTGCACCTCTTTATCCTTGCCGAACTCCGCCGAGCGGGTGGGGAGCTGCTCGGTGGCAATGACGGCGCCGCCCTGGTCGTAGAACTGCTTGATCTTGTTGGCTGCCGCCACCGAGAGCACATCGCCGGCGGGCAGGATCAGGACCTTGTACTCTTCGCGATTCACTTTGTTGTTGAGAATCAGTTTTCCGTGGTCGATGGTGCAGTTCTCGACCAGGACCTCCGGGTGCAGATAGGTGTAGTCCACGCGCGACGCACGAAACAGGTCGTTGCCGATGGTCTGGTAGTCCGCGCCCGGAGCAGGACCGCCTTCGCGCGCGTAGGCCGCTTCCATGATCTGCGGGGCCTTCTCTCCGGCAGCCAGCGGGAACTGCACGCCGCCGGCATTGTGATAGTCCGCGTGCAGCGAGTCGATGGGATAGAGAACCGCGACATCCGCCACGTGCCGTCCGCCCTGTAGCATGTAGCTGAGGCGTCCCACATAGTCGTTCAACTCCACGCGCTTGGGCTGTACCGTGCGGGCCGGCACCTGGGAGTTGATGCCCATTGCATACTGGTCCATGGCCACCTGGAAGGCCATCTTGTCGGTCAGGCCGCGATATGCGGCATACGTTTCGGCGCGAATAATGCGATGGTCATAGTTGAAGCCGGACGAAGTAACAACTTTGTACACGGAATTGGTGCGGCCGTACCACCAGATGTCGTCGATGGTGGGAATGGTCTGGTACTTGAACATCTTGATGAGGTCGCCAGTGAGCGGCGTCGGATTGGCCGGCTCTTCCTGGTCGGTGTGCCCGCCGAATTGCAGGTTGTGCTCGCGGCACCAATCATCGAGCCGCTTGATGTAGTTCTCCTCATACAGCGAGGCGCGGAAGCCGAACAGGGCATCGCGCGCGGCGGCGGTCTCCGGGCCGATGTCGTACCACAGCGCCGGGTAGTACTTCATCGGCGAGTAGCCGTATCGCTTCTGGAAGGCGGCATTGAAGTCCGGCGTCCAGATGCGGTCGGAGTGGTGCATCGACGGCTCGTCGTAGAAGGTCTGGGTGATGATGTTACCGAAGTATTTACCCAGATACTGGTTGTACCGGTCATAGGTCAGTGAGATATACGCCGTCATCGCGTTGGGATCGAGGTAGTCCACCACCGTCGCATTGCCTTCGACGAGATAGAAGGCCATCGCCTTCCAGTTGCCCTTCGGCACGGTGGCGATGAGATGGCCGGCCTTACCGCTGCTGCTCACATCCACCAGTTCGTGGGTGTCGCGATTCATCAGGACCGAGCCTATATAGATGCCTTGCGGAATCGCCAAATCGATTCTCTTCGGCCCGGTAACATCCTGCTCTGTCATGTTGAGGCTCTTGGCCGCGTACTGGGGGAACTTGGAGTAGAGCAGGCCTCCCGCCGTGCCGCTCGGGAAGGAGTAGTCGTCGTAGAGGACGACTTCCAGACCATCCTTCTTGGCCTGCTGCACTCCGGCGTCATACAGCTTGAAGTATTCGGGGCTGAGAAACTCGACGCCCTTCGTGCCTGGAGTGCCGCGGGCGAATCTCTTGAGGTAGGCGTCGGAAAGACCGAGAGAGGTGGTGCCTCCGGGCTCGAAGAAGAGGCCGCCGTAGTTCAGCGTCTTGGCCTCATCCACCTCCGCGGCGAGGCTCTCGGGGGTGTCCCTGGACATGTTGATGCTGCCCATGGCGTGTCCACGGTACTGCGCGGGCGGGGCCTTGAATATCTGCGGATTGAAGTCAGCAGCAGGTTGTGACTGGCTCTGGGTGGTGACTCCCGCCCCCAGCGCGAGGAGCACTCCTGTGAGAACAACGGCACGGACAGACTGCACTAGCATGGGTTCTACCTCTCGTTTATTTAGCGGGGATCTCCTTATTCGCCACCGATTCGCTAGAATTGTACCCCCCTTGAGGGGGTTCGCGAGACCAACAGTGCAATTGTGGTCGAAACGGGGCAATGCCGCACCGCCCTGGATTCAAACATGTAATCGCGCAATCGAACTACCTGCGAAGTCTCGTTTCCCGGGAAGTTCGAGCCCAAGCCCCGCTTCGCTTCACGCACATGCGCGTTTCGCGTTACGGACGTGACCGGCTTTATGACTTCGGAATAGCAGCTAATCCGCGGAGCATTTTTCAGGAAGCCGGTATTGATCGTTGATGCGAGGAGGCGTGGGGCATGATGCGACCTCCTTGTGCATCAAACCGGGTGCTATAAGCGCCCAGGCCGGTCCCTTCCGAATGGCAGTATGACTTCGACATGCCATCGTTCGGCTTACTCGTTAGAAAGAGGATGCACCGGTGCATGCGCCGTCGCCAGAAGAGGGAACCGGTCACCTGCCCGCATCCGCCGCTGGAGCCGGTGCCGATGCGACATGGCCTTTTCGCGTTGATTTACTTGCAAACCCTCTCCGAAACCGTGAGAATTCCAGATGCCGGAATAAACCTGGAAACGCAGATAGGATAAGCATGAAAACGAAAATCAACCTTGTGTCAATGCTGGCACTGGCGTTCACTCTGATTGGCGCAACGTTGACGATGGAAGCACAGGCAGGGACGGGAACCCATGCCGCTCCGCACAGGCCGCAAGGCCCATGTGACGTATATGCCGCCGCGGGGGATCCCTGCGTGGCCGCCCACAGCACGACGCGCGCGCTGTACGCCAGCTACAACGGCCCGCTCTATCAGATTCTGCGCCAGTCGGACCGCAAGACGCTGGACATCGGCGTCGTCCGGCCCACCGCTTCGGATGCGGGTGGATACGCCAATGCGGCCGCGCAGGACACGTTCTGCGCCAACACGTACTGCTGGATCACCACCATCTACGACCAGTCTGGCAAGCACAACCATCTGACGCAGCCGCCCCGCGGCGGATTCAGCGGGCCGGCCATGGGTGGCTTCGATAACATCCCGGTCGCCGACATGGCGCCGGTTACGATCATGGGCCACAAGGCTTACGGCGTCTTCATCGAGCCGGGCATGGGTCTTCGCATAGACGACGCGAAGGGCACCGCGGTCGACGACCAGGCAGAGGGACAGTACTGGGTCATCAACGGCCAGCACTTCAACGCCGGTTGCTGCTTCGACTACGGCAACGCCGAGATCGACAGCCGCGACGACGGCAACGGCACCATGGAAACCGCCTACTACGGCGACGCCACCGGCTGGTATCACGGCAACCCTCCCGGACCGTGGATTATGACCGACCAGGAGAACAACCTGGTCGGTTGCGTGAACCCGGATGGCTCAAAACTCTGCAAAGACCTGCCGAACATCGCATGGCGATTCGTGACCGCGATTGCAAAGGGCGAACCGCACCACTGGACCTCCATGGGTGGCGACGCGCAGCGCGGCGCACTGTCGGTCATGTTCAACGGACCGCGCGTCAACTCCACCTATGACCCGATGCGCAAGCAGGGAGCCATCCTGCTGGGCAATGGCGGCGACAACAGCAACAGCTCGCAGGGCACCTTCTATGAAGGCGCAATGACGGCCGCAGGCACCTTTCCGACGGATGCCACCGACCAACTGGTGCAGGCCAACGTGGCGGCTGCCAAGTACGACGTGCAGCGGCTGAGCCTGGCGCCGGCGTCGGCAACTGCCACTCCGCCAGGACTCCAGACGTTTTCACCGGTGTCTTCGCAGGAGACAACCGTAACGTTCACGAATACCACGGGCGCGCCCGCGGCGGGCGTCAAGCTGAGCATCTCCGCGCCCAAGGGGTGGACCACTGTGGCCTCGGGAACAACCCAAACCTCGAAGACGTTTGCTGGTCCGGTCGCGCTGGGTGCGAGCGTGAGCGCGACCTTCAAGGTCACCTCGGGGCCGGCGGCCTTCAACGGCGACTTGGTCGGCAATGCCGTGTGGACGAGCGGCGGAAAGCAATTCGAGACAACAACGGCGGAGAAGGTGCGGAGCGTCAGCCCAATCAAGATCAACGAATTCCGTGTGAGCACCCTCTCTCCCGCCAACCAGACAAACTCGTTCATCGAGCTTTATAACGCGGGATCGAGCAGCGTAGACATCTCCAACTGGACCCTCACTGAGCACCCAACCCAGCAGGCAATTTTCTCGGCGGTGAAAATTCCGGCGGGGACGAAGCTCGCGGCGGGCGGCTTCTATGTGCTCGGCCTCTCCAACTCCGGGTTGGCCGTCCCGGCGCGCGCGGGCGATACCGCCATCAACGTCAGGAACACGACCGGCATGACGGTCGGCGATTCGGTCGGCATCGACACCGGCTCCAACGCGGAAACCCGCAAGATCGCCAGCATCGGGACGGCGTCCGGCAACAATACGACGCTGTGGCAACCCCTCCCCGACGGTCCGGTGATTACGGTCCCCGCCGGCTCGACCAACGTGCCTGTCACGAGCGTGTTTGGCTTCGCGGTCGGCGAGAAGATCGCCATCGGCTACGGCGGATCCTACCCCACCGATGCAGGAACCACAGAGCGGCATGAGGTGGCCACGGTTACCGCGGTCGGCAAGCCTGGCACGCAAGCCTTCCTGGGGGCGGACGCACACGCCGGTGCGACCAACATCAAGGTGACGTCTGTCGCCAACATCTCGGTTGGTGACAAGATCAGGTTGGACATCGACAGCATCGGCCATGGGATCGAGACCGTTACGGTCACTCGCGTCGGCACACCGGCGAGCCGTGGAGCGATGGTAGATCCGGGCACGGGCCTCGACCTGGCCGCCCCGCTGCGGTTCAACCATGCGGCCAATCTCCCCTTCAGCGACCGTGGAATGGGAATCAGCTTCCAGCCCGCGACGGCCTTTGCCCATCAGAGCAACGAGCCCGTGCAGGCGCTCGGCACTGGTATCACGCTGGACAGCCCTCTGGTCCACGAGCACGCAATCAACGCGGTTGTGCGGGACGCTCAGGTTACGACCGCTGGCTACCAAGGGACGGCGGAACCCAACCAGTGGTTCGGAGGCCCGGCCCTGTCGCCTGCCGCTGGCAATATGGTGCTGCGTGACGCCGCTGGCCTGGTCGTCGACAGCCTCAACTATGGCCTCCTTGTCGATCCATGGGCCGCCGAGGGTTACCAGACCGCCTCCGGACCAGGGCAAAGCGGCTGCCGTGTGATTGCGCCCGGCCCCGGCAGGAGCGCGGGCCGCTTTCCGGACGGCGCTGACACGGATAGCAACTGCGCCGATTTCCTCACGCAGACCGCATCCACGCTGGCGGCCGCTTCCGCCGCCGGCGCAACCAATATCAAAGTCGCCAGCGTGGCAGACTTTGACGCCGGCCAGACGATCGTAATTGATACGGGCGCCAACCCCGAGACCGCCGTCATCGCTACGGTTGGCACGGCCGGCGCCAGCACGCTGGACACCGCCACCGGTGTGGGCGCAACCGTTATCCCTGTCGCCAATGCGATGGGATTCAGCGTCGGTCAGACCATCACCATCGACAGTGGCGCAAACTCGGAGACGGCGGTTGTCACCGTCGCCGCCAGGAGAGGCGCCCCCACAATCACCGTCGCCGCGCCGCTCAGGTTTGCGCATGCGGCCGGTGCAGCGGTCTCCGGCACAGGCATCACCCTTGCCGGTGCATTGACCCAGGCTCATGCCAGCGGGGCGCAGATCGCCGGCAGTGTTCCTCCCACGCCCGGTGCGCCCAACCAGTACTACCGGAGACGTCATTGATGGTGCCTGTGGAACTGAATGGAACGGCAGTAGCTCGAACAGTCCCGAACAAAACCGTGATGTCGACGGCTGCCTGCGCCTAGATGATTTTCGGCGTTTGAGCGCTCGCGGAGGTGCACGGTACGACAAAGAGGAACCGTTCAATCGAGTGCGCTAATCCGCTTTCCTGTCAAACAGAGGGAATTACCTCCCCATTTCTCCGTTCACCGGACCGTAGCTGAGGTTTCACGATCCACGCCGCCTGCACCCATCAGGACTAGAGAGCGCTGAGCAAAGGGCGAGTAGACGAGAAGCGCCGCACACGACACTGCCAATCCGATATTGATGTGGTGCAAAAGCAGGAATGGCGAGAGCGACCATAGTTCATCGAGTACAAACAGAAACGGCCAGATCTTGAGGAACTTTTCACGCGCTCCGGGTGCGTGCATCAGTGTAGTGGTCAGCATGAAGGCACGAACAGGTATCAGAACTGCGGCAGTCACGATCAAGACAGTAAGTACCTGAGTTGCTTTCGGCAATGCGGAGAAGAGATCTTCAATCTCCGCCAGATTTGCCAGCGCCCCGATATAGAAGCTCAGGTACATGCACTGAAACAAGACGAAGAGCGTCTGCACAACTGGATACGAGGTCTTCGGCAGTTCCTGCGGTGAGGCCAGAATCCGGCTAAGAAGGTCAGCCTCAGACTCGCTCGAAACGACCGCTTGCTCGCTCGAAACCGAGGCCGTGGACTCGGAGACTGAGGGAGACGGGTCTTCACCGAGGCCAATCCGTTCCACGGGAGCCACGAAGCGATATCCACGACGGGCCAAGGTCTCAACGAATCGAGGATTGCTTGCCGTATCTCCGAGGGCTTCGCGGATGCGATTGACCGCTGAGTTCACGCCATGCTCGTAATCGACAAAGGTGCCCTCGGGCCACAGCTCTCGGGAGATAGCCTCTCGAGTCAGCAGTTCGCCAGGCCGCTCCAGGAGCATGCAGAGTACCTGAAATGGCTGGGCGTTTAATTTGGTTCGGATTCCCTGCCTGAGAAGCTCTCCCGAGGCAGCGTTTGCTTCAAATACACCGAAACGATAGCGCTGGGCTGGCCTTGTTTCCGTCATGTTATGTGCCAGTGTATCCGATCGGGCGTTCAATCTGTACCTGGCGCCGAAGTGATAACTTTCAGAAAGTCTAATTACTGCAATCTTTTGCAACGTGAGAAACAAACTCCAACCGATGAGGCCCAATGCATTGATCTGGGAGGCCGGGGCGGAGCATTGTGCAGTTCATGAAGCGAGGCATACCCATGACGCGATTCCAATCCACACGCTCCCGAATCTTCTCTCTTCTCTGCGGACTATTGCTCTTCGTCACTGCTCCCGGCTGCGTTGCTGCAGGCCCCCTGCCGGCAGCGGTTGCAGCCTTTAACTCGTACACCCATGAGGTTGAGACGCGCCTCGCTCAGCAGCATCGGTCGCAGAGTGCCTTCCTCGCTCCCGCGGCCTCCGATCCGCGGAGTGAGGACCGCCTGCGCCGGGGAGAGTTGATCGTCGAAAAGCTGACACCGTCGGCGGGTGCGGACCTTCCCGGAGCGATGCTGCACCACTGGCGCGGCACCGCGTTTGCCCCTGGAGCCAAGGCGGCGGACTTCGAACAGCTGATGAAGAACTTCAGCGCCTACCCGAAACACTTCTCTCCGCAGGTGCTGCAGGCACGCGTGCTGGCGCAACAGGGAGACCGGCTACAGGCAACCATGCGCGTACGCCAGCGGCACGTCATCACGGTGGTGATGGATACGGCCTACGACATCACGTATGGACGACTCGATTCGCAACACGGATACAGCATCTCGCGGAGCACGCAGATCAACGAGATCGACTCGCCCGGCACCAGCACCGAGCGCGCGCTGAATGCGAACGAGGAGCACGGCTTCCTGTGGCGGCTGAACACCTACTGGAGCTACGAGGAGCGGGACGGCGGACTTTACATGCAGATCGAGTCTGTCTCGCTGACGCGCTCCATCCCAACCGGCCTCGGCTGGGCGGTTCGGCCCTTTGTGGAGAGCGTGCCACGCGAATCGATGGAGTTCACATTGCGTTCTACATGCAACGCACTGCGCAGATAGTTCGGTCGGCGAGCAGAGAGATGACAACACGGAAATCAACACCCAGAAAGGGCGAAGATGAATGCACAATCAGTCGCAACCAAGGATGCAGCCGGCTTTCAAACGGCGCGCCGCATCAACCAGTCCCTCACCGCCTCCATCGAGAAGCGCGCACTGTTTTGGATGGCCGAACGTGCTCCATGCTGGCTCAGCTCGGACCAACTCACTCTGCTCGGTTTAGGGGCTCAGGTCGCGGCTGGGATCTTTTACGCACTCTCTCGATACAGCCGCTACGCACTGTTTCTGGTGATTCTTTGTGTTGCGCTCAACTGGCTGGGAGACAGCATGGATGGGACCCTGGCCCGGGTGCGCCGGCAACAGAGGCCGCGCTACGGCTTTTATGTAGACCATATGGTGGACATCTTCGGCTCCGTTGCGTTGATGGTCGGACTCGGCTGCTCCGGACTGTTGCACTGGTGGACGGCGATCGCAATGCTGATCGCGTTCCTCATCCTGTCCAGCGAGAGCTACCTCGCCACTTATACGCTGTCGTGCTTTCAACTCTCGCAAGGCATCTTCGGCCCCACGGAGATTCGCATTCTGCTGATTGCCGGCAACCTGGCAGCGCTACGCAGCCCGTACGCGACGCTGTTCGGGCACAGGATGCTGCTCTTCGATCTGGGAGGAATCATCGCAGCGGTATGCATGTCTGCGATGGCGATAAGCATCACCCTGCGCCACACGGCAGAACTCTACCGGCAGGAGCCCCTGCCATGAACACCATCATCCGCTGGGGCAAGTTCAATCTGGTTGGAGCCATGGGGATGGTTGTGCAGCTTGCCGCGCTCGCTCTCTTCAACAGGGTTTTGGCGGGCCACTATCTCTATGCCACGGCTGCGGCCATCGAGCTTGCGCTGGTACACAATTTTGTATGGCACCTGCACTACACGTGGCGCGACCGCCGCGACCGCTCCGCACTGCTCACTCAACTTCTGCGGTTTCATCTATCCAATGGTTTGGTTTCCATGCTGGGGAACCTTGTGCTGATGCGAATCCTGATCCATGAGGCACGTGTTCCCCTTCTCATATCGAACAGTATCGCGATTCTGTGCTGCTCCCTTGTCAACTTCTTTCTGGGAAATCACTGGGCGTTCGCGGCTAGAACGCAGGCAAACCTGTACCGGGCGACGGTAACCGCGAGAAGTCTCGCCAGGACCCTCCGCACAGACGTATAACGAAGAAGTCGTAGTCAGCCCGAAAGCACATGCGCTGGTTCCATTCTTTACGTCTTTCGTTTACCACTCTCCTGTTCGTTCTGCTAACGATCCCGCAGCCCACACACGCCTACTCCGTCCTCGCTCATGAGCAGCTCATCGATCTCGCGTGGGTTGGCTCTGTCCAGCCCTTCTACTTCGCCGGTACCCCAACCTTACTGAGACCCATCTCCGCGAGGCACGTGCCTATGCCTACGGTGGATGCGTCATCCAGGACCTCGGCTACTATCCTTCGGTGAATGTTCGGAATCGGACTACGATAATTGCAGCCGGAGTCCGAAAATCCTGCTGCGAAATGACAAAAAGGGAAGTAGTATTGCGGCCATGAGAAAGTTGGTCTTGGCGGGTATCTGTAGAGAATGCGTGCGATAACCAGGAAACAAAACGGAGAATCAAACATGTCACCCAAATATCGTTTAGCTTTTGTGGTTCCGGTCCTGTGCGCCGCGTTCATGACGGTGAATCTGCAAGCGGCAGCGGTTGAAAACAAGCCGCCGGTCAGGGTCAGCATCAAGGACATACCCCACTTGGAGAAGCGCGATGGGATGACCAAGCTGATTGTGGATGGACGCCCCTTCATCTGCCTTGCGGGCGAACTATCCAATACCGCCTCGTCCGACCGCGAAGCCACCAAGGCCACCATCGCGCGCCTGGCGCAGGCCAATTTCAACACCATCCTTACGGTCGTTTCCTGGGATATGGTTGAACCCGAAGAAGGCAAGTTCGACTTCTCGATCATCGACTATCAGATTGAAGCCGCCCGCGCCAACAATGTGCGGCTCATCTTCCTCTGGATGGCCAGTTGGAAAAACGGCTTGTCGCACTTCCCGCCTCTATGGGTCAAGGCCAACCAGGACCGCTTCCCGCGTGTGGTCAACGCCCAGGGCAAGACCCTTGAGATCCTCTCCACGCTGAGCGATAACAATCGTAACGCCGACGCCACGGCCTTTGCCGCCGTCATGAGGCACATCCGAGAAGTGGACAAGACCCACACGGTCATAGCAATCCAGGTCGAAAATGAAGTTGGCACCATGGGCGCCACCAGGGACTTCCGCCCCGCCGCCAATGCCGCCTTTGCAGGCCCGGTCCCGAAGGAACTGACCGACTATCTTCAGAAGAACAAGGACCACCTGCTGCCGGAACTGAAGAAGATTTGGGACGCGGCTGGCGACAGGACTGACGGCACCTGGGAAGAGGTTTTCGGCAAGAACGTTCAGCGTCCGGCGGATGATCCGCCGGTGCCCAACAACCGAATTCGTCCTCAGCGTCCGGCCGAAGCCGAGCTTTTCAACCACACGGATGAGATTTTCATGGCGTGGAACTACTCCCGCTACATCGGCTACGTGGCGGCGCAGGGCAAAAAGGAATATCCGATCCCGATGTATGTCAACACCTGGCTGGTGCAGCCCAACGACATCGGCGCGGGCGACTACCCCAGCGGCGGGCCCGAGCCGCTGGTGCATGACATCTGGCGGGCCGGCGGACCGGCGATCGACACCCTGGCGCCTGACATCTATCAATCGGATTACGCCGGAATCATTAAGACCTTCTCGCGCAACGGCAACCCCGCCTGGAATCCAGAAACCGGGCAGAACGCCAACAACGCGTGGATGGGGTTCACGCAACTCAAACTCCTGTGCTACTCCCCCTTCGGCGTTGACGGTCGCCTGAACGCGACCTCTGAAGACCCGTTCGTGCGGTCGTATGGGTTCATCAACTCGATTTCGGGCGCGATTGCCGAGGCGCAAGGCAAGCCAGATTCGATCAAACTGATCGAGCTTGAACCGGGGCAGAATCCCGGGAAGGTCGTGATGGGCCGGTACATCTTCGATTTCACCCCCGTGTCAGGGACTCGTGGCGGCGGAGCAGGTGCAGCTGGCGCAACCGCCGGAGCTGGCGGAGCTGCTGCAATTGCTCCGGTTGCACCTCAGGCTGGAGGACGCGGCGGCAGTGTTGGGCTATCCTTCCTCGACAAGCCTTTCCTGCTTATTATCAACACCGCCCCGGATGAGTATTACTTCGCGGCCAACGCCCCGTTCCCGTTCGTTGTTTTGCCAAACAACATCCCCAACGTCAGGGTCGCTGCGCCCGCCATAATCGAGCGCGGCGCATTCAAGAACGGCATCTGGGCGATGCAACGCCGCGTCAACGGCGACGATATCATGGGCCGCGGCTACGACGTCTCCGCCGCAGCCAACAACAACCTGCCCGGCTCCCAGATACCGCTGGGCGCCCGGGGAAGCGGCGGTCGTGGTGCCGGAGCGGGCGATACCACGCCCCAACCGCCGACCGTGATGCGTGTTACGTTCTATCAATATCGCTAAGTCAAAGAGGAGAGCAATCCCTGAAACTGAGAACCTGTTTAAAAACCAGCAGAGGAACCATGGAAGGAATATGCTTCTGGGCTTCTTTTTCATAGCTTGGAAGCATGTATCCGAGCGATTTGACCGAAACGCAGTGGGCGAAGCTGGAGCCGTTGTTGCGGTCTCCGCGTTTGGATCGACATGGAGGCGGGCGTCCTCGCAAGTATGAGTTGCGCCGGATCGTCGACGCGATGCTTTATGTGGTGAAGACGGGCTGCCAATGGCGGCAGTTGCCCGTCGGTTTTCCTCCCTGGCAGTCTGCTTATCAGCAGTTTCGCATCTGGCGCGACGGCGGCGTCTGGGAACATGTGACCCAGTCTCTGCGCGAGCAAGGCCGCAAAGCGAAGGGCCGAAACGCTGCTCAAAAGATATGCTTAGTTTTCAAACAGGTTCTCAGGGCTACATCCGCCCCATAGTCCGCTCCAGCTCGGCGCGGGCAGTGCTCCGCTCCATCTCCGCCTGAAAAAGTCCGGCTTCGGCCTCGGCGAGTTGCCCTTCGGCTTCTTTGAGCGCGGAGGGATTGGCCGTGCTCGCTTCCACCTGATTGGCTGTGATCCGCCGCATCTCGGCCCGCGCAGCCACACTCTTCCGCGCCGCTTCCAGGCCAGTTTCCGCGCGCCGCACCTTGCGCACTTCTTTTTCAATATCCACGCGCACACGGTTCTGAACCTGCCGGAGGTTCTCTTCGGCCTCGGCCACCTGCGCCTGGCGCTCATGCACCTGCCCGCTGCGCTTGCCGAACTCGAACAGCGTCCAGTCCATTTTGAGACCCACCAGGCCGTTGTTCTCGGTCAGTAACGGCACGCCGTCCTGATGGACGTATTGCGCAAACGCTCCGATCTCGGGAATGTACGCCGCGTGTGCCGCGCTAAGGCCCGCGCGCGCTTTCCTCAGAGTCTCTTTGGCGGCTGCAACCTCCGGGTTGTGCGATAGCGCCTCGGTCTCCAAATCGCCGGCGGTATCATCCGAGGTTTCAGGTTCAGGCGGAACCAGTTCGACTTCGCTCGCCAGGGGAAGGTCGGTCATATTGTTGAACTCCACCTTCATATCGGAGATGGCGTCTTCCAACGATCCCAACCCATGACGCGCCTCGGCGATCTGCGCCTCGCCTTCCAGCACCTTCAGTTGCAGCACCGCGCCAGCCTCGACTCCATTGCGGGCCTCGCTCAACTGCTCTTCTCCGGCCTCGATGCGCAGCTCCGCCGCCTGCTTCTTTCGTTCCGCCGTCAAGAGGCCGTAATAAAGCTGTTTCATCTTCAAGGCGACCTCGTCCTCCGCTCGCTGGGCATCGTCCTGCGCGACGCCCGCATCCGCCCTGGCGACTTCGACCCCGGCATGGATCTTGAAGAACTGCGTCAGCGGCTGAGCCACCGTGGTTGTACTCAGAAGGAAATTGTGGTGCCCGAGCGGGAGGGAATCGTTTTCCGCTGGAACTGGGCCGGGAACCGGGTACACGCCCAAGGCCCCCATGGGGATCTCCATATGTTCAATGCCCCGGAGGTGCGCGGTGTCGGTTTCGTTGCTCAGCACAGGAAAGTAATCGGCGCGCGCCTCAGTCACGCGGGCCTGCATCTCCTGTTGCTTAAGGTGCGCCAGCTTGACCGTCGAGTTCTGCTTTGTGGCCAGGGCGACTGCCTCATCCAGAGTGATGCGCCGCGCCTGGGCGTGCGCAATGCCGCCACAGACAAACAGCAGCAGCACGACGCCCGCGACCGAAGCCGGCACTGCCGGCACTGGGTGCCTTCGATGCACCACCACGAACAGAACCGGGATGGCCACCAGGGTGAAGACCATCGATCCCAGCAGCCCGAAGGCAATCACGCTGGCCAGCGGCGACCACAGGCTGGACCCGGAAAGGATCATTGGGATCACGCCCACCGCGGCGGCTGCCGAAGTGAGGAAGATGGGCCGCAACCTGCGTTCTCCGGCCTCCAGCGCTGCCTGCTCCAGTGCCACTCCGTTCTGCATTCTTTCGTGGATGTAATCGATCAGGATGATCGAGTTCCTGACCACCAGCCCGCCCACGCTGATGATGCCGATGAAGGCCATAAAGCCGAAGGTGTTGTTAGTAATCAACAGGCCCAGGGCCGCGCCCGGCAACGCCAGGGGAAACGCCACCATCACAATCAGCGGGTCAACCAGGGTGCGGAACTGGAAGAGCAGGATGAGGAAGATCAGCACCAGGCTGATGAGCAGCGCATTGCGCAACTCGCCGGAGACCTCCTGCTGGTTCTCGTACTCGCCGCCGTATTGAATCTGGTAGCCCTGCGGCAGGGGCATTTTGTCCAGTTGCTTGCGGGCATGGCCCAGGATTTTGCTGGCCAGCGAATGGTTGGCGGGGAAGGCGCGCACAGTCAATGTGCGGACGCCGTTTCTGCGCACAATCCTGCCCGGCTGCCACTCGGATGTGAGCGACGCCACCGCCTGTAGCGGGACCCTGGCCCCGGTGACGGGAGACATGACATAAGTGTCGGAGACATCCTTGAAATTCTGCCTGTCCTGGGGATCGAGCCGGAGCACGACATCCACGCCGCGGTCGCCCTCCCAGAAGGTGGTCACCGGCGCGCCTTCAAAGCCAGCGGCCAGTTGCTGGGCAATGACTCCGTTGGTCAACCCCATGCGGTTGGCCACTTCCTCGCGCACGTTCACGCCCACCTGCCAGGCATCTTCGTGCCAGTCGGTATGGATGAAAGTGGCGCCGGGCGTCTGCTGCAAAATATTCTCGGCCTGGTTGCCCAGCGTCTCCAGCGTGGCGATGTCGTCGCCGGAGATGCGCACTTCCACTGGGGCCTCCATCACCTGTCCCTGCTGCAGCGCTTTAACGAAGACCTTGGCCTCCGGGACCACCTCGGGTAACTGCTCCCGCAACTGCTCTACCAGCTTGGGCGTATCCTTCACGGCTTTGGTGTTCACCAGGATTTGCGCGTAGTTCGCCGCCGGGGTCTGGGGGTTAACGTTGTAGTAGAAGCGCGGCGCGCTCTCGCCCAGGAAGCTGGTATAGGTCCTGACCTGGTCTTCCTTGCTCAGCACCGCCTCAATGCGGCGCACGGTTGCATCGGTGGCCTCGATCTTCGTGCCTTCCGGCAGCCACACGTCCATCACGAACTGGTCCCGCTCGGCCAGGGGAAAGAAGAGTTGCGGCACCAGGCTCAGAATCACCAGGCCGGCAACAAAGGCCAGCACGCTCGAACCCAGGACCAGCCGCTTGTTGCGCATGGCCCAGGTGATGACGCGGTTGTAGCCCTTCTGCATGTGGTCCAGCGGCGTGAGCTTGCGCGGCCCGCTGGAATCCACCTGCTTGTGATCCACCAGGCCCTGGCGGATGAAGAAACGGGCCATCAGCGGCGTCAGCAGCATGGCCACAAAGAACGAAGTGCCCAGTGAGATGGCTACGGCGATGGGCAACGCGCGAATGAACTCGCCCACGGCGCCGGTTAGCAGCGCCAGCGGGGCAAAGGCCGCGATGATGGCCAGCGTTGCGGTCAGCACGGGAACCGCCATCTCCGTTGCGCACCGCTCCGCTGCCTCGTCGATGGGCACCTTGCGGTCCAGCAGGCCCACATAGTTGTCGACAATCACGATGGCATTGTCCACCACCATGCCCAGCACCACGATCAGCGTCGAGATCGAAACCTGCTGCAACTCAACTCCACAGGCATTCAACATGCCGAAGGTCATGGACACCGACACCGGAATGGCGATGGCCGACACCAGAGCCACGCGCATCGGCAGCAGCAGCATGGTGACCAGGATGACGGCGACGATGGCAATGCCGAACTCGCGGAAAAAGTTGTTGATGCGTTCGGAAACCACCCTGGGCTGGTCCGCCACTAGGTCCAGTTTCACGTCTGGCGGCAGAGTCGCCTGCACACTCTTCAGCGTGCTGCGCAGGGTGTTGCCGAAGTCCACGATGTTGTTGCCCTCGTGCATCTCGACAGCCAGCAGGATGCTCTGCTCGCCGCCGATCCGGGCATATTCCGTGGGGTCCTTGTAGACGCGGTCCACAGTGGCCAGATCGCCGATGGTTACCGCCTGGCCGGCGGGCGAAACATCCACCATCACCTGGCGGATCTGGTCTTCGGTTTTGAAGCGCCCGCCGGAGTTGAGGGGCACCTTGCTCTGCCCGGCCGGCACGCGGCCAGCAAACTGCGGGGTGTTGCGCCCTTGCAACGCCTGCATGATTCTGAGCGGGTTGACGGCATACTGCGAGAGCCGCTCCGACGACGTGCTGATGTCGATCTCTTCCTTCTGATCGCCGACGCGCTTGATCTTGGATACCGCGGGAATTGCGCGCAGCGCCGTCTCCACGGTTTGCGCGTAGTCCTTCAGCTCTCTGGGGCCATAGTTGCCGCCATGCACGGCAATCAGCGCCGCCACCGTGTCGCCGAAGTCGGAGTCCACCACCGGACCCATCACGCCAGCCGGCAGTCCGGTGGCCTTCAGTTGCGCCATGTCCAGGCGCAGCTTGGACCAGAACTCGTCCGCGTCGTTGACTGACTTATTGAGTTCGACATTGACGATCACCATTCCGTTGCTGGTGGTGGAGAAGGTCTTGTCGCGTCGGATTTCCTCGAAACGGAAGAGGCGCTCCTCGATCTTGCGCGTGACCTGGTCTTCCACCTCCGGGGAGGTGGCACCGGGGTAAACGGCAGCCACAATGCCGGTGCGAATGGTGATCTTGGGGTCCTCGCGCCGCGGCATGGTCAGCAGCGCATAAACGCCCGCCACGACCAGGATTCCCGACAATACCAGAGTCACCTGCGGATAGCGCAGGGCAGCGCGGACAGGGTTCACTGGCCGCCTCCCACAATCCTGGCTGGCGAGCCTTCCCGAACATTCTGCTGGCCGGCTACCACCACCTGTTCGTCGCCCGTGAGACCGCTTAGAATCTCCACTTCATCTCCAATCGGCCCGCCCACTTCAACCCTCCGCGCATATACGCGCTGTCTCTCGGGCGAGTACACATACACCTGAGCCGCGCCTTGCGGATCGTGGACAATCGCCCCACCGGGCACGGTGATGGCGTCGGTCATGGCCGGCGAGAAGACCCGCGCCTCGCTCACCATTCCGGCCCGCAGCAGGCGCGCCGGGTTTGGGACGGCAATTTTTGCGCTGTAAGTGCGCGAGGCGGGGTCCGCCGCAACCCCCACCGTCTCCACTTTTCCCTCGAACTGCTTTTGATCGAGCGACGGGATCGTCACTGTGGCGCGCGCGCCTTCTTGCACCTTGCCGATCTCGGATTCAGGAATGGCCACGCGCACCTTCACTGGGTTCAGGTCCAGCACGGAGATTACGGGAATCCCAGCCCCAACCGTATCGCCCACATCGATGTGCCGCATCCCGACGAAGCCCGAGATCGGCGCCCGCAGCCGCGTGTCTTCCAGCCGCTTGCGCGCCTCATGCGCCTGGGCCGCGGCCGCATGGTACTGCCCGGTTGCTGCCTCTTTATCCTCCACCCGCGTGCCTTGCCGCGCCATGTCATAACGCTGTTGCGCCGCCTGGTAACCGGCTTCGATCTTCTTGAAATCGTTGGCCGGCAAACTCTTGTGGTCGTAGAGGTACTTCATGCGGGTGTATTGGTCCTGCCACTGTTCATAGTCGATGCGAGCTTGCGCCAACTCCTGCGAACGGGGGCCTGCCTGAGCCTTGTCGTCCACCGCTCGCGCCGTATCCGCCTGCCCCCGCGCCGCATCGTACGCATTGCCGTAGTCGGTCGTATCCAGTTCCGCCAGCACCTGGCCCTTGCTCACCGCCTGTCCCTCTTCGGCAAAAACCTTTGCCACCCGTCCGGCGATCTGGAATGCGCCCTGGGCCGACACATTGGCCTCCACCGTTCCGCTGACAGCCACGGAAACAGGCTGACGGACGCGATTGGGCACTCGCACACGCACCGGAACCGGCTGGTCGGCTGCTACCTGAGCTTTGGGGCCGCAGCCTGCCAGGGGCAATAGAGCCAACAAGAGAAATGCGGAGAGGCAGGAGTTTCGTATTGATTTTGCTTGGTTTATTGTCGTCATAAAGCACCATTCCGCGGCGGGAGGCAATTCCAAGGTAGCTTGCCGAGCCGTACTGACCGTCATCGTTCGCATGAGCGTCTTCCTTTATTGACAAGAATAGAATGACGTGTCATTCTATTTTTGTCAAGAGGTATAAGGACAATAATGGCCTACCGCAAAACCGCCGCGACAGAAGCCCGCAAGGATGTCCGGCGGAAGACAATTCTGGACGCCGCAACCCGTCTCTTCGGAACCCATGGATATCACTCCACCACTGTTTCCATGATCGTGACTGAGTCGGATAGCTCGGTTGGCAGCTTTTACACGCACTTCCGCAACAAGGAAGACGCCTTTGCGGCGGTCCTCGATGTGCTGGGGCAGAAGGTAATGGAGGTGATGGATCGTGCTGAGGCCTCCCAGTCCGACGCTCTGCTGGGGATTCGATGCGCAGTCGAGTCGCTTTTTCTGTTTCTGGCCGACAATCCAGGGGATGCACGGATACTCATCGTTGAGTCCTCCGGTCTGAGCCCCCGCCTGGAGCAGGTGCGCCGCACCACACTGAGGCACTCCGCCGAGCAGGTGTGCCAGACGCTGGAATCGAATCCGGCCGCATTTAGCGCACCTGCGCCATTGATTGCCGCCCGCTGCCTGGTGGGCGCCGTCTTCGAGTCACTTTGCAGTTGGCTGGAAGAAAGCCCCAACGACCGCCAGCCAGCCGCGGAAGTTGCACGTGCCGTGGCCGATTACAATTCCCGGGCCATACAGCGCTGAGGTAGAAACAAATTGCCATTGTAGGAGAGACAGGCACCCGGAAGTCGGCATTGCGGCTGGAATCTCACGATCAAGCTAAGGTTGAGGATTGCTGGCGCAATCGGTGTTTCTGAGTATTTACCCGAGAACCGGATTCTGCTATTTCTGAGATGGCCCGGTCACAGAAAACAGATGGGGTGCCAAGACGACGCTCAGATCCGGATTGTAGTAATCGGACAGGATCGCCGGCGCGGCTTTGGCGTGAATTGCGTATCGCGGCGTAAAGCGAAAGGTGAAGTGCAATCCCGCCGCCTGGGGCGACCAAAGGTAAAAGACAATGCGGTCCGGCTGCAGTTCATACCGCGAGATCGTCCCCGCATCCAGCAGCCGCGCCAGCGAACTGCGGTCCACCTCCGCGCCCGGCGGCAAACCCACCTCCGCCAGCATCATTCCGTAGCTCTGCGATCCGAAGCGCCGCGCCTCCACCGTGCACTCCATCGCCTTGCCCACATGCGCGTACTCCGCTGCGCAGTTGTAGCCGAAGTCCAGCCCCGCATCGCTCCCCGTCTGCGTCCTGCTGGTCGCCGCCTCGCCCTGCCACGGCACATAGAAGCTCGCCGTCGCCTCCGCGCTCGCCAGCGACGCATCCCCCGCCGCGGAGAACACCAGCGTATTCACACCCGGCTTCAGCATCGCCGTCAGGTCAACCGTGCGCGGAGCCGCCGTCAGCCGTGGATCCGTGCGCAGCGCCTCCGCATCGGTGCCGCTCAGCGCCGCCCCATTCACCGTCAACACGAAGCTCTGCGCCCGCGCTGCCGCCCCCATCTGTGCGATGGCCGCGGGCAGCAATGCCTGAAGCACGCGCACCGTCGCCTGGCCACTGTACCAGACGCCATACCGGTCCTCGTTCCTCATCAGGAAGAACAGCGCTTCGTTCAGCAGCCCACTCTCCGCGCCTGCCGCAGCGCCTTGCCGCAGCGAGCCCAGCACTACCGCCGTTGTCTCCAGTTCGCCCGCATGGCCCCATCCATAAAACGGCGAGAGGCCCGCCGGGGTCCAGTGCGCTCCCACGCGATCGTGCGCCGCCGTCGATGCCAGCTCCGCGCGCAGACGGCTCACCGCCGCTCCATCGCCGGGCCGCATCTCCGCCAGCCGCAGCCGCAGCGCGTTCGCATACGCATCATGCACCGCCGCCTGCCCGCCGCCGGTCGCGCTCTGCTTGGCCGCGTTCGCCTGCACCCCAGGCATCAGATATTGGAACGCCGTCGGATCGCGCGGCGCGCCATTCGCTTCAACTCATCCACCGTTCCCGGCAGCGGTTCGCCCGACGTCACCCTGTCCTGCAATATCTTGCTCAGCCGCTCGCCCGGCAGCGCGAAGACATTCCGCTGCACCACATTCACCGAGAAGTCGTCATCCGTCCCGAATCGTTTGTCCGGCCCGGCGCTCAGCACGCTCAGATTCACCGCGTTCCAGTCCCTCGACACATGCACCTTGTACGGCGTCTCCCATGGGTCGAGCAGCAGCGCCGGATCAAGCCCCGCCGCATCCGCAATCGCCCTCACTCCATCCAGCGTTGCGGGCCGCTGCGCCGGTCGCGCCGCCAGAATCGCATCGCCCACTGGCTCCAGCTGTTCTTTAATCCCCGCTTCGTACTCGTTCTGCGCATCGTCATAGTTCTCCGATTCGAGAGCCAGCCGCAGCGTCAGCAGATTCGGCGCAATCGCCCCAATCGATAGCACGCCCGCATTCGTCCCGATGCGATACCCAATCCGGTACCACCCAATCTCGTCCGCCTTCTTTCCCTTCTCGTCCTTGGGCCAGGGAAGGCTTGCACTCACCCCCCGCGCACCCGCCGCAAATTCGACCGCTGTCTCCGCGGACTTCGCACCTGTCGGCGACAGAGTCCACACAGCCGCACGCCCTGCCCGCGTGGCCGGTGCCGCAAACGGAAGCTGAAGGTGAATCGAATCGCCGGCCAGAATCGCCCGCGCGCTGCTCTCGCGCACTTCCACCGGCCCGGCTGTAGTTTGGGCGGCAACAACGGCAGTTCCAGCCAGCATCATTTCCGCAAATGCCAAAACGAGAAGCAGTCGTCTTTTCATGGCAAGCCTTCCCTAGTGTCCTGTCTCAGAAGTTCCTTTGATAAAAGCTGTCATCCTGAGCGAGCGCAGCGAGTCGAAGGACCCCGGCGACCTACGCCAAACCACAACATTCCGAGGCTTTTTCCCCATGAACTTCAGCTTTTGTTCTTGCATTGGCCCCTGAGCAAGGATCGAATTATGTCAATAACTTCTGAGACAGCACACCAGGAAGTTTGAGCCCGTTTTCGCGACAAGACGACAAAAATAATTTCAGCTTTTCACTCCGAGAGTGTTGAATCGATGTGGGACGCCACCCATGACATATTGTGTGTCAAGGATGGGATCACGTCCGGAGCTGGTTACCGGACGGTCAGCAACTCGGTCTCGTACGGCTTCAGCTCGAGCTTCACCGTAACCGCGCCTTTGCCCGGCGTCGAAGTCACGGGAGAGACCGATCCGGTGGCCGGATCCCATGCCTCCACCCTCTTCCCAGCGGTTTTCAGAGTCACCGAGTGAGAGCTGGTCTGCGCGCCCTCGTTGAAGAACAGGTAGACGTTCGCATCCTTCAGCCTCCGCGTCATCACCTTCAGCGCCGGATCGGCTGAGTCCAGCTCGACCTCGCGCGCGCCCACTGCCGCATTCAACGCCGTCTCAATCGCTGCCGGAACCACCATCTGCTCCGGTGGCGCGGCCGGCGGCTGGCCCGGCGGAGTCGGTGTCGGCGGAAGCTGCGCCGAAGTCTCCACCGTCGCCCACGCAAAGTCATCCGCCGTCGCCGCCCTCGCATCCATAATCGTCTTGCGCGAGATCAGCGCCGGCGTCCGTCCCAGGAACAGCACCTTGCCTCCTCCCTTCGCAAACGCCCGCAGCCGGTCTAGCTCCGCCTGCGAGAGAACCGCCAGCGAAGGCAGAATCACCACGCGATACTTGTTCCCGCTCAACGTCTCGAACGTTCCCGGGCCGGCCTTCAGGTCCGTCGCCAGCGCGTCCAGCCCGATAATGTCGAAGTCGATCTGCCGTTCCGCCAGCATCCGCTCCGTCGACACGAACGCCACATCGCTCGCCGCATCTCCCAGCCACAGCGAGCTCGACGGCAGGTACACCGCAACCTCCGCCCCCGGCCTGCCCATCGCCATCGCATACGTCAGCCGCCGGATGGTGTCCATCAGCGCCGGCCAGCCCGGATCGGCCATTGCCGCCGGCACCCTCGGCCTCGGCGGCACAGCCGTCGCCGCTCCCGCCGCAGCAGGCGGAGGTCCCATCGGCCCGCTCGAAGCCCCGTACGACATCCCCTCTGTCAGCGTAATCCCGCGCGCAATCTGCTCGTTCAACACATAGCGCGCCACGCCCAAGTCCGGTGCCGGCCGGTACGCCCCAAAGCTTTCCGTAAACGACCGCGGATGTCCGTAGATGTGCGCCGCGCTCGAGGCCAGCCGCGGATAATCCGCAATCGTGTCCGTCCATATCTGGTGCCAGATCGCGTCGATCCCGGGAACCTCGACGTACTTCATGTCGCGCATGAAGTCTCCCTCCGACCGCACCAGCTGCATCTCCATCTCTTCGTGGTTCAGATGCACCTGGTACTCCACTCCATGCGCCGCGCACCACTCCCCCTGCGGCTTGAAGAACCCGTCGGCGAACATCTGCGAGAACACGTCGTAGTAATCCGCCTTCGCCCGCAGCTCCACATCCGTCAGCTTCACCGGCGTCTCGCCTCGCCCACCGGAAGCCATCAGCATCGCCGCCAGATACGGCCGCACGTCATATCCCTTCACCTGCTCAAAGTGCGCGAAGAACTTCGGCGTCCACGGCAGTCCCGCAATCGAGTAGTCCGGCTCATCCCCACGGAACCCGATGATCGTCTTGCCGAACTCCTCCGGCATCGCCTTGTAGTACCCCTCGTGCGTGAACTGGATCCAGGCCATCGTCGCCGCCGGATCCATGTAGTCCTCCACCGACTGCGTCGTGTCCTTCTGCCGCGTCAGGTTGGTCGCGCTCGCCGTGGGCGACGTGCGAAACACATGGTCCACCACCCGCACCGTCCAGTCCCCACCCACAGGCGCCCTCCACGCAATCGCGCCGCCGGCAATCGGCACCGCCGCGCGCTCGTCCGCCGCATTCGTCGCCGTCACAGCCACCGTGTCCGGCCCCACTACCTGCTTCAGCGTCTCCCCGCCCTTCACCGGCAGCGTCCGCGCAATGGTTAGCGCCTGCATGCGCAGCTCCGGCTTCAGCGACGAGATCAACCCGCCCGCAAATCCGCTCGGATACCCCGCATCGTCAATGATCCACACCCGCAGATTGCGCTTCTTCGCCTCTTCCACCAGCACCTTGAACATCTGGAAGTACTCGGGCGTTAGGTACGCTTCCTTGTTTCCGCGTCCGGGCTGCACGGTCACTGCGTGAAAGCCCAGCCGCACCGCCATGTCCAGATCGCGCTCGAAGACTTCCCGCGTCACCGCGCCATTCAGCCCGTAGTACGGCTCCGGCCCGTACTCCGGCGGCGGCGTCTTCCACGTCTGAGCGACTTCAGCCGCGGTGGGCATCTGCATCTTCTGCCAGGGATGCTGGACGGCGGTCGTCTGCGCGAACGACAGCGGGGTCAGCAAGGTCAGTGCGCATGCAATTATTCCAGTCACAGGCGCGAATCCCTTGGGCTGGCAGTCCGATGCGATCGGAACGCAGTGATTCACTTCGATCGAAGATAAACCTCTCATCTTAACTCCAATATAGTTGCCAGTTTAGTACCGCGGCGGGGTTGGCAGGAACCAGCCTCTGGTCGGAGGTCTTGTGTGCTCCAGCACTTCGAAGGCGCCGATCGGAAGAGTCACCTTCTCACCGTTCTTAACGGCGGTCCCCATTGAGGGCATCTGCAACGCTACCAGTTCGCGAAGGGGCCGGGCTGAGTGCCGGTGTATGGGGAGCAGCAAGGCTCTTTTACGGGCGCGAATTCCATGAATTCCACTCGCGTGCCATCCGGGTCTCTCAGGCCGATTTGCATCTTCCCATCCACGCCGAGTGTCTGCGGACTCCTGTCTGATGAGAACTTCCAGCCGCGCGCCTCCAGTTTTTGCTGGAGTTCGGCCACGCTGACCACGCCCGGCGAAAAGTGGTTGGCCGTCCCAAGCTCAACGCGCGATGGGTCGGCTGGCAGCATCAGCATGTATTCAATCCAGTCCGTTCCGTTCGGAACCTGCATCATCACCCAATTCACGCGCTCTGGAGGATTCCCGCCTTGCCAATACAGATGAAACCCGAGCAGGTCCTTATAGAAATGGTCCATCACGGTCCGGTCATGGACAACATAACCGGCGTGAATAATATGGGAACTCAAACTTTGGGAGGCCGAAGCAGGCTCCGCGGGCGTGTGATTGCCTTGCTGGGAAAAGCCAACTTTATTGCCTTCCGGATCGTGGACCACGAAGCTTCGGCTGCCGTCCGCCTCGACCGTGATGTTGTCTGGAACCATAACGCCAACGCTGCCCAGATATTTGCGCATGGCCTCGGCGTCCGCGGTAGAGAAGGTAACCGAGTCCAGACGATTCGCCAGTCCTGGGGATGGCGGCGATAACAACGCGACATACTGCGAGTGATTGGCATAAAAGCGCACCCCGGAACTTGCGGGACCCGATGGTACCTGGTCCCATCCCAGCAGGCCTTGGTAAAATTGCTGGGATTTTGCAAGGTCGTCCGCGAAGAGCGTGACGTGCGAGATGCCCGTAATCGCCGGGCGAGGTGCGGGCGCAGGTTGGGCTAAAGCAAGAGCAGGAAGGATTGCAGCGGCCGCTGCGGTAACGACAGATTTCAGCATCATTCACTCCGGCGATTGCGGGTTTCGGTCTCAGAGGCGGTTTTGAGGAAATCGTTGTGCTGCTGCACGGCGACGACCACGCCCTGCTTCGCGCAGAAGTGGACGGTGTCCGCGAGGGTCAGGGTGTCTTCGCGAAGCTGTTTGTTGAAGGAGCAGGCGTTGAGGCCGAGTTTGAGCTTGACGCCGGCTTCGCGCTCGATGGTCTCCAAGTTGGCAAAGGCCGAGGCGGAGATGGACGCCATGGCCGCGAGAGTGGTGGAACCGGCGAGGAATCCGCGGCGATCGAGAGTGAGCATGGGGTGACCCTGCCTTTCGCTGCTCCTACAGTAGTGATCCGGATTCTTGGAGTCAACGGCAAGCGAAAGTGATACAGCCTCGGCGAAGAACTCCGTCATCATGCCGCACAGTTCCAAGTCGTCATCGACGAGCAAGAGGGAAAGTTGTATTTGCTTCTCCGCAGGCTCCATCCGTACATGCCTCAGGACGCGGCGGTTATAGGGCGGCCGCTATCGTTCCTAAGTGTCGCACAGATGAAGTGGCGAGGAGAGGATGAGTTAGGGAGACGTCTAAACTCACCCTCTGCCAAGCGGCGAAGCTATGGCTTTTTGTACTTTGGCGGATACTTGCTGATCAGCAGAGTGACGGCGTGGTCGATGGTGCGGTCATTTTTATCCTCGCTCTTCGCCGCCGGCTCGGTAACGGCGCCGCGCCACAGGAGTTGGTGGCTCTTGGGGTTGTATATATCGATGATGAGCGTGTCCAGAGGGACATCCTGCAAGGCGGTTCCTGAATCCAGAAACCCTGAGGCGCCCGATACATGTTGCCAGTCGAAGCCGCTGAGAGAGCTGTAAAAGTTGATGAACTCCGCCTTGTCCTGGGTCGCGTCGACGGCGGTGATGGTGACGCCGCCGCCGCTGGCGACCTCGGTCATGTAGCGGCCAGGACTCCTGCGGTGAATTTCATAATTCTGCATCTCCTCAATTGCCTCGCGTGCTTTCTTGTGAGCATGAGGCGTTGAGAGGATTGCACCACGGCCGGCTTATTATGAAGCTTAAGAATTCTTAAGCAGCAGGGTTTTGGGCTGGCTAGTGGCTTTTTCCTGCCCCGAAAAGGAATGAGCCACTCGACCGGCGGTTGGTTCGGCGCATACCTATTGGAGGGCCGCAACAGTTTCGGGCCCGGGATTCAATGCCGGCTCGCCTCTTGATAATTCTTAAGTTTGCACAGTGGCGCTGTCGACTATGCTGGTGAATTAGTCTATCCAACCGGTTGCGTTTTTCGTTCCGCCGCCGCCGTATGAAGGAGAAGTTCCTATGCGTCCCAACACAGTCGCTGCACTTGCCCTCTTCCTGCTGCCTCTCGCCTGCATTGCGCAGACCAGCGCGGGGACCTCGCTGAAACCCGGCGACCCCATGCCGCCAAGGACCTGGGTCGATAAAGACACCGGCCATCGCGTCTGGCGTCTGAGCGACGAGCCGAACTCGGGCGCCTTCTACTTCAACATCAACGCCTATACGCCGGATGAGAAGCAGATGGTGTACTCCGCGCCGGACGGCATCCACGTGCTCGATCTTGCCACGCGCCAGACCAGGCTGCTGGTGCCGAACCCGCCCCAGCCGCAGGCCGCTCCGGGCGCCGCTGCCCCGCAAGGGCCCGTTCCCGGCACCATCCATATCCTCGTTGCCGGCCACAAGACCGACAGCGTCTTCTACACCGCCACCGACGCCAACCACGTCACCTCGGTCTATAAAGCGGACACCAACACTGGCGTCATCCGCAAACTGATCGATGTGCCGCATCTGCCCAACACCTCTGGCTGGTCGGTCGTCAGCGTGAATGCGGACGAAACGCTCATCGCCGGTACTTACGTCGAAGGCGACGACACGGGCAAGCAATATGGCTCCAACCTGCCCGCGCAACCTGCCGGCGCAGCGCCCGGGGCGGCCGGAAATCCGGACAACCGCGTCGGGAGCGTAGCCCAGGGCCCGCATTATCAGCCTCCCAACAAGAGCGCAATGATGGTCGCGCGTTTGGCTGCGCACCTGCCGCTTGTTCTCTTCACGCTTCGCCTGGAACCCGGCCCGAATGGCGCCAAGCCTGGCGATGTCAAGCCTCTTCTCCACTCCACCGACTGGGTCAACCATCTGCTATTCTCGCCCACCGATCCCAGCCTCCTCATGTACTGCCACGAGGGAATATGGCAGGATGTCGACCGCCTCTGGATGATCCACACCGACGGCACCCACAACACCCTCGTCCACAAGCGCACCATGTACATGGAGATCTGGGGCCACGAGTTCTGGGGGCCCGACGGCGAGACCATCTGGTATCAGTGGGACTATCCCAGGAACGCCGACTCCAACTTCGTCGCCGGCTACAACGTGAAGACCGGCCAGCGCTTCGCCTATCACACGGGGCACGACGACGGCTCGATTCACGTCAACGTCACCAAGGACCTCTCGCTCTTCACTGGCGACGGCACCTTCCCCGGTCAGGGACCAACCGCCCGCGACAGCGCATGGATCGAGCTCTTCCGTCCGGAGATGGTCCGTGGCGATTCCCTCGCTATCAACTCGCCCGACTTCTGGCAGCCCGGCGTCTTCCACACCGAACATCTGGTCAACATGTCGCACCACAACTACCACGAAGAGCCCAACGTGCGCTTCACGCCGGACAAGAAGATGGTGATATTCACCGGCAACATGTTCGGGCCAAGCTACGTCTTCGGCGTTGAGCTGGAGAAGGCAGTCAATCCGCCGGCAGCGGACGTGGTCTCGACAACGGAGTTGGCGACCAGGTACAACCCGGTCAATCCACCCCAGCGGTGACCCACAATTCGATGGCTCAGCCTATTCCAGAGTCGGCATGTCCGGTCGTTGATTGTCGGGCGGAGTCGGATAGGCATCGCTGCCGTCGTTCAACTCAAGGCGGACGTAATCCCAAACAACTCCTGTAGTGACATCTCCGGCGGGAACGGTAAAGGTCATCTCATTCGCGCCCGCCTTCAGCAGAGAGGCATTGAACTTCTGGATGTACTGATACCAGACGCCTTTATCGGTGTTGTAGCGCAGCGCGTTGGTGGAGACGGGACGGATGGAACCAACCTCCTGTCCGTTGACGCCGATGGACAAGCCACCGCCGTCGGCCCCGGCCAGCGCAATGCGCAACACGGCCGAACCCTGCGCCGCTTTGGGCATGTTGAACTTGACGGTCCATGTAGTGGCCCGGCCGCGGCCCCAATCCCGCCACGGGTCATCCTTGCTGGGTGGAGTGTTGACCCAGCCGAAGCGCTGGTTGTAGGGGTCCTTGGCGGCTGGATTCAACCAGGCGGTGGTGGTGGAGTGGGGCACCTCCTCGAAGAACCAGTCCTTGGCGGGATTGCTCTTGCCGATGGTGTAAGAAACGTCGTTGGGGAAGAGTCCGGCATAGCGCAGCGGCCAGCCCCATAGCCAGTAGTTGGCGCCGTCGCCCTTTAAAAACTTGTCGGCGGTGCGGTCGGGATAGCCGATCTCCCAGAGCTGTTTGCCATAGCGAACGGGCTTCCAGTCGAGTTTGCCGAGATCGATCTTCTTGCCGGCTTCCACGGTGATGTCTGTCTTGGCGTACTCGCCCAACACACCATCGGCAAAGGCATGCAGCGTGTATTTGCCAGGGCGCACGTTGGGGATGGTGAATCGGCCATCCGCCGCGCCGTCAACCCAGAACTGATAGTAGTCGCCATCGTGTGGCCAGGTGACGATGTTCCCATTGCCGCCCCGCGCCTGGTACCCCGCTCCGGCACCCTGGTAGTTAGGGTGGGCCAGGCCGACGGTCAGATGAGGAAGCGTCTTCTTGACCGCCTGAGGATCGTCGAGAACAAGTTGGCCGGCGACGGTGGCGCGTCCTTCTTTGTGCGGGTAATCCACGCCATCGACCCAGCTATACGGCCATGCGGCCTTTACGGATTTCGATTTGGCGACCGCGTCATCCCACAGAGCCATGGCGTTGTCATGCCATTCCGCGGGCACGGCCGGCATGCCGCTGCCGGAGGTGGCCTTCAGCTTGTCCAACTCGGCTGGGGACGGGTCCTTGGGGTCGTCCAACGAATTGAAGTAGACAAAAATAGGACCGACGACATGCTTCCAGCTCTCGCCATTGGGGATGTTGTTGCCGGAGCCGCCGGCATAGTGACCGGAGGTCCAGTAATCCAGCAGGGTTGCTCCCATGTGGGCGACCAGATCGAGTTTCTCCGGGCCGCCGCCGATGTACTCGTTGGAGGGGTTGATGAAATAAACGCCGATATGGTCCTTGGTGCTGGACCAGCCCCACGCGGTTAGTTTGTCCATCACAGCGCAATAGCTGTACTTGTGTTCGACGGAGTTCTTATAGACCCCGTCCAGAATGATGCTCTGCTCTTTGGCGTGAATGACGACGCCGGAGCGCGAGTCCCCATTGGCGATCATCAGCTGGTTGCGGTCCTTATCGACGGAGATCCAGTTGAAGGTAGGATTCATCTGCAGGATGAACCGGCTCTCGCCCTCGCCGGCGGGAGGATAGGAGGCCGGGTGGGTGTATTCGGCGTAGGTGTAGAAGCCGCTGACGCCGCGCTCCAGCGTGTAACGAACTTCAATGTCCATGCCGCCACGACCTGCGCCCGACGGAACGCCATAACGGGCTGCGTTCGTGCCACTGGCTACGCTGGCGCCACCGCCGCGAACGCCCGGAGTACCGGGATTGACGCCCTTCACGGAGACCTCCGCGCGTTCGCCTCCGTTGGTTGCCGGATCAATCGTCACCTTTGCGGTGACGGTACCGGCCGGCGTCTGCTCCCAGTATTCGCTGCGGGAATTTGGGATGTTGACGCCGTGATAGATGACCGTCGTCATATTGCCATTGCTCTTCAGAATGGTGGCCTTGACGATGCCGTTGTCCAGCGTCCAACTGTCGCCGTTGTCGGTGAGGGTCACGGGATCGTTGACCGTGACTTTGGCCACCTTCGGCAGCACATGGGCGGCAGGCTGCACGTGGGCGCCAGGCTGCATTTTGGCGGCCTGTTGCGCCAATACGCCGTATGTCAGCGCAACTGCCAGGGCAAGAAACAGGGATACGAAGAGGAGCCTTGTTTTGGTCATGGCAACCTTTCAGAGCTAATGATGAGATGGTTGAACTTGGGCTTTCCTAGGCCAGAGAAGCATAGTAGCGCCGTCGTGGTTCCGTCAATGCGGAAGGCTTGAAGTCCGTGATCTGGAATCTCTTTCGGCCCTGATTCGCCTGGATTGCACCGCTCCAGTAGGTTTGTTGCGAGCCTGCTGAAATGCCCGGTTTTTAGTGAAGCGTCAAAAGGTCTTCACGTGCGATCTTCTTACGGTTGCCTACTCAGGAAAGGGAACGAACTTGGCCGCGCAGGAGGCGGGTTTGCCCTCTGTCGGCTTGCCAGTGATGATGATGTCGGTGGCGGGTGCGGGGAGCTGGAGGTTGCTGCCGCCCTGGCCGTAGGTCACGTCGGCGTAGTCGAACGTGTAGGTGTAGGGCGCGGGCGACTTGCCGGCGTCCGTCAGGTACACACCGTCCAACAAGATCTGGGCGCGATGTTCGTGGTCGTAGCCGTCGAAGAGAATTTTGCCGCCCCCAGAGACGCGCACGTTGTGCAGTGTGATGTCGCGGAAGGTCGGTGGCGAAGGGCCTTTGACCGGTCCGTTGGCGGAGTAGGCCATGGTGATGTCGATGGGACGGCCCGAGTTTCGGATGCAGATATCGTCGTAGACGGCGTCATGTACCACGCCGCCGCGGGTGCCCATGGACTTGATACGGATACCGGAGTCGGGGCCGTCGAGGGAAAGGTCGAAGACCCGCAGCTTGCTGACGCCTCCGTTGGTTTCACTGCCGATGGACATGCCATGGCCCCAATAGAAGTGGTTGTGGCTGACCGTCATGTTGGTGAGTTCGCCGGGGCCTCCGCCCTTGATGGCGACGTTATCGTCCCCCTCGCGAAAGTAACTGTGAGTGATGGTGATGTTCTTCGAGCCGCTGCCGGGGTCGATGCCGTCCGTGTTGCGGGCGAGCCGCTGTGGCGTATCGATCTTGACTCCCCAGACCGTGAAGCCATCTCCCGCGGCATACGAGACGTGGAAGTTGGGAGAGTTCTTGAGGGTGATGCGATAGAGCGTAAAGTTGTCGGCGTGATTGGCGACAATGAGACGGCTGACCTTCTGGCTGCCGCCGGCGCGGGCCTGCTCGGCCAGCTCCCACGCGCTGACGTTCTTGCCCAGCAGCTTCTCGCCGCCGCGGCCATCGATGACGCCGTCGCCCATCACTCCCGCGCCGGAGACGTGGTCTACGGAGATGAGTGGCTTGCAGCCGCGGCCGGGAGCGCTGTCCACCACGCCGCAGCTTCCCGGAGTCACCTCCAGGGCTTGCGGATCGAGCGACTCGAACAATGTGACGCCTTTATCGACGACGAGGGTGACGCCTTCACGAAGCTGCAGCGGCCCGCTGAGGAAGGCATTTGCGTTGCCATGCACCTGCAATGCGACCCCTTGGCCCTTGGCGCACTGGTCGATGGCCTTCTGGATGCGGCCGGTGTCGGGCTTGGATTCGTCGGCGGGAGCCAGGGTGTTGAACTTGCCATCGTTGACCGAAGTAAGGTGTGCATCGAGAGTTGCGCAGAAGACGGGAATCTTCGGTTCCACAACAGTCCGGGTATCCTGCGCGAGCACCACGGAGGAACTGGCAATGGCAAGAATACCGATGAAGGAGAACAGCCGGCGCATAGAGACTCCTTTGTGCTTGTAACGTGTGATTCTACATGCCGGCTTGCTTACTTCGCACGTTTCTCTGGATTCCAGTGGTCCGCCCGGCCAATAACCGGTTTGCCCGAAGTTCGCTTGAAGGAGCGATAATGCCGAGGTATGCGAAGACTGACTTTGGGCTTTGTCTGGCTGCGTGGTTGCTGCTCGTCCCTATCGCAGCAACCACGGCCACTCATCGACGGCTATCGCCTCACAACAAAATCATCTATCTTTTAAAGGCTCCGCTTCGTGGAAGACAACCGCCTTGAGTACCGCTTTACTTATTACATGAAGGGGCGCAAGGGGAAGACCAAAGGCCTCCGCGCAGCAGAAACTAAAGTGCCCAGCCAGTTGTCCCTCGGCAGATTATGAGATTACCCCAGTCCCTCGCTACATTGGCATCGACTACTCGGCGCGGAGACAACGGATTGACGCAGTCGATGAACCCTTCGATTCTGCGCCCGAAAACATTTACTTAGCACGAAGGAAACCTGGTTGGCCGACGCCCAACGTGGAGAGGAATTATGAAGAAGAGAGCAACACGCGTTATGACTGGCATTGCTATCTTGACGGGGGTGTTCATTTTTGGCTCCGCTGGGTCACCCGTAAATGCCCAAGAGGCGGCGAATCTGCCTTATATGAACCCGAACCTGCCTGCCCAGGAGCGCGCAATCGACCTGGTGCATCGCATGACGCTTCCAGAGAAGGCCTCGCAGTTGGTCAATCAGGCCCGTCCGGTTCCGCGTCTCAAGGTCCCGGCCTACAACTTCTGGAGCGAGGCACTGCATGGCGTCATCAGCAACGGCACCACGGAGTTTCCTGAGCCGATCGGTCTCGCCGCGACCTTTGACGCTCCCGGCGTTCACGCCATGGGCGCCGACATCGGCGTGGAGGCGCGGGTCAGGCATATCGTGGCTGACCGCCAGGGAGGCAACGCCGCCGACGGCCTCGATTTCTGGGCCCCAAATTTGAATATATTCCGCGACCCACGCTGGGGCCGTGGCCAGGAGACCTATGGCGAGGACCCTTACCTCACCGGCCGCATGGGAGTCGCCTTTGTCACCGGAATGCAGGGTGACGACCCCCGATATTACCGCGCGATCGCGACGCCAAAGCATTACGCCGTGCACAGCGGCCCCGAGCCAACCCGGCACTTTGCCGACGTGGATGTGACCAGGCACGACGAACTCGACACCTACGAGCCTGCGTTCCGCGCCGCCATTACCGAGGGCAAGGCCGGCTCCATCATGTGCTCCTACAACTCCATCAACGGCGAGCCGGGATGCGCCAATCAGTTCCTGCTGCAGGACCAGTTGCGCGGAAAATGGGGCTTCCAGGGATATGTCGTCTCCGATTGCGACGCGGTCAAGGACATCTTTACCGGGCATCACTTCCGGCCTACGCAGGCGGAATCCGCGGCCATTTCAGTGATCCGCGGCATGGATAGCGACTGCGCCGACGGCATGTCGAACGGCCCCAGGGACGACAAGGACTTCCAGCCTTTTATCGATGCCGTACAGCAGGGGTACCTTCCCGAGAGCGCCGTCGACACGGCTGTGGTGCGGCTCTTCGCTGCTCGCATCAAGCTCGGCTTGTTCGATCCTCTGGAGATGGTTCCGTACAACAAAATTGACGAGAAGGAGATGGACAGTCCCGAGCATCGTGCATACGCCCGCAAGCTCGCCAATGAGTCCATGGTGCTGCTCAAAAACGACGGCACGCTTCCAATCAGGCAGGGGGTCAAGAAGATTGCGGTCGTAGGCCCGCTCGCCGACCAGACCACTCCTTTGATCGGAAACTACGCCGGACAGCCGACGCATATTGTCTCGGTGATGGACGGCCTTCATGCCGAGTTCCCGAATGCCACGATCACCTTTGTTCCGGGAACCCAGTTCCTCCGCAACGATGGCGATCCAGTGCCGGACAGCGTTTTATCCAACGCGGATGGAAAGCCCGGCCTCAAGGCGGAATATGGCGAATATCGCGGAGGCCGGCCCGGCCCCGGTACAGCAGCCGCCACGCTGCCGTTTGCCACACGGAACGAGACGAACATCAATCTGACCGAAACCAATTTGCCCTCGCAGGCTGCCGGAAAGACGTCCTTCGGCGTGCAGTGGAATGGTTTTCTCTCAGCGCCGGAATCCGGGGATTACCTGGTCGGCCTGCGTGCCCATGGCTTTGGCCGACTGATGCTCGATGGCAAGCAGGTGACCACGATTGGCCGAGGGGGGGACGGAACCGACTCAAGGGTGAGCCGCGTTCATCTGGAGAAGGGGCAGAAGGTCGCGCTCAACGTAAACTACAGCAGCAACGATGCGCATCCGCGCGTGCAACTGATCTGGGCAAAGGTGACGAATGTGCCTTCGCCCGAGGCCATTGCAGCGGCCAGGAACGCCGATCTCGTGATCGCCGTCGTGGGCATCACCAGTTCGCTGGAAGGCGAAGAGATGCCTGTGAGCGAACCCGGATTTCTGGGCGGAGATCGCACCAGCATCGACCTTCCCGCGCCCGAGGAGGCCCTGGTGGAAGCAGTCGTCGCAACCGGAAAACCTGTCGCGGTCGTCCTGATGAATGGCAGCGCTCTGGCCGTCAATTGGATCAACGATCATGCCAACGCGATTCTCGAATCGTGGTACCCCGGCGAGGAAGGCGGGGCTGCGGTCGCCGAGACGCTCAGCGGCAAGAACAATCCTGCCGGCCGGCTGCCGGTGACCTTCTACAAGGACCTCACTCAGTTGCCTAACTTCGAGGACTATACAATGGCCGGCCGGACTTACCGGTACTTCAAAGGAAAGCCGCTCTACCCATTCGGATACGGACTCAGCTACACGACGTTCAAATACAGCGATCTCAACATACCGCGGCAACCCGTGGATGCCGGAAGTCCTGTAGACGCCGATGTAACAGTGACGAACACCGGCAGCAGGGCAGGAGACGAGGTTGTGCAACTGTACCTGAACTTCCCCAATGTAAAAGGGGCGCCCGCTATCGCCCTCCGCGGGTTCCAGCGGATTCATCTCGACGCCGGCGAGAGCCGGACAGTTCATTTCGAGTTGAAGGACCGCGATCTGGGCATGGTGACCGAAGACGGAAATCCGGTCATCGCTCCTGGGGAATACACAATCAGTGTCGGCGGAGGCCAGCCTGATACTGTAGCGCCCCAAGTCAGTGGACACTTCCGGGTCGAGGGTCAACTGGCGCTGCCGGAATAGTAGGAGGGCCTTCATCGCATCCGCTATTTGCCGTGGATTCGACTTTGCAGCGGGCAGCAACGCGGTACTCGGCGCCAAGCGCAGGTTGGTCGCACCGATGGGTCCCATTATTCCTCGGCAAACTTGAGAGTTAATCTTCGGCAGGTATGAAGGGGCGATTGGCCTTACATCCACTGGTGAAAAAGATCGATCGGTGCAATGCTGTTTGCGTTGCCAAGTCTGGCCGTCGGAGCTGGTATAGATGACGCCTGAGTCGGTAATGAGTTCGAAGGCCGGCACCGGCGGGGCGAGGACCTGTGTTTGCTGCCTTGCTCCGGCGGCATTCGCGGCATTTGTTGCTGTGGTGGCTTGTTGAACTGCGGATCGAGGCTGGGAGAGACGGAGGGTGAGCGCTCGGCCTCGCCGCTGGGCCGGGACGGGATGCCAGGTTACACCGGCGTCGTCGCTGAGGAAGAGAGCGCCAGCGGTATCGAGGGCGAGAGCCCGGCTGGCGCTTTCGATGACCGATAGGTACGGAATGGGCTGCTTGATCTCCAGGAAAATCAAAACTCGGATTCTGCAAAATGGGATTTCGGAATTCATCTTTGTGATTCGGAGCCGGGCGGGGAGTGAAGAATCGAACCTGCCAGACTAGGCCGCCGCTACGGGAAGGCCCGCGTCCGCGAGGCCGGCGCGGACCGCCCGCAGGTTGGCGAAGTCCGCTCCATCGTAGAACCCCAACATAATCCCGTTCATCTTCGTCTCGACCGCGATCTTCACGCCCTGTCGGACCAACTCTGGCGTTGCGCGCGGCCGCACCGCAACTCCACTGACGAGATTGAATTCCGGCCCCATGTTTGCGCGCTCCTCTGTCAGCCACGAGCGCTTGCCGTTCATCGCCGCTGCCTGGCCGGTCTGCTCGGAGTAGTCCTGGATGCGGAGCGCATCCAGATGCGGTTTCAGTTGCACGATATCCACGCCGAAGTCGCGGGGATTCTTCGCATGCATGTTATAACGCAGCACGGTGCCGGGCTTCGCCTTGTGCACCGCCGCATGCAGCATCTTGTAGAATGCCACCACCGAGTCGTAGCGGAACTGCTGCCACTGGCCGAGCTCCGGCTGCGACGCCGGATCTTTCAGCAATGCCGCCTGGATCTTCTCCAGATCGACGCCGAACCCGGGCGCAGCCTTCTTGCATGCTGCGCAAAAACATCCGCCGCCACGCGCCGGGCTGCCACCCACCGCCTCGTCCATCAACACGATCGCCGACTCTACCCAGTCCACGCCGTACTTCTCCACGACCTCGGTGAACGCGGCCACGGCATACTCGCGGACGTCCGGCTGGTTGGGGCAGACGGGGCGAAGCCAATCGCGCACATGCGTAATCTCGCCATGCAGGTTGCGATTCGCCAGATCGGCAAACTCGCCCTCCACACGCTGCTTGTCCACCAGCGAGTGGGAGAACTCGAAGCCCACGCGCAGCCCGCGTTTGCGCGCCGCGTCCACGAATACGCGCGTCCAGTCGGTGTCGGCCAGCCATGCAAAGTCGGAGGCCCGCGGCTTGATGCGCCCATAGTGCTTCGGATTGAAGTGCCAGTTCGCCCGCGCGTCCTCGGCCATCCAGAACGGTCGCACCGGATTGTGCGGATACGTCGCGGAGGTCTCCGGCCTGCGCTCCGGATGCATCAGCCCAATGATGTAGACCGAGTTGACTGCTGCCATCCCCTGCACATTGTCCAGAACTTGCTCGACGCCTTCGTCGTGCAGGTCCCAGGCATACAAGGCTGCTTCCACCTCAAACTGCCTCCATGGCACCGAAGCCGGAATCGCCGCGGCGCCCGCAATCCTTGCCGCGGCAGCACTCTGCGCGCGCAACCACCTGCCGCCACCCAACGCAGCCGCTCCAGCCGCCTGCACGAATTTGCGTCGATTCACACCAAGCTCCTTATGCGAAAGCAAAACGCGGCCCCGCCGGGGCCGTTGCCGTCTGCGCGACCGCTGCACCTGCACAAACAAATCCAACCGCTGGAGCGAAACCAGGGATGGTATATCTGGAAGCCGCTGCCCTCGAGTCGACGCGACCCCAAGGAGCGGCGACATAGCAAGGAATTTCCGGGTGACACAGTTTCCCTGGTTTGGCTCTGGAATCTAGCCAATCATGAAAATAGTCCGCCTCAAAGCCGGCTCCAGCATACACCTCAACTCCTGTAAAGTAGGTTTTCGGATGCTGCGGGTAGCTGCGCCGCGAATATCCGGTGTATTTCGAACAACACACCATCGGCTCCAGCGCATCCTTCGACGGCATGAATCCGATCGCTCCGGGCGATCGGCAGATGCGGGGAAGCTGCTCACCGAACATTACGTCGAGTACACGCGTGCCGCCGATTTCAGCCTTCATCAGGACCATGCCGGGGTGAGTGTCAACCACCTCGCCGATGATGGCGTGCGCTTTGGCCTGATGTCAACATTGACCACATCGAGATACCGGATCGGAACTAACTGCGCTCGCCATCATTTTCCACTTGACAACAATCGGTGCCCCCGATAATTTATTCAGACAGTTGTCATAGATCCAAAGACTGGAGTCATAAAAGATGGCCGGAACGAAGCTGAGCAAACTGGAGATGCAGATCATGGAGACCCTCTGGACGCGTGGCGAGGCGTCGATTCGCGAGATGCAGGACGCGTTTCCGGCGAAGAAGCGACCCGGGTACACCACCGTGCAGACTATGGTCTACCGCCTGGAGGCGAAGAAAGTGCTGCGCCGCACTCGAAAGGTGGGCAACTTCCATATGTTCGCAGCGACGGTTTCGCGCGATGCGGCCCAGCGGCGGCTTGTGGACGATCTGCTGGCTATGTTTGGGGGGCAGTCGCGGCCTGTGGTGGCCCACCTGATCGAAGCGGGCAAGCTGACGCTGGAGGATGTGGAGTTCGCCGAGAAGACGCTGAAGGGACTGAAGGACGGAGGCGAGGCGCTATGACGGAATGGCTGTCTTCCATGGGACCGGCGGTTGGGAATCACCTCTGGCAGTCGACCGCGTTTGCTGCGGTCGTTTGGCTGGCAACGCTTCTTTTGCGCAGGAACCAGGCCCGGGTTCGGTATGTGCTTTGGCTCGCGGCATCTGTGAAGTTCCTCATTCCCTTCTCGCTGTTGGTCGGGCTAGGGAGCTTGTTACCGAAGCCGCAGCATGTCGCGGTCGCGATGCCCGTCAGTTACGCCGTGGACACGGTGGCCCAGCCGTTTACCGAGACGCCGATGGACTTTGCGCCGGTGGTGGTTCAGGCTTCGCCGATGCAGCGCTTCGAGCATATGGTTCCGCTGGCGCTGGGAATTGTTTGGCTCAGCGGTGTGATGGTCGTGCTGGCCGTATGGGGTGTGCGCTGGCGGCAGGTGGCAAAGACGCTGCGTCAGGCGGTGCTGGTAGAGAACGGGCGTGAGTGGGAGATACTTCGCCGATTGCACAAGGCGATGGGCGCGGGGCGGCAGGTTCCCCTGCTGATATCGCAGAAGCTGATGGAGCCGGGGATGTTTGGCATCTTCCGGCCAGTGCTCATCTGGCCGGAGAGGCTGTCGGAGCGGTTGGATGACGAGCATATCGAGGCGATCCTGGCCCACGAGCTGAGACATGCGCGGCGGAAGGACAACCTGACGGCGGTCATTCACATGATGGTGGAGGCGGCCTTCTGGTTCTATCCCCTGGTGTGGTGGATGGAACGGCGGATGGTGGAGGAGCGGGAACGGGCCTGCGATGAGGCGGTCGTCGAAATGGGAAGCCGGCCGGGCGTCTATGCGGAGAGCCTGCTGAAGGCCTGCCGGTTCTGTGTGGAGTCGCCGCTGACCTGCGTCTCTGGAATCACTGGGGCGGACTTGAGCAAGAGAATCCTGTCGATTATGACGCTACGTCTGGAACGAATGGGCGTGGGCAAGAAGGCGGCGCTGGCGTTGTTTGGGTTCCTTGTGATCGCTACGCCGATCTTGCTGGGGCAATCGGAGGCGGCGCAGAGGATGATGCTGGCGGCCGCGAATGCCGCGCCAAGACCGTTCCGCGCTGCGGCGCACGCGATGATCGCGGAGGAGCAAACGCCGTCTACGGCATTGATTGCGGAGGTGCAGGCGGGGTCTGCGCCGATTGAGACGGCGAATCCCACTGGTGACGATAAGACCGCCGTGAATGGGACGCCTGCGTATGTGCCGACGATGACGTTCGATGTGGCGTCGGTGCGGCAGAGCAAGCTGGATCTAAATCTGCCCCACAAGGTGGGCGGAGGATTTTCGCCGAACTCCACCAATCTGCGCCTCGAGAATGTCCAGATCTACATTCTGCTGAGTATGGCCTACGGCGTTCACGACCATCAGCTCGAGGGGCTGCCGGATTGGGGTTCGACTTCGTACAACATTCAGGCGAAATCCGACAGCGCTGCGGACGAGAAACTGGCGAAGCTGAGCGACAAGGATGCGCAGGCGGAAAAGGAGCACATGATGCAGGCGCTGCTGGCGGAGCGTTTCAAGTTGAAGGTCCATTGGGAGACGCGCAAGGGGCCGGTCTACGACTTGGTCGTGGCGAAGGGCGGCTCGAAGCTGCATGCGAGCGGCTCAATGCCGCCGTCGGCCGACGAGCTGAAGAGGTTCGGCGACACAAAGATTCCTGATATATATCAACGCGGTGACGGCAGTCGCGGATATGAGTTGATTGGGCACGATTGCCATATTGCCTCGTTGTTGGGGATTCTCAGCGCGCTAATGAGGACTGGCGTACTCGACACGACTGGACTTACCGGCACATACGACTTCGATCTTCAGTACAGCCAGAGCCCCGATAGCGAAAGGGAAGTCGACCCTACGATATGGCCGCCGATTCCCGACGCTGTTCAGGACCAGCTTGGACTGAAGCTGGTTCCTGCGAAGGGGCAAGTGCAGGTGCTGGTGGTGGATCATGTGGAGAAGCCGACGTCGGTGGATGGGGCGGAAGCGCAGGCGGTGTCTCCTATCCCGATGCCGGTCTCGCTGGTTCAGGAGAAGAATGGCGCAAGTTCTGGCGCTTCCCAATCAGCGTCAACGGATGTGCCCACTTCCTTCGAGGTGGCATCGGTCAGGCAGGCCGCGCCGCCAGGTTCACAAGCGACTACGTCCGGCGGCGCGAGACGAATAACTGGCGCAGCAATCGTCACTGTGACCTCTGATCGGGCGTCCTATCGGAACATCACCCTCAAATTGCTGCTGATGAGGGCGTACGACCTGGGACCATTTCAGATCAGCGGGCCGGCATGGATCGATAGCGAACGCTACGATATTGTCGCGAAGATTCCAGAAGGCGCCCCCAAAGAAGAGGTTCCCGTGATGTTGCAGAATCTGCTTGCAGAGCGCTTCCGTATGACCCTGCACACCGAAACGAAGGAATACTCAGGGTACATTCTTGGCATTGGCAAGGGCGGTCCAAAGCTTATCCCTGCGAAGAATCCGAACCCGGCCTCGACAGGTGGTTTTACGATCAAAGATAACTTGGCGGTAATGAATTTTAACGGGGCGACAATGCTGGCGTTTGCGGATGATCTATCACGCACCTTACAGCGCCCCGTAATTGATTCGACGGGGCTTGCCGACAAGTTCGATATTGCTCTACCCGTTTCGATGGGGGTGATAATGCCCAGAGCACAAGAGACTGGGGCCGATGGATCTCCAGTGGAGTCCGATTCATCGATGTCATCACTATTTACGGCCATACATGATCTTGGTCTCAAACTGGATTCAGGAAAGGTACCACTCAAATGCATTGTGGTTGATAAGGCAGAGAAGATACCTACTGAAAATTGATAGTTTCTCGCCGGTTCCCGGCCTTCGATCATGCTCAACTTCCTAGGCCGTATCGACATATAGATCGTATCTGCCGTTGATATTTTGCTGTTGTTCTTGCCGTTGTCTGAAAAGGGCCAACGGCCCGTTCTATATTTAGCCTGGGGCGAAGCCCCAGGTACGCGTCCCAATCTATCCTTTGCGGGCTGAAGGCCCGCGCTATAACCTTCATTCGATAGATACGTCTTGTTGAACTATATGTCGATACAGCCTAGCCAATACTGCCAAAATGTATCCGAGCGAAAGCAGGTGATGAACGTCTATAACCAGACATTACAGGCCGTTCGATCAACATCATGGAGCCAACACCTTGGCATTGAGTTTGCCGATGCGACCGTGGGGGCCAACAACGAACTAGCGTAAGCCAGGTCGCAGCAGTCTTCGAGAAGGCGGAGAGGCCTGCCGTGGTGTGGCTGCACTTTCAGGAGTGTACCTGCCGGGCGCCCCATCCATCGCGTACTTTTCGATGGGTGGGATTCGACCCCGCAAAAACCCCAGCAAATCCCCTTGTCAAGCTCCTCGAAGCCAAAAAATCCCCATAACTCCCACCCCATCAACCACTTCGCTCCGAAAAATAGTTGGCATAGTAGTTATGCTCCACGCCGTATAATTAAATCAGTAAGCAAAACCAAACAGCCCCGGCCAACCGCCGGGCCTTCGCATTTAACCAGCAAGTCATTGATTCCAGAGATCAAATGATCTAAGCCATCTGGAATGAAGATCATGCAGACTTGATCCAGATCGAGTCCAGATCTAACATGCTTTGTTTGAGGCTCTTAGGACTTTTAGAGGGGGGTATACCCCCCCCAGCAATACCGAGGAGGAACCTCATGATCGCCGCAACCGAACCCGCTAGGTCTTCGCCTTTTAACGCACTACTGGCCATGGCCCTCAACCGTCGCAGCCAAGTCCAGACTTAGTCCAGACTCAATCCAGACAAGTCCAGACTTAACATGCCTTTTTTGAACACTTTGAATACTTTTAGATTTTTTCGCGCCTCTCTTTTGTGGTGACCGCGATCCGGATCGATCTCCTAAGTAAACTTGCAACCGCACTACGCTTGCAACCACGATGGTAATCAGTAGGCCACCAACCGGACGGGGCTCAACAGGCCCGAGGTAGTCGGCGCTGAGGGGGTGCCACGGCCTGATCCGCTTCCAGCAGTTGGCGCCGCGGCCGGGGCAGCCGCCGGCACAGCCGCTCCCAATGCAGCACCGGCCTGTGACCGGCGTCTGGCCCCCGCAGCAGCTGCCGTCCCTCCGTTAGCAGGAGGCTGTGCCGAACCAGGCGCAGATGCAGCAGCAGGTGGCGTAGATGCAGGCGGCGCGCCTGCTCCCCGGCCCTGGCTGGCTGTCCCGTACACCTCGATCTTCAGGTCGTTCTTCCCCGGCTTCAGATCGCTGGTCACATCCCAGCGATAGGGCTGGAACGACCGCGCGCCTACCTCTTTTCCGTTGAGCGTCACGTGCGCGAAGTCATGCACATCGCCGATCTCCAGATAAACATGCTTGCCGGTGGGCTTGGCGGGCGCGGTGAATTGCAGGCTGTAGGTTGCCGGGCCAGCGAAGGATGTTACGCCCAGTTCCTCCCACGGCTTGATGGGAGTGGTCAACTGCTTGCCCTTCATATCCAGCTTCCAGTCTCCGTTAAAATCCTCCAGTGTTTTCCCGGAGGCGAAGGACGGCTCGGCGGCGGCGATTCCCGCGGGCCGCGGTCCGACCACGATCACCTTCGCCTCATACGGCCCGAGCACCAGAGGAATCTGCACTGAATCTTCCTCGGCCTTTGCTGCGGTCATGGAATGAATCTCACCCGTTGCCATGTCCCAATCCTGCGCCTGGCCGTGTCCTTGGATGGTTGCTGTGCGCGTCTCCGGCTTGTCGCTCTCGTTGAAGAAGAAGTACATGTCGCCGTCGGCAAACTTTCGATGGGTGTAGGTGAGGCGGAGGAATTCGGAGTCGAGCTTTACATCCGGCCTGGGCAGCGCCGCGATCACCGCCGGCGTAATGTCGCCCGAAGGCTCAACCAACGTGGCGAAGCTCAGGTCCGGCTTCTCCTTTGCATCCATGAACGACTTGTCCAGGACCAGTGCCGGCGTCTTGCCGACGAAGATGACCTTGCCGCCCGCCTTGGCAAACTCCTGCAAGCGTGCGAGGCCGGTGCGGGTGATGACGGTCATCGACGGCAGGACGATTGCTTTGTAGGTCTGCCCGCTGAGGTTCTTGAAGCCGCCGTTCTCGATCGTTGCCACCGAACTGAGCGACTGCTCGTCGAAGTAGTCCCAGTCCACCTGGTGTTCGAAGAGTTGCCAGCCGAGCTTGGTTGTGCTGCGGTCGGCCTCGGTCGCGGCATCGCCGCCGAGCCAGATGGTGTTGCCGGGATGGTACAGCCCAACCTGCGCCGCGGGGCGGCCAATGGCCATCAGATAGCTGGCGCGGTTCGCGTACCAAAGGGTCTGGGGCGTATCCGGCGGAGGTGGCGCGGACGCCTGACCGCCTCCAGAACCACCGGCGCGCAGCCCGTTGGCGCGAATCTGCAGCGCGTCGACCCCACGCACCAGTTGAAAGTTCATCTGGTACTTGCCGTCGACGCCCGATCCGCCGCCCTCTTCCGCCCACACCTGCGGCCTGCCGAAGAGATGCGCCGCCGAGCTGGCCAGCTTGGGGAAGTTGTTGTTGGTGCTCCAGGTCGCGTCGAAGCGATGCACCGCGCTGGGGATGAGTTGGTTCAGGTTGTCGATTCCCGGAACCCCTACATACCTCTCGTCGCGGAAGTAGTCGCCCTCGCTGTTCTCCAGCGAGAGCATTGCTTCTTCGTGGTTCAGGTGCACCAGGTACTCCACGTTGTGCGCCTTCGCCCAGTTGGCCTGCTCGCCGAAGAAGGAATTGCGGAAGATGCCGCTCCACACGTCGTAATAATCGGCCCTGGCCAGATTGGACTGTGCCGTCGGATGGCCGTTGAACCACGCCGGAAGAAATGGCGTCAGATCGTACCCCTTTTGCGCCTTGAACTGCTCCAGTAGCGTAGGCGTCCAGGGAAGGCCGTTGCTGCCTGGAATAATGGGGCTGTCGGTAGTGTTGTTCTCGCTGTAGTCGGGCTCATCGCCAAAGAAGCCCATCACAATCTTGCCGAACTGGTCTCCCACCGCGCCGTAGTAGGTCTCATGAGTGATATGCAGGAACGCGTCGGTCGCCTTTGGGTCCAGGTAATCGATCAGCGAGTAGGTTGCATTCTTCGCACGAGTCCCGTCGGCGCGATTGTCGTTGCGCGTCGGCGAACTGAGGTAGATGTGCCGCAGAAACCTTACCTGACAACTGAGAGGCGCCTGGTACTTCAACTGCATGTCCGCCGGGATCGGGATCGGAACCACCGTCTGGTTCCCCTGCACCGCCCAGATTGCCAATGTGTCCGGCGGCACCGGCATCTCGAGCACCTGGCCGGTCACCACATGTACCGAGATGTCCGCGGCCATCACCTGCATGCCAAGCTGCGGGTAACGCTCCGTGATGTAGCCGCCCGCGAAGCCGCTCGGGTAGTTTGACTCATCCTGGATCCAGAACCGCATGTTCCGCTTCGCAGCCTCCTGAACAATGAACTTTACCTCGTCCATGTGTCCCGGCGACAGGTACGGCGGCTCGCCCGGAGACTTGCGTCCCGATGCGAGGTTGAAAACGAACATCCCATTCGCCGACATGCGGTCCAAATCGGCCGTAATCCGCTGCTTGAGTGCTACGGGATCCGGGCCGTCCCAACCGGTAAACGGAGAGATCGCGCCATACTCGTGCGGCGGCGCCTTGAAGTTCGCCGCTGCCTGGCCCACCGTCGGCACCGTAATCTCCTGCCAGGGGCGCTGCGCCAGCAATACCGGCGCTAAGAATAGGAACAGAAGAAGTATGAGGGTGGTTTTCATGGCGCGACTCCGGAGGGCTGATTCTGGTTCGCCGTCGAGTATACGTACCGGTGTCAGCGGGGAGCAATGACACCGCTTCCGGCAACGATGAAAGTTGGACCGATGCACCGGGAAATCTCTGGCTGGGGGGCGGGTGGGAGAGCAGGTGTTGTGGTTTGACTTGGGGCGGAGGCGATTGTGAGAGCGCTCTTAGCGGGGGACACTCTGGTTTGGCACTGCGACTGCTTTCATCCGGGCTGGAGGAGAAGGCGATGCAGGTGACGACGGCGACCAGCGACGCGTTGCAGAAGTATCTGGACCTGGCCAGCGACCAGATGAAGCTGACGGCTGCGAATATGGCGAACGTCGATACGCCGGGATACAAGACCCAGGGGTTCGACTTTGCGCAGGAGTTCTCCAAGGCGCTGGGCACGAGCGCGTCGAGCGAGACGGCGGTGAAGGCTTCGGATGTGGAGGGGCTGACGGCGCGGCCGGATGGAAATAATGTGTCGATGGACCGCGAAGGGATGCAGTTGGCGAAGTCGCAGTTGGAGTTTCGTGCCGGGGTTTCGCTGCTGCGGAGTCAATATACGCGGGTGATGGATGCCATCCACGCGGACAGCAAGTAAAGATCAGGGGTAAGGGGTAAGGGGTAAGGGAAGAGCAGGTTTGCGATGAATTTGTTTGGTGTGATGGACATCAGCGCTTCGGCGCTGCAGGCCGAACGGGTTCGCGCCGAAGTAGTGGCGGCGAATATGGCCAACGCCGAGACGACGCGGACCGCGGACGGCGGGCCGTATAAACGGCAGCATGTGGTGTTTCAGGAGGCGGGCGGGGATGGATTTGCGGCGTCCTTGCTGGGGAACGGCGGCAGAGGGCTGGGCGGGACGATTGGGAGTTCGAT
>Ga0255356_1000107_pt1 | contig 51303 bp, 35 predicted proteins | sample HBST100metaG_FD_189944 | JGI IMG/M metagenome (GOLD analysis project Ga0255356, IMG submission 189944) | Peat soil microbial communities from Stordalen Mire, Sweden - H.B.S.T100 | ecosystem: Environmental > Terrestrial > Soil > Wetlands > Peat | place: Sweden: Norrbotten County, Stordalen Mire...
GTAATAAACTACTACCCGGTAAAAGTTAAAATCTGATATCGAGGAACAGAAGAACGTCGAGCCGAAGCATCTGGCGGCAGAGCTGAGTCTGGACAAGTTGGTGCTGAAAACATCGCCTCGGAAAACTTCTAAGCCCTGAGCGACGGCGTACCACCCCACGAACAAGAGTCCGTTCGTTGGGACGCCGATTCTGTATGGTCGATCATGCCACGGATCAAGGCATGAGTGAGCGGCGAACGTGCCACCTGGTAAAACAGCCACGCGACACGCAGCGCTACCAGCCAACACAACGCGAAGATGAAGATCAACTTATTCAAGCCATCATTACGCTTGTCAGCCAATATAGACGCTACGGTTATCGGCGCATTACCGCTTTGCTGAAGCTGGCTGGTTGGCAAAAACCGGGTCGAGAGAATCTCCACCTTACGGACGAAGACCTGTCCGTGGGGCCCGGATCTGGCATCGCGAAGGGCTGATGGTTCCACAGAAACAGAAAGCGCGGGGCCGGTTGTGGCTCAGCGATGGATCGTACGTTCATCTGCATGCGGAACGCAAATATAACGTGTGGAGTTACGACTTCGTCAGCGCCAAGACGCATGACGGACGCACAATGCGGATATTGAACTTAATCAACGAGACACGCGCGAGTGCTTGTTGATTCGCTGCGAACAGAGTTGGACAAGCGCCAAGGTGATCAGCGCGTTGGCGGATGTGATGGTGATGAAGGGCGTTCCAGAGCATCTTCGCTTGGACAATGGCCGAGAGTTTACCTCGCGGTGCACGCTGGGCTGGGCCGAGGAACGCGGCATCCCTGGGCTATACTCATTTGCAAGCCAGAACCGGGAAACGCCAGTTATGGCTGGATGAGAAAACGGGGGCAGGTCATGTTGAATCATGCGCATTTGCGCTTTTGGTGGGTTATTTTGGGAGTGTGCATGGCAACAGAGCCGTTGTCTTCTGCCCCAATAGAACCCGTAACTACGTCAATGACAGACGATGTTATTTCCATTCAGAATGGTCTAATTGCGCTCGATATAGCCCGAAAAGATGGCATCATTGCTACAATCAAAAAGTTCGATGGACATGTTTACCACGATTTGGGTGTTACAGCCAAGAAGGCAGCTTATGTTGCGCCAAGTGATAGCGAACGTAATGATCCTTCAGTAGCAATGTACTGGGATGCAAATGGCGGTGCTGACGTGATACCGCCTCGATTAAAGCAAGAAGTGAAAGGCTATTACCGGCTTCGTCCCGGCCAAGCAAAAACAGATCTGATTGTAAACACAGCAGATCGTGCAGAAGTGTCCATCACCGCGCCACCGGCACCTCTTTTTCCATTCTCTATTGAGACGCACTATGTGATTTTTCGTGGGCAAAGCGGCTTCTATACATACGTCGTTTTACACCACGATAAAAACTGTCTTGCGTCTACTCTCTACCATACTCGGTTTGTTATTAAGACTGTGATGGATGGAACATTTGACCAGTGGGCAGTTGGGGATGGAAAATTTGTTCTTATTCCACAAGCTGCAGTAACAAAGAAACTCACCGACGCAACATGGCAACTTGCGGATGGGACAGTAAAGTCCAAGTATATGAACTCAGTCTACTGGGCGCAAGTTCCTGTTTATGGATATGTGGGGAAAGATCTCGGCTTATGGATGATTGAACCTAGTCCCGAATATCACAATGGTGGCCCAACTAAGCAGGGGCAAACAGTCCATGATAATGTCTTACTGCGCGTGCTGCAGTCCGTTCATTTTGGTGCATCACCGGTCAAATTACAAGCCGGCGAAGAGTGGAGCAAAGTATACGGACCTTTTTTTGTTTACACCAACCAAAAGCCAGGAGCCGCTGCTTTATGGCAAGATGCTGAAGAAGAATTAGCGAAACAAAGATCTGCATGGCCTTACTCTTGGGTTACTTCCTCGCAATATCAACATGAGCGTGGCACTGTCACTGGACTGGTCATTATCAAAGGTCATCCCGTTACACACGCAACTGCGATTCTTGCTCCCGGTGGCACAGATTGGAACGCTCAAAGCAAAGGATATAACTATTGGGATGAGATCGGATCAGATGGAAGCTTTCACATTAGTCATGTAGTGCCAGGTAACTACTCTCTTTTTGTGACCGGAGCAGACCAGCCAAAGGATTTTATTCGGTCATCCATCGAAGTTAAGGCCAATCAGACGAATGATCAGGGTGTGATTGATTGGGTCCCTGTCACTCACGGAGAAAAGATATTTCAGATCGGCGTTTTTGATCGCTCCGCAGGAGAGTTCCGTAACGGAGACAAAGCCCGCGAATTTGGCATGTTTCGCCGTTATAGCCAGCAGTTTCCGCACGACGTGCGCTATATAGTCGGCCAGAGCCATCCCGCAGAGGACTGGAACTATGCGCACTGGACGCTCTACAACGAAAAGCCTGCCTGGAGTATTATCTTTCGCACACATACCACGCACGGCCAGGCAACACTGACCATCGGCATTGCCTCGGCTCAACCCGCGCATGGCAACCTCACCGACCTGCGCGTGCGTATCAACGGCCAACAAATCGGTCGTCTCCAACTGCCGAAGACCGGCACGGCAGGCTATCGCGGCGGTACGCAGGATTCGCCCTACCACCTTGAAGAGATTACTTTCCCCGCAGCACTGTTGCGCGAGGGCGAGAACACCATCGAATTGGAGCATGCCGACGCGCAGTTGGCGCATCAATTCTTATCTCAAGACGCCAACAGCGATACGCCGGCCTCCGGATCGCCGGGCCAAATCATGTATGACGCTATCCGGCTCGAAGTGCAGCCCGATGCTGCGGCAGCACACTCTCGACTGATCGGTACAGATGACTTTAAGCACGGCCTCAGTCAATGGCGTATTGAGTCCGAAAAACCGGCGACCGTCACGGCGCACGATGGCGTGCTGGAGATCGATGCGCCGGCCGGCCTCACGCTCTGGTGGAAGCAGAAGCTGCACGGCCCCATAGCAATCGAATACCTTGCCACGGTCATGCAGGATGGTGGTGTGAATGATCGAGTTAGTGATCTGAATTGCTTTTGGATGGCGACCGACCCAACGAACCCGCAAGATTTTTTTGCCAAGCTGCGTCATGGCGCGTTTCCCGAATACAATGCATTGCGTACTTACTACGTTGGTTTAGGGGGAAACGACAATACGACGACGCGATTTCGCCGTTATATCGGCGATGCTAAAGAGCGTCCGTTATTATCGGAAAACGATCTGACTGATGCTGACAATCTATTAATCCCCAACCACCAGCAGTCGATTCAATTGATTGCAGACGGAGGAACAGTCGCCTACGAACGCGATGGAAAAAGACTATTTACTTATCAAGACGATCATCCTTACGAAGAAGGATGGTTTGGACTCAGAACGGCGCATAGTCATATTGTATTTAGAAATCTACTTATCTTTCAACTTCAAGACAAGTGATTTGCACATTTAGGAACAGGCCAGGGGGAGTCTCCAAATGAATTGTTTACGCTTAATACGAAACATTGGTTTCCAATTTATTTTTTGCTCGCTCTTTTCATGCTGCGTTATGGCACAAAATACTTCAGTGCGTGCCCGACTCAACTTCAACGCGGACTGGCGTGTTTTGGTGAGCGATCCCGCTGGTGCCGAGCGGCCAGACTTTGACGATTCCGCTTGGAAGCGCGTCACGACGCCTTATGCCTGGAATGAAGACGCGGCCTTTCGCGTCAGTATTCACGATCTGCCTACTGGCGTGGCGTGGTATCGCAAGCACTTCCGTCTGCCTGCTGCGGCCACTGGCCAGAAGGTTTTCATTGAGTTTGAAGGAATTCGCCAAGCAGGTGAAGTCTATTTGAACGGTCAATTGATCGGTCGTCACGAAGACGGTGTGATGGCCTTCGGCTTCGATCTCACAAGGTTCGTCAGGCCAGCGCCTGCAGAAAACGTGCTGGCCGTGCGTACCGACAATCGCTGGGAGTATCAGGAAAAGGCTACTGGCGCACGTTACCATTGGAACAACGCCAATTTTTACGCGAACTATGGTGGTATCAGCAAAAGCGTCTGGCTGCACATTGCCGGGCCAGTCTATCAGACCTTGCCCCTCTACTCTAGCCTTGGCACGACAGGCATTTACGTCTGGGCCAGTGACTTTAATATTTCCGGCCAGAGTGCGCGCATTACGGCAGAAGCGCAGGTGCGCAACGACTCCGCAAAGTCACGTAGCCTTACTTATCGCGTTGAGCTAAAGGATTTGGATGGCCGTACGACCATCTACTCTGAAGCGCCCGCAATAACGCTTGCTGCCGGAGAAACACGAATAGTTTCGGCGTCTTCGCTCGTTCACGGGCTGCACTTCTGGAGCTGGGGCTATGGCTATCTCTACACGGTAACGACACAGCTTGTAGCCGAAGGCAAAGTGATTGACGAGGTTAACACGCGCACCGGTTTCCGCAAGACTGCTTTCGCCAACGGCATGATCTACCTAAATGATCGCGTGATTGACGTGCACGGCTATGCACAGCGCACGACGAACGAGTGGCCTGCTGTGGGCCTGTCGGTTCCAGCGTGGATGAGTGATTTCAGTAACAATCTGATGGTCGAGAGCAACGGCAATCTGGTGCGCTGGATGCATGTAACACCATGGAATCAAGATGTCGAATCATGTGATCGGGTGGGTTTGTTGCAGTCGATGCCAGCGGGTGACGCCGAAGGAGACTCGAAGGGGCGCCAGTGGGAGCAGCGCGTGGAACTGATGCGCGACGCGATTATTTACAACCGCAACAACCCGTCCATCATCTTCTATGAGTCCGGCAACAAAGGTATCAGCGAAGAGCATATGGCTGATATGAGAAAGGTGCGCGATAACTACGATCCGCACGGCGGTCGTGCTATTGGTTCGCGTGAAATGATGTCGAGCAGAATCGCTGAATACGGCGGCGAAATGCTTTACATCGACAAGAGCGCGACGAAGCCGCTTTGGGCACATGAGTATTCACGCGATGAAGGCGCACGGCTTTTCTGGGACAACGACACTGCGCCTTTCCATAAGGATGCACCCGACTACAACCGCAATCAGGATTCGCACGCCATCGAGAATGTGCGCCGCTGGTACGATTACTGGATGGCTCGCCCCGGTACGGGCACACGCGTCAGTTCCGGTGGTGTCAACATCATCTTTTCTGACTCGAACACACACTATCGCGGCGACAATAACTATCGACGTAGTGGTGAAGTAGACGCCATGCGTTTGCCCAAGGAAGGCTTTTATGCGCACCAGGTGATGTGGGACGGCTGGGTCGATGTAGAGCATACCAGACTGCACATCCTAGGCCACTGGAACTACGCAGTAGGGACGGTAAAGCCAGTCTACGTGGTCAGTTCGGCTCCGCGCGTTGAACTGAAGCTCAATGGCCACTCGCTCGGCACAGGCACGCTCTCTTATGGCTTTCTGCACACTTTTGACAAGGTGGCTTATGCCCCCGGTACACTGGAGGCGGTCGGCTATGACCTTGCTGGCAAGCAAATTGTTTCTGAGGCTCTGCACACTGTCGGTCTGCCTGCCGCGCTGCGTCTGACCCTGCACACCGCACCAAATGGCTTGCACGCGGATGGCGCAGATCTCGCGCTCGTCGACGTTGAAGTCGTCGATGCCAGTGGCAACCGTTGTCCAACCGATCACCACTTTGTTTCATTCACGCTCACAGGAGCAGCCGAGTGGCGCGGCGGTATTGCGCAGGGTTCGTCGCTGCTTGTGCCCGTCAACACCGCATCAAACGATAACATGGGGCTCTCCATCACGCCGCCCACGCCGTTGCTGCACGAAGACAACTACATCCTTGCCAAGAAGTTGCCAGTGGAGAATGGCGTAAACCGCGTGATTTTGCGTTCACAACCGACAGCGGGAACAATCACATTGTACGCCGAAGCCGATGGTCTGAAGTCCGCTTCGATTATGCTGAATTCGCTGCCCATCGCTGTCGAAAGTGGCTTGTCGCGCTACGATCCAGTTGCTGCTTTACCCGTGCATCTTGATCGAGGTCCGACACCCGCGACGCCTTCTTTCGAACCTTCGCGTATGGCCATTAAGATCGCTTCTGTCACCGCCGGATCGAACGCCGAACAGAGCCATCTCAGTATGGACGATGATGACTCAACCTCATGGGTGAGCAAGGGGAAACTCGAAGATGCATGGATTGAGTATACCTTTGCCACACAGCAGACGGCCGATCAAATCGACCTGAAACTGGGCAGCTTTCGTCAACGTCATTATCCTTTGCGTATCACCGTCGATGGCCAAATCGTTTGGGAAGGCAAAACGCCGACAACACTTGGCTATTGCAATTTGAAACTGAAGCCCGTACTTGGTCAGCACCTGCGTATTAGTCTTACAGGGTCTCCGCGCGAGGGTAACGAGTTTGGCAAAATTAGGGAACTGGTTTCAACGAATGATCCGTCCAAGCCGAAAAATCAATCTTTGTCAGTCAGTGAGTCGGAAATCTACAAAACGGCGGAATAAACATAATGGTTTGCCAGTGAAGCTATTGGTCCTTTTCATCTGAGCTTTTTAGAAATCACTGTCGATTGTTGATGCAGTGATTGAACCATGCCTTTGTGTTGTCTGGAGTGATTAGCCGGAGGAAACACACATCGAGTTTCCACTATACGCGCGAACGTGCCAAACCTTGGTGTGGCGGGCTGTTTCGCAACACAAGAAGTCTGCTAATTCAATCTGCACCCTGGGGGGAGAATTGAAAGATAGGCCGCCATCCCTGCTATTCGTGAAGCACTAAGGAAGCTCTGAAAAATGCCGAGTTACGAAGGCCGGAGTCCGGGATTTTGCGGTATGGCCGCAAACCGGCGCTTTTGCGGGTTCTCTTGCTGTTGTTTTTCCCGCCGGAGGCCTCCGGCGGGCACACTACGCCCCCTGAGGGGCCAGCCGTCGGTTGATCCTGGCCAACCGCTTGCGGTGTTGATAGACGTTGATCGCCGCAAACGTCGCGCACAGCCACTCGTGATTCTTCTTCAAGCCGCGATAGCGCACCTTCACGAAGCCGAAGACGTGCTTCAACACCCGGAAGGGCCATTCGACTTTGCTGCGCACTCTGGCCTTGGTCCGGTTCTTGCGTCGTTCCACCTCATCGACGCCGCCCTTGCATCTTGCACGCCGTGAAGTCAGATCTTGCGCATTGGGCGCTGTGGCGTGGATAACTTCAGTTTGCCCCTGATAGCCCGCGTCGCCCCAGACCTTCTTCTCATCGCCGTGCAATAACTCGGGCAGCATGTGCACATCGGAGACCGAGGCCGCCGTCGAGCAGACCGAGTGCACAATGTCCTCTTTCGAATCCACGCCGATGTGCGCCTTCATCCCGAAGTACCACTGATTTCCTTTGCGCATCTGATGCATCTGGGGATCGTGCTGCTTCTTCTCGTTCTTGGTCGACGATGGCGCGTGGATAATCGTTGCGTCGACGATTGTGCCGGTCGCGATGCGGATGCCGCTGCTCTCCAGATAAAGGTTGACCTCGTCCAGCATCTGGCCACACAGTTGGTGCTCTTCGAGCAGGTGACGGAAGTTGAGAATCGTCGTCTCGTCTGGCGCAGGAGCACGGCCCAGATCGATGTTCGCAAAGCGCCGTAGCACGGCCGACTCATACAGCGCGTCCTCGGCCGCCGGGTCCGACAGCGCAAACCACTGCTGCAGAAAATACACTCGCAGCATGATCTCAAGACCAACAGGCTTGCGTCCCGTCTCGCCCGTCGAATAATACGGCGCAACCAGCGCCAGCAGTTCCGACCACGGCATCACCGCGTCCATCTCTTCCAAAAACTGCTCCCGCCGTGTCTTCTTCGCATACCGCTGAAACTCCGCCTGCCGTGCCAAGGTTAACTGCTGCATCCGCGATTATCTCCCCTGCTTCAACTTTAACCAATAACCACGTAGACGTGGGAGTTTTTCAGAGCTTCCCTAGATTTCATTCTGACATTTTGGAGGTGTGACCATGACCGGTCAAAGGATCGGTTACAAACGTGTATCCACTGTGGACCAAAACACTGGCCGCCAACTTGAAGGTATTCCCATTGACAAGGTTTTTGAGGACAAAGCCAGCGGCAAAAATACCGCGCGACCGCAACTGCAAGCTGCCTTTGAATTCTGCCGCGAGGGAGATACTCTTGTTGTTCACAGCATGGACCGCCTTGCGCGCAACTTGACCGATCTTCGCCTTCTGGTCAAGGACCTGACCGGCCGGGGCGTTGCTGTTCACTTCGTAAAGGAGTCGCTGACCTTCACCGGTGAGGACTCCCCTATGGCCAATCTTCTGTTGTCCATGTTGGGCGCAGTCGCGGAGTTTGAGCGGGCGTTGATCCTGGAGCGACAGCGCGAAGGCATCGCACTCGCCAAGGCCGCGGGCAAATACAAGGGAAGAAAACCAACTCTGAGCGCGGACAGCATCATGGAGGTTCGCCAGCGTTCCGCCGCCGGGGAGAAGAAGACGGCGTTGGCACGCGAATTCAACGTCAGCCGCGAGACGATCTATTCCTACCTGCACCAGCAAGTGGCGTGAAACAAGCAGTAAGCAGTTTTCTCAAAAACAGTCACATCCCTAGCCGCCGCTCATCATCGGGCGACTTTTTCGTGTCTGGAATCAGTATTTGTGCTTTTCCAATGTCGTTGTCAGCTCGGTCACCATCCGCGCAGGCAATTTACACACAACAGCGCAGCATCGTCTACGGCGCGGATCGAACCCGTCAACTCCAAAATTAGGCGATGCGGTGCCCATAACCAAGGAGGAGGGAATGAACCTACACGGAAGGCCGCGATGCGACTGGCTTGTTTCATCGCATCGATTGACGGAACCAAACCAATTGTTGTTGGAACGACCTACAAAGAGCATTGCGGTGGACTCCTAAATCAGTACCTGTCATTTTCACGCGAACAGCGCAAGGAAGGCCGCCGGAAAGCACGGAAGTTAATCCGCGAAGTGGGGATGGAGCCGGCAGTCGGCCACTTTGTTCCCGTGCTAAGGTCGCTGCGGGGAAACGGCAAGTTCCGCCGGAATTATCTGGCCTATCAGCGCCGCATGCAGTTGTGGGGATCCGTGCATTTTGGTCGAAGTGTGTAGCCCGAAATGAAGAAAGCCCGACCGTTTCCAAGACCCTGTTATCGGCCCTCAGCAGATTGGCTTGTTTCCTCGATACCGCAGACGAAGAAGATCGAAGGCTTCTCGAAGCTGTAGCACCCTACGTCTACGTTCAGCATAACGTCTACGAGTTTATTGACGAGCTTGCTCGCCTGGTCGAAGTCAGTCCAGATGGCGTCAGCTCAGTACTTCGAAAAATGACAGAACTACGAATTCCAGATTTTGATTACCAGGATCAAATACGAAACCTACTCGAGTCCCTCATGACTAAGGGGAAACGCAACGAAGTTGTCTTCCATGCGGAACGGATGCGTACCTTACCGGGAATGCAGGAGATCTTCGACCGCGTCACACGGGTTCAGTGACTACCCCGAAGGGCTCGTGTTGACCAAAGTCTTGGTTCTGCGATTTCGGTTGTCGAGAACAGGGCAAGTCGCTCATCCAGAATGATTTAGGCGAGAAAAGCAGGCTAGGTGCCTGAAAAACGGTCTAGTGTCATGGCAACTGGATACCTGAGGACATCTGGCGAGTACAAGGAGACCGGCATCCCAGTGGAATCCAGTAAAACTGGTGTGCTTCTGTTAAGCGATGATTGGGGCGTTCTGTTTACTCTTTTGCGATGCCGGTGAGGGGAAACCTTGGCACAAATTTGGCACAAACGATTTCAAGTTTTGCTAACTTATTGATTATAAAAATGTTTAAGCTTGGTGCCGGGAGGGGGGGTCGAACCCCCATGACCTTGCGGTCGGCGGATTTTGAGTCCGCTGCGTCTACCAGTTCCACCATCCCGGCTTGGGAGGGATGTCCTTCTTCAAAGTATCGCACAGCCCTTGTCCCTGACGCCAGAGCCATCCTTTATGAATATGCAGGCAAGTGCCTATGCGTGAAAATCGCTCTTCAGACGAGCTTTTTCCGCTGGTGTAGCGGCAATGCTCCGGCGTGTTGCACTGCCAAATGCCGCCCGGAGTGACGCATCCGGGGACAGCGGCCATCTTTCCACACCCGAAAGCCCTCACTTTTTGCTGAGTGCCATGCGACAATAGAGGCAACCGTGATGAATAATCCATCCTCTCAAAATATTCCTGAACCGGTTTCGATCACTCCCGAGCTGCTTGCCCAGCACGGCATTACCGCGGAGGAGTATGGCCGCATAGAGGCCGCTCTGGGCCGCGTTCCCTCGTATACCGAACTGGGCATTTACAGCGTTATGTGGAGCGAGCACTGCTCTTACAAGTCCAGCCGCGTGCACCTCAAGCGGTTGCCCACCAAGAGCGACCTCGTGGTCCAGGGGCCGGGCGAAAACGCCGGCATCATCGACGTGGGCGATGGCTGGGCCTGCGCCTTCAAGATCGAGTCGCACAACCACCCCAGCTATATCGAGCCCTTCCAGGGCGCGGCGACCGGCGTCGGCGGCATTCTGCGCGACATCTTTACCATGGGCGCGCGCCCCTTGGCCGTCATGGATGCGCTGCGTTTTGGGCCAATCACCCCGGAAGCGGGGCAGGACGAGGAAACGCAGGGGCTTGTCGGCAGGAACCATGCCATTGTCGATGGCGTGGTGGCCGGCATCGCCGGTTACGGCAACTGCTTCGGCGTGCCCAACCTGGGCGGGGAAACCAAGTTCGAGGCCTGTTACAACGGCAATCCGTTGGTCAACGCCTTCGCTCTCGGCCTGGTCCGCAAGGACGAAATCTTCTACGGCAAGGCGACCGGCGTGGACAACCCGGTCATCTACGTCGGCGCCAAGACGGGCCGCGACGGCATTCACGGCGCCACCATGGCCAGCGAGGAGTTCAGCGAAGGCTCCGAGGCGAAGCGCCCCAATGTGCAGGTTGGCGATCCTTTTATGGAAAAGCTGCTGATGGAAGCCTGTCTGGAAGCCATGAAGACCGGCGCCATCGTCGGCATCAACGACATGGGCGCAGCCGGGCTTACCTGTTCGACCTGCGAGATGGGTGGCCGCGGCGGCGTTGGCCTGGATGTTGATCTCGATCTGGTTCCGCAGCGCGAGACCGGCATGAGTTCCTACGAAATCATGCTCTCCGAGAGCCAGGAGCGGATGCTGCTGGTGGCCACCAAGGGCAGGGAAGACGAAGTGCTCAACGTCTTCAAAAAGTGGGGCTTGGACGGCGTCATTGTGGGCGCGGTTCATGCCGAGGAGCGGATGCGCATCCGCCATCACGGGATTCTCGTGGCCGACATTCCCAACCGCTCGCTCACCGACGAAGCGCCGCTCTACAATCGCCCGATCGGCGTCTGGAAGTCTCCCATCCCGCTGGAACCATCCGAAGAAATTCAAACCAAACTGGCCGAAGACCGCGATTTTACCGCGGATCTGAAGCAGTTGCTGGCAAGCGTGAATGTCTGCGACAAGCGTTGGGTCTGCGAGCAGTATGACTCCATGGTGCAGACCAACACTGTCCTCGGCCCTGGAGGCGCGGCGGGCGTTATGCGCATCAAGGGCACCGGCACTCCGGGCCACGAGCGCGCGCTGGCCATGACTCTCGACGGCAATGGCCGCTGGGCCTACCTCGATCCCAAGCTGGGCGCGAAGCACGCTGTGGCCGAGGCTGCCCGCAAGGTCGCTTCGACCGGCGCAACCCCCGTGGCCGCTACCAATTGCCTCAACTTCGGCAATCCCGAAAAGCCTGAAATCATGGCGCAGCTTTCGACGGCCATTGACGGCATCAGCGAAGCCTGCATAGCCCTCGGCACGCCGATCACCGGCGGCAATGTTTCGCTCTACAACGAGACCAAGGGCGAGGGCATCTATCCCACTCCCGTTCTGGGCATTGTCGGCATTCTGGACGATGTGACCAAGGCTGTCCCCTCCCATTTTCAGGAAGGCGGCGATGCCATTCTGCTCTTGTGGCCCATCCCTGCCGGTCAGGAACCCGATCCCAACCTTCACGTTCCCAATCATCCGGAACAGGTGGAAAGCAATGCCGATCCTCTGGCTCCCGCGCTGGGCAATCCGGAGCTTCTCCATCCCGAGGAAACAGGGGAGGATGAGCTTACTGTCGCTCCCGAGGTGGTCACTTTTGGCTCTTCGGAGTACGCGAACGTGGTTCTCGGCGGCATCTGGGGGCAGCCCCCACCGCTCGATCTGGACGCCGAGGCCGATTTGCACACGCTGCTGGAGGTTCTCGCCGACCGGCAACTGATTCGTTCGGCCCGCGGCATCTCCGACGGCGGCATTGCCGTTGCCCTGACCCAGTCCACATTCCCCTTGGGGGTTGGCGCCAAGGTCGAGCAGGAGCAGTCTCTGATGGTTCATCCGCTTTTTGGCCTCTTCGCCGAGCCGGCCTCCACCATGCTGGTTTCCGCCCATACCACTCAGGTCTCCGCGATTGAAGAGCTGGCCGCCGATTACAGCTACTTTGTCGTCCGCATCGGCACGACCGGCGGCGACCGGCTGGAAATCTCCGTTTACCATGAGCCGATGATCTCGGCTCCGGTTGCCGATCTTCGCAAGCCGTGGGCCACCGTGCTGGAAAACACCCTCCACGGAGAGGTAACGGCATGATCCAGCGGCTTTTTCAGGGGGTCAAAGGTGTAGCGGACTCAACCGGGCAACTGACTGCGGATTCTTGTCCATTGACGACTGTTGTCGCAGACGACAAGCTTCGCGAGGAATGCGGCGTCATTGCCATTTACGGCCATCCGGACGCGGCCCGCGAGACTTACCTCGGCCTTTATGCCTTGCAGCATCGCGGCCAGGAGTCGGCGGGTATCGCCACGGCCGACGGCCAGCATCTGGCCAACATCAAAGGCATGGGCTTGGTTTCGGAGATCTTTACCGACGACGTCCTCGCCAAGCTGCCCGGTTCGATGGCCATCGGCCACACGCGCTACTCGACCACCGGCGACTCGGCCCTGCTCAACGCACAGCCGATTCGCGTCGAATTGACCAAGGGACTGATCGCCATTGCCCACAACGGCAATCTGGTCAACTTGGGCAATCTGCGCGACCGCCTTGAACAGGATGGCGCGTACTTCCAGACCACGTCGGATTCAGAGATCATCGTCCAACTGATCGCGCACTCCCATGCCGGGAGCCTTGTCGATGCGATTGCCGACTCGCTGCGCCAGGTTGATGGCGCTTTCTCCATCGTGATGATGACCCGCGACCGCATCTTTGCCGCCCGTGACCCGCGCGGCTTCCGGCCACTCTCCATGGGCCGCATCAAGAACCCCGACGGCCCCGACACGATTGTCTTTTCCTCCGAGAGCTGTGCCTTTGACCTGCTCCATGCCACCTTTGTGCGGGATGTGCTTCCCGGCGAGTTGGTCATGGTCACCGAGGACGGCGTCACCAGCCGCCAGTATTCCACCGGCACGCCCCAGTCCAGTTGCATCTTTGAGCATGTCTACTTTGCCCGCCCCGACAGTCGCGTTTTTGGCCGCTGGGTGCAGGAAAGCCGCGACCAGATGGGCCGCCAGCTCGCCCGCGAGTCCGGCGTGCCGGCCGACGTGGTGGTCCCCGTTCCCGATTCCGGCGTGACCGCGGCTCTGGGGTACGCGGAGGAAGCAGGCATTCCTTTCCGCATGGGCCTGATTCGCAATCACTACGTGGGTCGCACTTTCATTGAGCCCGAGCAGCGCGTCCGCGACTTCGGCGTTCGCCTCAAGCTCAATCCGGCGCGCAATCTGCTTGAAGGCAAGCGCGTCATTCTCATCGACGACTCCATCATTCGCGGGACGACCAGCCGCAAGATTGTTCGCATGGTCCGCGGCGCGGGCGCCAGTGAAGTGCATTTGCGCATCAGTTGTCCACCCACCATCTCCCCATGCTTCTACGGCGTCGATACGCCCAGCAAGCGGGAACTGATCGCCGCCAACAAGTCCGTCGAGGAGATTTGCCGCTACATCGAAGCCGACTCCCTGGCTTATTTGTCGCTCGATGGCCTGCTCAAGTGCTGCGAAGGCGAACAGCACGTGGGCTATTGTACCGCCTGTTACACCGGCAATTACCCCACCGAGTGGGTCGATGCGGAAGCGATTCAGCCGGTGGCGGTGAGTCTGTAGCGGTAGGGGCGGCTTTGCGCGAGATTACCTAAGCGCCCCCGTTTCCGAGTTCTTCACTTCCTGCGCACCCTTCACGCAACTGCGGATGGTGAGGATGGGGCAGGCGGCATTTGCCAGCAGTCGATAGGGGTAGCTGGTATGGAGATGGCGCTCAATGAAGGGCGCGTTCGGCACGCCGACCACCATCAGCACGGATGGATCATGCGACATTTCCAGAACTGCTTGCGGTGGGACGATGCGGCTCATCTCGAACTCAGGGTTGCACCATTTATCCGGTACATTTGGACGGAGTCCCCGCAGGTTGGTGCAGTACTCTGCGAGCCTTTCCTTGATATGGTCTTCGACGCGGATTTCTCCTCCCTCCTCAAGGTTTTTTCTCACCACCTGGTGAATCTCAATATCGATGGCGAGATCCTGGCTGAGTTTGAACGCAAAAGGAGCCGCGCACGCGGCAGCCGGTCTTAGGTTAGAGATATAGACAACTTTCTTGAAGGGAGAATCCAGACCAACTCCAGCGAGCACGTGCGGGCCAATGGTTAGCGTGGGACACGGGCAGCGCAACATCAGGGCTTCGGTGTTGGAGCCGATCAGTAGATGTCCAAGTCCTCTGTGTACTCCTTGTGTGCCCAGCACGAGCAGGTCGGCCTTGAATCTGTCTACGGTGCCAAGAATTACCGTTGCAACCGGGCCTTCAACAAGAACCGGGGTTGCAGAGACTCCGGCGAGGGCGCATCCTGCAACAAACGATTGCAGCCTGGCTTCTGCCTCCCGGCGAGTACGGCTGGGAATCATGTCGACCTTTTCGACGCTTTCTGCTTCCGGATCCAATTCAAAGGCGTTTGCGATGATCAGTTTCGCGTTCAGCTTGATTGCCAGCATTGCTGCGTAGTCTAAAGCCAGCCTGGAGCTCTGCAGGAAATCAGTAGCCAGCACGATGGTGCCGATGTCTGTCCTCATGGTCTTCTCCTTCTGCTCGATTCCAGAAGCGGTTTCTGTTGCGTCTTCATGGCACAGCAGCGCGGAGTCGAACAACTATTTTACTTCAAATCCGTGGGTGTCATCTTCCAGGGGAACTGCTTCAGATGCTGGATAGGACAAGAGAAAATGGTTCGCGGATTGTTGCTTGACTGTTTCGCCGTAGTCTGTGCAGATCCTTCCGTGCGATTAAAATCAGCAGCAGAGCGGCAATCAGAAGCTTACGCTTTAGCGTTGATCCTTGCTGGAAGGATCTACTGGCGTGGGTCGTTAGAATAGAAATAGTGCGGATCCCAAAGAACGATTGATGGCGTCGCGCCCTCGGTGACGGAATCATGGGCAGAGAAAAATCAGATTCAATGGAGAAGAGTCGGTACAGGGCTTTGCTGGGTCTTTCGACGGCCATTGCCTCGCAGCCCGACGTGCAGGAGATTCTTCACAGCATCTCTGCATTGCTGTCGAAAGTGGTTCACTTCGATTCCATCGCCTTGCTGCTTCTGAATCAGAAGAATGAAACCGCGCTGCTCTATGCGCTGGAAGCAGGCACGTTCAATCCCGGCTTCGAGGTTGGAACCGAATTGCCATTCAAAGATACAGCCGTGGCAACCGTCTTGGCGCAGCAGAAGCCAGTCTTTGTCCCGGATATCCGGAAAGAGTGGCAAAAGTGTCCTCAATTTGCGCAATTCAAACCGGTCGCGCCATTGCCGGGCGAAGGGGGCCTCAGCTCTTATATCTTTCCAATCTCCAGCTCCCGAAAAAAACTCGGAGTACTTATTTTTGGAGCCATGGACCGCGAGCAATACAGCAGCGCGGATGTTGAGCTGATGAGTTCTGTGGTGGCGCACGTTTCGCTGGCGCTGGAAGGCGCGCTGGCGCTGGATGCGGCTGAAACGTATCGCCAGGAACTGGAGCGTGAAAGGGATAGGCTGAAACTTCTGCTGGAAATCAACAACCACATCATTACGCATCTCGATGTGATTGAGCTTTTCAGGGCGGCGTCGATCTCGATTCGCGAGTTCTTCAAGAGTGCCTTCACGGGCTTCTGGCTCTTCGACGAAGCCTCCCAACACCTTCAATGCACGACCTTCGATTTTCCTGGGAGCCGCGGTTTTGTGGAAGATATTCCCGCGCCCAAGCTAACCGAAGCCGATCTTGAAAGAATGCGCCTGCAAGGGCCGATGCTGTTGAATCATCAGGAAATCGAAGCGCTGCCGGATTTTGTATCGGAGCCTCTCCGCTCCGAATCGATCGTCTGCATCGCAAGTGTTCCACTGACAGGCTCGACGAATCCTCTGGGAATCATCTCGCTGGGCAGCAGGAGTGAAGATGGGTTCAGCCAGCCCGATCTCGATTTGCTTGCGCAGGTGGGCAATCAAATTTCGCTGGCGATCGAGAATGCTCTCGCGTACGGAAGATTGAATGTCTCGCGCAACCGGCTGGAAGACGAGCGGCACTATCTGGAGTCGGAGATTCAGTCGGAGTACAACTTCGAAGATATTGTCGGAAGCAGCCCAGCGTTGCGCAAGGCTCTGGATCAGGTGTCCATTGTTGCGCCCACGGATTCAACGGTGTTGCTGGTCGGGGAGACCGGCACCGGCAAGGAACTGATCGCGCGCGCCATCCACAATCTCAGCACGCGGCACGACAGAACCTTCGTGCGGTTGAACTGCGCCGCCATTCCGTCGGGCTTGCTCGAAAGCGAATTGTTCGGATACGAAAAGGGAGCATTTACCGGAGCCCTGGCGCAAAAGCGAGGGCGCATCGAACTGGCCGATGAGGGCACGCTGTTCCTGGATGAGATTGGAGACATCGATCTCGAACTCCAGCCCAAACTGTTGCGCCTTTTGCAGGAAAGAGAATTTGAAAGGCTGGGCAGCAACCGCACCATCAAGGTTGACGTGCGGTTGATCGCAGCCACCAACCGGAATCTGCCTGCCATGGTGCGCAAGGGTGAGTTTCGCGAAGATCTTTACTACCGGCTCAACGTGTTCCCGGTTCGCGTTCCGCCTCTGCGCGAGAGAAGGGAAGATATTCCCCTGCTGGTTCACTATTTTGTCTCGCAACTGTCGCGCAAGATGCGGAAATCCATTCGCAATATTCCGCGCGGCGTGATGGAAGCCATGTTGGATTGGCCGTGGCCCGGCAATGTGCGCGAGCTGCAAAATTTTGTGGAGCGCTCCGTGATTCTCACGCGCGGTGAAACGCTGGCCGCACCCATCTCCGAGCTGAAACGGAAGGCGCTGCCGAAGAGTACCGCGAGCGACAAATTGCAGTCGACTGATCGCGATGCAATTGTGCAAGCGCTGCGCACAGCCAAGGGGCGAATCTCCGGGGCTGGCGGTGCGGCGGAGCAGTTGGGATTGAAACGCACCACCCTCCAGAAGAGGATGGCCCGTCTGGGTATATCGAGATTGGAATACAACTGATCTTGAAGTCTTCGTTGAAGTGATCCCGTCGTTTTCTCATATCGTTAACCGTACGGGATTCTTTCTGTCACCGGGCCTGCTTCTGCTGCCACTGCCACTGCCACCACCACTGCCACCGAAGTGGCAGTGGTGGCAATCGTATCGAATATTCAGTCAGTGGATGTTATGGATCAACGACTTGCGTATGTTTATGTAAATGGACCCGCACGTGCTTATACATAGGCGTGCTACGAATCACATTGCCAATCCGCAAAGATTCTCCCGTGTTCGTTCTGGAAGGCAGATTGGCGGGATTGTGGGTAAAAGAACTCATCCGTGTCACCCAGCAGCTTGGTCCGGGGACAAAATCGGTCTTCGACCTTGAGAGCGTTTTCTACGTGGATTCGCTCGGTGAGGAAGCTCTGCGCTGGTTGAACAAACTGGGTGCCGCATTTATTGCAGAGAACGTCTACGGCAAAGATCTCTGTCGGCGTTTGCACTTGCGCCGCACAACCGAGGCCAAGGCTGGCCTACCATGCCAGTCTGGGCAAAAAGCAAGAAAAGCGCCGCCCCATGCTCCGCCTCTCTCAAGCTGATATGCAGGTTTGTCTAATGAGGGAGATGTTTCCAACTGAAAAAGATGTTTCCCCGCAAGGGAGTGGTTCTTTTCAGGCAAGGTCTGGAATGATGCATTCACTTCATTCCCAATCGAACGAATCGCAGGAATTAACAGGAAGGTTTCCTAGATGAAAATGTCCAATCACTTTACCGCCGTGAGAGGCTTGGTTTCAGCTTCTCTCCGGAATGTCCATCCTGTGAAGATGGATCAAAAGCGCTGGTTCTCACTGCCAACCGTATTGGCGTTGTGCTTGGTTGCGATGAGCCCTTTCTTCGTGATGCTTTCCGGCTGCCACGGAAAGGCAAAGACGCCGCCACCGCCGCCCACAGCCGTGCAGGTTGTGAAGGCGCAGCAACAGGATGTGCTCGTCAATGGAGATTGGATCGCCACGCTGGATGGCTATGTGAACGCGCAGATTCAGCCGGAAGTCTCCGGATATCTTGTGCAGCAGCTTTATCACGAAGGCTCCTACGTTCATAAGGGACAGGTTCTCTTCCAGATTGATCCCCAGACCTTCCAGGCCACTCTGGATCTGGCCAAGGCGCAATTGGCGCAGGCTCAGGCCAAACTCGCTCTGACAGAGATCAACGTGAAGCGCGACACTCCTCTGGCGCAGCAGCACGCCATTTCGCAGAGCCAGCTTGACACGGAAATCGCGGAACAGCGGCAATCCGTAGCCGCAGTGCAGTCGGAGCAAGTCGCCGTCCGGCAGGCGCAGATCAATTTGAATTTCACGCATGTCCGCTCGTTGACCGACGGCATTGCTGGCATCGCCACCACGCAGGTCGGCAACTTGGTTGCGCCCGGCACGGCTCTCACCTCCGTTTCCAAGGTGGACCCGATCAAGGTCTACTTTGCCATCAGCGAGCAGGAGTACATGCGCTTCAGCGGCGGACCGCAAGTGGCCTCGAAAGACAGTGGACAGAAGCGCAGCAAGGATCTGGAGCTGCAACTGAAATTGGCCGACGGCACGGAATATCCGCACAAGGGTAAGGTCATCTTCACCGATCGCCAGATCGATCCGCAGACCGGCACCATCAAGCTGGTGGCCGCGTTTGCAAATCCCGGCAACATTCTTCGCCCCGGCCAGTTCGGACGGGTTCACGCGGCCACGGCCGTCAACCGCTCTGCCATTCTCGTTCCGCAGCGTTGCGTAACGGAGTTGCAGGGAACCTATCAGGTCGCCGTGGTTGGCGCGGGCAACAAGGTTTCCGTGCGTACGGTGAAGCTGGGCGAGCGTGTCGGTTCCCTGCAGATCATCGAGTCCGGCGTGAACGCTGGGGAAACGGTGATTTCAGAGGGCAATGCCAAGGTGCGGGACGGTATGATCGTCAATCCGTCCCTTGCGAAGATGGAAGGGAACGAATGATCTCAAAATTCTTTATCAAACACCCCATCATCGCCATCGTCATTTCCATCCTGATGGTCATCGTGGGCACTGTCTCGATGCTCACTTTGTCGGTGGCGCAGTATCCCGAAATCGTGCCCCCGGAAATTTTCACACTGGGTATGTATCCGGGAGCCGACGCCAAAACGGCGGAGCAATCCGTCGCGACCCCGATCGAAAGCCAGATGAGCGGCGTGGACAACATGAGCTATATGTATTCCACCAACGCAAGCAATGGCTGGACAATCCTGCATACGGATTTTGATGTCAAGACGGACCCAAACATCGATCAGATCCTTACGCAGCTTCGCGTCAACTTGGCCACCCCTCAATTACCAACCGAAGTCACCGCGCAGGGCGTGCAAGTACTGAAGTCCATGTCCACGCCCCTGATGCTATTCAACCTTATCTCGCCGCAGGGCACCTATGACCGGAACTTCCTTACCAATTATGGCATCATCAATCTGAAAGACGAACTGGCGCGCGTTCCCGGCGTGGGCCGCGTCGAGATTCTGGGCGGTGACTACTCCATGCGCATCTGGGTTGAACCGCAGAAGCTGGCCAATCTTTCTGTGACGGTTCCCCAGATCGTCGCGGCGATCCAGGCCCAGAACAAGGTCAATCCGTCTGGACAGATCGGCGGAGATCCCGTACCGAAAGGCCAGGAGTTTACTTACACGGTTCGTTCGCAGGGTAGGCTCACAACGCCGGAAGAATTCGGCAACATCGTGATTCGCGCCAATCCGGACGGCTCCATACTTCATCTCAGGGATGTTGCGCATGTTGAGTTAGGCGCACAGACATACAACATCGACGCCAAATATAACGGTGCTCCCTCTGGAGCTATCAATGTCTACCAGTTGCCTGGATCGAACGCCGTGGAAACGGCGCAGAGGGTGCGTGCCAAAATGGCCGAGCTCTCTCAGCGTTTTCCGAAGGGCATGCAGTACGTCGTTCCTTATGACTCCACTCTGGCGGTTACCGCCAGCATTCACGAGATCGTCGTTACTTTCTTCGAGTCTCTACTTCTCGTCGTCCTGGTGGTATACATCTTCTTGCAAGGATGGCGGCCGGCCCTGATTCCGCTGGCGGCTGTGCCAGTTTCGTTGGTTGGTACATTTATCGTCTTCCCGATGTTGGGTTTTTCCATTAACACGCTTTCCCTGTTTGGCTTGATTCTCGCCATCGGCCTGGTGGTTGACGACGCCATCGTCGTGGTCGAAGCAGTGGAACACCACATGGAAGAGGGCTTGTCGCCGCGGGATGCCACGACAAAAGCCATGGAGGAAGTCTCCGGCCCGGTCATCGCCATCGCCCTGATCCTGGCAGCCGTCTTCATTCCAACGGCCTTTGTTCCCGGCATTACGGGCAGGTTGTATCAACAGTTTGCGGTCACCATCGCTGTTTCCGTAATCTTTTCCGCATTCAACGCTCTTACGCTGAGTCCAGCGCTGTGTGTCCTTCTGTTGAAGCCCGGAAAGGTACATGGTCCTTTCGCGCCCTTCTTCGGATGGTTCAACAGAACCTTTGTGCGTGCGCAGAATGGCTACGTCAAATATTCGGGCCTGATGATCCGTAAGAGCGCATTCAGTATGATCTTCCTTGCCTTGATGGCAGGGGCGGCGGTTCTCCTCGGCGGCAAGCTGCCAACCTCTTTTGTACCGGAGGAAGACCAGGGCACTCTCTATGTTCGTTTACAACTGCCGCAAGCGGCCTCTTTGCAACGTACCATTGAAGCTTCCCGCAAGGCCGAAGAGATCATTCGTCAAACGCCAGGCGTGGCAAGTGTCGCTACGATCAATGGTCTGGATCTGATCAGCAGCACCCAAAATACCTATACAGCCTTCTTCTTCATCGGGTTGGATAAGTGGGACAACCGTCATGCCACGAATTTGTCTGCGACGGCCATTCAGCGTCAGTTGAATCAGAAGCTCTCCGCGATTCCGGACGGTACTGCTATGGCCATTGCTCCGCCTGCTATCCCGGGGATCGGTTCTTCTGGTGGTGTGACGTTTGTTCTGGAAGACCGCTCCGGGCAGGGAGGCGACTACCTTTCCGACAACACGGATGCATTCCTCGCCGCTGTACGCAAGCGTCCTGAAATCGCTCTCGCATTCACAACGATGATTCCGCATGTTCCACAGCTCTACGCGGATGTCGACAAGGATAAGGTCCTGCGGCAGCATGTCAGCATCGATGACGTGTATACAACCATGCAGACCTTCATGGGCGGTTACATGGTGAATTACTTCAACCGCTTTGGCCGCCAGTGGCAGGTCTATGTGGAGGCGGAAGGCAAATCGAGGACAGACCCTAACAATATCAAGCAGTTTTACGTGACCAATCAGAGCGGGAATATGGTGCCCCTGGATGCCGTATCGAGCGTAAAGCCGATCACGGGTCCGGAGTTCATCATGCACTTCAACGAATACCCGGCAGCCCAGATTACGGCAACGGCTGCTCCGGGTTACAGCTCCGGCCAGGCCATGAAGGCTCTGGAAGATGTGTTTGCCCAGACCCAGCCTTCAGAGATGGGGTACGACTACATGGGCATGAGCTATCAGGAGCAAAAAGCCGCGAAGGGCGTCTCTGCTACCCAGATCTTCGGCATCTCGTTGTTGTTCGTTTTTCTCATTCTGACCGCGCTCTATGAAAGCTGGAGTTTGCCCTTTAGCGTTCTGCTGAGCACCCCGGTCGCGATGTTTGGCGGCTATCTTGCGCTTACCTGCCGCAGCCTGGAAAACAACGTCTATGCTCAGATTGGCATGGTGATGTTGATTGGACTGGCAGCCAAGAACGCCATTCTGATCGTGGAGTATGCCAAGCTGGAGCATGACCGCGGAAAGAGTGTCGTGGACGCTGCGCTGGCTGGCGCACGGCTGCGCTTGCGCCCCATCATCATGACTTCCTTTGCATTCATTCTGGCCTGCGTGCCACTCTGGGTTGCCAAAGGCGCTGGCGCTCAAGGCCGCCGCATGTTGGGTACAACGGTCATCGGAGGAATGCTGGCCGCAACCTGTATTGCCATCTTCCTGATCCCTGTGACCTTCACCATCTTCGAGAAGCTCTCGCTGCGTTTTGGCAAAAAGCACAAAGAAGTGCTCACTGAGGAAGAAATGGAGAAGGACAAATAATGCGGACGACAAATATTTCACTCAGTCTTTCACTGCTGCTTGTTCTGGCCGGATGCCGGTTGGGACCGAAATACACGCGTCCTGCCGTCAATGCCCCCGGAGGTTATCGGGGGCAGGCGCCGGCGCTGGATACCTCCGTCAATGCTCCGTCCGGCAACGCTCAATCTGGCAGCGTTCAGCCCAGCAATGTTCAGAAGAGCTTGGGCGACGAAAAGTGGTGGACGGTTTTTCAGGACGAACAACTGCAAACGCTGATTCGTACCGCGCTGAAGAATAACTACAATGCGCGCATCGCTGCCGAGCGCGTGATTGCCGCGCGTGCGCAACTCGGCATCACGCACGCCGATCAGTTGCCTTCGCTGGGAGCTTCCGCCGCACTCACCTCGGTGCGCCAGGAAAAGACCTCCGTGTCTCCGGTCTATCGCGCCGACTCTGGGCAATTGGCCTTGAGCGCAGCATGGGAACTGGATTTCTGGGGTAAATACAAGGGCGCGACAGAGGCTTCGCGTGCGGATCTGGCGGCAACCGAATGGGGACAGAAGGCTGTTATCAGCACGCTGGTTTCCAATGTCGCCAGCTCCTACTTTCAATTGCGCACGCTCGATCTCGAACTGGAAATCACGCAGAAAACGCTGCAATCCAGGCAGGAATCCCTGCGCCTGACCAAGACGCTTGCCGATGGCGGCTCCGTTCCGCTGATGGATGTGCGGCAAGCCGAGCAGCTCGTCTACACCGCCTCCACGCAAATTCCTACTCTCGAAAAAGAAATTGAGCAGCAGGAAAACTACATCTCCATTTTGCTGGGGCAAAATCCAGGCCCCATCGCTCGCGGAAAGAAGCTGACCGATCAGCCGCTTCTTCCCACGATACCTGCCGGGCTACCGTCCGAGCTGATTGAGCGGCGTCCGGATATCCGGCAGGCGGAAGAGACACTGATTGCGGCCAACGCGAGAATCGGTGTGGCGAAGGCCGCCTATTTTCCGTCCATCTCGTTGACCGGCACAGCAGGCTACCAAAGCACAGCGCTGACCAGCCTGTTCAGCGGCCCTGCCGGTTTCTGGAGTGTCGGTCCATCCCTGGCGCAGCCCATCTTCGAGGGAGGACGGATTCGCAACAATGTGCGGCTCACCGAATCCCAACAGCGTCAGGCTTTGCTTGCTTATCAGCAGACAACGCAAGGCGCTTTTCGTGATGTTTCCGATGCTCTTGTCGCCTATCAGAAATCGCGTGAAACGCGCGAACAGCAAGAGCTTCTGACCGCGGCGGCGGAGGATGCGGCGCGGCTCTCGCATGTGCGCTACGATGCGGGCGCTACTGCCTATCTTGAGGTGCTGACCAATGAAACAAATTACTTCAACGCCGAGTTGAGTTTGTCTCAGGCGCGTTACAGTGAAGTGCTTGCGCTGGTCCAGGTCTACAACGCGCTGGGCGGCGGCTGGCAACAGTAACGCGAAGAGCAGAGGGCCGAATCCTTTTCGGCCTTTGTGCAAGAAAGCGGCGTCCTTCGATTGCAATCGAAGGACGCCGCTTTTGTTTCTTGGTTTTTGCGGCTCAGGATCGAAGGGCGCAACAACTGGCGGAAGGGCCGTGTCCTTTCCGCCCCCATTCTCACGGTTTCTGTCCTTCCCCCTCGAATGGTAATGTTACAAATGAATTCGTTTTATGTTGGCCGGAGTATTGAGCAATCTCCCGCCGTTTCTTCCCTCATCATGACAAAGCCTCTCCAGAGGAGATCGATGTTCTGTAATCGTCAGGGCTGCAATTCCTTTTTCACTCTTCACTTCGCCACAAAAAATATCGCTATGTTGTCCGTGGCATGGATGGCTTGCGCGATCTCCGGGCTGGCTCAGAAATCACTGTCAAGCGATCCAGCGCTTTGGTACACAAAGCCTGCCGCTGTCTGGACAGAGGCGCTCCCGATTGGGAATGGACGAATCGGGGCCATGGTTTTTGGCGGAGCCAATGAAGGGGAGAACAATGGCGATGCGGAAGATGCCGCCAAAAATCGCGATCTTCTCGATGGCAGCAAGACCCGCGCGCAGGAAGAGCATTTGCAGTTGAACGACAGCACGCTTTGGCAGGGCAGGCGAGCTGATCGTCTCAATCCGGCCGCACGCGAAGGCTTCGATAAGGCGCGCGCTCTGCTGCTGTCTTCAAAGGGAACAGACAGCGCAAAGATTGCGGAAGCCGAGAAGATAGCAGCCCAGACTTTAATCTCCACTCCGCGCGGCATGCCCGGCTACTCTACCCTGGGAGATTTATATCTTCGTGCGGAAGACGCGGGCGCGGCGAAGGACTATCGCCGCGAACTCAATCTTTTTACGGGCATCGTCCGGGTAAGTTACGCATCCGGCGGCGTGCATTATCTCCGCGAGATCTTTGCCTCCCAGCCGGATCAGGTCATCGTGGTTCATCTTACGGCGGACAAGCCGGGCAATCTCTCTTTTGTGCTTGCGATGGACCGTCCGGAGGACTTCGCGACCAGCGCGCTTGGCAGTCACGATCTGATTTTGACGCAGGGAATCAACCACAAGGAGCAGATCAACTTTCAGGGGCAGGCGCGCGTTGTCGCCGATGGCGGCAGCGTGGAGGCGAGGGGCAACTCGCTGATCGTACATCAGGCGAACGAAGTGACGCTGCTGATTACATCCGCCACGGATTTCAAGGGTGGCGCTTTTAGCGGCGCGAATCCAGCCGAACAATGCAAGAGAACTTTGGATGCGGCCGGGCGCAAGAGTTTTGTCCAGCTTCGTGACGCAGCCGCAGCCGATGAGCGTTCCTTGATGAGCCGCGTCTCGTTCCGCCTTGGCTCGCCGGATGCGTCGCTGGAGTCCCTGCCTACGGATGAGCGTTTGCGGCGAGTCTCAGCGGGCAGCATGGATCTTGGATTGCAGTCGCTGTACTTTCAATATGCGCGATATCTGCTGGTCGGCTCCAGCCGTCCGGGCGGCTTGCCGGCGAACCTGCAGGGGCTGTGGGCGAGCGGCATCGGCAACCCCTGGGGTTCAAAATTCACCGTCAACATCAACACGGAGATGAATTACTGGATTGCCGAAGCTGCCAATCTCGGCGAACTGCATCAGCCGCTCTTCGATTTTCTCGATATGGCCAGGACTCCAGCTTCGGGAACGGCGACCGATGTGGCGCAAAAGTATTATGGGGCGCGTGGATTCGTGATGCACCACAACACGGATATATGGGGCGACGCCAACCCAATCGACGGTGTGGCTTACGGCATCTGGCCTATGGGGGGCGCGTGGATCACGCTTCATGCATGGGATCACTACGCATACTCCGGCGACAAGGAGTTCCTCCGGCAGCGCGCCTGGCCTCTTCTGCACGACGCCTCGCTCTTCTTCCTTGACTATCTGGTTGATGACGGTCAAGGGCACCTGGTGACGGGGCCCTCGCTCTCTCCAGAGAATAAATACATGTTGCCGGATGGTTCCAAACATTCGTTGACCATGGGGCCAACCATGGATATTGAGATTGTGCGTGAACTGCTTGAGCGCACGGTTGAGGCTGGCGGCATACTCGGACTTGATCCCGCTTTCTGCGCACAGGCGAAGGCCGCCATGGAAAAGCTGCCGCCGTTCAAGATTGGCAAGCTGGGCAATCTCCAGGAGTGGCCGCTCGATTATGAGGAGTCCGCGCCGGGGCACAGGCACATCTCTCATCTATGGGCGCTGTTCCCAGGCACGCAAATTTCCCGCGCGCATACGCCGGAGCTGGCCAAAGCCGCTGAGGTGACGCTCAAGCGCCGTCTTGATTTTGGCGGCGGCCAGACCGGATGGTCGCGTGCTTGGGTTGTAAACTACTTTGCCCATCTGGGTGACGGCGAGAAGGCTTACGAAAGCATGCAGGTCCTGTTTCGCCAGTCAACGTTTCCCAACTTGATGGATACGCATCCTCCGGGCATCTTCCAGATTGACGGCAATCTCGGAGGAGCGAACGGGATGCTTGAATCGCTTGTGCAGTCGCGATGGTATGCGGATCATGCGGAAGTTGATCTGCTTCCCGCGCTGCCCGCGGAGTGGAGCGAAGGCGAAATCCGCGGAATCCGCCTGCGTGGCGGCGCTGCAATCGATATGCAATGGAGCAAAGGAAAAATTGCATCGACTCTTTGGCAGGCCACACAGGATGAAGCGTTTGAGCTTCGCGTCCCGGCAGGTCAAAAGCCCGCCAGCCTTCAGATTGATGGCCGCAAGCTGCCGCCGCCGCAGGAAAAGGATGGAGTGATACGGTTTAAGCTGGCCAAGGGCTCCACCTGCCAACTTCGGTTTGATTGATTCGGCATGAGCCAGTTTCATCGTGGCTCCCATCCTTTCGCACAAAATGCGGAAAGGATGGGAGCCGCGAAGTCACAGCGTTTCCGTGCCAGTTCAACCCTCTTCTTCAAATGCTGGCCGTTACAGCCAGAGCGCGGCTGGAGCAGCATCTCACCGGGTGAGGAATGCGATGCTGTTTGCCAGCCACCGATGTTGCAGGGGTGCGCTGAATTCTGGCGCGCGATGCACCAGCACGGGCGTTGTGCCGACCTTGCACGCGAAGCTGGCAGCGCCGGTCTTGCGGTCGTGATCGCGACTGTAGCCCATGATGACCTCCGGCTCGGCGGCTCCGGCCGCGCGCTCGATCAGCAAACCATTGGAAGCCTTGCCGTGCGCCTGATAATGTACGCCCAGGATGCGATCGGCGGGCAGGGAAGCGAAGGTCGAGTGAGCGCGGACAAAGAGCCAGTTGCCCATCCACGGTGCGCGCGTGTCGCCCACTTGTCCCTGATAGGCGAAGGCGCCCAGCGAGGCCAGTTGCCGGGCGACTCCGTGGGCCAGGTCGTCGTCTGGAACGATGGCCAGCAGCGGGGTTCCGGTGCGCACGGCGGCCAGCGCGTCTTGCGCAATCTCGCCCTTGACCTGCTGGGTGTCGGCGGCTGCATGTGTTGGTTGCGCCTCCAATCCGGTCTCCTCGCCGACGGCGCGATCCAGCTTTGATCCCTTCACCACTCCGGAAGCCACGATCAGATCGTAGTGTCCGTTGGCGGAGAAATCCGTAACCTGAATGCCGTTGAGCAGAGACAATTGCCGCCGCACGGCGGGCAGCACGCCGCTGACCGCAATCGAGAGCGGGCGCGCGAATCCTGGCTGCGTGTTCACGACCCAAATCTCGCGGGTGAATGTGGCGCGCGGCTCCTCGTCGCAACTGAAGCGGAAACGATAGACGCCTTCTTTGTTCAGCGGCGGGGTTGTGAATGCGGTTTGAATCGTGTAGCTGAACTGATCGGCGACATTCCCCGGCGCGGGCCAGGAGCCTAGCTCCGTCAGGTTGCCACTCTCCGGCTCAATCATCGAAAAGCGCATGTCACCGGAGATGGCGCGCCCCGTGTCGTTGAGCAAATAGAGATCGAAGACTGCCTGTTCGCCCAGCGCATAGCAGAGCTTGTGCTGCTTGGCGACGGGACGGATCGGACGCAGGCTGGAAGCGATCAGCTCCGGATTGCCCTTGAAGTTGCGCAGATTATCCACGATGCCAGAGTGGTTTTCGATGGCGGTCGATTCCCAGCCGCTGATCACCGCGAAGTCGATCTCGTCGCAGATGCGCGCATTTTCCATGTATTGCTGCCAGCTTTCGTAGACCTTGTCGCCAAGCGCGCTGTAGAACTGCTCCGCGGTCGAAAAGGCCTTGCGAAAGCCCCAGCGGTCCAGAAACTTCTCGCAGCCCGCGAGAATCTGCCGGTGGTCTTCCAGGTCGTAGCTCTTGCCGTTGCCGCCGAACTGGCCGCTCTCGATCTGGTGAATCATCAGCGGATGATTGTCCGCGACGGCGCAGCCTTCCATCTCGCCAAATTCGACCAGGGCCGTTTTCAGCGGCTGTCGATAGGTGAAGTGTTCGCTGTCTTTGTAGAAGTCGTCATACCATTGATCGCCCGCGCCCTGGTGATTGTTCCACCAGCCGCCCCAAGGCTCCACGTCGCTGCGGTGAATGGTTTCGTTGTAGGGCTCGTACCAGGCCTGCGCCGCGTTTCTCGCGACGAAGCCGTCATTTAGGACTACCGAGCGCGAAGGGTCTTCCTGGTGCATCACGCTGAGCGGCGTGAGTGTGTCGGGATTTTTCAAGTCGGCGCCGATCTCGTTCTGCAGCGTGTACTGGATCAGCGATGGATGGCTGCGAAAGGCTCGCACCATCGCCTTGCACTTGGCCAGCATGAAGGCGCGCGAAAATTGATCCGCCGCACTGGTCGCCGGCGTCATCACTGTGCCGGCTGCATTGGTGGAGGCGTTCTTCGGCAGCTTTCCGATGGCGAGCTTGCCGCCGCCCGGCTCCATATAGCGCAGCAGTCCGAGCCGGTCATGCGCGCACAAGACGTCTTCCTTGCCGACGTTGCGATGAAAATTGAGGCAGTTCAGGCCTAGCTTTTTGGCCTGCCGCACTTCGCGTTCGGCCAATTCCGGCGTCGGCCAGAGTCCGTTCAGTCCCCAGAAGCCCCAGGAGATGGAGGTGTAGAGCTTGATGCGGTGGCCGTTCAGCCGGAAGATGGCGTTTTGCCCCAGGCCCTCCGGCGCAAACCAGCGGAAGCCGAAAGCAACGGTGCGCACATCCTTCCCGCCGCCGGTGGTGGTCAGGGTTGTGCGCAAGTGGTAGAGGACGGGTGTGGCGAGATCCCAGAGCCGCGCATCCGGGCAACTCAGCGTCGCGGTCGCTGTGTGCGCTGCGCCGTTGGTCGCCTGCACTTGGCCGCTTTGGCTGGCCAGGATTTGCCCGGTGGCGGGATCCACCACCTCGAACAGCGGAGCTTGCTTGAAGGCGCCCTCAAAGGACAAAAACGCGTGCACCGTTTTTGCTTCAGGCGTATTCAGCACCCATGCATCGCAAATGCGTCCGGCGCGTGGCACGGCCCGCAGCGTCATGCCGCGATCCAGCCCGCCGAAGCCGTGCGAACGGTAGACGTTCACCTCTCCCCAGCAGATCGTGCCTCCGTCCACCCAGTCGTAGCGGCCGCCGGGATTGGTGATGCGGATGGCGAGCCGGTTCTTGCGCCCGGGTAGCGCCGCGGCGGTCAGGTCGCATTCGAAAGGCAACTCCTCCATGATCGAGTAGCCGACCAGCCGCTCGTTGAGAAAAACCTCCGCTCGCATCCGCGCGCCGCGCACTTTCAGCAGAATGCGCTGACCGGCAAAGTCGGCGGGAATCTCAATCTCGCGCCACCACCATGAAACGCCCCGGTAAGCGCCATTTTCCGGGATCGGATCGTCGGCCGCGTAGCGGTACTCGTCGGGAGTGTAGGGGCGCGCGCCGAAGCGCTTCCAGAAATGCTGCTCGACGGTGGAAGGCAAGCTGACAACGGCGGCATTCGCTCCGCCGAGATTGGCCTTGAGCGCCGTCCATCCTCCGCTCGGCGGATGAACGGGTAGCCGCGCCAGATCGAAGCTCTCCGGCAGATGCAGTTCGTCATTTTCCCAGCGCGCCTGTTCATCGATCCAGAGATTCCAGCCCTCGTCGGGCAGCGGAACGCCGTCCGCAAGCGTCTCCGCCGTGTTCGCTGCCAGAACATCGGGAAGTTGTCTGAGACAGGTCGTTGCCACGGCGCCCGCCACGCCGCATTGCTGAAGAAAACGCCGTCGATTCATGAATGCTCCTCGCGTGTTTCAGTGATCTATTGTACGAGGAAGGAAAGTGCATTTATAGTAGAAAACGTTATCTCAAACCGGCCTGTGAGGTTCTCATGGAGACTGCTGCTATGCACAGACCATGGCGGGCCGGTTCATGATGACTCCATTTTGCAAAGCCGTGCTTGCTGCTTTGCACCGAGGTGTTTGATGCGCGCCAGATTGGCCATAACGATCCTTACCTTCAGCTTCTGCCTCTTCGCGGAAGTGGCCAGGGCGCAGGTCGCCGAACTCCGGGCGCCGGAGCTTCCGCGCGAAAAACTGGCGGCGGAAAACTTTGGCGCCGATGCCCCGTGGTTTCTCCGCAATATTCCGTTTTTGGAAATCGACGACGCCCAAATTCAGCAGATTTATTACTACAGGTGGAAGCTTTACCGTTCGCATCTTCGCGAGATTGGAGCGCAGGGCACCACCGTCCTTGAATTCCTGGACGATGTGCCCTGGGCGAGAGAGCCGTACACCGACTTGAACGATTCCTCGTCTTTTCACATCCTGGAGGGGCGATGGCTAAGGAACCCGGCCATCGTCGACAGCCTGATCGATCATCTCTATGCCGGAGGCGGAAACGACCGGCATTTCTCCGAGTCCATCGCCGCCGCCACCGAGGCCAGTACGCGTGTGACCGGCAATCCTGAACCCGGCCTCCGTCATCTCGACACCATGCAGTACATCTTCAACGCATGGGACGATCATTTCGATTGGAAGCGGAATCTCTACTGGGTCGAGCCGATTGCCGACGCCACAGAATACACAATTTCCTCCATTGACGCCTCGGGCGCGGGCTTCACCGGCGAGCCCAGCAGCGACCAGAATCATAATGGCTTTACGGGCGGGTTTGCTTCCCGTCCGACGATCAACAGCTATCAGTTCGCCAACGCGCTGGCCATTGCGCGTTTCGCCCGCCTTGCGGGCCAGCCCGAGGTTGCCGCCGAGTATGCGCGGCGGGCGGAAAGGCTTCGGGCGGCGGTGCTCGGCCAGCTTTGGAATCCTGCGTTGCAGCATTTTACGGATCGTTACCAGCGCTCCACGCCGACAGTGGCCGAGGGCGACTTCATCCGTGGCCGCGAAATGGCCGGCTATCTGCCCTGGTTCTATGAGCTTCTTCCCAGCCAAGCCGCAAAGGAAAAGGGAAGTGTCGATTACGCCGTCGCATGGCGGCACGTGCTCTCTCCCGCGGAACTGGCAGGCCCGTATGGGTTGCGCACTGTCGAGCCTTCTTATCCGCGTTACATGATGCAGTACCGATACGACTACGCTTCGGGAAAGCCGGAGTGCCAGTGGAACGGGCCATCGTGGCCCTTCCAGACCTCGCAGGTTCTGACCGCGCTGGCCAATCTGCTGCATGACGATCAACAGCCGTACATCACCCGCGCCGACTACCTTCACCTGTTGCGGCAGTACACCGCGCAGCATTTTCTTTCGCCCGGCCATCCCGACATTCAAGAGGACTACAACCCCGACACCGGCCAGCCGATCGTGGGCCTTGCGCGCTCGCATCACTACAGCCACTCGACCTATGTCGATTTGATTCTGAGCGGCTTGATCGGCATCCGTCCGCGCGCCGATGATGTGCTGGAAGTGAACCCGCTGCTCCCATCCGATGCGACCTCCGGCACGCAGCCCATCCGGTTTTTTGCGGTGCAGGGAGTTCAGTATCACGGCCACGAGGTCAGCGTGATTTATGACGCCGATGGCAGCCGTTACAAGATTGGCCGCGGCCTCACCGTTTTTGTGGATGGTAAGCGCGTCTCCGGCCCAGAGCCGCTCGAACACATCGAGGTTTCTCTCACGAAGAAGGGCGTTGTCACAGGGGCAACCAGAATGCCGGAGGACATAGCCGTCAATCCCGGAGTGCCCTATGGCACGCAGGCGACGGCTTCTTCCAGCATTTCGCCAGCCGCGGCGGCCCAGGCCATCGATGGCCGGATGTGGTTTTTTCCGGAGAATCCCAACGGCTGGTCGCCCGATCCGGCGGACCGGAACCCGAGCAGTTGGTATGCAGTCGATTTCCGTCAGACGCGCTCTCTCGGCTCCGTCGAACTCTACTTTTTCGCCGATGGCGCGCTCTATCAGGCGCCTGTCGCTTATCAGTTGCAAATGCGGACGGCGGACGGCTGGCAGAATATTCCCCGGCAGCGGCGCACTCCTGAGAAGCCATTGGCCAACGGCGAAAACCGGATTGAATTTCCGGCCGTTTCCACGCCGGAACTGCGGATCGTTTTCACCAATCCGCCCGCTCCCGCGCGTTTCCGCCTGATTGAGGTCAAGGCCTTTGCGCGGTGAGCGCTGGCCAGTTGCCCAAGAGAAAAGCCCCTGGAAAATCCAAGGGCTTTCGTCTTTCAGAAACAGAATGGAAGAACAACTGAAAGCCTACTCGACCGTGACCGACTTGGCCAGGTTTCTGGGCTGGTCCACGTCGCAGCCGCGACGGACGGCGATGTAGTAAGCCAGCAGTTGCAGCGGCACGATCTCGATCAGCGGCGCGAGCATCTCGGCGGCCGCCGGAATGTAAATGACGTGTTCGACCAGGCTGCCGATGGTTGAGTCGCCCTCGGTGGCCACGGCGATCACGCGGCCCGAGCGTGCGGTGACCTCCTGGATATTCGAGAGCGTCTTCTCATAGCGCAGCTTGGAGGCGGGATCGTTTACGTCGCGGGTGGCCAGCACGACGACCGGCAACGTCTCATCGATCAAGGCGTTCGGCCCGTGCTTCATTTCGCCCGCCGGGTAGCCCTCGGCGTGAATGTAGGAGATTTCCTTCAGCTTCAGCGCGCCTTCCAGAGCGATGGGGAAGTGAATGCCGCGACCGAGATAAAGAAAGTCGCGGGAGGTGGAGAAATCCTTGGCCAGTTGTTCGCACTGCGCGGAGCGGGAGCGCAAGACCTCTTCGATCTTGGCCGGAATGCGGCTCAACTCCCCGATCAGCGTGATCGACTGGGCCTCGTCGAGCCGTCCGCGTAACTGGCCCAGCTTGAGCGCCAGCAGAAACAGCGCAGTAAGTTGCGCCATAAAGGCCTTGGTGGAGGCCACGCCGATCTCCGGTCCGGCGTGCGTATAGATGGAGCCGTGGGCCTCGCGAGCCACCATGGCGTCCACCACGTTGCAGATGGCCACGGTCTTTGAGCCCAGCGCGATCATCTCGCGCTGCGCGGCCAAGGTGTCGGCGGTTTCGCCGGACTGCGTGATGAGCAGACCCAGGGCATTGCGGTCAGGGATCGGATTGCGATAGCGGTATTCGCTGGCGTAGTCCACGTCCACGGGCAGGCGCGCCAGCCGCTCGATCATGTACTTGCCCGCAAGCGCGGCGTGCCAACTGGTGCCGCACGCGGCGATGTTGATGCTGGAGGCCAGCGCCAGTTCTTCGTCGCTGATCTTCATCTCGCCCAGGTAAACCTTGCCCGTGTCGAGAGAAACGCGGCCCAGCGTGGTGTCGCGAACGGCCTGCGGTTGCTCCCAGATCTCCTTGAGCATGAAGTGCTTGTAGCCGCCCTTTTCCGCCTGAATCGGATCCCATAGCACATGGGTGATGTTGCGCTCAATGGGGTTGCCGTCAAAGTCGGTGAGCTTGACGCCGTCCAGGGTCAGAATGGCCATGTCGCCATCGGCCAGAAAATAGATGTCGCGCGTGTGTTGCAGAATGCCCGGCACGTCGGAGGCGACAAAGAATTCGCCTTTGCCCACGCCAATAACGACCGGCGGTCCGCTACGGGCAGCCACGATCTTGTTCGGTTCGGAGGCGGACAGAATGCCCAGCGCAAAGGCTCCGGTCAGCCGCTTGACGGCGCGGCGGAAGGCGACTTCCAGCGGAATCGGTTCGCCGGCTGCTTCCGCGTCTTTCTGCACCTGCTCAATCAGGTGGGCGATGACCTCGGTATCGGTCTCGGTGACGAACTTGTGCCCCTGGGCGGTGAGTTCGCGCTTTAGCTCGATGTAGTTCTCCACAATGCCGTTGTGAACGACGACGATGCGGCCCGTGCAATCCCGATGCGGGTGGGCATTCTCTTCGGTAGGACGGCCGTGAGTGGCCCAGCGTGTGTGGCCAATGCCGTAGGTGCCGTCAATCGGATTCGCGCGCAGCACTTCTTCCAGGTTGCACAGCTTGCCCGGAGCGCGCCGCACCTCAAGCGTGGAGCTGGAGGGACTGCCCACGGCGATACCCGCCGAGTCATAGCCGCGGTATTCCAGCCGCCGCAGCCCTTCAATGATGACAGGAACGACCTTCTTGGGACCAACATAACCGACAATTCCGCACATGCTGCCATTCTAAACGACGATGCGGGTGAAAAGGCATAAGGGAAGAGCAGAGGAAAGCGTCCCGCACTTGTTCGCGTGCGTGATTTGCGTTCAGAAATTCAGTGCTTTGCCCAATTTGAAGAGCGCCGGAATGGAGAGCAGCAGCAGACCGGCCATGCCTGCGGAATAGACGGCGGCCTTCCAACCGGAAACATATCCCTGACGGAGACCCAGCGCCATCAGCATGGATAAGAGCGGCAGGTTCAGGATTACAGCAGTCGCGAGTCCCGGCATGTAACTGCGCGTCACGACGGATGCGGCAATATGGGGAATCAGGACATTGGCCAGCGTGACGGCCATCGATCCAAAAACCAGGTAGGTCCAGACCGTCTGCCTGCCTGAATAGAAGCTCAATGCCGTGACGACATAAGCCAGCAGCGTTAGCACCACAGCGGCAAAGCGGAAGACGCCCGGCGCGACAGGATGATGCCAGCGGCCTGCCTGCCTTGACCAGGCTGGAAGCCAAAGGAATTCTTCCGCATTATGCAGTGTGACGACAATCGGGAAAATCCACTCCAGATTTCGGAAGCTCATCAGCATTTTCCCAGATCGGTAAGCAGGACGGCATCTCCCTTACCGATCTAGCGTCCGCCATGCTTGCGCAGCAAATCCACGATGTCTTGGTGGCCTTTCTGCGACGCCTTGCTCAGAGGCGAATTGTCGAAGTTATCTTTGGCATTGACATTGGCCTTGTTGTCGAGCAGGAACTGCGCCATCTCCGGCTGATCCTCGGATGCCGCCACATACAAAGGCGTATAGCCGTCCTTGTTTTTGGCGTTGATGTTGGCCTTGTGGGCCAGCAGCACCTTTGCCACATCGACTCCGCCCGTGCTTGCGGCCAGATGCAACGGCGTATTGCCGTCGTTGTCTTTGGCATCGATGATGGCCTGGTAAGACAGCAGGAGTTCCGCTATCTTTGCGTAGCCGTCAACTGCGGCCAGATGCAAAGGCGTATAGCCGACATTGTCTTTGGCGTTGACTTCGGCTCTGTAGGCCAGCAACAGTTCGGCCACTTCCTGCTTGCCCATGCGCGCCGCCTCGTGCAAAGGCGTAACACCGTTGCTGTCTTTGACGTTGGTCTCGGCATGGTAGGACAGAAGCAAGGCCGCCATGTCTCGCTGGCCCGTGCGTGCCGCCAGATGCAGAAGTGTGCTGCCGTCTGGATCCCTGCTCAGAACCAGACTTGGATTCCCGTCAAGCAGTGCCGTGACTTTCGCCGTGTCGCCTTGCCGGACGGCTTCGGATACAGGGCTGCATTGAACGGGATTGCACCAGACAAGCGCCGCCAGCAGAATGGCCGCCATGCGAATCACGGACGAAAGTGAAAATCCTACAAGGGAATGCTTGCTCATGTCTTCTCCGGTTTTCCACACGGCCCCTGTTCTCCGCGCTTTGTTGGGTAAATCGACTGTCGCGCGAAAAACTGAATGGAAAACAGAATCCAAGAATAAGCTCAATGGGCGGAAAGGCCGTATCGCAAATTTTCCGGTGTCAATCCGCGTTCTGTCTGCTAATTCCCGAGCCTTATTCCTCAATGCGATACGTAAACTCTTCGATGACTGGGTTGGTGAGCACCTCGCGGGCAATCCGCTCCACTTCGCTGCGCGCGGCTTCTGCCGACAGCCCTTCAACGAGCGAAAGCACGAAATACTTGCCCTGGCGCACTGCGGTCACATCCGCAAATCCGATTTTGTGCAGAGCATTCTGGATGGTCTGGCCCTGCGGATCCAGGACCGACTTCTTCAACGTGACAAAAACAAAGGCCTTCATTACAAGTGATTATAGTAGCTCCGGTGGAGGAAGAGCAGGCTCCTCGGCAATCGAGCTTTGTTACTTAGGTTTAGGCAGAAGTAACCCTTGGGGTTTCGGTGCGACTTTCCGGACGGCTTCCCGCCGGGCAGTCCAAGCCCAAGCAAACAGTCGAAGCGTTTTGCCGCCGTGGCGCCAACAAAAAAAGAGCGACGCCACCCGTGCAGGCAGCACCGCTCTTTTTGGTACGCCGGAGTCGCTCGTTTTGCGCGTCCGGAGTTGCGATTTGCTCTAGAACTGGTTCCAGAGCGACTGATTGTAGACCGAGTGATGGAACTGCACCTCGGAACTCTTGACGATTGTGCCCAGCTCGCGCGGGGAGCGGTTGGCAACGGCCTGCTTCAGGTCGGCGTAGCGGCCCTGCACATCTGCGCCAAGAATCTTCGCGGTCCACTTCGAGTTCTGGAAGTCCACGATTGCCTGCTGGATGTTGTCGGGCAGGAAATGTCCGCCAGCGCGCAGCCCCTTTTCCTTGGAAATCTCCCCATCGAGGCCGGTCTTGAAGATCGAGTAGAGCACCAGATAGGGGTTGGCGTCCGGCGCCACGGCGCGCACTTCGGTGCGCATCGAGCGGCTGTTGCCGATGGGAACGCGAACCATGGCGCCACGGTCGACGGCCGAAGCGCGAATCTGGTTGGGAGCCTCAAAGTGAGGATCCAAGCGACGGTAGGCGTTCACGCTGGAGTTGAAAACCAGGCAAAGATCAAGCGCGCTGGTCAAAATGCGGTCCAGAAAGCCCCAGCCGAAGGAAGAGAGACTTTCCTCGCCCTTTTCGTCCCAGAACAGATTCGTCTTGCCCTTGGAAACGGAGACGTTGGTGTGCATGCCGCTGCCGTTGACGCCGACCACAGGCTTGGGCAGATAGCTGGCCGTGTAGCCCATGTTGTTGGCGATTTGCCGGGTCAGTAGCTTGTAAAGCTGAATCTGGTCGGCCGCGCCAACCGCCTCGGCATAGCCGTAGTTGATCTCGAACTGGCTGGGCGCAACCTCGGGGTGGTCCTTTTCGTTCTGGAAGCCCATGGCGCGCTGCACTTCGGCCGCGGTGTCGATGAACTGCCGCAGCGGATCCAGAGGCAAGGAGTGGTAGTAGCCGCCAGTGCTGATGAGTTCGAATTTATTGGTCTCACAATACTTTTGCTCGGCGTCCTTGCCCGCGAACAGGAAGCCCTCAATCTCAGTGGCCGCGTTCAGGGTGTATTTGTTCTTCTTGAACTGCTCGTCGGCATAGGCCTTGAGCACGCCGCGCAGGTCGCCCGAGTAGGTGCTTCCGTCCTTGTCAATGACGTTGCCGAAGACCACCACTTTGCCGGTGCCGAACACATCGGCTGGCACCCAATAGAAGGCGCTCCAATCGATGCCCAAGCGCAGATCGCTCTCTTTTTGCGCCGTAAAGCCGCGGATCGAAGAGCCGTCGAAGGTCAGATTTTCATAGGACTTGATCAAAAACTTCTTGTCGTAGTCGAGCAGGTGCAGGCGGCCCTCGAGGTCGCTGAACAGTACGGTGACCGCCTTGATCCGTTTCTCGTCGGCCAAATACTTCAGCCGCTTTTCGCGGATTTCATCGGCCGGAACACGATTGGCGCGGTCGGCCTTGGCTTGCAGGTTGAGATCTTCCAGCTCGTCATAAGACAGAGCTAGAAAATTGCGGTATTCAGTAGGCATTGGGGCTCCTTTGGATGCAACTGTGTGGGGTCTAACCAGTTGCAGCCATTATAGAGTCCCGATTCTGGAAAGGGAAAGCGATTTTGAACACAAACCAACTTCTGCCTTCTAGCCTGGCTTCGCGCGCCAATGCCGGAGCAGTTCAAATTGTGGAGTGCCCAACCGCAGTACCCCACAATTTCCAGCGGAGGAAGAACATAAACCTCAATCTATTTCTATGGCAAATGGTCCCCAGGTTCCGCCGCTTTGGAACCTGGGAAACCGATATAGCTAGGACGACTTTTATTTGGTCGGAACTGAAGCGATCGTCTTCAAAATCCGGGAGACAATCTGGTAGGGATCGGCCAGGGAGTTCGGACGGCGATCTTCAAAGTAGCCCTTGTAGCCGTCCTTGACGAAGTTTACGGGCAGGCGAACCGAGGCGCCGCGATCGGAGAGTCCGTAGGTGAAATCGTTGATCGAAGCGGTCTCGTGCTTTCCGGTCAGCCGCAGGTTGTTGTCCGGTCCGTAGACGGCGATGTGCTCGGCGCGGTGTTCCTTGAAGGCGCCCATCAGGGCCTCGGTGTACTCCATGCCGCCCACTTCGCGAATGTACTGGGTGGAGAAGTTGGTGTGCAGACCGGAGCCGTTCCAGTCGCCCTTGATCGGCTTGGGATGCCAGACGACATCGACTTCATACTTCTCGGTCAAGCGCAGCAGCAGGTAGCGTGCGACCCACAGATCGTCGGCAGCCTTTTTGGCGCCTTTGCCGAAGATCTGAAATTCCCACTGCCCCTTGGCTACTTCGGCGTTGATGCCCTCATGGCCGATGCCCGCGGCCAGGCAGAGGTCCAGATGCTCCTCGACGATTTGGCGAGCGATGCTGCCGACATACTTGTAGCCGACGCCGGTATAGTAGGGGCCTTGCGGGCCAGGGTATCCGTCCTTGGGGAAGCCGAGCGGACGTCCGTCTTTATAGAGGAAGTACTCTTGTTCGAAGCCGGCCCAGAAATCGGGAACGTCGGCGATGGTGGCGCGCTCATTGGTCTCGTGCGGGGTGCCGTCGGGCAGCAGAACTTCGCTCAGTACGATGTACGCGTCCTTGCGGGCAGCGTCGGGATAAAGCGCCACCGGCTTCAGAACACGGTCAGAGCTCTTGCCCTCGGCCTGCATCGTCGAGCTGCCGTCGAAGCCCCACAGCGGTAAATCCGCAAGGACAGGCGGCTTATCGAACGACTTGATCGTCGTTTTGCCGCGAAGTTCAGGGATCGGTTTCTTTCCATCAAGCCAGACATATTCCAATTTGTATTTCGACATGAGTCTCCTTGGTTTGGGTGCAGAAGAAAAATGTACGCCGTTTCTTGGATTATTGGAGATTGGGCATAAGGAACCCATGAAGATTTACGAGAGCGGAACCACAGTAGGCGCAGCCTAATAAAATTTCACGAAGGTCGCCGCTCCCTGCTGGTCGCGTCGATTCGAGTGTCTCGGCTTCGGGAAATAGCAACTGTGGTTTCGCTCTAGCCTTGGACTGCCGTTTGGCGCGTCGTGGTCAGTGGGCAATCAGAAGCACCAGCCCCACGACGATTGCCACAAGAATCAGCGCCAGGGCGGAAACAGAGAGAATTCTCTTCAGTTGCCGAGCCTTGCGCTTGTTCCAGCCATGCAGCTCCGCGCGGTCCTCCACGCCAACCGTGTTCAGATGTTGCAGATCCCAGATGAAATCATGCGCCTTGGCGTATCGATTTCTGGGACTCCGTTCCAAAGCCCGGTACAGTACCTCCTGCAGTTCGGGCGAAATGGAGGGATCCGCGACCCGCGGCGGAACGGGATCATTCAACAGCCGGTCATTCATCACGGCCAGGGGCGAGGGACCGGAATACGGCAGTGCGCCGGAGAGCATTTCATACAGGATCACGCCCATCGAAAAAAGGTCACTGCGGGCATCGCCCCGTTTTCCCTTGACTTGCTCTGGCGAGATATAGTCCGGGGTGCCGAGCGTGGCCCCGACGCCGGTGTAGGTCAGCCGCCGCGCGGCCGAGTCGCTGGCGATGCCGAAATCGATCAGCTTGATCTTGTCTTCCGCGTCCACCATGATGTTTTCCGGCTTCAGGTCGCGGTGCACGATGCCGTTGGCGTGGATATACTCCAAGGCCTGTAGAACGCTGATCGCGATGTGGAGGGCGCGCTGCTGCGGAATCCGGCCTTCGTCCAGGATCCGGCGCAGCAGGCGGCCAGGGCACCATTCCATGACCATGTAGGCGCGCGAGCGCTTTTCGTCATGGAAAACGCGCATGATCTTGGGATTGTTCAGTCTTTCGCCAATGCTGGCTTCGCGCTGGAAGCGTTCGAAAAGAACGGGATTGGCTTCCATCTCGGGATGGGGAATCTTCAGCGCGACCGGGCAGTTGTTGCGCAAGTCCGTGGCGCGATATGTGGTTGCCATTCCGGTGCGAGCAATCGTCGCTTCGATGCGGTAGAAATCGAGCCTAGAACCGGCCGTTATGTCGGAGAAACCCATTCCGCGGTGCGCTCCATTCCAGAATCTACCGCAATTCTACAGGGGAATGTCGCAACAAGGGCAAGGGCTCAGTAGGCTTTGCCTGATGAATCAGGAAACGTGCCGGTAGGGCCGGCCGCGGGGCATACTGCCCATTCGCTCGACCGAGCAGATGCGGATGATCTGTGCGGTTGTATTGTCTTTTCCGTCCCGTTCGACTGCGCGCGCCACCAACTCGCTGGCAAGCTGGTGGATGTCCTTGTTCTGCGAAACGATTTCCGCGATGGCCTCCTTGCTCATTTCATCATGTAGGCCGTCGGAGCAGAGAACCAGCACATCGCCGGCGTGCAGATTGAACGTGGTGGTATCTGGCGCGACGAACATCTCCGGTCCCAGCGAACGGATCAGAATATGCCGGGTCTCGGACTCGGCCATCTCGCTTTCAGTGATGATTCCCATCTTGCGCTGCTGGTTCACCCACGTATGATCCTGCGTAAGTTGCTTGGCATAGCCGTCGCGAACCAGGTAGCAGCGCGAGTCGCCCACGTGGGAGATGACGGCCTGATCGTAGCGAAGCGCGCAGGCCACAATCGTTGTGGCCATCTTCTTGCCCCAGGTATTCGGCCCAACGGTGCAATCGTGAACCGCGACGTTGGCCTGCTGGATGAGGCGCGGTAGCAGGTGATTCAGTAGTGCGCCGCCCCCTGTCCTGGCGAACTCCTTGGTCAGAACCGAGATGGCTGTAGACGAGGCGATTTCTCCCAGCTCGGCTCCTCCCACGCCATCAGCCACCGCGAACAGATAGCCGTGCGTGACGGTCTGCTGGCGTGATTGAGGGATGAACGAGCCCATCGCGTCTTCATTCTTTGTGAGAATTTTGCCTGTATTGCTGGCTTGGCCGAACTGAAGATCCAACATGGTTTTCGCCGCCTCGAAAATCAAAATCTGGTCAGATGCTCCTGAATTCTGATCGCCTCTGTTGATCTTTTCCCATGCGATTTCATCGCCCAAAAGCGATCATCGATCATTCTGCGCGAAGTGCAGTGGAACCGGAATCCCCAGCGGCAGTTCGTTTCTGTCGCTGGGAATGGGGAGTTGAACAACCGGCTTCTTTTCCGCACTGCTGTCGTAATCAAAACGTTGCCGCGACTCGGCTATTTTTGGATGTTGTTGCCAAAGATAAAGCCGAATTCAAGCACGCCCCGGAATTGGTTCTCATTCGCTCCCGTCTTGCCAAAGACATCTCCCGGTGTGTAGTCCTTTGCGTGCACCAGTGCAAGATCACCGCGAAGGTACATACCTCCCTTTTGGTAGGTCGGCGTCGCTGTGAACGTGGTGCCCGTGCTACCAGCCCCAAAGCCCAACAAATTGACCGATCCGTCGGTCGCACTTCCCGAACTCGTGAGGGCTTCAAAGCGCACTGGAAGCGAAAAGCCGCTCTTAAATGCGTAGCTGACGTTAATCGCGCCGCCGGTTGCGGATGTGTCCTTTGCAACGCCTACCTTCGCGTTGGCTGGCAGCTTGCTGTACTGGAAGTACGGCGAAACAATCCATGGGCCCTTGGTGTATGTGTAGATCACCGCGTGCATATAGCTGTTGTTCTGCACCGGTGTTGCCGTCGTTTGATAGGCGGTCTGTCCGAGGTTTCCCATCCCGTCGTACACTAGGACATGATGCCCCTTCGTAAAGGTTGCCGAACCCGAGAGCCAGGAGTAGCGGTTGGAATAATAGCCGTCGTTCCAGCTCAACGAGGCAGTCAGGTACTTACCCAAAGTTTGATTCACCTGGAGGCCGCGATTGATGGCGTTTTCCTGATTCCAAACGATGCCGCGCTCGATGTTGAAGTTCTGGTAAGTAAACGTGGACTCGGCGCCCATCAGCGTGGGAAGAGAGCCGATTTCGAACGATGTGGTCTTTCCTACAGGTAACTTCAGGAAGGCAACTGGAACAGGCCCATAGAAATTGTTCGAGGTATTTTGAGCGTTAACAAACGACGCGCCGAGCGTCGGCATGGTGTAGACGCCTGCCTGGATGTAGTACTGATACTTTCCGTCCGGCTTCTGAATGAAGATCTGGCCGTTGCTCAGAGTTGCCTGCGAACTGTCGTCTCCCGTCACGTGATTGTTCTGGAACTGCGAGAAACCGGTCAGGATGCCGTTGACGGACAGCTTGCCCAACGGTCCGGCATCGAAGATAGCCGGCGGCAGCCATTGCAGTGGACCCGTGAGAACGAATGTGGAAAGCGGGGCTGGGGCTGTTGCAGGTGCCGGTGTCTGCGAGGCTTGCGCTGCGGGCTGATCTGCGGGTGCTGGCGGAACCGCTGTTTGTGCCCCAGCCGCCAGGGCAACGGCCATGGCTGTTCCAGTGATCGTTTGCAGTATGCGATTCGAGTTCATATACATCGTTGCTGTCCTCCCAGAATGGATGTTTAAAAATGCTAGGTTTGGTTGCGACAGGCCGTGGAATGAAATCCCAGCGCGCTCTGCGCTTGTGCCGTTCCACTTTTCTTCCGGACGCGCCTCCCACGCTTGAGAAGCGAACAGGCTGATGAATGCAGAAAAGTGGAACGTGAATGTCTTGCTGCCAGTTGATGCAATGCCGCGATCGATTACTGGTATTAGTAACGCAGATAACTCATAAAGAACGTGTCAAGATGGGTAAAAATAATCTCCTCGCGCCGGTTGTGAAGCTATCTCCTGTCTTTAACTGCACAAAGATATCTCTGCTTGCATAAGGAAGTCATAAGTCAGGCATAAGAATTCCGCAAGGGCGGAAGGAAAACACATAAGGATGTTATAAAGAAACCGATGCCGATATGCCCATTGCGGCATCGGTATTCCTCTCAGAAAAGAAATAACAGGAACCTGCTAAAATCCTTTCAAGCCCTGTGGTATCGAGAGCCGGCTGGGACGGGGGCAAGTTCCGTTGAATTTAGTTGGACTGAAATGGCGGGTGATCGCTTGTCTTTAAGCCGTATCCCTTTCGGCTTCACCTCCGGCGCAGGGCGCGGCCTGGGAATGCGCGTGCTTCTGTTTATTCTGGAGTGTGCGCTAGGGATGGCGGCGGTCGTTCTTGTCGCGGCTGTCTGGCCCTGGCTTGGAGCACTGCGTTCCTTTTCCGTGCTGCTTTTCCTGCTGATTGTGGTGTTCGTGACTGTGCTGGCCGGATTCTGGCAGGCTGTGATCGTGTCCTTGTCGGCGGTTTTCGTGGAAGGCTGCTCGATCCTGCACCAGAGGCCGGCCGAGCTTGTGGTCAGCCCAGCCAATTGGGCCGTGCTGCTGGTGTTTGTGCTGCTCGCGCTGGTGGTCAGCCGTCTCGCCGTGCGTGCCGCGCGTTCTGCCCGTGAAGCCGAGTCCTCAATCGGGCAGGTGCGCGATCTTTGTGAATTCACACGGCGCACGCTTGAAATGAATCTTCATCTCGAGCCCGGGCCGCAGTTGGCCGATCTGGTCCATGAAATCTTTGCAATGGAGGCCGTGGCCATCTTCGACGCGGAGTTGCATGATGTCTATACGGCCGGCTACTGGAGCGAGGATCCGCGGGATCTGGCGCAAAACGTCTATTATTTCGGAACTTCGGATGACAATCCAATCACCGGAATGAGCCGCCGCGTGGTTCGATTAGGCGCGGCTCCGGTCGGAAGCCTGGTCGTGCGAGGCGATAGCAGCTCGATCACCAATGACGCCATCGCTTCGCTGATTGCCATCACCTTTGACCGCTACCGCTCTTTTACCAACGAGAATCTGATCGCGACCGAACGCCGCACCGAGCAGTTGCGCTCCACCGTTCTCGACAGCTTGGCCCACGCCTACAAAACGCCCTTGACGGCCATCCGCGCGGCCTCGACAGGATTGAGCGAGATGGGCCACTTGTCGGCGGCCCAGGCGGATCTGGTCGCGCTGATCGATGAGCAGTCCGATCTGCTCGGCAACCTGACCACACGGCTGCTGACCACGGCGCGTCTGGATGCCGGCGAGGTCAAGCTTCATGCCACCAAGGTGGGCGTCGTCTCGCTGATCGAAGAGGTTGTGGCTAGCCTCAGTGACCGCTTGGCCAGCATGAAAGTGGACCTCCAGATTCCGGATGACGATCTGGTCCTTTCCTGTGACCGACAGTTGATGGTCATGCTGCTGACGCAGTACATTGATAACGCCTGCAAGTATTCGATCTTTGGCACAACGATCACGATTCGCGCCGAGCGATTGCGCGCGGAGATCATCTTCTCGGTGCGCAGTTTCGGAACCGTGATTCCCATGGTCGACCGGGAGCGCATCTTTGACCGCTACTATCGCTCCGCTTCTCCCTCCAGCCGCGCCACGGGCACCGGAATTGGCCTTTCGGTTGCCAAGCGTGTCGCCCTCATCCATGGCGGTTATGTTTGGGTCACCAGCGATGATGTGGAGGGAACCACGTTCTTTGCAGCCATTCCTGCCTCCGTGCAGAAGAGGAGTTCCTGATGAAGCAGACTGCCATTCGCATTCTTCTTGTTGACGATGAATCAGCCATCCGCAGGGCGTTGCGGCCTCCGCTGACTGAGCTTGGCTTCCAGGTGGTCGAGGCCTCGCGCGGCGAAGAGGCTCTGCAGGTGCTGCGCGCCGGCGGCTTTGATATCGTTTTGCTCGATGTGAACATGCCCGGCATCGGCGGCCTGGAAACCCTGCGCCGCATGAGGGCCTTGGCGCCCCGTCTGCCGATTCTCATGCTCACCGTGCGCGATGCCGAGGAAGAAAAAGTGCAGGCGCTCGAAATGGGCGCAGACGACTATGTCACCAAGCCCTTCAGCACGCGAGAGCTGATTGCGCGCATCCGCACGGCGGTTCGCCGCGTTCAGGCGCCGGCCCGCGCCGAGGACGCGCCCATCGAGATTGGCCAGCTTTGCCTGGATCCGGTCAAGCGCATTGTGACCAAGAGCGGCCAGCCGGTGCATCTTACCCGCAAGGAGTTTGACATCCTTCACTGCCTGATGAGCCGCGCCGGTCGCGTCATCACCTACGCCCGGCTGCTTACCGCCGTCTGGGGAGCTGATTGCCGCGAAGAGGTTGAGTACCTGCGCACCTTTGTCCGCCAGTTGCGCAAGAAGATCGAGGACGATCCCTCCAAGCCCCTCTACTTGCTCACCGATGTTTACGTGGGATACCGCTTTGCCGACGCCCAGATGTTTCTCGATGAAACCGAGGGAGCCTCGGCGTCAGAGGCCGCGCCGGAAGAAACTGAAACTCAGGAAAACGTGCAGGAATAAGCGTCGCTTTGAAAGGGCACGACTTCAGTCGTGCCGTAACTGCAACCCATGAAATAGGAGGGCTGTAAGTATCCACCGGCTCTGCCGGTGGATACTTACAGCCCTGCGAAACCCCAGAACCCTTTACTCGTCGTAATGCAGCAGGCTGAAGACGTCGTACTCCGGGAAGCGCTCGCGGCCCTTCAGGAAGTCCAGCTCGATGGCAAAGGCCAGCCCGGCAATTTCGCCGCCCAACTGCTTTACCAGCTTGATGGTCGCTTCCATGGTGCCTCCCGTGGCCAGCAGATCGTCGACCAGCACCACACGCTGTCCGGGCTTGATCGCGTCCAGATGAATCTCCAGCGTGTCGGTCCCGTACTCCAGGTCGTAGCTGACGCGCGCCACCGGAGCCGGCAGCTTGCCCGGCTTGCGCACCGGCTCGAAGCCTGCATTCAGCCGGTAGGCCAGAGCGGGTCCGAAGATGAAACCCCGCGCCTCGATGCCCAGCACCAGGTCGATCTTTTGCTCAATGAAGTGAGCCGCCATGGCGTCGATCAGCTTGGCAAAGCCGGTCTTGTCCTTCAGCAGCGTCGTAATGTCGTAAAACAAAATCCCCGGCTTGGGAAAATCCGGCACCGTGCGGACTAGCGTCTTCAGCGCTTCCACATCGACTGGCTTGATCTTTTCGGGCATGAGATGAGTCCTTTTCTGTATGAGTCTGGAATGTTTTTTGTCCGGAAGGGAACCGATAACAGCGATTCGTCTTCCCTGGAAATTATAGCGGGGGCGCCGAACAGCTTGCAGCGTCAACTTGAAGCTGTCTGCTGTTAGCTGTACGCTGCTTTTACCACGCTCCATCAATCCGGAACGAACTCAGCTCATCGGCTTCCTTGTCGTCCAGGTAGTCCTCAACAAGGTGATCCACGCGGCAGCCACGGGGGCCGGAGCGCAGGTTGCTGCGGAGCTTGGCCAGTTCTTCGGCGGAGCCGGAGGCCACTACCTCGACCTCGCCCTCGTCCGTATTGCGCACCCAGCCGCGCAGATCCAGTTGGCTGGCCACCCGCTGCACATACCAGCGGAAGCCCACCCCCTGCACGCGACCTTGAATCAGAAAATGAAGGACCATCGTAGAGAACCATCGTCAGTTTTGCAGATGCGCCGCCCCGGCGCAACCCGTGAGGCGTTGGCTGGTTCCACCGCAGGCGGCGCGCTACACTGAATTCATCATGGTCTTTGTCCTCGACAACTACGATTCGTTTACCTACAACCTTGTCCAGTACCTGGGTGAACTGGGTGCCGAGGTCGAGGTCCATCGCAACGACGAGCTGACGGTCGAAGAGGTTGAGGCGTTGCACCCGGAGCGCATCCTGCTTTCGCCCGGTCCTTGCACCCCGTCTGAGGCAGGCATTCTGGTTCCGCTCGTGCGCCACATGGCCGGGAAAGTGCCCATTTTTGGCGTTTGTTTGGGGCATCAGGCCATCGCCGAGGCCTTCGGCGGCAAAGTGGTCCGCGCCAAGCACCTGATGCACGGCAAAACCAGCCCGGTCACGCACGACGGCAAGGGCATTTTCGCCGGGCTTGCCTCGCCGCTCACCTGCACCCGCTATCACTCGCTGGTGGCTGAAGAAAAATCGCTTCCCGCCGAGCTGATCGTCACCGCACGCACGCCGGAGATCGGCGGCGGCTCCGTCGTCATGGGTCTGCGTCATCGCACTTTGCCTATCGAGGGCGTGCAGTTCCACCCTGAGAGCGTTCTGACCGAGTGCGGCCACGAAATGATCCGCAACTTCCTGAAGATGTAGAGAAGAGGAAAACAGCGATGCGCCGCACGAGCCCGATACTCCGCGTCACTTCGGCCGGATTGCTGTGGCTGGCGGCTCTCGTGCTGGCACCGCCTTTGTGCGCCCAGATTTCTACTGCTTCTCAGGCTCCTCTGCCGCAAGCTGGTCCCATCGCCATTGTTCCCATTGACGCCAAGAATCCCGACGCCGCGGCCAAAGTGACTGGCGCGCTGGAGGTCTCGGCCGGCAAGGCCGTCATCGCCGCCAGCGGCACCATCACCTCCGGCAGCCAGACCACCCAGGTGGTGCTGCCTCGGCGCGGCGTGCTGCGCGTTTGTGCTTCCACCACCGTCAAGCTGACCGCCGACACCAGTGTTCCCACCGGCGAGACGCCCGGCCTGATGATGGCCATGGATCACGGCGCCATCGAGGCCAGCTTCGCCACCGGCCGCAACTCCGACATTCTGCTGACGCCGGATTTCCGCATTCTCATCGGCGGTCCTGGCGCGGCCGACGTCAAGGTTCGTCTTGGCCAGAACGGCGACACCTGCGTGGATAACGCTGGTGTGAATGCCGCCTACGTGCTCGTCACCAGCGTTTTTGATGGTGGCGATTACCGCGTTCATGCCGGGCAGCGTGTGATGTTCGAGCACGGCAGCCTGCGCGAGGTCGTCGACCAGGAAAAAGAGCCCTGCGGCTGCCCGCCCCCTCCTCAAGGCGGCAATGAGTTTCCGCTGGCCCAGAGCGAAGGCCTCGCGCCGATGCCGAAACCCGCTCCAGAACTTCCGAGCCAAAATTCCGCCGCGGCGCCATCGATCGAGCCTTTTGTCTACAAGAGCGCCGACCACGTCGCCCAGCCAGCCGCCGCAACTGCACCCGCCAGCGTGGCCGCAAATTCATCCGCGACTCCGCCCGCAGCCAGCAAAAAAGCCGGTTTCTTCTCAAGTGTCGGCCGCTTCTTCCGCCGCATCTTCGGTGCGGAATAGAAATTTCTCATCAAAACATCTCTGGAGAGACTGCGCAGTGCGCGTGGACCGTTTCCTGCGCAGCCTCTTCTGAGAAGTCATTCATGCGGTTGCGCTGACCAGCGACCCGGAGGAGAGGCTCGTCAGAAAGCTGTCCAAGGCGCTTTGCGCGTCGCTGACGTCGCCGGAGCTAAGCGCCGATCCGATCTCCGAGAGCAGGCTGGTGAACGAGCTGCTGCTGGAATTCGTCGAGGTGCTGCTGGTTGAGCTGGAGCTGGTTGAGCTGCTGCTGTCGCTTGAACTCAGCAGGCTGGTCAGCGAGTCATAGGCCGACTGCGCGTCGCTGACGTCGCCGGAGCTGATGGCGCTGAACAAGTTCAGCACATCCTGCCCGAGGGCGCTGATCGTGGAACTGCTGGAGCTGTCGCTGCTCGTCGATGAGGTGTCCGTGGTCGAGCTGGTGTCTGTGGTGCTGGGGGTTGCGTAGGTTTCCAGCGTGGTTAGCGCGCTTTGCGCTCCGCTGATGTCGTCGTCGCCGAGCGCTGTTGAGACGCTGGAGAGAAACTCGCCCAGCGGACTGCTGGAGTCGGCGTTCGAGGGCGCCAGCTTTTCCACTTCGGCAAGGTCTGTCTTCGCAGCGCTCGTGTCTCCCGACTTGATGTCGGCCATCAGGCTGCTGAGAGCGCTGTCGAAAGAAGTTGTACTGCTGCTGGAAGTGGACGAGGTGGAGGACGTTGAAGAGGTTGCAAGTTCCGAGAAAAGGGAAGTGGTGCTTTGCAAACTTGAAATCAACATGAGATACGATCCTTTTTTGCGCAAGATTTCCCGGGGTTCCGACTGCCGGAAAGCAGCGGTTCCCCGAGCTATCTATGTGGACTGCATCTCGATGCGCAATGAGGACAAGCGACGACGGCAAAGAAAAAGCTCAATTCCATAAAGGAATCGAAGACGGAACTGTCCGGAAATGGGACAGTTTGAAGTGTCCATCCCCGCTCGATTGTCAGCCAGCCGACTGTTCGCTGTCTGCTGTAAGCTGTCCGCTGCCTTTACTTCTCCCGTGCGCGCTCGATGGCCCGGATCATGGCCATCGCCTTGTTGATTGATTCCTGATTTTCCGACTCCGGCACCGAGTCGGCCACGATGCCCGCGCCAGCCTGGACGTAGCCCTTGCCGTCGATGGCCAGCATGGAGCGGATCGCGATGCAGGAATCCAGATTTCCAGAGAAATCGGCGTAAAGCACCGCGCCGCCGTAGGTTCCGCGCCGCGTCGGCTCCAACTCCTCCAGAATCTCCATGGCCCGTACCTTGGGCGCGCCACTGAGCGTACCGGCTGGGAAGCAGGCGCGCAGTGCGTCTACGGCCGTTAGTTCCGGCCGCAGCTTGCCCTCGATGGCGCTGACGATGTGCATGACGTGCGAATAGCGTTCGATGAACATCAGCTTGTCCACCTTCACGCTGCCAAACTGGCTGACCCGGCCCACGTCGTTGCGCCCCAGATCGACCAGCATCACGTGTTCGGCGCGCTCCTTCTCGTCGTGGATCATCTTGTCGGCCAGTGCCTCGTCTTCAGCCTCCGTGGCTCCGCGCGGACTGGTTCCGGCAATTGGCCGATACTCCACCTTGCCCTGATGCACACGCACGAGCAGCTCCGGCGACGAGCCGGCCAGCTCCAGTGTCTGCGCTTCCTTTTTCTTGGAGCGTCCCGGCTTGCCGGAAAGCCCGCCCAGCAATCCCTCCGGCGTAAAGCGCAGGAAAAACATGTAGGGGCTCGGGTTCACGGTGCGCAGGGTGCGATAGATCTGGAAGCTATCGGCCTCCGGTTTCACGTCGAAGCGCTGCGAGAGCACGGCCTGGAAAATATCGCCCGCGGTGATGTACTCCTTGATGCGGTTGACCCCGGCCATGTAATCCTTCTTGGCCGTCCGGTGCGTGACCTTCAGCTTGCCCGTGACTTTGTGCCGGGGCAAGATGGGCAGCGGCTGGGCAACGCGTTTTTCCATCTTGTCCAGCCGCGCAATCGCCTTTTCATAGGCTTTGGCAGGCTTGTCGCGCGTTACGTCGGCCGTTGCCACCAGCCAGATTTCCTTGCGCACATGGTCGAAGGCCAGCACTTCGTCGAAGAAAAGAAGGCAGGCGTCCGGCACGCCCAGTTCGTCCTTGGCCAGTTCGGGCAGCCGCTCGATCTGGCGCACCGCGTCGTAGGCAAAGTAGCCCACCGCCCCGGCGGTGAACGGCGGCAACCCTTTGAGCCGCGCCGGATTGTGTCCGCTGAGAGCGCGCCGCAACACAGCGAAAATGTCGTCCTCGATCTGGACGACTTTTCTGCCCTCGGTGATGGTAATTTCGCGGCCACGCGCCACAATCCTCTTGAAGGGCTTCAGGCCGATGAAGGTGTAGCGGCCGACCTGTTCGCCGTTTTCGACCGACTCCAGCATGAAGCACTCCCGCTCCGGCCAGGCGGCGCGCAGAAAGGCTGAAACCGGCGTCTCCAGGTCGGCGGTCAGGATGCGGCAGACGGGAACAAGCGTGTGCTCGCGAGCAAGCGCGAGGAACTCCTTGCGGCTGGGCAGAACAGGATTCGTAGAGTTTTTCACCCTTCCAGTGTAATTGCGTTTGCGCCAATGGGAGGTCTTCAGCCGGATCGTTGTTCACGAAAGGACGACAAATGCAGGCAATTTTTGCTTATTTTTCTATCAATGCATGGGCGGCTCTTTCTTGAGGTTTCGGTGGATCAAGCGCAAACTCTATACCCCC
>Ga0255356_1000109_pt1 | contig 51001 bp, 32 predicted proteins | sample HBST100metaG_FD_189944 | JGI IMG/M metagenome (GOLD analysis project Ga0255356, IMG submission 189944) | Peat soil microbial communities from Stordalen Mire, Sweden - H.B.S.T100 | ecosystem: Environmental > Terrestrial > Soil > Wetlands > Peat | place: Sweden: Norrbotten County, Stordalen Mire...
GGCCCGACGGATCTGTTCAGCGCCGTGGTGAGCGACGACGGCCACTATCTTGTTGTCCAGATCGACCGTGGCGTTCCCGCCCGGCGCGTGGATATTGTTTTTCGCGATCTGACCAAACCGGGCGCCTTTTTCGACATTCTGGTCTGGGGAATGGACTCCCGCTTTTCGGCCATCCACGCTCAGGGCGCGTGGTATGTGAGAACCGACTACCAGTCGCCCAGGGGACGCATTCTGAAGGCCGACCCCGGCATCCTGCCCGACGTCTGGAAGACAATTGTTCCCGAGGCAGCCGATCCCATCGAGAATTTCTCCATCGTGGGCGGAAAGCTCTACGTCGAGCGGCTGAAAGATGTGAAATCGGAAACCGCCGTCTACACGCTGGAAGGCAGGCCCGCCGGGAAGATCAGCTACGACGGCATCGGCGCGGCTTCACCCCTGGAAGGCCTGGCGAACGCCCGCTACGGATTTTTCAGCTTTCAGTCTTTCATTCAGCCGCCTGCGATTTTCCGGCTGGATACGGTCACCGGCAAGCGCGAGTTGTTTGCGCAGCCGAAAATCCCTTTCGACCCCAGCCAGTATGAACTGAAGCAGGTCTTTTTCAAGTCGAAGGATGGCACGCAGATCCCCATGTTTATCGCCGGACGGAAGGGGCTGAAACAGGACGGATCAGAGCGTTTATTGATGACCGGCTACGGCGGCTTCAGCCTCAGCGAGACTCCCTACTGGAACCCGGCCTTTGCCTGGTGGCTGCAGCAGGGCGGCTGGTTTGCGTTGCCCGGTCTGCGCGGCGGCGGCGAATACGGCGAAAGCTGGCATGAGCAGGGCATGTTTGAAAAGAAACAGAATGTTTTTGACGACTGGTTCGCCGCGGCCGAGTACCTGATTGCCAACCGGTACACCTCGCCCGCGCGCTTCGTTATCACGGGCCGGTCCAACGGCGGTCTGCTGATGGGCGCCTCGATCACTCAGCGGCCGGAGCTGTTTTCGGCGGTCTGGTGCGGATATCCACTGCTGGACATGCTGCGCTATCAAAAATTCCTGGTGGGTTCTTACTGGAAGACGGAATATGGGGCGTCAGAGCAGGAAAAACAGTTTGCCTACCTGCTCAAATACTCGCCCTATCACCGTGTGAAAGCCGGGACGGCATATCCGGCGGTGATGTTTTTCACGGGAGACAACGATACCCGCGTGGACCCGCTCCATGCCCGCAAGATGGCGGCCTTGTTGCAGTCGGCCTCATCCAGCGGACGGCCGATTCTGCTGCGTTACAGCCTTTCCGGAGGGCACTCCGCAGGAGTCAGCGTGGAGCAGCAGATCCAGGACGATGCCGACCAACTTACCTTTCTGTGTACTGAAACGGCACATCTTCTGCCCTGAAGGATGCCAGCGATACGAGATTATCTTTGATAACTATGGTAACGTTCAATGGTAACCTCATCCTTCCGGCGATCTTTTCCGATAAGGATGAAGAAGGTGGAGTTGTCCCTTTTTCAGGGATCTCGCACAAGCTTCTATCTGCGCGAATATAGCGAAACCAGAGTTGCTGTAGCCCGAAACCGAAGCACCCAAGACCGGGGTCCCCAGCAACGGGTCTTTGTTGCTGGGGTGGAAGACCGGGGTCCCCAGCAACGGGTCCTTGTTGCAGGGGTGGAAGACCGGGGTCCCCAGCAACGGGTCTTTGTTGCAGGGGTGGAAGTCGACACGACCAACAGGGAGTGGCGACCTTCGTGGATCTTATTAGGCTACAGATACTCTGGTTTCGCTTTAGACCCAGGAATCGGTCAAGGGGTCTGTATTCGGCTCGTGCAGTTTGCAAGTGCACAGGCTGGATCGGAACTGATTGACGGAGTCCATGGGCCAGGAGTCAAGATGCCGCAAGTCGAATTGGAGATTAACCGAGCCGATCAGCAGCAAGAGAAAGAGCGGCTCACTGCGTTGACGTCGATCGGAATTCTCGATACCCCGCCCGAGTCCAACTACGACACTATAGTCCGGCTGGCGGCCGAGTACTTCCACGCCGATTCGGCGGCAATCGCATTTGCCGATGAAGGCCGCATCTGGATGAAATCCTGCTGGCGCCATGTGGTTCGCGAGTTGCCGCGCGTGAACTCCATCTTCGATCTGGTGCTTGCCAAAAACGGCCCGGTGATTGTTCCCGACATTTCCAAATATCCTTGCCGCGAGGCGTTTTTATCACGCCTCAATCTTCTCGGAATGAGATCTTTCGCCGGTGCTCCCGTGCGCTCGTCCGACGGAACGATCCTGGGGACATTGATCGTCTTCTGGAACGAGCCCCGCCAGGAGATGCCGCCGGATGCGATTCGCGCATTGGAGAGCATGGCCAGCCTGGTCTCAAGCCAGTTGGAACTGCGCAGGCTGAACAACTTTTTGACCGGGAGCAGGCGTATGCAGCGGCGTTCCCACACTGCCTCGACCGCCAGCAAAAGCTGGCCAACCGCGGCCGATCTGCGCTACGCCCTTGACCAGGGCCAGTTCGAGTTTTATTACCAGCCGGAAGTTGATCTTGCCACGCGCAAAATTGTCGGCGTTGAAGCCCTCATTCGCTGGAATCATCCCGAACGAGGGCTCATTTCCCCCATGGATTTCATTCCGCAGGCCGAAGAAAATGGGGCGATCCTGCCCATCGGCGACTGGGGGCTCACCGAGGCTTGCAACCAAATCCAGAAATGGTGCCGTGAGGATCCTCGCCACGTTTCTCTGCGCGTCGGCGTAAACCTTTCTGCGCGTCAGTTCTCGCGGGAGGGCTTGGCAGACCACGTTGAGGCGCTTCTGGGCCAGTTCGGCATCTCCAGCCGCCAACTGGGCCTGGAGATGACTGAATCCAGCTTCATCCAGGACCTGAACCCAGCCCTGGGAGTCCTCGGCAGCCTGCGCAGGCTGGGCGTCTCCCTGCTGATGGACGACTTTGGCACCGGCTACAGCTCCCTCAATCATCTCCATTCCTTCCCGTTTGACGTGCTCAAGATCGACTGTTCCTTCGTGCAGCGCATGACCGAAGGCGATCAACCGCGGCAGATCGTGCGCACCATCATCGAACTGGCCCGCGTGCTGGGCATGCATGTGGTGGCCGAGGGGATTGAGACCATCGAGCAATATCGCCTGCTGCGCGAAATGAAATGCCGCTTTGGCCAGGGCTATCTGTTCGCGCGTCCCATGAGCGTCGAGAACATTACACAACTTTTGAGGCTCCCCGGCCGCATCCTCCCCGAACCCAGGGAAATCGAAGCCGTTTGCGCCTGACTCTTCTCTTTCCAGAGGCTTTTTGCTGGGAGCGCTTTTGCCGGGTTTCATTTCAGAACAGGAATTGTGCTCGTCCTCTTCTGGAATTCACCCGCTCCCCACATAAGAGATTTCTCACACTGGCTGCCCAGACGCGCGGTATTCTCCTTGCCATGCAGCAACCAACCGCATCCGCACCGGTCCCAGCCTCGCCCAACTTTGCGAACCTGCTGGCCGCGCTGGCCACACCCGCACAATCCGGCGAAGGGTCCATGTCGCAGGGGAAAAAGCCTGTTACTGCCTGGGATGATGACGGCCTGGAAGACGACATTGCGACTCTCAGCTATGAGCGCGCCCTGCGCGCCCACGCGCGCTACCGGTCAGTCCCTGCCGATGAGTCGCTTACGCAGGCGGCAGATCCGGAGTCAATCCATTTTGAGCAGATTTCTCCGGCTGTCCCCGTGGCTCCTCCGCCCCAGGCGACGCATCCAGCCGCAAATCCGGCGCCAAAAGCTGATCGCTTTCGCGCCACGCCCTCTGAGCGGAATCTGAAGGATGCCAGCATCACCATTCGCGTGAGCAAGGCCGAGTGCGAACAACTGCGCCGCCGTGCAGCCGAGGCCGGGCTGACCGTCTCGGCCTATCTGCGTTCCTGCACTTTTGAAGCCGAGTCGCTGCGGGCCATGGTGAAGGACACATTAGCTCAGTTGCGCTCGGCCACAACCGAGGCAAAGCCAATTGCGCCCGACCGCCCCCGTATTCGCAAGCTGGGCCGTCTGCTCACATCCTGGCATGGCAGCCAGAGCGCTGCCCGGGCCTGACGATCAATTACCGTTCCGCCGCTCTACTGGCACATCGGAGGGAGATCAAAAACTAACATTCCCTTGGGTGATGAAATAGACGGTCCTCGATCCCAGACAACGAGGGCCTTCGTGTCTGCGTCACTATTTGTTATGACAGTAATCGAGTGTTTCTTTCCTGCCCTCTTCAGATAGGTCCAATCAGAGACCCTTTTGTTGCCTTGGCAGTATACGGTTTCAGCGCCCAGAGTGAATGTGTACAATATCCCGTCATCACTCCGCAATTGAATCATCTCTCCATCAATTGCCTTGATCGGAGAATAAGTTGCGAGACCACCTTGGGAGATCATGCTTGGGAGCGTAAAGGGTGTACGTGCAACGTAATACTGCCCCTGTTGAGCAATCGCAGGAGAGCTTGCGCTCAAAGCCAGAAGGAACGGAAAAACCAAATGACGAAGATTGCTGCAATGTCTTGTCATAATAGCCTCGCCAAAGAAATTATCACAACGCACTATAGACGTTCCATAGCAGTTAGATAGACGTAAGGTATACGAACCATTTCGGTTATGTCGTTCTGCGCTTGGGTGGCAAACAGGCGCGATGCCGCGCCCGTTTGCCACCCAAGCACCTGTAGCCTTATAAGATCCAGTAACTCTGGTTTCGTTTACTCCACTTGCAGCACCAGGCACTTCAGGTACTCGGTCTCCGGCAGGTTCAGCACGACGGGATGATCGAGAGCGGCTCCTCGCCGTTCCAGCAGTCGCACACGCCGGTGCGCATCGGTGGCGGCGGAGGCGACGCTGGCCTCCAGGTCGGCCCAGCCGATGTGATGGGAGCAGGAGCAGGTCACCAGCAGGCCACCTGCCGTAATCATCTTGAGCGCTCTCAGGTTCAGTTCCTTGTAGCCGCGCAGCGCGCCCTCGATGGCGTTTCGGCTTTTGGCGAAGGCGGGCGGATCAAGCACGATGGTGTCGAACTTCTCGCCCGCGTCCGACCAGTCGCGCAGAATCTGGAAGGCGTCGCCCTCCACCCAATCCACCAGCGCGGTGAGCCGCGAACGGTTTGCCTCCAGGTTTTTCTCCGCCACTTCGAGTGAGGCGTGGGAGGCGTCAATCCCCGTCACCCGGCTGCAAATCTCGGCCAAGTGCAAGGCAAATCCGCCCTGATAGCAGCAGACGTCCAGCGCGCGTCCGGTTGCGCCCAACCTTCGCGCCCACTCCGTGGCGGCGGCGTAGTTGACCCGCTGATCGAGAAAGGCGCCGGTCTTCTGCCCGGAGTTGGCGTCGAAGTAAAACTTGAGGCCATTGATATGGAAGAGTGCGCTGGCAGCCGGAGAGGCCGCATTTTCGAGAAAAAGAGGCTCGGAGCTGGGCGCTGCCAGTCCTTCCAACTCGCGCATGCGCGCGTCGGGGCGCTCCACAATGGCCGCCGGCGCCAGCTCTTCCCGCAGCACGCGCACGCAGGTCTCCCGCACAGCGGCGGAGTCCAGCCCCTTGGCCAGCAGTTGCAGAATCACCAGATCGCCGTACTTGTCCGCCACCAAGCCGGGCAGCTCGTCGGCCTCGCTGAAGCACAACCGGCAGGCGTCGTTCCGCTCATCGAGCAAAGGCCTTCGCCGCGCAATCGCCGCACGCAGACGGGTTTCCAGCAGCTTCAGCCATTGCGCCTCATCGATAGCCTCGCGCGAAACCAGACGCAGCGCGATCTGCGAGGTGGGGCTATAAAGCGCCGTGCCCAAAAGCAGCCCACGGCTGTCGGCCACGGGCAGCAGCGCGGGCTGCTCACCAGCAGGCAGCTCAACCGACTCAATATCGGAGGCGTAGACCCACAAGTAGCCCGCCCGCAGGCGGTCAGCAGCGCGGCGGCTGATGCGGGCTCCAAGCTCGCGAGGGCCGGTGGCTTGAGCCTTCGGAACGGCGCGGCTCACGCTGGAGGCTTTCACTGCTGGGCGCGCATCTCCTTTAGACTTGCGGTCATGCGCCCGCCGTGCAGCAGAAGAGTTCTCGTGAGTCCGCTCAGATGCCGCCTTGGGGCGGGCGGTCCTGGGCGTTTTTGGGGTCGTAACAGGTGGGGGAGTGCGCTGCTTGGTCATAGACCTCCTATCTTACCGCCAGCATCCTATCAAGAACCGAGCCTTCCAGAACCGAGCTCAAGTCCAGGCTTTGCGGCAGAGACAATCCAGAGACCTCTACAATAACGTTAGATGACGCATGACTCCAGCCTGTTTTTGCTCCTGACTTGGGATTGGCACTGGCTTTGGCTGACGGTAATTGCCTTTCTGGCCGGGTTGCTGAACGCCGTGGCCGGGGGCGGCTCCTTTTTGCTCTTTCCTGCCTTGTTGGGAATGAAGATTTTGCCGATCCAGGCCAATGCCACCAATACGGTGGCCCTCTGGCCCGGCCTGCTCACTTCGGTGGCCGCCTACCGCGAGGATATTCGCAAGAACCTGCGCCTGGCCTTGCCGATGGGCCTGGCGGGGCTGCTGGGCGGCACGGTCGGCGCGCTTGTCCTGCTCAATACGCCGCAGATGACCTTTCTGCACTTGGTGCCGTGGCTGCTGCTGACGGCGGCCTCCATCTTTGCGCTGAGCGGTCCGGTTTCCCGCTGGATCGCGCGGCGCAGAGGCGCCATCGCCGGCGCAACGCATCCGCCGCGCCGCCTGCTGGTCTTTGTGGCTACGATTGTGGTTTGCTTCTATGTCGGCTACTTCGGGGCCGGAGCGGGGTTCCTGATTATAACCGTGCTTTCGCTGTTCGGCTATCAGGACCTGAATGAGATCAACGCCCTCAAGGTGGTTTCAACCACGATGGCCAACGGCGTCGCCTTTCTCATCTTTGTTGTTGGCGGTCAGGTGGTCTGGCGCTACTGTCTGCTGGCCATGGTGGCCAGCGCCATCGGCGGTTATAGCTCGGCGCGCCTGGCTCACCGTGTTCCGCAACAGTTGCTTCGCGGGCTGGTCGTCGTGATTGGCCTCTCGATGGCCGCATGGTTTTTCTGGAGGCAGTAAAACAGCAGACAGCAGACAGCACACAGCTAACAGCTGACAGTCGGCAGCAGACAGCCAACAATTGGCTGTCGAGAGCCGTGCACTGCGAACTGTGAGCTGTGTGCTGTCCGCTGTAAACTGAGGCTATGAGCCACGAAGGCATTCACGCTGTTCCCCAGAACGAAGCCGGCAAGAGCGAAGCCGAGCGCCTGCCGCTGCCCCGCATTGCCGTTACGCCGGACAAGGTTCGCGTGTTGCTCACCGAGGGCAAAGGCGTGGAAATCGACTGGCTCGACGGGCACAAGAGCGCCTGGAGCTTTGCCTGGCTGCGCGAGGCTTGTCCCTGCGCCACCTGCGCTGGAGAGCGGAAGCTGGATGGACGCAAGCCCGGCCAGCCCAAGCCCGCGCCGACCGCCGTCCTGCCGCTCTACACTCCGCCGCCCAAGCCCGCGAGCGCTCACGCTGTTGGCCGCTACGCCATCCAGTTCGATTGGCAAGACGGCCACTCCGGCGGCATTTACTCCTGGGATTACCTGCGCCGCCACTGCCAGTGCCGCGAATGTACCTTTGCCGCGGAAGAAACCACGGGTACGCCGAACTGAAGCGTGTTCAAAGATGATCGATGCGTTCCCGCAGGGGTTGAAGCCCTGATTTTCTGTTGGCGGCATACGGCACGACTGAAGTCGTGCCCTGACACGGAGCCAAGTTTTGTAACATCCCAGCCAACTTTCCGCCTTCTGATGACCTGCCAGCTAGAGCATTTTCGGAATACATATAGACTTTTCAATAGCATTTGGAGGTGGCTTCTTCTTGAGGAAAAAGCCACTTAGCAGCACGGATTCGGTCTACACCAATTCCCAAAATGCTCTAACTCCGCGAACTTCCCGGTTTGATCCGGAACTCATCGAGATAAATAGATTTCTGACCAATTTTCCACAGGCGGAAAACTCTCAGCAGAAAATGCATCGAATAGAGCACCAATTATTCACTGTTTTTTTATTGGATCCTGATTTCCTGACTGCTTATCCACGCAAAGTCTTGGCATAATTCATACAACAGCGGTTTCTCAGTACCTGTTCCAAGATCCGAGTTGAGGGAGGGTGGGGGCGAAAACCAAAGTCCAGAGCGCGAGTTCGAAACACAGGGCCAAGCCATCCTACCCACGGGAGCACGAGAGAGTGACCAGCTATAGCCGTCAGGACGTTTTGCGCATCTTGCAGATTGGCTCCCGCCAGTTGCAGGGATGGGAGCGGGCGGGACTCATTGCCCGGCAGCAGAGTTACAGCTTCAATGACCTTGGGCAGTTGAGGACCTTGCATGTTCTGCGCGAGGAAGACGTGCCCGTGTCGCTGATCCGGCACTCGATTGTGGCTATGAAGGCGGTGGCGGGGATGGCGAATCCGCTGCTGGAGGCCAGTCTGGTGAGGACCGGGACTCGGCTTGCTTTCCGGCACCACGGGGCGATGGTCGACCCGATCAGCCGGCAGTTGCTCTTTGACTTTGAGCGGCTGGAGCAGAAGGGACAGCCTACGGTCGGCTCCGAGCCGGCGCCGCTGCGCGCTCCGCAGGACGTGCAGGAGCGATTCCTGGCGGCGGTGCAAGCCGAGGAGTCGGGCGAAAAGCAGCGTGCCATCGGGCTTTACAAGGAGATCATGCAGCTCGATCCGAGCTTCGCGCCGTCCTGGATCAACCTGGGAACCATTCACTTTCACCTGCGCCAGTTTGACCGGGCCGAGGAACTTTACCGGCAGGCAACGAAGATCGATCCGAGCTATGTGCTGGCATTTTTCGACCTTGGCAACGTACTGGACGAGTTGCAGCGGCTGGATGAGTCGATCGCTGCTTACCGGCAGGCGGTTGTGCTGGCTCCCCGCTACGCCGACGCTCATTACAATCTGGCGCTGGCCTATGAGCACAAGGGCGAGCCTCGCTCGGCGCTGCGGCACTGGCAGGCTTATGTGCGGTTGGACGGCGACGGCCCATGGGCCGAGCACGCGCACGGGCAGATTCGCAAACTGCTGGAGCACGAGCCTCTTGCGATCGCGTGGCGCGCAAAAAGCTACCTTCCGCGGCGCAAGGGAACGGCCGCGCTGGCGCTGGTGAGCGACGAGCCTTCAAAAGCTGTTTAAGCGCGTTTCAAACAGCGGCGGAGCGGACGCATGCCCGCAGGGCCTGAACAGACTTTGGAAAAAGGCCTGAATTTGGTCCAAACTCCCGAAAAAGATCCCTCAGGGCCTGAAGGCCTCATTGATTTTGCGGTACTTACGGCACGACTGAAGTCGTGCCCTGTTACAAAGCACGGCTAGAATCGAATTCTTTCAGCAGCTCGTAGAGTCCAGCTATCTTTCCGCATTTTTCCTAGGCGAGCTTCATCCCCAGTCGATGCGCCTTTTCGAGGGTGCGTGCGGAGAGTGGAGGATGCGGTTCGCCGGAAGCGAGGCCGATCCACAGGCTGCCGACCGGCTTTGCGCCAAGGCTGCTGGCCGTTAGGCGCAGAGCCCTTGCCGCTCCCGTGGCAAACGGGAGCAGGAAGCCCGGCATGGCGGCCGAGGCTACCAGCACGGCCTTGCGGGGCTTCAGTTTGCTGCGCAGGCGAGGCGCGTGTTGGCCCCACGGCCAATAGACATAGCCCAGTGATCTTTCCAGAAACCTGCGAAAGAGGGCCGTCACGTTATAGTGGTTGACGGGCGAAGCCAGCACGACAGCATCCGCCGCTTCGATTTCCGCCAGAATTGCTTCCAGATCGTCCTGCTGCGCGCATTTGCCGCGCTCCGTGCCGGGCGTCTGGGTGCATTGGCGGCAGTTGGTGCAGAACTCCAAGTGCCGTTCGGTGAGGTGGATGGTGTGCGTCTGGGCACCCTTCTGCCTGGCGCCTTCCAGAACGGCCTCCACCGCGCGATCGATGGTGCCGCCCTTGCGGTAACTGCCGGCAATTGCCACGATCTTCCTGCTCATCGGGAGTCTCCAATCCGCTCTGGTTTTGCTCTAAACGCAGTCTACTCGATTACCGGCGCAAGGGATGCGGAGAAACCACACGCGCCATCTTCAGCCCTGTTATCCTTGATAAGTGATGCGAAGCACGAAATGCAAGAGATTTGCGGTGATGGGCCTGCTTCTGGCTGTATCCATCGTCGCCTGCCACAAGGAAGAAAAAGCGGTTGTCGGGGTTGCGCAGAACGCGGTCAACGCCGAGCACAAAGCCCAGGCCGAGGCTCAGGCGACAGCCGCAGAGCGCGACCAGCAGCGCACCACCCTGGCTGCTATCCCTTTGCCCACCAAGAGCATGTATGTGAACGTGCATGACGCGAACGTTTGGGCCAATCCCATTCTTTCGGTCGGCGCCAATATGCTTGATCTGCGCATCACTCTCGCCGATGCCAGCACCAGCGCCATGGGCCGGGGAACCACGCCGCGCGCTGATGCGGCTCGCCACCAGGCTACCCAGAATACCCAGATACGCCCCGAAGACCTTGCCAAAGCCGTGGTCGCGCTGCCTCCGGGCGCGTGGCGCTATGGCCGCGTGATCGCCGTGGCCGAGTCGGCCCAGGCCAATCCCCAGGACCGTCCCAAAATCCGCCGCAACGTGGAAGACGCCATCCAGGAACTGAACGATCTGGGCATTGTCGTTCAAGAGTGGCCCGCGCGGTAGAGAGTCGACTCCGGAAAAGCGGCCGAAGAAAATTCATGAGGATCGATAATAGTCGTGATGTGTTTGTTTAGTTAAGTTAGTGGGGCAGCGGGAGTTGCGCTCTTCAATGATGGGTGCCTGTTGTTCAAGGGCGACGCTTATAGCGGAGCCAGAGTTGGAGTATCCCGGGACCGAAGCGCTCAAATCAATGCGACCAACAGGGAACGGCGATCCACAGATCGCCTGCAAGGTCGGAGAGATTTTGGCGAGATGGTGCAATTGTGAACCGCCATTCGGATCTGAACTTCGAGCGTCAATCTGTCGATAAGATATTCGATTTATGCGAGAGGATCGTCGACTTGGACGATCTGACCAGCCAGAACCGGATACGTGGCACAGCAATTGTGAAACCGCTCTAAGGTTTGTAGTGCGCTCGCCAATTACGAGTAGAGAGGTTGTCTCAATGCGCTGGACCGTCAAGAAAACCCTGTACCTGGGATATGCCCTGGCGGGGAGCTTAACCATCGTTTCCGCCAGTATCGCTCTTGTATCGCAAGGCCAAGGGCGAGCCACGCAGGCGGACATCCTCAAATCCAACAGAATAATGAAAGATCTGGATCTTCTGCTCCTCTCCTCGATGGAGATCACGATGAACCAGCGGGCTTTCATCATCTCTGGAGACAAAAGCGCCATTGCCGATCTTTCGGAACGGCGTCTGACAGACGCTCTTACCCGAGCAAGAGTGGCAAAGGCGATTGACGGCGATCCAAGACTAACCACTCACTTTCAGAAATACATGGAATGTATCAACCAGCGCCGTGCCTTCGTGGACAAACTTAACATGATCTTGGAAACGCAGGGCTTTGAGGCTGCCAAGGGACTGGAAGCCACCAAAGAAGACGATCGGCTGTTGGCCTGCATCCGTATTGAGATCAATGCATTACTGCTTCAGATTCAAAGCAAACTCTCTGCCCAGGAGGCGGCCAACCACAGGCTGCAGCGCAGGGAAGCCAAGGCCGAAATCCTGACAGTGCTGCTAATGCTGGCACTGCTGGCAGGCATCGGAGTCAGCTTGGCCGAAGTCGAGGTTGAGAATCGTCAACTGTACGCCAAACTTGTTTACTACTCAAACTTCGACCGGCTCACCGACATTCCGAACCGTCTCCAACTGGAGTCTCAGCTGGAGAAAAAGCTTGTTCAATGCGCCAACGACGGCTCTCAGTTTGCGATTCTTTATATTGATCTGGACCACTTCAAGCAAGTCAACGACCTTCATGGACACTCTATTGGCGATCTTCTTCTGCAGCGCGCCGCGCAACGCATGAGCCGGCAACTTCGGCCCGACGATTTGCTGGCTCGAATCGGAGGCGATGAATTCACTGTCCTGCTCGGTCCCAATACCAGCCGCGATGACGCCGAGGAAATCGCTCTGAGGTTGGAACATTGTTTTGATAAGCCCTTCAACATCGGGGACATTCTGATACACGGGGGCGCCAGCATTGGCATTGCCATGTATCCGATCGACGGCGCCAATGCTCATGCTCTGGTACAGGCTGCCGACCAAGCCATGTACTCCGTGAAACAGCGCCATCATGAAAAGGCCCAACAGCCGCCTGCCGCAGACAATGACAGTCGGGTGGCGATGTTGAGTGTCTAAGCTCAAGCCCAGATTCTTCCGGTAGTTAGGCGTGCGTGCCGTGCTGTCTGTAGTCAGGATGATTCATCGCTCAAAGCACCTGCACATGGCGCTAACGCGTTTTGCTACGGCGATTTCGCGATTGAGGCGTCTGGTCATGAAGTGCGCCCGGCCGTTCTCTTCAAGCAGCGGCAGAGGGCGGATCGGAATGTCCGCGTCTCAATATGAAATTGGCAATTCGAGGGATTGTTATACTTAGGCATGTTGTCCCTTTCTGGCGTGAGCGAATTGGCGGCCTCCAGTTGGCGCGAAATCCCTTTCAACTACACATCGGCCGATGATCGTCAGGCGATTGCCTTCCTTCTCGGTCCCGAGACGGTGCGCGTTTTGGACGAACTGCGCAGCGCCCGCGTCACGGGCCGCTCCGCACGGCGTCTCATGCGCATCTTTGGCGATGTGCTGATTCATCGCCGCAATCCCTATCTTTTTCAGGAGCTTGTCGATTCCGCTTCCAGACGGCAGCGTTTTTTTGAAAACAGCGCCAAGGAGTTGCACGCCATCGCCACCGGGGCAAAAGGCGACCAGCGCGTGCTGGGTACGCTGGACCGCTGCCGGGAGCTGATGGCGGAGTTTCAGCGGGACGTGGAAGGCGCACCGGAGTTGCGCAATCGCATCCGGCACGAACTGGGTGCGATTGTCGGTGGCGGCAATGTCCTTTTCGATCCTTTCTCGCTGGTTTCTCATGCCACGGACGCCACGGATTGGCGTCTGTTTCTTCCGCTTGCCGTGGTGACGCCGGACGCGGAAGCGCAAGTGGCGCCGCTTCTGGCGGCCATTGGGCGCCTGGGCTTGAAGGTCATTCCGCGCGGTGCCGGCACGGGTCTGACTGGCGGCGCGGTGCCGCTGCGCTCCGGCTGCGTGGTGGTGAATTCCGAAAGGCTCAACCATATTCGCGGCATCAGCCAGCAGGATTTTCAACTGGCGGACGGGCGCACGGCTACCTCCAAAGTGATGGAAGTGGAAGCCGGCGTCGTGACCGAAAGCGCCATGGAATACGCCGCCGAACAGGGGCTGGTCTTTGCCACCGACCCCACCAGCTCATGGGCCAGCACGGTGGGCGGCAACATCGCGGAAAACGCGGGCGGCAAACAGGCCGTGCGTTGGGGCACATGCATCGACAACCTGCTGGAATGGCGGATGGCCATGCCCAGCGGCCAGCGCTGGACCGTGCGGCGCACCAACCACCAGTTGCGCAAAATCCTGCCGCAGGACGTGGTCACGTTTGACGTTCTTGACGAGCAGGATGCGCTTGTCAAGCGCATCGAGTTGCGGGGCACGGAGATTCGCAAGAACGGCCTCTGGAAAGACATCACCAACAAGGCGCTGGGCGGGCTGCCCGGAATGCAGAAGGAGGGCACCGACGGCATCATTACCTCGGCCACGTTTGTCCTCTATCCCGAGTACCAGGCGAAGCGAACCTTGTGCCTGGAGTTTTTCGGGCCGGATTTCGATGAGGCCAGCCGCGTCATTGTTGAACTGTCACACGCTTTCCCTTTGCCCGTCGATGGTGAGGAAGCGCTGTTGGCGCTTGAACATTTTGACGACGAGTACATTCGCGCCATCGGTTACAAGGTGAAAGCTGCGCGTGCCCAGACGCCGCGCGCGGTGCTGCTCATCGATGTGGGCGGCGATACGGCGGAGCTGGCCAGCCGCGGCGTAGAGCGGATTCGCGCGTTGCTTCAGCAGCACTCGAACACGATCTTGTTTGTCGCTCGCGATGCCGCCGAGGCGCAGCGCTTCTGGGCCGACCGCAAGAAGCTGGGCGCGATTGCCAGCCGCACCAATGCCTTCAAAATGAATGAGGACATTGTCCTTCCTCTGGACGCATTGGCCGAGTTCGCTCATTTTGTTAACGACGTCAACATTGAAGAAGAACGTTACTCCCATCTGTCCTTTGCCCGGCGCGCGGAAGAAATTCTGGCCACTTCGAATGCCAGCGAGGACGCCGAGGAAATTGCCGCACAGATTCCCGCGCGCGTCGCGCTCTGCGCGAAGTTCCGCGAGCAGGTGCAAGCTCTCGATGCGAAAACGCTGCGCTCGCTTACCGTGCTTCAGGAATTCCGTCACGATCTGGAAAGGTTGATGCGCGGCTATCCCGCGGTGCTGGAGGCGCTGAAATGCGCCCACCGTGAAGTCCGTGATCGCCGCATCGTGCTGGCCACCCACATGCACGCCGGAGACGGCAATGTGCATGTCAATGTGCCGGTTCTGTCCAATGACCGGCCGATGCTGGGACGCGCCTACAACCGGATCGATGAGGTCATGGCCAAGGTCATCGCGCTCGGCGGTGTGGTCTCCGGCGAGCACGGCATCGGCATTACCAAGCTCAAATATCTCGAACCGGAACGTATCGCGGAGCTGACCGCTTATCGTCGCGAGGTGGATCCCGGCGGCCTTATGAATCCCGGCAAGCTGGAAGATTACGCGGCGCTCGACTACATCTTCACGCCCTCGTTCAACCTGCTGGAACTTGAAGCGCGCATTCTTCAGCATGGCCAGTTGGAAGAACTTTCGCACAAGATTGCGCACTGTGTCCGCTGCGGAAAGTGCAAGCCGAATTGCTGCGTCTACCATCCAGGGCGCGGCATGTTTTTCCACCCGCGTAACAAGAATCTGGCCATCGGCTCCTTGATTGAGGCTTTGCTCTACGATGCGCAGCGAAAGCTTTCCACCAGCTTTGAACTGCTGCCGAAGCTCGAAGAAGTTGCCGACCATTGCACCATCTGCCATAAGTGCCTGCCTGTCTGCCCGGTCGATATCGACACCGGCGAGGTCTCGGTTCTGGAGCGCGAGATCCTTTCCAGTTGGGGTTACAAGCACACGCCTATCGCGACCAAGCTCACCTTGAGCTATCTGGACAGCCACTCGCCAGCCTATAACAAACTTTTTCGCGCCTCCGTCATTCAACTCGGCGGCGTCGCGCAGAGCTTGGCCAGCAAGGTCGCTGCTCCGCTGCAACATATCAACGGAGCCGCGCAGTTTTATCCTCTTCAGATGCTGCGTTCGTCGCTTCCCGCATATCCCGGCAAGACGTTGCGCGACGTGCTGCCGCACTGCGAGCCGGATCAGGCGCTGGTCTTCGAGCCCACTTCGGAGTCCGCCACGGAGCGGAAGACCGTTTTGTATTTTCCGGGCTGTGGTTCCGAGCGTCTTTTCTCCGACGTCTCCATGGCTACGATTTATTTGTTGCTGGAGCTGAATACGCGCGTGGTTCTGCCTCCGCCCTTTCTCTGCTGCGGTTTTCCTGCTCATGTAAATGCCAAGGCCGCGCAGTACTCGCGCACGGTCCTTCGTGATTCGATTCTGCTGACGCAGATTCGCGAGATGTTCTCTGATCTTGATTTCGATGCTTGTGTCGTCACTTGCGGGACATGCAAGGAAGGCCTTGCGGGAATGGAAATCCAAAAGCTGTTCAAGCGGATTGTGGATGCGGGAGCCTACATGCTGGAGCGCGGTCTGAAGCTCGAGGGCGCGGACCGTTGCCTCTACCATGCGCCCTGCCACGACTCGCTCGATGGCAAGGCCACCAGCATCCTCAAGAAACTCGGCGGATTCGATGCCGTCATTCCGGTCCCGCACTGCTGCTCTGAAGCCGGGACGCTTTCGCTCTCGCGTCCCGACATCAGCGATTCCATGCTGGACCGCAAGCGCGAGGCGTTTGTCGAAGTCCTCAACGGCGAGAGGAGCACGGTGCTCACCAACTGCCCGTCCTGCCTGCAAGGCCTTGGCCGCCTAAGTAACCTTGGCATCAGGCCAATGCACATTGTCGTTGCACTGGCCGAAAAGCACTCTGGTCCGGAGTGGAAGACGAAGTTCTTTGCTCAGGCCAGCCGCGCCAGCACTGTCAGCTTTTGAGCGCAGTTTTACAAGTGATGTGGCTTTGGATCATGACATGCTGAGACTTCGCATTGCCTCATCCAGAGCCATTTCCCAGGGAGCGAGGCGGACTGTGAAGCGTGCATCGAGCTTCTCATTCGACAGGCATGAGTTCTGTGGACGTTTAGCTAAGGTGAGAGATCTGTGGCTTGGGTCCATAGCCACATCGGGAACCGCGTCATGCATAACTCGCACGAGCTTGTCCTGAGGCTGGATAATCTGGTAGTGAATACCGCGCATCTCGCACCTAACATCAGGGTGCTGAGTGGATAGCAAATCATAGCCTTGTCATATACCGGCAAAAGCTGCTTTTAAACGACATGAGTTACTGGGTAAAGCCGGGTTCCGAACCTGCCCGCAAGAATGATTTCCTTCATTGAGTAAGCCTCTCCCCGTAGTTCTTCCGTATCCAATCCCTGTATGTACCGGTGCGAACGTTCTCGATCCACGCGCCATGCTTCAGGTACCACGCCACCGTTTTACGAAGCCCGCTCCTAAACCCTTCGGCCGGACGCCATCCAAGTTCGCTGGTAATCTTCGATGCATCGATGGCGTAGCGGCGATCATGTCCCAGGCGGTCGGTAACGAAAGTGATGAGCTTTCTGCGTGGACCTATCGTGGCATTTGGGCGGAACTCATCCACAAGATCACAAATCGTCGTTACTACATCCAGATTCTTGCGCTCACTGTTTCCGCCGATGTTATACGTCTCTCCCACGCGACCGCGCTCAAGCACAGTGCGAATGGCCGAACAGTGATCCTCCACAAAAAGCCAATCGCGTACATTGCAGCCGTCGCCATAGACGGGCAGCGGCTTGCCTTCAAGGGCGTTTAGAACGATCAGCGGAATCAGCTTTTCGGGAAACTGAAATGGACCGTAGTTATTCGAGCAGTTGGTGGTAAGTACGGGCAATCCGTACGTGTGGTGGTACGCGCGCACGAAGTGATCGGAGGATGCTTTCGATGCCGCATAAGGGCTGTTGGGCGCATACGCCGTGGTCTCTGAAAAGCGCGGGTCGTCCGGTCCCAGAGATCCATAAACCTCGTCGGTGGAGACATGCAGGAAGCGGAAGACTTGCCGGCCGGCCTCGTTTAGCTCCGACCAATAGCGCCTAGCCTGTTCCAGCAGCGTAAAGGTTCCCTGCACGTTCGTGCGAACAAAGGCGCAGGGATCGACAATTGAGCGGTCCACGTGGCTTTCCGCGGCGAAATGAACGATAAACCTGGGCCGGTGCTCGCGCAGCAGTGCACTTACAAGTTCCGCATTGCAGATATCGCCGTGCACCAGTTGGTGTCGTGAATCGCCTTCAAGTGCCGCCAGATTTGCCGGATTGCCAGCGTAGGTGAGCAGATCGAGATTGACAACGGCAGAGCCTGTCTTCTTGATCCACTGCAACACAAAGTTGGAGCCGATGAACCCCGCGCCGCCCGTTACGAAGACAGCGTTGCTTACACTTGTCATTGTTTGGAAATTCCTTCATGCTCGTGATTAGTGAAGCGCTCTATCGGAAGTTACTGCAATGGCGCACCGAAACACTCAAACATCTCGTCTGTTTCTGCACCATAAAAACGTAATACACGAAATTTTAGCATGGCCATGTCCTCCAAAGGTGCTATAAAAGGTTCTTGTGATTCTCTGCCAACATCAAGCGGTCGGAGGCATCCAGGTGTAAATGATTCTGCGTGGGGCCACGTGCTGCTTTGCAGCGGGCGGCTGCGCCGCGCTCTCTCCGTCTGCCCGTTTCCCATGCGGATGAGGATAAAGCAAAGCATTGATTTGTGATACCTCAGCGGGCGTCGAAGGCGTGAAAAGACGCGTGTTCCAAGAAGGTTGCTCATGGATGCCGGCGCTATCAAAAAGCATCAGACGCCGCACACGCTCAGGATGTTTGCTGGTAACAAACTGCACAATCCATCCACCCATCGATATGCTGCCCAGGTCTACCTGCTTCAATCCCACTGCGTCCAAAAAGCCAAATACAATAACAGCCTCGTTGGGCACCGAATAGGAAAAGTATGTTGGCGCTTGACTGCGACCATATCCAAGTAGATCGGGGAGATAGACGCGATAACCGGCCTTGATGAGATAGTGGGCCAAGTCCATCCACCCTTCGGCGCGCCCACCCAGTCCATGCACCAAAACCACCGGCGGTCCGGCGGCCGGTCCCAACACGTCGTAATGGATGCGAAGGCCAGCAACCGTCACCCAACGGCTTTCAGCACCAGCCAAAACAAGCGCAATGGAATAATTCCTTTGAAGTAGAGGCCGCTGATCGGGCGTTCCCAGACTCCCAGAGCAGCTAACAACGCCAGCATGCCACAAATACTCCAAAGAAGTATCTTGCCTTTCATCGTCCCCCTTCCACCTTGCCAGATAAGCGCCTTGGTTTGTCGGTAATAAGTCGGTTACCACATACTTTGAAAAAGCTGCAATAAGATTATGGTTACTGGAGAAGCTGTCGCAGTGCGATCTTCCGGCACTATGGAAGCCGCGACCGAATCAGTTCTTCCATGCCGACGCGCTGCCGGTATTGGGTACTGGCAAAATTGACCTGCACGGCGTGAAGGCAATTGCGACCGCGCTGGCATAGGAAGTTGAGCGTTTCAAGACCCAGGTCCGCGCGGCGTCCTCGACACACTGGTGCGCCTTACCGTGCTAACGGATGGCCGCTTGTGGCAGCGCACGACTTCAGCCCGCATAACGTCCCAGTAATGCCCTGCCCCTCGGTGATTGTAAAGATGCGGTCGGTGGCAGGCAGCTTTACCGTTTCCTCTGCACCCGATGGCCAGTGGATCTCTGCTGCTCCGGCGTCGGTAGCATCACCGAGCCCAAAATGCAGCCTTCGATCGTTGGCCGAGATATAACTTCCACTCGCCAACACGTCTTGTCTCATGCGCATTCCGTTGGCCTTCAGATAGACCGTGGCGCAGGTGGCGTCGCGCGGACTCTTGGGGCCACCAATCAGTTGTAACTCCACCCAGTGGTGATGATCCGGGTTCACGTTTCTAAGCAGCGTAGGCGCCCCATCAATTGGGTTGATGATGACATCGATCTTGCCGTCATTGAAAAGGTCGCCAAAGGCCGCACCTCGCGCCGGAGTTATCACTGCCAAGCCCGTCCCCTGCACGGGAGGAACGTACTCGAACTTGCGCTCCTTGCCATCTGGCACATTGTGAAAAAGCAGCGCGCGCTCAGCAAAAGTCGTGCCCCAATCGTGCTCGTCCACTTGAGGGTAGACGTGGCCGTTGACCATGAACAGATCTAGCCAGCCGTCGTTGTCATAGTCCAGAAATCCATCGCCCCAGCCGACAAAGGGGATGGTGGTCTGCGCAATTCCCGCCTTGTAGCTGAGGTCGCTGAAGCTGGCGTCTCCGTCGTTGTGGTAGAGCACCTTGTAGTCGTCGCCAAAGTCTGTGACGAAGAAGTCCAGTAGCCCGTTGTTCTCGTAATCGCCCACAGCAATGCCCATGGAGGCGATCTCGCGCCCGTCCTTGTTCAAGGCAAAGCCGGAGACGTAGCTCTGGTCGTCGAAGGTGCCGTCGCCTTTGTTGATATAGAGAAAGTTTGGCTCCGAGTCGTTGCCCACAATGAGATCAGGCTTTCCGTCGTTGTTGATGTCTACAAAGATCGCCGTGAAGCCATAGTAGCGGTCCTTGTCCTCAACGCCGGCCTTCACCGTAACATCGGTGAAGGTGCCGTCCCCGTTGTTATGGAAGAGGTGGTCGGGCTCGCCTTGCAGTCCGCGTGGACCGCAGTTCACTTCTGCGCCGCGATAAAGGCACGCGGCAAAACCAACAGCCTTGGATCCTGAGACGGGTAAGTTGTCGCGATCAAAGTGGACATAGCCGGAGACATACAAATCCAGGCGGCCATCGCCATCGTAATCTCCCCAGGCTGATCCGGTTGACCAATTGCCCAGCGCCACCCCCGCTTTTTCGGCCACATCGGTAAAGGTTCCGTCATGATTGTTGTGATAGAGACGGTTCTTTCCATAGTTGGCGACAAAGATGTCGGGCCATCCATCATTGTCGTAGTCGGCCACGCTGACGCCGTAGCCCCAGCGATCATTGGCCACCCCGGCCTTGGCGGTCACGTCCGTGAAAGTCCCATCGTGGTTGTTGTGAAATAGAGCGGCATGAGGAGGTTCTTCCTTGCCGTCGAGTGCATCGAAGGTCGATCCGTTGACCAGGTAGATGTCGAGCCATCCATCGTTGTCGTAGTCAAGCAGGGCAACACCGGAACCGTTGGCCTCGACAATATATTTCTTCTCCGGTACGCCCATTTTGTGCCGCCAGCCGCTGAGGCCGGCCTGTTTGGTGATGTCTTGAAACACCACAGGGCCGCTCTCTACGAAACCGCCCGCAGTGATCGGCCTCTTTAGTGCGTCATAGACCGGCGCCGCGCCCAATCCACCTGCGATGCCTCCCATGCCCTGTTGGGCCTTGGGTGGTATCGGCATTGCTTTCGAAGTATCCTGCTGCGCCCAACTAACTCCATGCGCGGCAAGGACGGCAATCAAGATGCCGAACATCAGCCGAAGAACAAACAAGCTGAATCTTTTCCACTGCATTGAGGTGCAATCCTTTCGATCAGTGATTCTGCTTGAGTGCGCAGTCTGCAAGGGCTTTGATGACCTCGGTATCGCCGGGAGTCGTTGCGAGGATCTCTTTGCCATAAGATGAGACGGCGTTGCAATCAAATTTTCTGATGGCGTTGCGGAACTCACCGCGATTAAAGAAAGTAATTCCGAAATTACTATGGGAAAGCGCCTCTTCCTCGCTTGTCGCTGGGTCGATTTCTCGTGCCTTCTCCATGTGCAGGTTGCTTTCGGCGCGGTTTCCCTGCCACGACAGTGCTACTCCGAGGTTGATATGTGCTTGAGCATTGCGAGGATCCAGTTCAAGGACTTTCTTCCATTCCGCGATAGATTCTTCCAACTCGCCTCTGGCCGTCAGGTCCAGGGCATTGTCGAACAGCCGGTAGGACTCGGCTGCGGGTACATCAATGTGCACCATCCCGTCGGGTGGAATATTCACGAACTCCGGAATATTTACCGCACGATTCGCTGCTGTTGCGTTGTCGACCAGGATTGCCGGGCTGGCGTTGCCATTCTCATCCAGATGGGTCAAATACATCTGTGTATAAGGGGAGCGGCTTTTCGAGGAGAAAACCAGCCAGCGGCCGTTGGGTGAAAAGCTGTGCCAGGAGTTCATGAGCGGAGTATTGCACTGCAAACGTCGCGCTACGCCGCCTTCCACGGGCACAATGTAGAGCTGGCTGTCGGGACGCATCAACAGCGCGTTGCGCGCCTTTACAAAAACGATCCAACGGCCATCAGGAGAAACCTTGGGAAAGCTGTTGCTCATGCCGTTGTTGGATGCGCCCTCAATGGGAACCGCCTGACCGCCTTTGCCGTCATTGAAAGGAATCCGGTAGAGGTCGTACTGGATTTGGGTTTCATCCGGCGAGTTGGCATGCTCGGGCATCTTCTGGCCCTGGGACACTGGATCCCTGGCTTCTGCTCTGGCAAAGACGATGGTCTTTCCGTTGGGACTCCATACCGGGTTGGCTTGTACGAAGCGCGGATCGTCTGCGCCGGGTAATGGCTGTTTCTGGCCGGTTGCGCGGTTATACCAGGCAAGGATTCCGCGTGTGGGATAGAACACCTGCAGGAAGCTGTAATCGTTAAAATTTGTGACGAAGTAACCACTCTTAAGTTCAGATTTCAGCCCTCGCAGCATGGTCACGACGTAGTTGCCATCGGGTGAAACCTGAGACATGAAGCCGATTCGCGAAGGCGAAGCCGTTTTGTCCTTAATGGAACTCCACGAGATCACGTCTTCATTGCGAACGGACATTTGCGGCTTGACGGAAGTGAGCATATAGAGGCCCTTGTCGTTCGCAGGACCGTCCAGGTCCATCCCTAGAGTCTTTCCGTCGGCGGAAAATGAATGGCAATTGGCGCAGGTGTGCATGCCGGTCAACAGCAGATGGCTGTTGGGCTCGGCGATGCTGCGCAGGCGCCAGGCAAGCAGGGGCAGATCCCTTTGAGCCAACGGCTTAATGACGCCCTCTTCTGATCTTGATGGGATCAGTGGCACGTCGCGGTAGAAGATCGGCGCACCCACTGGATCTTTCGAAGTTTTGATCGTCACCGAGCCACGCGAAATGGGGCGGTCCAGATGCAGGTCTTCAAATCCTGCGATCGTGATGGTGGCGGGATGCTCGTTTGAATGCAGCTTGATCGTATTCCATGTGGCCTCATCCGGAATCCAAGTGTGAGCCGCAGCTTGCTGGGGTGTAAGTTTCGGTGGCCGGTTACTGGTAGCAACGCAGCGCGGGTCGATCTCGCCAATGCGCATCCGTTCGCCTGCCGATTTCGCATGAATCGCAGCGGCGCCATCGCTGAACTTCACATCGATGGTCCACACTGAGGCGCCGTTCGAAGCGTCGCGCCAAAGAAATGTTGGAGGAGTGATCTCCGGTGGAAAGATCGATTGATTCTCCGGGTAGTCCACCGTAATCGAAGCCAATGTTGAATGATTTGTGGCAGACGAAGAAGAAGCCGCCAGTGCGGGTGGAGTTGGCATTTGCTGCGCAAATACCAACTCCATCGTGGATAAGCCGCGCCGTACAGCACCCCATCCCAAAACGACTGCGATGACAGTTGCCAGAATGTAGATGTAGCGGCTCTGAATTTCAAGTCTTTTCACAATATCCGCCTCATCGTGACAGTTGACTCACGGCTTGCCAGCGCTATCGATTTCGATACAAATCCTGTGAGGTCTCCAGCATCCGTAGCCATTCCGGCAGGGATGCTCCGCTCTTACAGGGGCTCCACGAAACTTTTGAATCACTTGGAGTGGCTCGCGATCATCTGCTGACACTCTTCGACAGTCCAGGCGGGAGTAGCGCCGGCTCGGCTTGCGACCAAGGCTCCCAATGCGTTGGCGAAAACAGCTTGGCGCGCAATTGGCCAACCCTGGATACGGCCATGAAGAAAGGCGGCTGCGAATGCATCCCCGGCGCCCACCGTATCGACTACCTTCACGGAAAACCCATCGAAGAGATGAAGCGCATCCTCGCTGAAAACGGCGCATCCTTTGCTGCCGAGCGTGATGCAGATGGTCTCAATGTTGTAGATGGACGACCAATAGCGGGCGAAGCGCTCGAGTGAAAAATCCTCCGCGGGGAGAGAGAGTCCAAACAGTGTCTCAGCTTCGGAATCATTGAGCTTCAGAATGGTCGCCTGGTTGGAGAGACGCTGTACCAGGGACAGATTCCAATGTCCTTGGCGGAGGTTCATATCGTAGAAGCGTTTCACGCTTGGAAGCCTTTGCAGAAGCGCATCGAGGGTAGCAAGGGTCGGCGCATGGGTCTGAGCCAGGGTGCCAAAGTAGATCCACCCGGGCTGCAAAGCCGCGATCGACGCGAATTGCGATTCTTCGAGTTGGAATTGATCGAAGGCTGCCGGGCGCTGGATGAAAAAACTGGCGTTGCCGGAACTGCTGGTGGTGACCTGCGCTGTGCCTGTGACTTTTCCAGGCAGGACCTGAACGAATTCCTTGGACAGGCCCAAGCCGGTCATAAATTTCAGTGCTCGAACTCCGCGCAAATCATCGCCAACGCCTGATATTAGCGCAACTGAGTTGCCCAGCCGCTGAGCCGCTGCAGAAAAATTCAAGGGAGCACCGCCCAGATACTCGGCATCATCAAAGACGTCCCAAAGAATCTCACCAATCGTAACAATATGCAAAGTCATATCCTCCTCTGGCCGACTGCACTTGAACATTCGACCCGATCGCGTGAAGCAGGGTGACGCGCAAGATCGCATCATCCCATGCGAATTTCAAATACATTCAGTCCGCTCATTTTCTTGCCCTGTTTCAAGAGGGTGCGTGGGACTGAACAAAAACTAGGGCGTCTGGTTTGTCGAACCGTCTTCCGCGCTCTCTGGCGAGGATGTTTTCATCTTCTCGCGGGTGCTGCGGCGCTCCTGTTCGATCACATCTTTCAAAGCAGTAAGAACTTCTTTGGCTTTATCGATCTCGCCCAAACGCCTGTAAGCAACGGCAAGATGGGAGTATGCTGACCTTTCCTTGGGGTCGATAGCCCTGGCTAACTCGAATTGCACTGCCGCATCCTTGGCCCGTTCTTCATCCAGATAAATGGTTCCCAAAGAGATGTGCGGTAGGCAGAGATTGGGGTTGAGACGTGTCGACTTTTCGAGCACGGACTGTGCTTCGCTGTACGCGGTGCTACCAGGGGACGCACCGCTGCGGATCAGACCTTCACCCAACAGATAAAGCAGACTTGCGTCATCGGGCTTTGCGCGCAGCCGCTGGCGCAGAACCTGGATCGCCTGGGCGTCATGGCCGGTTTCGAGATAGGAAACTCCAAGCCCGATGACGCCAAGGCTATTCTGGGGAGAGAGGTCTGCGGAGAGCTTGAAGTCTTTTTCCGCCAACTCGAACTCGTCCTGCGTTGCATGAACCACACCGCGCATGAAGACCAGCCGGTCTGACTTTGGATGGGACTTGAGCCCGACTTCGACGACCGTCAAGGCTGCGTGAAGAGAACGCTGGTTCAGACACAGAGAGGTGAAGTCGAGATAGTTGTCCTCGTCCTCGGGATCGAGGGCTATGGCGCGGCGATAGGCATCGACAGCGGGCTGAATCTGATTGTTGTCGGCATAGGCTTCGGCCAAGATGTTGTTCAATTCGGAAGTCTCGTGTCCTAGGCGGATCAGGTCTTTTCCCACCTGAATTGCCTGCGCGTAGTCTCCTGCAGCGATGCCGACGAGCATCAGATCGAATCCAATGTCGTAGCTATCGGGATACTGCTGACGAACAGCTACCAAATAGGGAAGAGCCTGCTCGGTCTTGCCAATCTTCTCGAGTGCAATGCCCAAGGCAAACTGCGTTTGCGGCTCTATTTGCTCTGGATGAAGCCGATTCGCAAGCTCCAGGGCTTTTTGTTGCCGTCCTGTCTGAAAATAGCTGACGGCCAGGTGTGCCAGGGCATTCGGGTTCTTGGAAGCAAGGTCAAGCGCACGGTTGAAGGCGTCAGCGGCAAGCTGAAATTTGGATTGCCGGTACAAAACTTCCCCTAGATAGAGATTCACAATAGGGTCGTTTGGAACCTCCTTCTGTGCAGTGAGCAAGTGCTTTTCAGCGGCAGGGTATTGTCGCTGATTGAACTCGTTGATTGAGAGGTTCTTCAGTGCTGGAACAAAGCTGGGATTAATCGCGATCGACTTCTTGAAATACTCGTCGGCTTGTTGGATGTCTCCCTTGCCGGTCAAGGCCAAACCCGCCAAATTCAGAGCTTTCACGTTGCGCGGTTCGGCCTTCAGCAAAGGCCGCAACACAACCAGGCCTTCATTCCATTGATGGTTTCTTACCAGGGCTTCGGCGCGAGCATAATCACCGGTCTGGCTGCTGGCGGGATACGAAATGCAAAGGCTGCAGAAAAACAACAGAAGACATGGGAGTGCTTTGCCCCAGCGCAGGAGCAGCAAACCTATCGCTTCTGTGTTTGCTGCACGCATCAGAAGCTGTCCAGTCGAGCAGGCCGCGAAATAGCGGGGAGGGAAGCCGGGGTTACGTTGGTCCTTGCGGCCCCTGTACCGGCTGAGTCTCGGCCATCGTTCTGGTCAGCGGCTTTTGTATCCATTTGCGCGTTGGCGTTGGGTTCAGTCGATTTTCTAACCACAAGTTTGAAATCCAGGAGAAAGTCCCTGGACGGGGCGGTGGGGTTGGCGATGCGATTCAACATGGCAAACAGTGCCAATGCTCCCAAGTCCTGGCACGGTTGGTGGATTGTGGTTAGCGGTGTTTGCAGCAAGCTCGCATATTTCACATCGTCCATGCCAGCCACCCGGATCTGCGAGGGAACCTGCATTCCAAGGTCATTCAGCGTGGTTAATAGCTGCGCCGCAGTGTAGTCGTTCGCGCAGATAATGGCGTCAGGCTGTGCACGGTCGAGAAACTCCCGCACAGCGGCCACATCACAGGGATCACCCCACTTCACCAGGGCTTCAGCCTCCGATCCCAAATGCCTGCGCACCGCCATTTGACAGCCAGCGAGCCGAGCTTCCACAGTATGCGCAGAATAGAGATGGGCAAGGAACGCGATCCGGCGGGAACCGGACAGCAACAGGTGTTCGGCAAGCATGTACCCGGCCCGCACGTTGTCGATGCCCACCACGTCGTACTTGCTGTGTGCGGGAAACAGCGCGACATCGCGATCCAGCAAGACAACCGGGATATGCGCTTCATCCAAGGCTTGTGTAATGGAAAGGTTCACCTCGTTGTCGCCAGCGAAGTGCTCCATCGGAGCAAAGAAGACCCCTGAAACCTTGCGATCAATATAGTACCGGCACAGATGCCGTGCCTGTACCTCTTCGGAACCGCCATGGTTGAAGGTCGGCCCCCAGAGTAGGTCGTGCTGGCCGTTGACATGTGCCTGAGAGATGCCCTGGCAGATAGGCTCGAAGATCTCCGTCATCCCCAGTTCAGGAATCAGCAGTCCGAAGACAAGAGAGTTGTTCGCACTGCGCTGTGAGACGACCGTGCCCGATCCCATGCGCCGTTGAATCAAACCCTCCGACTCAAGCTGCGCGAGGGCCCGGCGCACGGTGGGGCGGCTAGCGTCGAAGGTCTCCACGAGTTCGCTTTCACTTGGGAGCTTGTTGCCTTCGGTGTAGGTGCCGTCCTTCAACATTTCGAGCAGCTTCTGGTAAATGCGCTTGTACTTGGGGCCGTCGTTTGTTCCTTCGAGGTTATCCTTGGCAGACATTTTGCCCTTTCGTCGTCACAGTCGGGTTCCAAGTCCCTTGCTCTCCGATCAGGACAAGGGAAATGGCTTTGATTCAGTTGTTTACCGATCCACTTTTTATGCAGATCAGGTAAGTCTAACAATCTTAAGACGAGTCTAAAGTCCACCTGTTAGCCTGTCAATCAACCTGATTCAGGACGTGTCCGTAAATTCACGACATACCTGTAAGTACAAGTTGTATCGTATTTTTGTAAATAATGTCAATCTTTTTGTTGACAAGAGTATTTGAATTAATCTACTCTCCATCCTGTTCCGGAAATCATTCCGGACGAGAGTGTCTTCCCGAGGCCAAAAGAGGAGAATGCATGAAACAGGGAATTTTTAGAAATTTGTGGCTTCTGATTGTGCTTATATGCTGTTCAGGAGCGGCATTTGCACAATTCAGCAGTTCGATTGAGGGCAGCGTAACCGACAGCACCGGCGCCATAGTTCCAAGCGCCAAAGTTGTATTGACAAATACAGCTACAGGTGTTACCGCATCGTCAAAAACCAACTCGTCTGGTTTGTATAAGTTTCCGTCGCTCGGACCTGGCACTTACACGGTCACGGCGACGGTCCAGGGGTTCGCGCCGGAGACGGAGTCGAACATCGTGTTGACGGCGATGCAAGTGAGGGACGTTTCTCTCAAGCTTCAACCGTCGACGGTAACCGTGAGCGTTGAGGTGAGTGCCTCGACGATGGCGGTTCAAACGGACGAAGCGAACATCGCGACCGTGACCGACGAGCAAATGGTTGCGGAACTGCCCATTCAGGGCCGCAACGTTTTCGGCGTATCCACCCAGACCCCCGGCGTTACCGGTACGGGCCTGATGGGGTCAAACAACGACATTTTTGAAGCGACAACCACGCCGGCGATCGTTGCCAACGGCGCGCCCAATCATAGCAATACCTACCTTTTGGATGGCATCTCCCTGGACGATAGCCCTTCCGGCGGCGACTCCAAGCTGGTTCCGAACCCGGACTCGGTGCAGGAAGTGGTGGTCTCCACGACCAACTACTCCGCGCAGTTCGGCAAAGCGGCCAGCTTGGTCACGCAGATCACCAGCAGGTCCGGGGCCAACGTGTTCCACGGCACTGGATACGAATACTATCAGGGCAATAACCTGACCGCCCGCACCGAGTTCCAGAACTACAAGGATCCGAACGACGGCAACCGTTATTTCCCGCCTTTCAATCACAATGAGTTCGGCGGCTCTATCGGTGGTCCGATTCGCAAGAACAAAACCTTCTTCTTCGCCAGCTATGATGCGGTCCGTTCTATGACCACGTCGGCCGGCCTTTATACGGTTGAAGACCCTGCTTTTGTGAGCTGGATGAATACCAACCAGCCCAACGCCCTTGGCACCACGCTGCTGAATACCTACAAGCCCACGGTCAACACGAATCCTGCCTCTGTGCAAACCGTGGCCCAGGCGGAAGCGGCTCAGGGTGCGGTTCCGGATGCGGCGCACAACTGCGCGACCAACGGTGGAACCATCGGCCCCTTGGGCATGCCTTGCGGCATGGCCATGATTGACCAAACCAGCGGCACCGTGAATTCGGATCACAACGGCTACCAGTACAACGGCCGTCTCGATCAGACCTTCAAAGATTCTCGCGATCGTATCTACGGCAACATGTACAACACCCACCTGGTCAATCCCTGGAACGCTGGCGTTCGCAAGCAGTTCCAACTCGATTTTCCGCAGGATGCCTGGTATGGCGCCTTCAATTACACTCACGTCTTCAATCCTTCACTCGTGAACGAGGCGGGCATCGGGTATACCAGAACCTCGGTTGACATTCCTTGCGCGCATTGTGATCTGCTTCCGACCAACATCAACGGAATCGTCGGCTTTGGCGATGGATTCGCTCCGGTCGGATTTGCGCAGAACGATCTCCACTGGAGAGACATGGTCTCGATCGTCCACGGCAAGCACGCGCTGAAGACGGGCTTCGAGATGTTCCACAACCAGGACTTCGCTCCCTTCACCATTCCCGACAATCGCGGGCAGTCCTGGGGTTTCAACAGCATCTTCGACTTTGCCGCGAGCAAGGCGGATCAATACGGCACAGTCTCCTTCGATCCTTCAACAGGTGGCGTGGCCAACAACAACCGCTACTTTGTCGACAGCACCTACGGCGCCTACATTCAGGACGACTGGAAGTTGCGCAACAATTTGACCTTGAATCTTGGTCTGCGTTGGGATGCAACCTCGAATCCTCAGGAACTTAAGGACAACCTGTCGACTCTGATTGTGCCCACCACCGGTACGGTGCTTGAGAAGATCGAGGGCATGGCGGTTGGCCTCAACGCCGATCCGTCGAAGCGTCGTCCCTTCATTGACCACAAGAAGACCTACTTCGCTCCCCGCTTTGGCTTTGCATGGCAACCGTTCGGAATGCCGGAATGGTCGGTACGCGGTGGCGCGGGCATCTTCTTTGACCGCGGTGGCAACACCAACTGGAGTGACACGGAAACGGCCAACCCGCCGATCGATTACAACTTCACCGCCAACGTGAACAACCCAGCGTCGCCTCAGCCCCCAGCCTTTGCGCTGTGCCAGAACGCGACATTCCCCTATGGTTGCCCACTGCCAGCTTCGCTGACCAGTGCGTTGCCTCCGACGAACGGACGCGGCGGTTTTGGCACGACCGGCGCTATCGGCGGACCTGACCCGCACCTGAAGATGGCTTACGCCGAGAACTACTTTATCGGCGTGCAGCGCGCCTTCAAGTCGAACTGGATTGCGGAAGTTGACTACGTACACTCCAACACCGTACACGAATATTCGATCACGAACATGAATCGCGTGGATGGCGTCAACCAGATCACCGGCAGCCTTGCGAATGGCTTCCACGAGTCTCTCGGAGCCCTGCCGAATCCGTACTTTGGCAACATCAACTACACCACCAACCAGGATGGGTCCAGCTACAACGGCTTAACGTCCTTTGTCCGCCGGTCGTTTGCTACCGGTTACACTTTTCAGGTGTCCTACACCGTACAGAAGACTATCGATCTGATGAGTGCGGCTCCAGGTGGACAGAAGGGAGCCGAGAACGCACAGGTCATCGACGCCTACAATGTCAGGGCCCAGCGCGGAGTTTCCAGCCAGGACATTCCCAAGCAACTCTCCTTCAATGGAATGTGGAAGGTCCCGACTCCACGCTTCGGCAACGGTCTGATCAAGAATACTGTTGGCGGGTGGGAAGTCAGCGCGATGGGAACTCTGATGGCAGGTCTCCCGGCCACGGTCTACACCAACGCGAGTCAGTATGACTTCAACGAGGACGGCAATAACTACGATCTTCCCAACGTTCCTTCCTTCGGACGGACGATCAAGGGCATGAGCCGCTCCAAATTCAAGAACGGCACCTTCATGACCACCGACTTTCCGTTGCCGGTGGATGCCAATGGACTTGCCACTGGTGTCGAGGGAAACTTGGGACGCAATACCTTCCGTGGTCCCGGCTTTGCCGAGACCGATGCTTCTCTCGTCAAAAACTTCAGCCTACCCTGGTTTGCTCAGGAAAAATCAAACCTTCAGATCCGTCTGGACATGTACAACGCTTTGAACCGCGTTAACATGCAGAACTGGGACACTAACCTGAACGATGGCGGTGTCGATCCGACGACGAAGCTGCCCTACGGCAACTTCGGCAAGGCTACCGGCACGGCGCAAGCCCGCACAATGCAGTTGGGTGCGCACTACAGCTTTTAACCTGAACCTGGTCAGGGAAGCTTGTTTGCCCTGACCCAACCGTTCCTTCCGGGGGCTGGGAGCATCGGAGCAATCCGGTACTCACTGCCCTCGGATTTTTTCGAATTATCTGTTTACTCTTTGGCAGTTGCAATACTGATTTCGTCAATGCACTTTCTGGAGCAGGACATGATGAATCTTGACCGTCGCGATTTCCTGGCTGGCCTCATCGGCACGGCCGCAGTTTCAGCTTTGAGCCAGGGCTTCCGTGCAACTCCGGTTTTTGCCTCGGTCGAGCCTTCCCGCCTCGCAAGCGATCCGCGCCGCCCGCAATTTCACTTTTTGCCTGCCGCCAATTGGATGAACGACCCCAACGCTCCAATCTACTTTCGCGGCAAGTACCATATGTTTTGCCAATACAATCCCAACGGCGCCTTCTGGGGCGACATGCATTGGGATCATGCCGTCAGCGCCGATATGGTGCATTGGAAGCATCTCGGCGTGGCTCTTGCACCAACGTCGGGCGGACCCGATGCGGATGGCTGTTTCTCAGGAACTGCCGCAGTGCAGGATGGACGGGTCGTCATTCTCTATACTGCCGTTCGTTCCGTGCCGGAAGCGCAAGCCACCATCAAAGACGGGGCACACAGCTATTTGGAAACCCAGTGCTTGGCCACTGCGAACGATCCCGAGCTGCGCACCTTTACCAAGCTGCCAGCGCCGATTATCGCCACGCCCCCGCCGGGGATGGCGGTCACAGGATTCCGCGATCCTTCGCCTTGGCGCCAGGGCCATTGGTGGTACATGACCATCGGTTCCGGCCTGGAGGGCAAGGGCGGCGCGGTTTTTCTGTATAAGTCGAGGGATTTGCGCAACTGGGAGTTCGTGCATATTCTTGCCCAGCGCGAGGGGAGCAATGCGGTTGTTCCGGAACATCAGGATGCGCGCGAAGTGTGGGAGTGCCCTGAGTTCTTCGCTCTGGGCAATAAACATGTTCTGATCTATTCCACATCAGGCAAGTCTTACTGGCTGGCCGGGGATTTCGATCCGTCGGCCATGACCTTTCATCCGGAACAATCGGGAGTGCTAGATTACGGCTCCTACTATGCGCCCAAGACGCAATTGGACAAGTTCGGAAACCGCATCCTGTGGGGATGGATTCCCGAAACCCGCAAGCTCGAGGAACACAAGGCCGCTGGCTGGGCGGGTGTGATGTCGCTGCCGCGCGTGCTTTCCATGGGTGGCGATGGACGGCTCAGAATCAACATGGCGGCAGAGATTAATAAACTTCGTGGACACGAACAGATCTTCCGTGTTACTGCGGAGGAGGAGCAGAACGAGCGCCAGATCAATGGATTGCGCATCAAACAATACTCGGGCGAAATTCTGTGTACCGCTCGAAAAGACGCGTACCCCTATGAACTATCGCTTTGCGGCGCCGGCGCGGACAAAGAAGTCTGGCTTACCGTGAAGTATGATCCGCTTCATCCCAGTCAAATATTGATAGATGGTACGCTGCTGCCCGTGGGCTTGGACGAGAAAGCGGATCTGGAGTTGCATTTGTATATTGATGGATCGGTGATAGAACTATTCGTAAACAAGCAAGCGGCCTGCACCAAGCGCGTCTATTGCCCCGGCAACAGCGCACATGATCTGCGCCTGCAATGGACGGGAAAGACAAGCAGCATTGTGAAGTTATCGGTTCGGAATATGGCGCCGATTTCCGCGGACAGACTCACAAATTGAACCATTGCGATGCCACTGGTTCCGACCCAGCGAAGTGCGTTCTGTCTATGTGCGGCTGGGCAGGTAAAATGCATCCAGATTATGAGGTAAGAGAGAATGCGACCCAATTCCAAACTGATCAAGGCAACACTGACAGGCGCGCTGGCCGGCCTGGTTTTCGGCTTCGATATGGTGGTTATCTCCGGCATCATCGATTCGGTGGTCCGCCTTTATGGCCTGAGCGGCTGGGGCAAGGGCATGACGATGGCGGTGTCTCCGGTGGGCACGGTGCTTGGCTGTTTTGCCGCCGGCGTCATCGGGCAGCGGTTGGGCTCGCGCACGGCGCTGCGCTGGGCCGCCGCGCTTTACTTGCTGGCCGCGTGCGGCAATGCTCTTTCCTTCGGCTGGCCGATGCTGCTGACCACCCGCTTCCTAGGCGGGTTTGGCATTGGCGCGGCGTCTGTACTGGGGCCTGTGTACATCACCGAGCTGGCTCCGGCATTGTGGCGCGGACGGCTGGTTGGTACATTTCAGTTGAATGTGGTTCTTGGCATTCTGCTTGGGTATACATCAAACTACCTGGTTCGCTTGGCGCAACTGGGTTCGATGGAATGGCGTGTGATGTTCAGTGTGGCCGTGGTTCCGGCGATCATCTTTCTGGTGGCGCTGTTTAGCATTCCCCGTTCGCCGCGCTGGTCGGTTTCGCGCGATGAGATCGACGAAGCTATGGCAGTGCTCAAACAGATGGGTGCTCCCGATCCCAAGGCGGAAGTGGCCGAGATTCAGTCGGCAATCCAATCGGAACACGCCATTGCGCACGAGCCTGTCTTCCAATGGAAGTACCGCTTCCCTCTGTTTTTGGCCATCACAATTGGTGCGTTTAACCAATTGGCGGGGATCAACGCCATCCTCTATTACCAGGGCACCATCTTCAAAGCCGCCGGCTTCAGCCAACTCTCTGGAGATCTGCAAGCCGTTGCTATCGGCGCAACCAATCTGATCTTCACCTTGGTCGGCATGAGTCTGATCGACCGTTTCGGCCGCAAGAGTCTGCTGATGGTGGGCGCTGCCGGTACGGCCGCCTGCTTGGCAGGAGTGGCCTGGATCTTCATTTCGCAGAGTCACCAGTCGGCGTTGTTGGTGTTGCTGGTTACCTATATCGCATTTTTCGCGCTGTCGCAGGGCGCGGTCATTTGGGTGTATATCGGCGAAGTCTTTCCCACCTCGGTGCGGGCCAAGGGACAGGGCGTCGGTAGTGCCAGCCACTGGATCGTGAACACCGTCATCGCCCTCACCTTTCCGGTTCTGGTGCTGAGGTATGGATCGGGCGCGCCGTTCGTCTTCTTTGCCGCGGCAACACTGTTGCAACTCGTGGTGGTTACTCTGTTCTACCCGGAAACCAAGGGCCATACCCTGGAGCAGTTGCAGCGTCGCCTGGTGAAGAACTAGGCCAATGACAATACGGAAAGTCTGCTTCTGGCTGGAAGATGGTTTCTGCCAAAGGAAAGAAAAGAGAGAATGAACCGATTCAGGCAGGATGCTAAACCGGATTTGAAACGCAGATTTCTTTTGACTGCCTCTGCCGCACTTCTTCTGCCGCGACTGGCTTGGACAGAGAGTAGCGAGCATGAGTCTTTCTGCTGGAAGCTAGAGGAGGGCGGCGATACTGCGCTCGAATCTGTTAGCGGTACCAGGGATGCAATTGCTTCTCGTTCTGGTCATGCGATCTGGGTCGGCGAAGGCCGCGACCGGGCGCTTCGCCTGGATGGATATTCGGTCTGGTTGAAACACGCAGCTTCACCGGCGGTGCTGCGTGGTGGCGCTGTCACTATTTCGGCCTGGGTCGCACTGGAGTCCTATCCTGTCAACGACGCCGCGATCCTGCAACTCGAAAGCAAAGAGAAGCCGATCTTCAGCTTCTCTATCGACAGGTTGGGATTTTTGCAACTCGGGACAAACTCTGGAGACGCGAAGGAACTATGCCGATCCACGACTTCGGTCCCTAAGTCCAAATGGGCGCATCTGGCCGCGAGCCTGGGAGACTCTGGCGCTACCCTCTACTTGGATGGAGCACCCTGCGGTCATCTTCCAGACCTTAAGAGGATGGCCTGGCAAGCGGATGAAACGTACTTTGTTTTGGGAAGATCGGCAGACTGTCCAGTGGTCGCGGAGGTCTTCCCCACAGGTGTTCTGAACGGATTGCTTCGTGACGTGCGCGTCTTCGACGGAGAACTATCGCACACAGCGATTGCTAGGATCATGGAAGAGAGAAGGCCTGCGAGCCCACCCGATCTTCAGATCAACGGTCCGTGGTGCGCGAGCGATCCGCAACGCCCGCACTGCCACGCACTGCCACCGCGCGCCTGGACCAACGAGCCGCATGGCCTGATCCACTGGAAAGGCGAATACCACCTCTTCTATCAAAAAAATCCTAACGGACCGTATTGGGGCCATATTCACTGGGGCCACATGACCAGCCCGGATCTGCTGGCGTGGACGGAAATGCCAGTCGCCCTGGCCCCCGAACCGGGGCCGGATGCAGAAGGCTGCTGGTCGGGAAGCGTCATCGAGTTTGAAGGTAAGCTGGCTGTCATCTATACCGCTGGAGATGGCAAAAGAGCGAGCATTTGTCTTGCTCTTAGCGATGATGGAATTCATTTTACGAAGCATCCCGGCAATCCAATCATTCCCGCGCCGCCACAGGGGCACGGGTTTCCCGAGTTCCGCGATCCTTTTGTCTGGCGCGAAGGCGGCTTCTACTATCTGATGATCGGTTCGGCTGTGAAAGACGTTGGCGGAACGGCTCTTCTTTACCGCTCAAAAGACCTGGTGAACTGGGAGTATCGCAAGCAGCTATATAGCGGTAGTCACAAGGACTCCGGCGTCTTCTGGGAGATGCCGATCTTTGTGAAAGCCGGTGACCTGCATGCGCTGATTGTCTGCGAAGTTCCTGGCCGGGCTTCTTACTGGGTTGGCACGTGGAAGGATGAGACCTTTACTCCCATCTCCGATACTCCGCGGCGTCTTGAACTCTTCAATCACATGCTCAGCCCCACGCCGATAATCGACAAAAACGGGGAAATTGTGGTGATGGGCATCATTCCTGACGAAAGGCATTCCAAAGCAACATGGGCTGCCGGTTGGGCGCATCTTTACTCGCTGCCAAGAGTCATCGCGGCGAATGCCAATGGTCTTCTTCGTCAGAGTCCGCATGTCAGTATCGAGCAGTGGTGCAAGCCGTTGCAGTCCATTTCCGTGATACCTCTGAGCGGCGCCGGGATTCAGGCAATAGATGGAATCGCTGAAAAGGGCCTTCGTATCCGCGCGACCTTCAGAAGAGGAGACTCCTCATCGGTTTCGGTGTTTGTGCGTCGCGCGCCGGATGGGAGGGAACAGACCGAGATCCGTTATACATGGGAAAGCGCACAACTGACCCTGAACCGCACCCAGTCGTCTCTTGATCCACCTGTCGTTCGCGACGCGCACAGCGTCGATTACACTGTTGCTGAGAAGGACTCGATTTACTTGGACATTTTTGTTGATCGTTCGGTTCTTGAAGTATATGTGGATGATCGAGCCGCCTTTTCCGCGCGCATCTATCCAAGCCTGGATCAAAGCGATGGAGTGGGTTTCTCGGCTACCGGATCAGGAGCACGAGTTGAAACAATTCGCGTAGAGCGCCTTGTAAGATCGGCTTGAAATCCTGCAATTGAGAACAGTATCAAACCGAAGTTGATCGATGAAGATGGATGGATGAACCTGCCCGGCAGGTTGCAAGCTTGAATTGCTGTCGGCTTTGAGATGGTCATTGAAAGGATATCCGCATGAAGATCGGCGTAAGCGCATTTGCCTGGACGACGAAGATCAACTCGTCTCACTATCGCCTGTTCCCAAAACTGCGCGAACAGGGCTTGCAGGGTTTTGAGATTCCACTCTTTGATCCTTCAGCTCTTGCCGCCACCGAGTTGCGCCGTGCTTTGGAGGCAAACGATCTTGAGTGCACCTTCTGCGCCATTCTTCCTGCCGAGATCAACCCCATCAGCCCTGATTCCGAGTTGCGCAAAAAGTCCCTCGCGCACCTGGTGAATTGCGTCAAAGCCGCAGCTGAAAGCGGAGCACATTTGATCGGAGGTCCAGTCTTTGCGCCCAACGGATATCTTCCCGGCCGTCGCCGCACGCAAATAGAATGGTCTTGGGCTGTCGAGTGTTTTCAGAATCTCGGTGACACGCTTGATGAGCATGAGATGACTCTCAGTATCGAACCAGTCAATCGTAGCGAATCCTTCTTTCTCAATACAGCATCCGAGGCCAAAGCTTTATGTGAGGAAATCGGCCATCCGCGCATTGGCGTCACCATCGACACTTTTCATGCCAATATAGAAGAAAAAAACATTGAGAATGCAACGGAATCCCTCGGACGGCATCTTCGGCATATCCACGCCAGCGAGAACGATCGCGGATTGCTTGGAACGGGCCATATTGATTTCTCTTCACTCATTGCGGCGCTGCACAGAATGAACTACTCCGGGTACCTGATGATTGAGGGGTTTGGTTATTCCCCGGCGGAGCACGATGCGCTCGGAGCACTGTGGGGCGATCTTTCTGTGACACCCGAGGATATTGCGTTCAAGGGCGCTGACTTCCTTCGTGCCCTTTTGTCTCAATTGCCAATGCAGTAGTCGCTTTAACGAGTCGGCAAGCTGCCGGATGGAGAGGAACTAATGAATCGTCGCAAGTTTCTTGTACGATCAATCGGATGCACGCTGTCTCTCGGACTAACGAAATCGCTGGCAGCAAAGCCAGATATTACTCCCCTCTCTGAAAAATCTATGCAGCAGAAACTCAGCCGGGATCCTTTACGTCCGCAGTATCATCTGATTCCGCTGTCGGGCGTTGTCGGAGATCCTTGCGCCCCGCGTTTCTTCAACGGCAAATATCACGTCTTCTATCACAGCAATCATGGCGGGCGCGGCTGGGGTCATGCCGCAAGTTCTGATCTGCTCCACTGGGAACACTTGCCCATTGCTCTCTCCCCCACTCCGGGATTTTATGATTCGTATGGCTGCTTCACGGGGAGCGTCTTGCCTAGCACGGATATACCGAGTGTGATTTATACCGCAGTCACAAAGGCACCGCGCGAACAGGAAACTATTCGTGCGGAAGGACTGCGGGAAGTGCAGTGCATCGCGACATCCACGGATCCAGACCTTCGTACGTGGACGAAAGTCGATCACCCCGTCATTGCATGTCCACCTGACCGGCTCAAGATCGTTGGTTTTCGTGACCCGTTCTCATGGAAAGAAGGCGACTCCTGGTACGCAGGCGTGGGCTCAGGCTTCCCGCAAAAGGGAGGGGCTGTGTTGCTCTATCGGTCGTCGGATGCCCAGCATTTCGAATATCTGCATCCTTTGGCGCAGGGGACCTGGAACGGCAAATCATTCACGAATCCGGTTGGCAGCGGCGAGATGTGGGAGTGCCCTGACTTTTTTCCTCTCGGCGAAAAACATGTGCTGCTCTATTCCACGGAGTACATTACCTATTGGGAAGTTGGCAGTTACGACGCGAAGGAACACAAGTTCCATCCCGAACAAAAAGGGTTTCTGGATCATGGTGCTTATTACGCTCCCAAGACGATGCTCGACCATCGGAATCGCCGGCTTCTGTGGGGATGGGTTCGGGAGATCCGTCCGGGTGAAGAGGTGCAGGCTGCAGGATGGTCAGGAGCTGTGTCTCTGCCACGTGTCCTGACCATAGGCCCGGGCAATCAATTGCAAATGGATGTTCCACCGGAATTCGCGTCCCTGAGAACGAACACGTTTTTCATTAAGGCACCAGGAGATTCGGCGGATCTGGAGGCGGCGCAATCGCGAAGCATCCTCCACAATCGCGCTGGAGAAGTAGTCTGTACCTTCGTGGCGGCCAACCTTGATTGCGGGCTTGAGTTGCAAATAGGATGCGCGCAGCAAGCCATGCCGCTGTTGAAAGTCGTGAACGGCGTAAGTATCGGCGAAACGCCCACCATTCTTGTGGGCGACAGAACTCTCGCACTCAGCCCGAACGAAAACGGCCATTCCACCCTGCATATCTGGATCGACGGCTCCATCATTGAACTGTTCGTTGACGCAACGCAGGTAATGACCGTGCGATCCTATTTGGCGCCTGAAGCAGGCCACGACATCCACGTGAGATGGACTGGGCGACCGCAGTCGCTCATCAACCTTATGACTTCCGACATCAAGCCCGTCTCAAGGGATCGCATGACAACCTAACGCATCCAATACCTGCACAAGTTCATCAGAAAGAACTTCTGATTGCTGTGACGTTGACGTCCTTGTTCTAGTACGTCCAGGTTTGATTTGAAGTGCGATCTGGGCTATTTGCCCCAGTGGATACTATTCAAGAAACTGCACACCTTTCATCTTGCTCCCCGATCACTCTGACTTGCCATACTGCACTGGTCAATTACCGTTACCCGCGCAAATGCCTCCCACGTGCTACAAGCCATCGGCCCAATCTACAGCAAATGCTCTGAATTGACGGTCCGATCGAGGCCGTTTTTTCACTGTACGACCTAGATCGTTTATGTGTGTGTCCGACGTAGAAGTTTTTCATATTTATGAAATTGAGACGTGGCGATCTGGTATATAGTTAAGGGTTCCTGAGAATTCACATTTATGGAGTTCCAAATGAAGCGCTTCGGTCGATTTTGCAGATCGCTGCTTCTTCCGGTGGCCATGCTCGCAGTTAGTCCAATCATGCATGCCGCCGATTCAGTTACGTCTCATCTGCCTTTGATCTTCGAGCCGAATCAAGGCCAGGCGCCAGCCGAGGTTCGGTATCGGATGCGCGGCGGCGCGCTGGAAGGTGAGTTCCAAAGGGACGGCGTTATCCTCGCGCTGCCCGGAAGTGGAAAAGCCGTCTCTCGATTGAGGATGCACCTGCTTGGTGCGCGCAAGGACACTGCGATTCGCGGTGATGGCGCACTCCAAAGCCGCACCAACTATCTGCTCGGTAATGATCCGGCGCACTGGCTGCGCGGATTGCCTAACTACGCACAAGTGCGCTACAGCGATCTTTACCCCGGAACGGATCTAGTGTTCTATGGCAACGGCAGCTTACTTGAGCACGATTTTGAGGTGATGCCTGGAGCCAATCCATCGTCCATAGCGTTCGATTTGGAAGGAGCGGAAAGCGTTACATTGGCAGACAACGGCGACCTCCGGGTCGGACTGCCGGACGGCTCTATTACGTTCAAACGTCCAATTGCCTACCAGACCGTGGCTGGCGTGCGCTGCAAGGTCGATTCCGCTTTCATCGTGGGCAAAGATGGCACGATCCGCTTCCGGCTGGGAAAATACGACCAATCCAAAAAACTTGTGATCGATCCTGTGCTTAACTTTGCAACATATCTCTCTTCGCTTGCAACGAATGCGAGCCTGATCGCGGTTGATGCCAGTGGCAACAACTACGTAGCGGGATATGCATCTTTCGGGTATCCGGTGACCTCAAGCGCGTTTGCAGGATGTACCGACTGCACGACTGATGAAACTGTGACCTTCATCAGCAAACTGAGTACCGACGGCACGACACTCGTATACTCTACCGTGCTTGGCGGTAACAGCTTCGCACAGCCTACAGGGATGGGGGTTGATGCAAACGGGAACGTGCTTGTATCTGGTTGGACCGGCGCATCCGACTTTCCGACGAAGAACGGCCAGTCGATCGCTCCACCGAACAACGCAGATCTTGGGTTTCTTGTATCGCTTTCGCCGGATGGCTCTTCTTTGAATTATGGAACGATGCTCGGTAGTCCTCCGTCGGTTTCACCGGCGGCAATGACTTACGCTACGGCCATGACTCTCGACTCGTCCGGGAACGCGTATGTAACCGGAATGACCGGCGACGGATTCTATACCACTTCTGGCGCCCTGAATCAGGCAGCCGTAAGCAACTCCCGCAATTCCTACGATGTCTATCTGGCTAAGTTCAGCCCGACAGGCACTCTCATCTACAGCGCCGTGCTGGGAACGGCCGATCCACAGAATGGGGGCGGGGGCCCCGTTGGAGCATTTGCCATCGCCGTAGACTCTGCCGGAGATGCGTTCGTCGCAGGTCAGGCTGGAACGCTTTGGCCTGTTTCCAGCAACGCCTATCTCCAGCAGATTGCCGGATCGATGCCTTACGCCACGCCATTTGTAACTGAAGTTGCACCGGACGCGAAGAGCCTGGTTTATTCCACGTATCTGGATTACGCCTATGTCGTAACTGGCATTGCGGTTTTGCCCAATGGAGATGCGCTTGTTGTGGGCGATGAAGCGGGCACAACGTACCCGACGACTTCAAACGCCTACCAGACGAACTCCGGGGCCGGCAGCGCTTTCCTCACGGAGCTCAACTCAAATGGATCGGGCTTGGTCTACTCAACCGTAATTGGGGACGGGTCCTACAAAATCAATGGCCTTGCTCTCGACCCCGATGGCGACATCTGGTTGGCGGCTGAAACCTCAAACGCACAGTTTCCGCTGGTGAATCCAATTCAGGCCACATTTCCTGAGACAAATGGCTATGCACAGCCCGTCTCAGTTGTGAATCAGTTGGACCCCACCGGCCAAACGATGAAGTTCGCTACCTTTCTGGGCGGAAACGCACCGGGATATGCCAGCGGTGTCGCAATCGATGCCAATCATAGAGCGCATGTCTCTGGTGCAGCAGAATACGGAATGTATACGACTCCAGGCGTCTATGACGGGTCGGTCCCAACGCCCGCTTCTAGCTACGGCTCGTCGACCTATGCGTACGTTGCATTGATCGACACGACTACGCCCACTGCCACGCTCTGCCTTGGAGGAACCAGCGGGCTCTCCTTTGGCTATCTTCTCCCGCAGACCTCCGCTTTGCAAAGCGTGCAGGTGTCGAACTGCGGCAACGCGTCGCTGACGATCAGTTCGATTGCGTCGAACAACGCTGCATTCACCGTGCCAGCCGGAAGCAACGGCTGCACAGGATCGATCGCTGTTGGAAGCTCATGCATAGTGAGCGTGCAGTTCATCCCAGCGGCGGTGCAAGCCTACACGGGACAGCTTACCTTTACCTCCAACGCCGCGATTTCTACGACATCGATCTCGCTTAGTGGTAGCGGCGGAGAGCCTTCCGCAGGCTTTGGGCCGCCGGGGGTTACACAGATGCTGGGTTTTTCGCCTATGCTGGTCGGGCAGACAAGCGCGACTCAATTCATCGGTCTCTATAACAATGGCACGGTTCCGCTCACCATTAATCTTTCCCAGATCACCGTGACCGCAGGCTTTGCGCTTGGCCAGGGCGGCAATTGCACGTCCTCTCTGTCTGCAAACCAATCTTGCTGGATTCCCGTTATCTTTGCCCCTACAACGGCAGGAACATTCAACGGGACGCTCTCGGTGTCGAGCAGCGATCCCGTGCATCCCACCATTACCACGTCCCTCACAGGCACCGCTTTCGCCTCGTATCCGATCGCCACAATTTCCGCGCTGTTGAATCCCTCTTATCCAATCAACAGCGGAACAGCGCCAATTTCGATGAGCGTATCTGGAACCAATTTCTTTCCGGCTTCCGTGGTGTATATCAACGGCGTGGCGCAGACCACCACTTACCAGAGCGGGACATCTCTGGCCGTCACTTTCAGCTCATCGCTGCTGAATGCGGTGGAATCGATTCCGGTTACGGTTGTGAATCCCACACCGGGAGGCGGCGTCAGCGCCTCGTATCCACTCATAGAGTATCTCGCGATTCCACTCACCGCCAGCGCATTGACAGTTGACCCAGTCGGCGGTTTGCTCTATGCAGCCATTCCCTCCAGTGCGACACAGAATCCAAACACTGTCATTCCCATCAATCCGGCAACCGGCGTCACCTTGACACCTATTCCTGTGGCCGCCGGCCCGCGCGCGCTGGCCGTCTCAGACGACGGCAGCGAACTCTATGTGGCCTCGACCGGCGTGCTTCAGCGGATCAATCTAAAAACCTATGCGATCGAAAAGTCCTTCAATCTGCCTGTGGATTCCGAATGGGGACAGACCTACGTCCAGGAAATGCATGTGGTCCCCGGCACACCGACTTCAATCGTCGTTGAGCTGTTTGCCAATGTAGACCCGGCCGAGGATGGAGCCGCGTTATACAACGATTCCGGCTTGGTCAATTGGATTCCGGGTGTAAATTCGAGCAAGAATCCTCTGGAGATGGACTCATTTACCTTCGTCTCACCCACGGCTATTTACGGATTGCCGGAGGGCAGTGCATTCTTTGCCGATCTGCAAGTGAGCACTACTGGCCTTAGCGTGATAAGTCCGGCGGGTTTCTCCTGTTGCAATCAGACTACGGGATCCCTGCTGGCATCTGATGGAAATCTGCTGTATACAAACTCAGGTGAAGTGTGGAATCCGACCACACAAAAGTTGCTGGGCACCTATCTGGAGGCGAGCGGGGATCAACTGTTCTACGCGGCCAGCGTAGTTCCCGACACCGCTAACGGACACACGTATTTCCTGGACGAATACGGACTGTATGCCCAATTCGAGGCGTTGAGCATCGAGGTCTTCGATCAGGCTGGCTACGCGCTGCAGGGGACTGTTCCGTTTACAAGCATCTACTCGCCCGACGCGACAGATCTAGTTCGATGGGGCACGAACGGCTTTGCGTTCCGATGTTTCGACAGTATCGGATCCGAGACGAGCGCGAACCAGATCGTGATTGTCACCAGTAATCTTGTTTCATCGAGTAGTGGCGCGCCGATTCCAATCTTGTCGTCCGTCTTGCCGTCGCCCGTTTATGCGGGTGGTGCTGCATATACGATGCAGGTATCCGGCAGCGGATTTACCAACGCCTCGGCTGTGCTGGTCAACGGAAACCCGCGCACGACCACCTACGTCAGCAGTAATTCGCTCACGGCACAGGTGTTGGCTTCTGATATAGCCACGATCGGTCAGCTCAATGTGCAGGTGACCACTCCTGCGCCGGGCGGTGGAACTTCGGATTACGTCAGCGCATCGATAGAAACCCCTCCGGTGACGACACCGGCCGTGACTGTAACACCGTCCGCAACGAGCACTACGACTGCACAGGCTCTGACGGTCACAATCACTGTCAGTGCTACGGCCGGAAAAGCGACTCCAACCGGCTCTGTGACCCTCTCCGGTGGCGGATACACTTCTTCCGCCTCGGCACTGTCCACCGGTGGCGCGACCATAAGCATTCCTGCCGACGCGTTGGCCACCGGCACGGACACGCTCGCTGTTGCTTACACACCGGACAGCGCCAGCGCTGCGACGTATAACAATGCAACTGGTTCCACGTCAGTGACCGTGACCGTGCCGGGGAAGAGCGCCTCTACTGTAACCATCACCCCTGCATCCCCGACGATCACGAATGAGGAAGCCGACGCAGTTTCCATCACGGTTACTGGTATGAGCGGGCAGCCGACACCAACGGGAACCGTGACGCTGACGAGCGGAACCTACGGCGTGCAGCAGACACTCGCAAGCGGCGCAATCAGCATCACCATCCCCGCCGGTGTGTTGAGCAGCAGTGCCAACACGCTGACGGTGACATACTCCGGCGACGGGACCTACGCCACTTCAAGCGGAACCGCCAGCGTCGCCGTTACGCAGGTTGTGGCCTCTGCGCCCACCCCTTCCGGGGTCTTGCCGGGCAGCAATACAACGGCAACAATCACTCTTTCGGCCGGCACTAACTACTCAGGAACGATGAATATGAACTGTGCGCTCACAGCCTCACCCATGGGTGCGCTGAGTTTGCCCACATGCAGCCTAAACCCGACGAGTGTGACCATTACGAGCGGTGGAAACGGAACGACCGTATTTACCGTTCAGACAACAGGCGCATCCAGCACGGCCATGCTTGCGCCAACCCGGAGGATGTTGCTTGGTCTTGGCGGCGGCGGAACGATTCTGGCCGGGCTACTGCTAATAGGTGTTCCTTCTCGCCGGCGTCGCTGGATCTCCATGATGGCACTGCTTTGGATCGTCGTGGCGGCGGAAGTAATCGGGTGCGGAGGAGGAGGGACTAACACCGGCTCGGGCGGCTCCGGCACTCCGGCAACCACCGCAGGGAGTTACACATTCAAAGTAACCGGGACGGATTCAGCAAACTCAACCATCACGGCTGCAACCAACGTGACGGTAACGGTGCAGTGAGTTCTGACGGAGATCGCAACCCAGGCAGGCGGATTCTGGCATTTTGGGCAGTTGACCGGTTGACCGTTAGAGCATTTTCCCTATTGCTGTAGAGTATGAAAAGAAAGCCGAAACCAAGCTTTTGCGTCGTCGGCAGTGAGCAGCGGCAGCAGTTCTGCGATGGCCTGATCAAGGGCTTCTTTCGTGCGAGCCTTGGCTGCGCGGAGCAGTTGTTTGAGCTTGGCCCAAGCTTGTTCGATGGGGTTCAGGTCGGGCGAATAGGGCGGCAGATAGAGCAGCTGGGCTTCTGCCGCCTCGATTCTTTCGCGCACTCCCTGGACCTTGTGTGAACTGAGATTGTCCATCACCACCACGTCGCCGGGCCGCAGTTTCGGACACAGAACCTCATCCAGATAGGCCAGGAATATCTCCCTGTCCGTTGCTGCCTCGATGGTCATCGTAGCAATCATGCCGCGGGTGCTGATGGCGCCCAGAATGGTGAGGATTTTCCATCGTAGCCGTTCGGGTAAAGCCATGGTTGACGGGTTCGGACCGGCGGAGTAGGCTACTTTGCGATTTTGACTGTGAAGGCGGTGGGTGTTAGGTCATCCAGCTCGTGGATGGAGCTATCAGCGAGACCGGCAGCGTGTCGGCTAGGTATTTGCGGATGAGGATGCCGAGTTTGCGGTAGCTCTCCACGATGCTGAAGATGGCGGCGATCTTGAGGCCAGCCTCTTGGCTTCCCAAGTGCAGCCAGTTCTTTCTTCCGATCGCGAAGTCGAAGACGACGCCCTTCATCGGCGCGCTGTACTGCCAAAAATGAGCTTTATGGTTCTCGCCTTTCTTGTCCGGCGTATGCACGCCTACGTGCGTTTCGTCGGCCTGGATGTAGCCGCCGGCGAGCAGATCGCGCTTCATCGTGTCGACCACGGGGATCAGTAACTCGCCCACGCGCAGCACGGCATCGTTGATCGTGGTCAGCGCTACATCGATGCCAAGATCGCGCATCAGAATCGCGCGCTGACGATAAAGCAGAAGCGCATCGCAATATTTTCTGACGATGAACTCGACGATGGTTTCTTCGGCAAAGATCGATTTCGGCGCGATGCATGTCCGCACCAGGGCGGTCACAACGCCGTGTTCAATGCAGCTTTTGCATACGCCCTTCTCGCGTTTGATCACGTGCACGAAGTGCACCGCGGGCTTCATGCCGAGCACCTCGGTCTCTTCGTAGCCGATGACCTCAGTTTCGCGTCCGCACTTGCCGCACATGCACTGCTCGGCCGCGCAGGCGACGATCTCTTCGATCCGCTTCAGATGCAAGGGTAACTCCTTGCACCCCGGATGCGGCTTGCGCTTCTTCTGCTGTTGCGCAGCCGATGACGCGGTCTGTTCTTCGCTGAGCGGGCCGCTGGCGATCTCGGTTTCGATCTCGTCGCTTGATACAGCGGGCTCAAGATCGAGCAACTGTAACTGCAGATCGGATAACTTCTCGCTCTGCTTGCCGTACTTGCGGAGCCCGGCTCGACCTCGATGCGAAGACCCGCCGCGAGCACGACCCGAAACTGCCCGCTCGGCTCCATGCTCCCCGCTCACTTCAAGAACCGCCGCGCCGCACCATCCTCAACGATCTCGACAGGAACAATCTCCTGCTGCAATCCCGCTATGCGCCTGCGCCACGCATCCAGCGTATGCACCCTTAGCCCATGTGCCGCGCAAAACTCCTTGCGCTCCTGTCCACTCTGCTTGTACTCCAAAACCAAATGCTCGACCTTCGCCTGGCTCCGGCGATGAAACCCTGTACCCATTTCGTTTGCATTCATGCCTCAACTTCAACACAGATCAAAACCCAACGGAAGAACGGGGCTGCTCGAATGCATACAATTGAAAGGGCTCTGCCGGGGATATTGACTTTCATTTGCGATGGATTTTTCTTAAGGAAAAGGCCACTCAGCTTTCTGGCTTCGGGATACAGCTAGTAAGTATCCACCGGCAGAGCCGGTGGCTTTACGGTTGCTGGCCCCTCAAAGGGGCCTTTTCGCAACCGTCCGAAACAAAAGCAAGAACAAAAGCAAAAGCCTCGTACTGCTGTCTTCACTGCCGCAGCACAGGCAATTCGAGAGAAAACATACTCCCGAAATTCTCAAAGTTCTACTGCCACCCCGGCAGAGCCGGGGGATCTCCCTTTTGAATTAGAGAGCCGCTCTAGTGTTCGTTCGCTGTCCGTGTTTCAGATTTCCAACTCAGTGTTTTTCCAGTTGCATAACACACACGCGTCATGCTGGCTGTTGTTGCGCTCCCAAATAGCGATCTGCCTGACTCAACGGATGATCGTAATTGGCGAGCCTTACATACAGAAAAACGCGGCGACCAAGGCCGCCGCGTCTTAAGCGCCTCCATCACTCGGCTTTAGAAGAACAGCTTGGCGGAAACCTGTATTTGCCGAGGTCCGTATAACACGCTGTTCGTTCCTGTCTTTACGCCGAATGCGCCGGCTGTCGACGATGCGACATAGGGGGTAATGCAGCCGTTGAAGGTGGAACCGGTTGGAACGGTAGCCACCGCACAAGATGTTGGCGTTTTCGCCGTGCTTGCGGCAGTGTAGGTGGAGAAGGTAGTGTTTTCGGCCGACACAATCTGATGGTTCGTCAGGTTGAAGGCTTCGCCGATAAATTGCATGGACACTCTGTTATGCAAGGGCACTTCACGCGTAATGCGGAAGTCGATGTTACGAACGCCTGGTCCCGCCTGACTGTTGCGCTGAATCTGCGGCGGACGGCCCATGGTGGACGCGCCGGATCCTGAGCTCATGGCGCCGCCATAGATACCGCCTTCGGCGCCTCCCGTAACCGAGCCGCTGACGCTGGCCACAATCGGGAAGCCGGTGGATTCCGTCGCGGTACCGGAGAAGGTGAATTCGTCCAGTCCCTGCTTCATCCAGCGATTGCCTTCCATGATAGCCGGCTTCCAGAGTACTGTGCCGATAAAGCGTTCGCGCATATCGATATCAGAGCGGCCGTACTCTGCCTTGATGTTGTTGGGGTCGAGGACGGCATTGCCGCCGTAGAAGGCACCATAGGCTCCGGAGACCATGTCGTCGTCCAAGGCTTTGGCCCAGGTGTAATTCAGCAGTGCCTCAAAACCGTGATCGAAGGGGCGGCGCACGGTAACTGCCATGCCGTTGTACCAGGAGTTGGCCACGCTAAAGCCAGCGTTGAGTGAAGAGAGAGAAGCATTACTGCGGTCGGCGGGCAGATAGAAGGGAACGGTCCAGAGGGTGGTAGCTCCTTTGGAATCGGTGATGTTGTACGAGCGGGTTCCGCTTGGACTTTGACCCACCAGATTGGCATCGATAAAGACCGGAAGACGAAGTCCGCGTGAACCCACATAGCCGAGTGAAAGCGACATCCTTCCTGGCAAAGTCTGTTCAATCGCCAAATCGAACTCGTGGACCAGCGGCGGAACAAAGTCAGGCGAGAGTCCATGGAAGCTGGTGACCGCAGACGACGAACCGGTCAAAGAAACAACCGTGGGCGCCGCTCCGCTGGTGGGATACAAAGCTGATGAGAGGGACGGTCCTGTGACACTGAAAGGGACATCGGGGAAGGAGAGTGCGGCCTTGGTGGTGCATTTGGCGCTGCAACCGCTGTAGTTGTAGTTGATCTGGTATATACCGTTCTCAACACGCATGGCATAGTAGGTGCTGCCTTGGTTAAGTCCGGTAAAAATTCCATAACCTCCACGCAGGACGGTTCCGGTACGCGGGTTCCAAGAGAAGCCGATGCGCGGCTGAATCCGGTCAGTTACGTTTTTGATGGTTGTGTTGTATTTGATGGCCAGAGGCGAAGAGGTGTTGGGATGTTCCGGCGCGGGCGTCAGTTGAAAATCATAGCGCGCACCCAGATTGAGGGTAAGTTTGCGGTTCACTTTCCATGAATCTTCTGCAAAGCCGTCATATATCTTCATCCAGAAATCGTCGGCGCCGGACCGCCCGCTTTCCACAGAGTTCACCTGGTCGATGGTTTGGACGAAGGTGTAGTAGTGGGAGCCGGCATAGGGATCGGTATCGCCGGTTTGGCCCGCGAAGGCGTCCGCCGCCCATTCCTGGAACTTGACTGTGTCTGTGCCAGAATACGCGTAGACGCCGCCGCCCTGGTAGAGGTTGATCATCAGTTCATGAACCAAGTTGAGGTCCCCGCCGAACTTAAGCGTATGGTTGTTCCAGACTTTGGAGAAGACATCCGTGAACTGAATGCGGTGCTCATCGGGCTCGGCAAGCCGGGGCAGTGCATTGGGCATACCGTAGGTCTCGGAGCCCATAGCTACACTCGGTCCTGAAGCATTGGCGCCGGCGGTCTCCAGGTCGCGACCCCATTGGAAACGTAAATCGTTCACTGCGCTGCTGGACACCGTCGAGGTCCAGTGCGCGATCAGGAAGCGCTCGTGGTAGCTGGTGGGGCCGTTGGTGCTGGCCGAGGTATTGGAATAGGTCGGATTGGCGCTGTAGCCGTTGGTGCTGTCAAAATCTACGAAGTTGAAGTTTGCATACACAAGATTCTTGCTGTTCAACTGGTAGTCCACACGCGGGAACCAGAGTGTCTCTCGCGCATAGCGCGACGGAGCGCTCTGCAGGCTAAGGAGGAAATTAATCGCCGCGGTGCATTGCGTACTCGTGATGGTGGTTGGACACTGTTTGGGCGTAATGTTCGTTGAATCGGCGTATGTGCCGGTCGATGTCTGGGAGACGTTGTCGCTTTCGGCGTAAAGGGCGCGGCCAACTTTGCGGAAGCCATCGGAAGTGAGGAAGTAAAAGAGTTTGTTCTTGATGATGGGACCGCCGATGCTACCACCGAACTCATTCTGCTGGTGAACAGGCTGGGTCAGCAAGAAGGGGTTGCCGTGGTTATACAACGCCGACCACTTGCTGTACGGATCAAGGGCGTTCAAATCCGGATATCGCAGGTAATAGAACAGGTCGCCATGCATGTTATCCGTGCCGCTCTTGGTGATGGCGTTTACCTGTCCTCCGGCAGCTTGGCCAAACTCTGCTGAATAGTTCGAAGCCTCGGCCTGGAACTCCTTGATCGAATCCAAGCTGTATACAAATGGCGCGCCCGAGGAACGGCCGCGCGCTTCACTGAAAAGCATCTGGTTGTTGTTCGCGCCATCCACATAATTCTGGTTATACAGGCCGCTGATGCCATGGAAGCTCACTAGGCCGGAACTGCCGTCGGCCACAACGTTGGGTGTCAACAAGACGAAATCGCTCCAGTTGCGGCCATTCACTGGCAGGTTTTGGATGATTGCCGAATCCACCTCTTGCGAGACTTCGGTCTGTTCCACATCCAGCAGAACATTTGTACTCGATACTTCGACAGTGGTCGTCTCCGACTTCACCGTCAGAGTGACATTGACGGTAAGCGTCCTGCCGACCTGAAGGGTCAACTCCGGGACTTCCACCTGACCGAAACTGCCGGCCGATGCGCCAACCTTGTAATGCCCAGGACTCAGAAAGGGCGCTTCGTAAATTCCGGCAGAATTGGTGGTGTATTGATGAACGATGCCCGTGTCGATGTTGGTGATCGTCACCGAAGCGCCAGGGACAACCGCTTGGCTGGGATCGGTCACTAATCCGGTGATCGCGCCTGCGCCTGAAGTCTGCGCACGCAAGGCAACTGAGCCTGCGTACACGGCAAGCACAGTGAGTATCAGACAGAAGATGTTCAGCTGAATTCGTTTTATGGTCATAAAGGCCTCCAAAATGCAAATGATCTTGAAATGCGCTGGCTGAGTGATTGACAGTTCGCTTCTGATTGGTTTGCGCAATGCGTAGCGCGCCGGGTGTATGAAGCTCTCCCTTCACCTCGGACGGTCCTCGCCGCCACTCATGAAGACGTCTCCGCGGCAGGTTTCCCTATATAAAGCAATATACTAGGCCAACTTGAAAATCTCGTAAACAGCGGTCTTTTTGCTCCGCTCTTTCGCCTCCTTTCTGGCGAAAGGATGGGATCGTGCGAACCCCAATGCTTTTGCCAAGAATATTGACTGCTGCATAAGGAATGCAACAGTTTAGCGCAAAGAAAGAGTCAACTCGGGCTGAGCAATACAGCCGCCCAGTTTTCGCTGAGAGGTGCGAATGCCGTCGATGGAGTCAAGGATGTCTTCCATCAGTTCGTCTCCATCGTTCGAATTACTCGAGCTTTTTACACATGGCCTGTTTTTGCTCCGGCGCGTACAAGAAGCACAACCGCCTCAAAAGAAGAATTTCGATGCGAACTGTATCAGACGCGGATTGGTGCCCGGATCGGTGCTGGTAACAACCCCGAAATTGGCGTTGTTGCTGGTGCAGCAGCTTGTGCTTGG